>Ga0307513_10002386_pt1 | contig 26057 bp, 33 predicted proteins | sample 15_EM_MG_FD_202174 | JGI IMG/M metagenome (GOLD analysis project Ga0307513, IMG submission 202174) | Populus trichocarpa ectomycorrhiza microbial communities from riparian zone in the Pacific Northwest, United States - 15_EM | ecosystem: Host-associated > Plants > Roots > Unclassified | place...
CCTTCTCAACCGCACAATCCTCACTGCTGGTTCTGCACAAGGAACTTGTCGCATCTCGAGAGCTCAATGTTCGTCACACCCCACTACTCCAATCCTGACTGGGTGAAGGAGCATACATGAGGTATTTTCGGATGGCCCGGATGATAATACGAGATCGATGAGGACGGTGCGGAGCATTCCGAACAACCTTATTCGCGGCACCTCCGGAAACCCGTTGATGGTGATGTGCTTTCCGCCGCGTCCGGGACAGTAAAGCATCCAGGGGCCACACAAAACGAGGAGAAACTCCTGTATCTCCATACCAAATGCTCCCTCCGACGACGAGAAAGATCACTTCCTCCATGACCACTACCTGATTCTGATTGCTTAAATACCGAGCACACCTCCGTTTGACTGTGCGTCTGTCTCAGCCAGGAAAGAGTGGTCGAAATTGGCTTCGATAAACCTTTGATCGCGATTGTACAGAAGTTACTACACTCGACTTTGCATCGCTATTACTCTTGTGATATAGAATACGGGGAGTACGAAAGAACGGAAAGCAGAAAGGAAAGAACTTAGACGTCATGAAATAAATTAAGTGGGAAATGAGCCTGGTGAGAAGGCGGGATCGTTTGACGAAGAAACACGTCGTGATTGCAAAATGTCTGTCAAGTGATGGTAGAGAGAAACCACGGTAGGCTCATGCTGAATGTGGGTGGGGTGGGAGCGGTGGAAAGGACGGAAAAACGAGGGAAGCAAGGTTTTTGGGGAGGAGGGTCATGGTTCGGCGACCCTGCGCCTCTTGTGGACCTTAAACACATACTCGTCATCTTCTCCCTCGCTGTAATCCATATCTGGAGCGTCGAGGCCATACAGGCTCTTGCGGGCGAGTTGGTCGATCCTTCGGAGGTTCTTTAGGTTCTGGGTAACCGATTTTAAGAACTCGTTCTAGCGGTGAAAACGTCGGTACGAGCAACGGTGGAGATGTGGACTAGACTGCATACCTTGGTGAGTTTCATCCGTGTCTCGCACATAGCCACCCTCTCCAAACGCTTCTTCTTCTCGTTGTGCTTAACCCACACAAGTTAGAACCGAGAAAAAACGTACTTGACCAACGTCTACTCACCTTCTTGAGCTCCTCCTTCTGCAACGCGGTTAGGTGCTTGATCCACCTCTGCAAGTTGGACTCTGCTTTCCTCTTCCCGGCTTCTTTCGATTTTGTCCATGACATACTATTTGGTTTTTGTTCATCCAAGATAGACTCGTCATCGGAGTCTGGCACAAGATAGCTCTTCACAATTGAAGCAGCAGATCGACGCGGCCGTTTCTTGTTCCTCGATGGGCTCGTGCTGACCTTCTTCGGGACTGGGGATCGTAATGACGTCATCGAGGACATGGAGACAACGGAAGATGAGGTAACCGAACTCGAACTCAATGGGACGGGAGGCACCGGAGATGGGCCACCTATCTCATCCATGAAGATTGAGGAAGACGATGAGGCTCCGAGCGTGATAGTGGGTGGCGTTTCGGCTTTGATTCTTGTATTCCCAGACCTCTTGCTGGTTGTCCTCCAACCTTTGCTGGTCTTTGTCATTGTCTGCCCCTTCACTCTCCTAGTCGTTGTCTCCTTCACGACTTGCTCGGTGGTCAGATAATCCTCCTCACTAAAGAAGAACTCGGCCCCATGTTCAATCTCTGCAAACAGCGTCCAAGGCTGAAATAATCCATGGATTAGGTACCTGGTTGAAGTGTGACAAAGTTACTTCGAGGCACATACCGGAGCCTTTCCCAACCGAGCTAACAACTTGAAGTGTTTCAACGTGACAGGAACATGTTCAGCTGTATCCTTGGTCCCATGCTCTGTCGAACGGTCAAGGTAATGATTCAAGATCTGCGAACTCTCGTTCAGGACAGCGTGAATCATGAAGACCGCGGTGATTGCGCTGCGAGGGCCGAATTGATCCTTGATCCAATTTCCAACGGGTGTGGGATCTGTCTCGGACGTTTCCATGGGTGAGAACCAAAGGTTCCGAGGCAAGAATCTGGTGGAACTCACCTGCGGGGTACCGCAGTTTTCCCAACAGATCTCCCTGGCTTGTGTACACGTCGTAAAACCGCCTTCGCGACGATCTTGTGGCGGTTTCATCTTGACGGATCATCGCTGACAGCGTGTCTTGGCCAATGCGTCCCTACAATAGAAGCGGCATCAGTACAGCGCTTCCCACGCGGGTCGCATCACGTACAAGTTCTGGCATCGAGTCGCTTGACGAAGATAGGATGTAACTCGAAGACGAAGAGGAGACTACGGGATTCTGTTCGTGGTGGTAACCTCCACCCGCTTCCGCCATGACCACGTCCTCGATTTCATGGACGTTCCCGGCGACCGATCCACCGTCGATTCCGTCTTCTCCATCCTCTTCCGCTGTATAACTCCCTGCCATGGGTGCGTGGAATGAACACCCGTAGTCCCGGCACAATGGCGCACGGTATGAACCTGTGGAGTCGGAGTCCTCCCAAGATGGAAGATTGTCCACGTCGATCCGGAACCTCGTCAGAGTGTTTGAGACGATTACGTCGTGGACACCAGTGAAGGACTCGTATAACTTCCTCAGCATCTTCCCCTGTATTCGGCGCTTTAGAAAAATCACCACTCCGAGAGCCAAGAAAGACATGCCTTGCACCCCTCTGATAGACACCTGATAGCAACTTCCCGCACCAACACACCGATCTCCTTCTGGCTCAAGCCAACCTCGGTCCTAGCAAACTCAAGGATCGACTGATACTTCTCCACGAAGGAGTTGACCATCACGTTAAATATGTCCTGCCTTGTGATCGGCAGAAGACCAAGGGGCTCGAGCTTTGACTTGAGCCGTATGGGAGTTGCACTGAGAGGAGTGTGGTCATTGATGAAGACGCCAAGGAGGAGGACCAATCGAACGGTTGGATCAGAGGAAGGAAAGTCAGTGTAGAGTTGGGTTAGAGAGGACACTGTGGTGGGAGCGGTGATGTATCGAGTATTTACGAATAGCTGGGAACGAAGGTCGGTCAAATGTTCAGCCAAGGGAGGGGATTGATGAACCTTGATCAGCTCCTCTACCAGAGTGCTTAATTCAAACAATAGATCCCCAGATTCATCGAGCTTTTTCAAAGCTTTGTATGCTGATTCGTTGGCCTTGGCTTCCATACAGACTTCTGCTGCCACCGTTCGCGTCAAGAACATCCTACCCAGGGAAGTTATTTAACGGTGATCCGAAGGTGAAACGGTTGTGAGATCCCCCATACCTCTGGTCAAGTTGTGTTAGCTCCCTGACATGCCTGACTATCTCTTCAGCATGGTTGTCGCTGGGGAAAGCTGGTTTCTCGAACATCTTGCGGAAGATGAAGTCTCGGTACTGTTGCGATAGGTTAGAGTAAAGTCTTGGGCTGGAGATTGAAGTCGAAACCTTGCCGTCCATGGTAAATCCATTAAAAACCGCCAGGGGAAGCAACCTCGGCTCGATGGCGAGGGCAAGCGGGAACTGTGTCATGATAGGATCCTGAATTGTTGCAAAACCACGTGAGACGGGCTCGCTGTCGGAAGGTTTCAAAGCTACCTTATTGCAGAACGGGATGAACTTGGGGCCAAATCACCGAGTAAACTTCGCATCCGAGACATAGACGGACCAACGAGCCGCTCACCTTGTATTTCTCGAGGATATCCCTGACTTCCTCCCATTTGACATGCTTTTGCTCGGTAGGGTATCTGCTTTCCCTCAAAAACTCGCTGAAAATGGTTCCGTCGTCATCGCCTTTGCCGGTAGGTATGTCCCCATAACGTTTCGTTGCCACAGACATGAGGTACACAAAAGTAGTTGTTGACATGGACCGGACCCAGGGAGTCTTGATGAAAGGTACATATGATCGGAAGTGATGGTGCATCGCAAGCTGGACAAGGTACCTGGAGAGATGTGCGCCGCTGCTGACGAGGATCTGTTGTTTCGGAACATGTGTGGAGTTAGAGCCGGTATTTTTTGGGACATGCAAAGACGCAAAGGGGAGGTATATCGGATGCTCGGGAAGAGTGGAGAGGCGATGCGAAGGGGGAAAGATCAGGGTACGTACGTCGATGACCCTCTCCGTCATGAGTTTACCCCTTCCGAAGGCATAAAACAGTGCCTGAAGTTTTCCATGCCTTGCTAAAAAGTAGGATGCCCGGACGTAAGGGTCTTGGGTGAAATTCGAGAAACGTTTCGACACCCGGGAGAAAGAGGTGGGGTCATCAAGCTCGTTGAGGATGAGTTGTAAGACCTCGTCTGGGAAATGTTTGGGAGGTGATTAGTTCTGGTTTTGTGGATGATGGCTCGGCCCGGATTTTGGGTGCGAGAGATGGAGGCTTACCACAGAGACGGTCCATGGAGAGGACTGGGGACGGTGAGGCGATTTTAGCTGGGATTCCTTGGGGGTGAACTGGGGAGGGTTGCCAGCGGGGAGAGAGACCTCGAGGATGGGTATGCGTCAGGGTGGAAGGGAGGATGAGTGTGGGAGCGTGACCGGTTTGTGAATGAGAATATTGTGTCTTAATCTGTCGCTGTCTCTTCGTTCGCCTCTGCCTCAATCGTATCCAAAAAACTACTATCCATTCTTGTTTTTCCTCGCCAGACGAGCTCATGAAAGACCCCCACCGCCACCGGTGAACACCTCCGTCTTTCTGCGCAGATCCTCGTTGCAGCCAAACTCAAACGCACACGTTTTCTCAAGACGGCCGCCGTCATTCTCAAGTCGAGCAATTTTCATCGGTGCTGCACGGAACAACGTCTCGCTACTCCTTCTGCGTAGTCTCTTCAATCCCGGAGACCGCATCTTGTAGACCGACCGCTCTGTGCGTCTTTGAGCGCGTTTGGGGCGTTCATTTTACCCGGCGTTCTCGCAGCAGTTAATGTGACCAACTTTCCATTGCGTTCGGGCATGCAAGGACCGTGGACTCTCCCCAATATCTCCAATTATCAACGGATCTAATAATCAACAATCGCAAAGAGGTTTTGAATGATCTGCTCCATTGACTTTACTGTCACCTCCATCAACCACCAACGTCCTGGCTGACCTTGGGGAAGGTGACTACACCCTCCGCGATGTGTCCGCCTGCTATCCTGGACACGACCAGGATACATTAAACTTGAAGTCACACTCGGGTCACGAGTCTCAAGGTACTTCGTCGTGGCAGGGGCGGAACGGTCGTTCCACGAACACAGAGGGAGCTCGGCTCCCTCTGTCACTCGGACGCGTTCCGTGGTAATTGGAAGCCACTGGAAAGACGCGTACTTAACCGCAATACGTCTCCGAAACGTTAGGGTGTTCCCACTGTGGTGGCTTCACACAGCTATTACAAGCGTGAGACAACGACAGTGAACTCCGGGGCCGACCCTCGACCGCGTTTTGTCCTCGGGTTTGGCACTTTGTTTCCGTGTTTTCGGTCGTGTTTCTGCTTGGTTCACGATCAGATGTGAACCCGGCCGGGATTGATCTCAGGTTCACCGCATGGCTTCGTGGTTAGTCGGCGAGATGAACCGGTTTGTTCTTCTGCGCACGCAGATGTAGCGCCGACCATAAGGCACTCTCGGGCGCTTCGTGGTCGACCCGAAGATACCCACGTGGAGAGCCCGGAGCTCCTCGCGGTGTGTACGGCGGTGCCGAGGTATCTACCCGCAGCTCGCAGGGATAGCGAGAAAGGAGGGAGTGGGCGAGAGCGGTGTTCACGACGGCGGGAGTGTTGTGGCCAATCTTTTAAGACGGGCTGCCGGCAGAGAGGAGGGTCGATGCGATCACAGAAGCGTTTGATCGTTCGTTGGCTGCCCAAGCGGCGCGTAGGCAACCAGTCGAGCAGCGATCTGACCGAGTAGCACACCTCCGCGCCCTTTTGAGCGACGCCGGAGCATGGCCCTTACTGGGAGGAGCGTCGGCGATTTTCCGTGGCACCGGAGAAGCGAACCGCGTGGGACGAGCAGCAGAATAGATCATACCCATAGAGCACGTTGCCCGAGCGGGTATTGTAGGCGGCAGCCTGGGTTTCCTTGTTGCGAAGAGAACAGCTCACGCTGTTGTATACCCGCCCTTTGAATTGCGGGGGCAGAGGGCAGGCGGTCGGCGGATTTTTTCTCGATTTCTTGGCTATTTTTCCGCTCGGGTTCATTTCCCCTTCCCGCCATCACTTTCCCACTCCCTGTCCTCCCCATCCTCCTCCCCATCCTCCGTATCCCCTCCCTCCCCATCCGCCCCTCCATCCCCCGGGTCTTCCCTCGTTTCCAGTCGAGTTCGTTCCGTCTGGCTCGATTCCTTCTTTCGCCCCTCCTCGACCCACCCGGCCTACCCTCAACCCGCCCCGCTTGAATCATTCTCCTTCCCAGCAATGACAGTCGATTTTGGCAGAAACCAGCCCTGGCCAGCACAGACGGCAGCCCCACAGGTCCCTGAATCCTCAACATCCAAACGGAAACGGGCTCCGTCGTCCGACCGTCGCAAGCGTCGCACCGTCCAACGACGACAGGCGACCTCAGTCCCAGATCAAGATGCCATAGGTTCGTCCCGGTCTCGTTGCCACCCTCCCCCTCCCCTCTGCTCGCATTGCTGCACCCCTGTCGCAATCGACTGACTCTGGAACATCGTCCCTGTCTTGGTCCCCTTCCGGATGATATCCTGACCCCCCGTATCTTCTTCCACAGCGCAGGCAAAACGGGACTGTCAAGTTTTTTCCGGGAACGACGTCCTCTCTTGTTACCCCGCCTCTAATACCACGATTCACCAGAACGAATGGGCGACCTTTGTCTGTACGTACTCCGGCACTCCTCCACTGCTCCCGGTGTTCACATCAACTCCCAGGGAACAGCCGTCTTCCTCAGTATGCTCAGACAGACACCGTAAACATCTATCTCTTCCATGGCGATTCTGGACAGCAGGTCTTGTCACGTTTGGATTACCCCAACCCAACCGACCGTGCAGGAGACATCACTGCTCTCGTGAACGACACATGGTGGGGTGATCGTGGTCAAGACTGGAACGGGCAAGACATCTCGTATCTCTTTTACTGGGTTATCACCCCAGGTGGCCAGTCTCTGGGTGCCAATTACCTTCCCCAGGCAACATTCACCGCAGTCCGTAAGTCCCTTCTCATGACGTATCCCCGAAAGCGCCTACCCCTATTTCTTTCCCATCCCCGGCACCGTTTCCCGAGACTAACGGAAATACGCCTCTACAGAGACAACCTATGTCCCCCCTGCCACGTCCTCGAGTCTGTCGTCATCGGCGATCGACCCGCCAGGCTCCAACTTATCTTCTTCGCCAACATTTAGACCCACCGGCAGCGTACAGAACGGCGGCGACAGCTCATCCTTTCCCCATTGGGCGATTGCTGTTATCTCTGTCTTGGGCTTTCTGGCCCTTTTGGCTACATGTGTCCTCGTCTTTTTGTTCTGTAGGGCCCGGAGACGAGGTTATCGCTCCCATCGTGATTCTGTGACGTCGGCAACACCAATGATGACAGAGAACTCAGGAGCTCCTCAGCTGGCGTCTCCTTTGCTAGGCGCGAAGGGATCTGCCACTGGCGAGGCCGCTGGACTGGCCGCGGGTGGAGCATCTGGTACCCACGAAAAGACCACCGGTGAAGATGGTTCCCTCATCTCACGTAGCAATTCAGCACACGAGTCGGGCCTGTTCTCAGGAGCAGACGCTGCGATCATGGCCGATGCTTTCAGGATGGCACTGAGGAAACCCGAATTTATGGGTGGATCCCCAGAAGAGAGCTCTGAAGAGAAGGCCAGGAAGGAAGCAGAACTTCTCAACAAGGAACTTGCCGAGGAGGGACGGGACATCAGGAGTGTTGGCTCATCAAGAGGTGTAAAGGTTGAAGGGCCGAGCGAGTAAAAGGCGTGTTGGTGATAGAACTCAAGTGAACGCCACTGTCCATATCCCACCCTCACGACCCTCCCAGCCAGCCTCTGATACGCCCCCCGATCTGAACCGCGTTCATAGATCCCTTTTACCTGACGTCCCATTGATGCTTTACATTTCCTTCTCACCCACTGCTCCTGCTCACTCACATCATAGTTACCACCTTCCACCCTCAAGCATATCGTTGCCTCAGACCCCCTTCTTGTACTTCGCCTGTTACATCTCCGCCCCATCAATTCCCTTGTGCCTGTAGCTCCCTCCCACCCCCACGCTTGATTCGGTTCATCTTTTCGCACTTACCCACTGCCATTCCCGGACTACAGCTGCCCTTCTGAATCACCGTCCATATAAAGGACAGCGGCGTTACTATTGTTTCTTCTTATTTTATTCCCTTCTACCTTCTCTACCCTAGTCGCCTTTTGCTTCACCTTGGCATTTCTGCCCGCCCCTCTGTACATATCCGTTGGACTTGAGTGCATCTACCCGTTTTAGCCGGTATGCCTTTTTTTTTTTTTGCCCTTTCATCCGTCTCCTACCCACCCGAGTCACTCCTTGTTACTTCACCTGCCCCCTCCCCTTGGGGCATCGTCCGTTCCCATTACGTGTGCCCTTCACCCCTCCCTTTCCTCCCTTCCCCCCATCTCTCCGATGTCCTACCAAGGTCTGTGTGGTACGTACATACACAACATATAGTTTGACCCTCCACCAACAACCCTTGATATACCACAAAATTATGCCATGCCAATTATACCTCGGCCCGTATCCAGCCTAACCCTCATTTACCAGCCTGACCCTCTGGGTCTGTCCTATCCTTTCTTTCTTATTATCTTATTTACTGGTGTTTAAGTAGAAATAAATCCAAGCCTTCTCAATTCATCTTGGTGGGATTTGACAAAAGGATCGATCAAGGTTCATTGAAACTACGGGCCTAAGAAGTGGAACTCTATTCATGTAAGGTAACGAGAGCGGGTCCGACAGTTACACAACAAAGGTGAATGACAACGAATAATATTAGAAAATACGCTGCGGATCGTGCACGCGAGTCGCTGTTGTCCGGGAGGATGGCCAGAGCGATGAATTCATTGCAAGAGAGGAAAAAGGAAGATTGCGAGGTATTAGATATAAGATACAGCTGTTTAAAGAGAGCTAGCAGAGGGTGGGAAGGAAACCACGGACCACTGGTACCGACGGGTGTAAGGGTAGAAGAGGGGCCGTTGTCTGGCAATGCGAGGTGATGCAAGCAATGGTGGAAGTGTGGAAAGGGGCGGGATAGGAAGTGGGGCTGCGAATCACTGTATTTCAGAGAGGTATCTCATCAATAGTTCATACCTACTCGGGGCGTCAGCCTGGAATGAACTCGAACAAAAGGGTTGGGGGACGTACGTTAGCATCGTGACGGCACTATTTGGCACCGTCCTTATCAGGTTTACGCTCAATCCCTTGTACAGCCCTGACCAACCCTCCTTGATCACGATCTTCTTCGCAGTGTAGACTACTCCTCGTCGAGAGTGTTGCTTCACCATCCCATCCGATGACATGTCGTCTGCTAGCGGTCTCTTCTGTGTCTGTAACCGCGTTCGGACAACCTCGTGCGGGTACGTCGCTATTGAAGCCGTCATTTTCGCGATTGCAGAGCAGAGGAGGAGTGTCCGTGGCGGAAGTGGAATATCCGAGGAACCCTCTACAGTCGGAAATTACGTACAGATGGCTCAGCATTGCGTGCCTCATGATAATATTGAGAAATTGACTCACGCGCCCATACCTTTAACTGCTCGTAAAGCGGAAATTGGACAGCTACGTGTGTAATCCCCAAGAGGCTCGGGAGTAAACCACGATAAAAGGCTCTGATGCCTTCTGACCGGTATATTGTCCTGGCGGCGTCAACTGTGTGGAGGTACCGCGGCTCGTCCCACGTTTGGGTCTGAATGGGGACAGTCAAAGAAGACCTCCAATGTGTTGCGGAAACGCACCATGAATCTCGTCTTTATGACCCACAAGGGAGTTGTAAACGTCGTGCTCGTTGCGCCGGCGATCATAGCGGACATTATATGCAGTCCCCAAGGGTGCTCCCTAGCCGCTGGTTGGTACCCTTTTGGCTGAGCAGCTGGATATAACACCCTCTCCTTTCCCCTTTCATCCACCTTGACCACCGGGCTCCCAAATTTCGGAGCGGCTGGGATTGGGGGAGGTTGAACTCCGAGCGGGACTTCCCCGAAGGTGGTCTTAATGCCGTCGTAAACCGTAAAATAGATCGCCCATGTTGGCAGGTAGCCTATTATTGTGGGGCCGAGTCCGCGATAGAAACCTTTGAAACCCGAGTACCTCCAGACGGTTTTAATGGTGTCTGAGTTCAACCGGTCAATTTCAGTTCAGGTGTCATGGGAACGCGTGGACAAGTGAGGTTGTTGGAAGAGAGAAGAAGAGGAGGGGTACAAAGACGAGCAGGGACGAGAAACGAGTGAAAACTGACCGATAACTCCTTCATAGCCCTTCTGTCCCTGTGAGTGCCTCTGGGCCTGCAGCTTGGTCTTGATCACATCCAGAGGGCAAGTCGCGACGCTCGCTACCAAACCGCCTCCCGCCCCAGCTGTCGCACGATGTCCGAAGGCGAGAAAGAATGAGCACAGACAGCACGGATTGAGGTAAGCAATCAAGGACGGCTTCACCAATCATGCTGTTAGCTGTCCATTTCCTCCGTTTTTCTTGCATTTTCTATCCCCGCGCCGAATCGCGGGGGTTTGATAGCGAAGAAGAGCAGACCGAGATGGGACGTTGGGCCGGAGGACTGTACGGAAGAGGGAGAAGTGGAACTGGTCGTGGAATAAAACGAATCACATCATTCGATTTCCGACTTTGGCCGTAATCGTATTCCCGCTTGGATTCTATTCTGTCAGACCACAAATCCTCCTTCAAACCAGCATCGTATCAAACGCGTCTGCCCAGCACCCCTCGTCTGAATCCACGCCCTCCGCCGCCTCCCTGACATCATCCCCACCATCAAATCCTCCAAAACCCGACACGGACACGGTCGGATCACACATGTCATCATACAGATTCCCAAGAGACACCCCTAAAGCGCTCTCGGATTCATGTCCGGGGGTCATTAGTGCTATTCACGGAATTCAAATCCAACTAAACATAAAGACGAAATGGTTCGCACCGGCTCCCAAACAAACGTCAATGTCGAGAAGACCGCTACAGTTGGTCATGTCGATTGAGTTTCCCATCGCACCTCGCTCTGCCTGCAAGAGAAGGCTGTCATAGAACACAGAGGGTTCGCCAAGGATGGTCGTCATATAGTTTGGAATGTTTGCAAAGCCGGTCAATGAATCGAGGTCCGAGTCCAGACATCCAGTCGCAGATTCAAAAGCGCCGAGCCCCAAGCCGTCAGATGTGCTGCACGAGATGGTCGAAATCAAGCCAAGTTCCCCAGAGGCCAGGATGAAGTCGTCGATTGCGTCGAGGGGGGAAGATATCAGAGAGACAGGGTAGTGTGTCGGGGTGAACTCCAAACTGGCAGCGCTTTCAGAACCAGAGTACCCTTCGCCGAGGGTGTTGTCAGGATACGCAGAACCTTCTAGGGAGGGGGCCGCAGGAAAAAGCAAAGTGGGTCCGGGGTCATCAGCCGTGAGAGTAACGTTTGGATGTTCAGAAGAAGGGGATCCAGGCGCATCCTCATTTGCACAAGGAGGAATATACCCAGCAAATGCATCCGCTCCTAGTAAGATCTCCCGTAGGTCGTAGCTCGCCGGTCCCACGTTTTCACGAGTAAGAACAGGATCCAATAAGGTCGTGTAGACATAGTCAGTCACTTCGAGAGATGTTTCTAGAGACAGGGTCGCCCTCTCTTCCTCATTTCCCTGCTGGTCAGTGGTCTGATTGTCTGGGTTTCCGGGCGGAGTGTTGCGTCCGCGGCGACCGTAGAATTTTGGAATGTGCCCGACAGAGGGAGAGAAGTTTGTTGAATCTGCAGCGACAAACGCGTCCATGCTCCAGAACTTTGAGTGTGCGTGTCCAAGGGCTTGGCCATCATGAGCTGAAGCTGAAGGCTCGTTTTCCACAAAGGTCGGCTCATTGGGGGGGAGGGTCCTATTCTTGCCATCTGTCTTTCTCTTCCGTAAGAACCACTTTTTGATCCAGTCGACGGGTCTGCATGGCCGTTGGGGGGAAACACACGAGGCAACCAACAGAGATGTCAGTAAGGGCGGTAAAAGCAATCAAGGCGGCGCACAGGTTGGTTTCCTGCGACATATCTGCCAACCGCTCCGCGCTAGGTCTCGCCTCAGCATCGTAATTTTTGAGCAATATGCCCGTCTGTGTCGGGTCAGCCCTCGTGCACTTGCGCTTTTGTTGGTTTATGGGCTGCCTCTTGATGGTGGCACCAAGCATTCGTCTCGCACCAGTGACCATGATGATGGGTCAAGTGTGAGTGGGGTATCTGATCAGACAGCTCGTCTTGCTCATCGAGGGTGAAGAACTACAATTGCTATTTATACAGCGTTGATTGAAACTAGAGAGGGACTACTATAGTTGTATATTTACTTGGGCATTGTATAATTGTATCGTTGTTGTCATGAGCCAGGAAACGTTCCAAACATGCCAACGCCGGCGCAAGAAACGGAGACGGGACAAAGTGGACGACATCATGCACACATCAGCCAACGACCCGTCACCAGAAAGGGGCGGCATAAAAGAATGGAGGGCATGGTTCCTGGCGTGGCCTGATGTGGGAGGGAGGAGTCCAAGCAGGAGTGTAGTGACATCGTAAAATACTCAGGGTTTGCGGAATTCGCAAAGCACAGTATAGATCGTGTTGAAAGCCGTGTATATCTCCTCTCGGACCTGATAGGGATAAGGGTAATGAGCACCCACGTCGAATAATAGATGGGGGTGGTCGTGAAGAAAATCTGCGCCTACCTTAGCGCCAGTCAAGACGATCTTTCCGGACACGAAGATGAGGAGTACGACCTTTGGTTTGATCATGCGGTAGATCAGACCAGGGAATAACTGAGGTGAATCAACGTTAAAACGTTGTATGCAGAGCGCTCGGAGGTGCACAAACCTCTGGCTCATAACTGCTGAACTGCCCGTGGCTGTACGCAAGACCCTCCAAACGAATGGGGAACTTGACGTCGCAACTGCCGACGATGTTTTGGATTTTAAATTCCGAAAACTTGGCGTCGAAGCCAAGTTTCTGAATGATACGAGCGTACTTGCGCGACGCCAACCTCGAGTCGTCCTCCGACTTCGCGCCCGTCACGACCATCTTTCCCGACGCGAAAATCAGCGCAGTCGTCTTGGGATCGCGAATCCTCATGATGACGGCGGCGAAACGCTATTGGAGTGGACGAACGTGGGAACGGTTCGTACACTGCAGTGAAAACAGGACACAAACCTTGGGATTGTATTCCGCATTCCTAGCGTGCAGCGCAATAGTTTTCAAGTCGAGTCGACAATCCAAATTCACAGTGGCAACGATGTTTTGAAGGGTTGGAACGATGCCCTCTACGGCGGTGATGTGCTGCTGCTCGAGGGTCAGAGGAGCAGGTGTCGCCGGGACAATGGTTTGAGTGGTGGGTCCAGAGACGGTGTCAGTGGTGGATTGGGGGGGTGTTTGGGAGGGAGTCGTGGATGTCGAAGGTCCAGGGAGGGATAAGGTCGGGGCGGGAGGAGCGAGATAAGGATTGGAGGTCGACGAAGAGGGAAGTGCCAAGCCGTTAGATGGCTGGACCTTTGAGGTGGAAGGTTGTTGCTGTTGTTGCTGCTGCAGCGCCTGCTGTTGTTGAAGATACTGCTGCTGCTGTTGAGCGGTGAAGTGAGAGCGGCCAAAGTTGACCTGACGGGCGGGCAGCGCAAAAGACATGGTCGATTTTGTAAAGTGAGTGGCGGGAGCGACAACCAAGATCACGCGTGGGAGGGGGGGAGGGAATTTTCCGGATGGCTGATCTGGAGATCCTTTTATACAGTGCATTTCAAACTCCGAAGCTCCGACTGAATCCTGACTCATAACCACAATCAATCAGCATCCGCACGGACCATCACATTCCATACTCGGCTCCCCCTCTCCCGTCCGTGTCTCCAGTTTCCCCCGGTTCTACCACACACCATGGGCTTTGTCCTGGTGCACAGGTTCCCTCCAGTTTTGGCCCCCGCGTCGAGAGAGTGAAAGGAGAATTCGCGAAGGACCGTCGCCGGCTCTTTTCGGAATGAATCGGACGAAGGTCCAACCGGCGCTGACTAAGTCACTTTTGTCTGATCCGTCCGATAACGGTGTGGCACTTTCCCTGATCATTGATGCGTTTCCGACGGCGTCTTATCTGGCGCCAACCGCGGCTTCCCTCCGGATTTCGACGCGTCCATGTCGTCAGGCAGACGGCGACGTTCCACTCCTCCGTGTGAAGACGCGTGATCCACGTGTCCCCCTCGATGCCTGAAGATGTGGAGGAGGCGTGCCCTCCTACCTGTTACCGCCCGTGAACAAGTCTAGCAACAGATTCGGTATATATACAGGGACTGAATTGCGAACTAATGAGGAACAAACAAGCCCAGAGAAACAACACAAGGATGGGGAAACCGGTAAGCAAAAAAAGAAAACTATAGATGTCCCTCGTCATCACGGCTCGTAAACAGAGAAAGATCGTTTTGACACGAGTACAAAGCGTTGCAAAGGAGAAACATAACGACAGACTTGGTGTGAGGGGAACGGATGAGTAGAAGTGGTGTGGGGTGAAAAGAGTCAACTGCAAGCGGGGCACTGGAGCGGGAAATGGTGAGGCAAGGATGAGAAAGCACCGTAGTGATACAACAAAACGAGGGATGGACGGGCAAGCGATGTAACGCAAGGTTAGAATTCCAGGAACGTAGGAAACGCACCCTTTTCCGTTCATTAAGGAGCGTCTTCGGACGAGCTAGAATACCTCCTGCTCCTTTGCGAAGCTATGCCAATCAGCTCCCTCCTTCCCGTTAACCCGCCTTCCTCTCTGGTCTCTCTTGTACCGCGAGAGGGTGAGGGTAAAGGATTTGACCGAGAACCGTTCCCGTTCGTTTCCCCCTCCACAAGGTCACGTAACTCGCGTCGTCTGTCTGCCGTTCCAAACGATTTCTTTGTCGTCAGAGACTGCGGTTGTCCGCCAGACGACGGAGAAGGGTGTGAATGGTGACGTTGGGTTTCAGACTTTGGTAGAGGCACCTTCGAATTGATCGGTGACCTAGAGGGCTTCGGACCATTCGGCCCGGACGAGAGGAGTGAAGGTATAGTTCCGTGGCTCTGGCTCCTCTCCACCGTGGGCGGAGGGGAGAGTCGTCTCTCAAACCTGACAGAAGACACGGAAAGCCTCCGAGCCTCGTGGAATGGAATAGGAGAGCCCATTTGGGAATTCGGCGAGTCCGACGGTGAAATCCTCCTGACCACTGAGTCGGGTTTGATGGACAGGCGAACTTCAGGAGCTGGTTGGGGTGGAAAAGTGTACGACTCTGTTGTTTCCGCCACCATTGGTTCCAGTCCTCGACCTTTCCCTTTCGCGTAGCCGACTGGGGCAGATTGGCTCTGCGCCGCCGGCCCTGAACCCTGGGAGGTGGAAATCCTCAATGCATGCTCGAGTTCCTCGACCCTCCGGCGGAGTCCATACATCTCCTCTCTCATGGGAGCCATCCTTTTCTCTACCATCCCCTCTACTACCTCTTCCAGCTTGTCGCTTTTCTGGAGAGCGCTTACGAGCATGTTCGATTTTTGTAGTTGTTGACCCAACCAATCTTTTAGCTGCTTTGAATCCGCAAGTGAATCGTAGAACTTCTCGAATGGTGCGAGGAACGCGTTTTTCTCCGAGTTGAACTTGAGAGATGAGGGAGTCTGGGGGATCAGGTTGGAAGAAATTGGGACTTGGTGGTTGGGGGAGTGTCGACTGGCAGGGTTTGTGGAGCCAAGGTTCGGGATGGCAGTTCTGGGCCCACCGAGCCTGGTAGGAGTGGGAGGCACAACACTGGAGGTTATGCGGGGCAGGGTCTGGCCAGCCATCGCCGGGGGTAAACTCGGTAAGGTCATCGAAAACCTTGTGTTGTGCGCGGGTGCACTCATGATAGACGTTGGTATTTGATCGTTGTTTGTCTCACGGGGGCTGATCAAGATATCTGCGGGTTTAGACTTCATCCCCATTCGGTTCGCGCGCCGTCGTCCGAAGCTGTCTGGCTGACGTGCGAGAGAAATCTCGTGGAGCGGAGCCTGCGGTTGTGGAGGATGTGAGGACGGCTGGGTCTGGGGCGGAACCTGAGAAGGTGGCTGGGACTGGGAAAAGGAGGGGGGCGGACTGGGATTACGGGGCGGGGGTGGGAGAGTAGGTTCCCGATGGATAGGAACCATCGAGTGCCTTCGGGAATTGCTAATTCGGGTGTCAGAGCCGTTTACGTTGGCGATGTGTATTGTCGGTGTCGTGTTGACCATTGGGCTGGTCAGGCCGGCGGTGGAATTGCGCCTCTGCTCTATCAAGGCTTTCTGTTGGAGCTTGACGTTGAGCATAGACCTGACCTGCTCAATTGCAGCAGAATCTTCCCGTGCGAGATTGAAACCAATAACGGCTGGCGAGATCGGAGTGTTGGCATCTGATGAGGAGGGTCGTTTGACATCAGTATTAATCCCGCTGATCGTAACACGACGCCGTTTGGTGGGAGAAGGGGCTTGGGGTTTTGAACTCGAGGCCTCCACGCCAGAAGTGTCAGTCTTCCACGACTGCTGATAGGGCCTGGGGTTCGAGCCAGAGGAAGAGGGCTGACTACCCTGGTCATCGTGATCTGGCTCCGACTTTACCCTGACCACGGTAGGTGACGACGGCCTGCAGTCGGAGAGGGAAAGAATCAGACATGAGAAGCCGAGGAGAGCGAAGGAAAATGAAACGCACTGTCCCTGTCTATCGGGAGATGAAGCCGATGCCTCTGCAAACGTTCGCTTTCTAAGATTCCTCGCCTGCTCAGAGGCGCGAGCGGTCTCCTCGTCAGGGGGCGGTGTGTTGACGCGACGGAGGTGATAAGGAGGCGAACTCGGACGTGACCTTGAGTTGATGGGGGGCAAGGAGTTGCCGTTGTTCGAAATGCTGTTGATAGAGGAGGAGCTGAAGGCCTGGGAGAAGGACGGGAGGGACATCTGGGGATGGGTGGCGACGTCCGAGCGATTGGCCATCGTGCACGTCGTGGGCGACGAGGAGAGGGGGGAGCGGAAGAACGTCGGCCGGGGCGAGGGTCGTAAATGAGGCGGTCGTCGTCAAGGAGAGGGAGTATCAGGGGAACGTGTTTGGCGTCTTCCGAGATCGACAACTCTCGGCTGCTATGACAATCGCGGCTGGTCGTCGTCGCAGCCGTCGTCGCCGTCGCTGGCGTCGTGACCGGGGTGAGAAAGCGGAAGGCAAAGAGTAGGACGCCGATGGGGGGTTATATCCTGCATACGCCCGTACGCGATGCCAGCCTTTGTTGCAAATCCGTAACATGTAACGTAAACACGCTCTGCAACGGCCACTCCTCTCATTCGCAGTAAACCCGGCCCGTATTCTATCAGCCCACAATCCATCACCCCTGACGGAAAATCCATCCCGCCGCATCTCCGTCGTGCATCCTGGCCGACAACCACCCACTCCCCGGGCATGCAGGCACCTGAAACATCTCAGCCAAACGCCCCAATACACTCTTAAACCACCCCATACCTTGTGTTGATGACCCCTCCACCCTATTCCTTCTTTCTCTTCTTTCGGACGGCCAAAACAGTGATCCTCCGATCCGATCCCTTGTCCGTGCCTCCCCTCTCCCCTGATGGTTTCGCAGGCAGGGGGTTGTCGACGCAGACCGACCCGTATACCCACGAGGTGTACGTCTCCAGCGAGGTCGTTGGCTCTGGAAACGGATTCGGGGAAATTTCGGTTGCAACCGAACCCCCACCAAGACCCGTCCTACGCGGCGGCGTGCTGGGAGGAACCACGAGGTAGTCGCGTTGCTCCGTGGGCTCTGGCGTCGTCCGTCCGTGTTCCTCGCGTAAGCGTGGCGGATCTACTTCAACGCCGACGGATATCCCTTCACACATCCCCTTGATCGCACCCTCCAGCGTTTCAGTTCCGCGAACGGCCCTGTCGACGCTCGAGAATTCTATCCCCGTCATCAAGGAATTCATTACCCGCTTGGTCATGTTCGACGAAACTTGCCCTGGCTGTGGTGCGAAAATCGAGGAATCGGATCCCCCGGTTCCTGACCTTGTCGGTAAGCTAACGTATCCCATGGCAAAAAATCCAGTGACGATCCCAGCGACGCACTCCTGCCGAAATGACATACGCTCCCAGTATTCTTCCGGCGTGACCTCCTCTAGTTCGCCCGACCGTGAACCATCCTTCTTTTCCGCGTCGTGAATGTCTTCATCAGTCGCCTTCTTCGCCTTCTTTCTGACGGGAGACTTGATAACGTCCGAGTCTGTCGTGTGCGCGATTTCGTCCATGAACCTCGCTTTCGGGTCGTCTTCGAATGATGGGATGAACCGGCCGAGGTTAAAACTACCTCCTTTGCCACCAACCGGACACGGGAGGGGAATGGAATCTGCATCATCAAACTTTTGGGTAGATGGGTGCCCATAAGTCCACGTGATGGACGATAGATCAGAGCTGGATGGTGGGCCGGGGTTGGTTAGGGATGCCGGCCTGAGGGCCTGAAAGGCCTCAAGTTCGTTCAGTCCTGGAAGAACGTGCCATAATTTTATCCTCTCCCCCTCCTTGCTTGTTGTTCGTTTCGGCAGCTGCTCGGCAACGCTCGTGAGAACCGTCTTCCACCACGCGCAAAGTTTAACGTCGCTCAACGGTTTCTTCCCCTCGAAGTCCGCGGAGTTTGGGAAAAGGTATTGACCCTGGGCGCGCGCGAATACGTGTACCCAAACGGATTCTGCCAGGCCGCCCGTTCCCCCTAGATTGGGCCGTGTTTCGGGATCGGCGTAAAATCGAATGAGTCGTTTGACAATCGTGCTGGTGGGAGAAGGTTTCTTCCCCTGTCCAGTTGAATCCACCTTAGAGATGTAGAGGATTCCAGATCTTGTGCTCGGAATGATGTAGAAGTACGCTTCGACCGCGGTCACGAACACGCGAGGTTGCGCGACGGAAGGCTGTTCCGAGGCGAGGACGACGATGTGTTGCTGCCATACCCTCGGGCGGGGAAAGGCGTATGGGAAGAGCTCCTGGGTTTTCGACGGCGCGGAGATGAGAGTATGGATATGGAACTCTCGCGTTCCGGGGAGAGATTTGAGGGCGTCGAGGACGCTGTCTCGTAGATTCATCGGTGATCACGTGCACAAGAGAACATGTCACGCTCCCCATGAGGCTACACGCGCCGTGATGTCGTGATGATTCTCCAGGAGTGGCAAATGAGAAAGGATTGCCTTTGATTCTCACCCACCTGTGGTCTCGGTCGAATAAATTCTAACGACAGCGTCCTTCGCATCCCCATCCCACTCCCATAGGAGTTGTGCGAACCGCTCTCCTCAGCAAACCCCAGGCATCAAGTCGGTCGGCTTGGAGGAAGTGACGTCCCGTTCATCGGAATCACTCGAACTAAAACTGGAGGAGGGGATATAGGAACCCCCGTTAGGGTGGTCTGGATATGAACCTTCCAGACGGGAGGATCAAGCCTAGAGAAACCCTCGTCAGAACCGTGCGAGTTCGTTCCACCACCGGAATCTTCGGGTTCTGAACCGTCTGGGTAAGACAAATATTAATCTTCGTGTCCCATCGAACAAGAAGCCGAACAGCCCATAGTACCTCCCAAATCAGGCCGGCAATTGCAGAACATTTTCTAAGAAAATATTGTCGTGTATCTCACAGGCGGGGGTTATGCGGTATGTGGCATACTACTTTGGTCTTTGAGACCCCCTGACGTCGACGAAGTCCCCTTACAGAAGCATACTTGGTCATGACGAGGTTAGCTGAACTGGGGTCTCGAAAGTCAACCAGACGAAACTCGCGATTCCTATACAGTAAACATACCGACTACTCTCAAAGCTGATCGCCCTCTTAACCATGTCGTGGTCTTTTGCAAGAGATATGTGGGACAAATGACCCGCATCCTTTAGCGCCAGGGGGGAAAGTCTCCTGGGGTCTTGAATTACCGTTTCTCGTTCGTCTCCGGTGCGTCAAGTATACATGTACATTCTAATGGTAGTTTCGAGCAAAGAAAACCACAGGGGGAAGATGATGGATGGAAAACAGAGACGATTACTTAATACGCTACAAGATATTGACCCAAGAGAGACCGCCCTCAACTCCGCCGCATATAGTGAGTCTGAAAAGCCGAAGATCCCTTTGCAAGGAGAGGGATAGGGAGTCGTATTTATGCGACATAGTTGAAGGTGTCGCGAGTACCCTCCACTCGCTCAATATACTCCTTCTCCAACAAGGTATCAATGGCCTGTAACCTCTGTCAGGATCAACCCACTACAGATAATGTGGATGCTGCAAACCTTTTTGATGTCTGGGATCTTGGGCGCAAACCGTTGCGAGATCTGTGAGATGACCTCCTGGATCAACACCTGGTTCTTCATAGTCTTACGAGCCTTCATGATCCTGTCCCAGTAGTGAGTGCTTGGCGATAAGAGGTGAATACGCAGCGTCTCCTAAGAACGTACCGAACGATCGTAGCCTGGATGACATACTTCCTGTCCTCATCAACGGTCTTCAAAACGTCCGCCGACTCTGCTTTGACCTCAGCCTTAATGGGCAAGTTCAAATTGACACGGATCTTCTTCGACTTGAAATCTGTGACCCCCAACTCAGTTGGATGGCCAGGGGTGAAAGAAGGGGAAGAACTTACTGGGGTTCAAGTCGTACTGGTCCTTCTCTTCGTTGATTAGGACCTTGGCCTTGACCAGGATTGCAAGTACCTGCGTCAACACATCCTTGCTAATCGCCGTAGCCGTCGTGAGTTCGTCCAACGACAGAGTGTCGTTATCGTTGTACTGGAGAAGCACGGCCATTTGGTAGGAGCTGGTCATCAAGATGTACTTCTGGTTGAGGTAGTTTGTCCTGAGCTCGTTCTTGGAATAGTTCCACAGCCACGTGAGCTTCCTTCCGGAGTGCTTCGTCTGGTAATATTGGGAGAATCGATTGTAGACGGGTAAGATATCTGCAGGAATGTTGAACTCGTTATTCGGGGCACTGAGCGGCCAGAAGTTGGTTCCGAGGACCATGATGCTGAAGTTGATATCCATATCGTCGTGATTCTGGGAAATCCGTTCCTTGAACTGGTCGGTCAGGTCTTTACTCAGACTCATGTCTACGGTAGGCAATTGAGAGTGTCAATGATAAAGCATCGATACCTCCTCTCGCCGCATACCTGTGAACATGCGTTGGAGCTTGTTGGTATATTCGAAGCCACACGCCTCTTTTAGCTTCGAGATCATGCTGGCCTCGGCCTCGTCAGATGCCGACACGCCGTGAATGAGTCGCTTGGAGAGTTTGGTGGTGTAGAATGTTTGGAAGACATCCTTATCCTCAAGATACTTGAAAAGGACCATCTGGGCGGGAGTTCAGACCGTGTCGAGTGCCGAACTGGCCAAAGAAGGTACATACCACTCGGTTTAAGGCACTCTCGAGGTCTTCCTCCTCAGCCATCTTGTTATTCTTCCTCAGTAAAGCATCTGCGTGCTTGGCCAACAATTCGGGAGATTTGGTACTCGATGAACCAGTAGCGGCGTTCTTGTTGACGAAGTCTCTGCAGGCCTTGTCGAGACTAGCGACGAAACCGGCCTCACCCTTGAAGCTCCTTTTGACGGTCTCGGAGCTCTTACGATGGACCTCGAGTAATGCATCGACGTAAGCCTTGGGATCGATTTCTGCCGCTGCGCCGCCCTCCCCGACAAGCCTCGATACAGCGGCCAGACCAGCCTTCTTCACGTGTTCCTCGAACTTGTTCCTCAGCGGCTCGAGACCATCGGGGATCCTTGCAAGGAGCGCATACATCCTCTGGAGATCCTCGTCCTTGTCGTAATCGAGCAAACTCTGGAAGCTTTCGTGCATCAGCTTGGAGTGCTCCCTGATCAACACATGTTCGCATTTGCTGATGAGTGGCTTCCTCGTGTTCGTATTGAGGTACCTCTCCACACGATCTTCTTCCTCTCTCAAGCGCTCTTCAGCCTTCTTGAGGTAATCAGAGATACTGTTTTCAGCGAGGAAGGCCTCCGACTCGTGTTTGTAGTACTTTTCTGTGGCTTCCAGGAAGGGGATTTCGAAGTGCTCCTTATACACGTCCAAATGGGCTTTGTTGATGTCAGCTTCGTCGAGGCCGAGAGACACGAAAGAGTCCACGACTTTCTTGACAAGCCCCTGGTCAATTTCTTGGCCGTTCCTCTGGCGCTCGATGAGCCGGAGGATGGCGCCGGCCAGCTTGGAGTTTTTGTTTTGGATGTGGATGAAGAAGTTGTTTTTCCATTGCACCAAAGACAACTGTGGCGGCATCAACGAGCGAGGAGAAGAAGAGGATCGTGTGATCAGCATGTACTCCAATACGAACGATGAGAGAATGCAGGGAGGATAGACGTACCGTGTAGACAGGATAGACACCCTTCCTGCCCTCGTCCCTTTCTCGCTTCACCCAGTGTCGGTTGAGGTAAGTGAACAGTCGGTTGATGTAATTGGCACCCGTCGTGTACCGATCCCACTCCCTGGCGTAGTACTGTAGTAGCGCTTCGTCCTGGAGAGACTCTGATGCCTGCATAGGATCAAAATGGCCGTTAGAAACTATCCCGGCGGCTATCGGTTAGAGGAGCTGACATCTTTGAGTGTCCTTAAGTGGGTTACAAGGAAACGGATGAGGTTGTTGTACAAATCGGATCCCATGAGGTTTGCGCCGGCTGGTTTTTTACACATATCACCAATCAGTCGGGTCAGACGGGAGAGCGAAAGGAGAGAAAAACGAAAACGGAAGGGTGCGTGGCAGATGCGTGGATTGAGGAGAAACTTACTCCGCCCGGCCATCCCAAGGGTCTCCCCTCCCCCATGCATCTTGGAGGAGGTACAATAGTTGTAGGAGACGGTGTATAGTGCCATGTACTTGGAATAGGACACTCCGGTCTGGAGTTTGGTCATAATGTGGTCGACCCCCTCTTCCAAGAAGGCCCAAGTAGTTTCCAGGTTGGCGTTTGCGGGGGGCATCGGATAGACGGTTGGATTGTTTGCGGCCATTTCGTGAAATCGGATAGCAATCTACGGCGAAGGGAGGCGGTGGTATGGGAGAGAGAGAGGAGGAATCGATACCGTGGTCTCGAGGTGTGACTGAGTGGCCGCTGATGGGATCGCCTCGCCCGACCCCACGCGGACGCGTCTGTGGCGGTGAGGGCGGCACCTAAATGTGTCATTATTTCGAATCGTTCTAGAGATCTTTCATATCTACTCTAGCTTGACTCCAGTATGGATTGTTGCAATTCCCCCCCACAGGTCTATCCATGCACCACCCCTACCCTCGCGCATCGCTCCCGTTGCAAACCCAGCGTCGGAGATCATCTTGGAGAACTCTGGCTGGACGGGGAACCGGCGGATCGACTCGACTAAGTATTGGTATGAGTTACGGTCTCCCGCAAGTATCGTCCCGAGCATCGGAATGACCGAGAACGAGTATTGATCGTACAAACTGCAAATCCAGTGAGCAAGTCTGCCGTAAGCGATCGGGTGACTGAAGATCCCTCACGAATTCAGTACGGGATTCGTCATCTTGCTGAACTCGAGACATGCAAACGTTCCTCCCGGTTTGAGGACACGATGGGCCTCCTTTAGCACCGCAGGTATGGACGTACAGTTCCGGATACCAAATGCGATGGTGTACAGATCATACGCGTTCGAGGGCATGTGCGACATGTCCTGCGCATTTGCCTCTGTAAAAGAGACCTGTGGGGCTTGGAATAGAACTTAGCCGAGGTAAACCGGAAAACTGTAGGCAGTACACACTCTTATGGTACATCGTCTTCTTGAATCGGGTGTAGCCTTCCTTGAGCATCTCAGGATTGATGTCCGCGACATCTACAGTCGTTTCTCTGTCGGCGTATTTCTCCCGAGCATGGTCTAATATTCGCAAGGCAATATCACCGGTGCCTCCAGCAACATCCAGACACTTGATGGGACCCTTGGAACCAGGCTTCAACAGTGAAACAAAGTCGTCTTTCCACAGCCGGTGCACGCCCATCGACATGGCATCATTCATCAGGTCATACTTTGAGGCGACCGAGCTGAAAACGTTTCGAACCAAGTTCTCCTTGTCCTCTTCAGCAACTGTCCTGAAACCAAAGTGGGTCTGACGAGGAGGATCGTGGTCATCTGGGATGGGGGAAGGAGTGGACGTGCCAGTTGTGGTGGTGATGTGGACAAAGCGAGAGGCGGGGAAAGGAGAGGCGGTTTTACGCGTCGACTTGCGAATGCTCTGAAGGCAAGCCCGTCGCATGATCGGGGAAGAGGTGGTCGGAAGTTTCCGATCTTCCGCTCATTAAAAATGCCTTCACCTGTTTCCCTCAAAGCGAAAGGCAAGCAGAGGGCGACAGCCGAGGACGTCCCAAGTTTCAACGATATCGAGGACGCGACCGACTCTGGATCTTCACCTGGATCCTTCTCAGATTCTGCCTCGGACTCAGACCCGGATTCGGACTCAGACTCGGGCTCCAGCTCAGGCTCGAAGTCTGAATCTGACGCAAAACCTGAAAATGGGACTAAGGAGGACCCACCACTATCAAGAGATGATTTGTTAGCTTACCTCGAGAATATGCGTCGAAGGTTTTCAAAGAAAGCAACAGCTGACTTGTTCGCGGACCAGGAAGAGGAGGTTTTGGTCATTACTTCCAAGAATAAGTGAGACCTCACTTAACTCTTGAATGCACTACAACAAACATGCCTTTCTAGAGACATGCCAGTGCTGGATCCTGGGAAACTGCCCGAGTCTTACTTCACCTTCGAAACCGTGAAGGGTGGAAAAACAGCTCTCGTTCGGGACTCTGAGGTCGACAAAGTCGAAAGCTTGGCATCGACATCCACGGAGCCAGGTTCCCAACAGTACCTCCCCGCACCCCCTCCACCACCACTAGAAGTTGGCGTATCCGGAAAGCCTCTCACAAAGAAAGAGAAGAAAGCTGTGCGTTTACCTTCTAACGGGACCGGCATCAACTAACCCCTCTCAACTATAGCTGAAAACGAAGACAGCCGGAAAAGACTGGTTTGACCTTCCTGCTCCAGCTGAAGCGGACCTTCCCCGCTTGTACCGTGAATACGAGGCTTTGAGGTTACGTAACCACCTCGATCCGAAACGGTTCTATCGAAAGGACGAAGGGGAAGGCAAGGGCATCAAAGGATTGCCAAAATATTTTGCGGTGCGTAACGGCACTGCAGACCCAATTGAACACTCCCGTTTATTTTGCTCCTGGAGTAGATTGGGACGGTCCTCCCGACGAAGACGCCGTTTGGAGAACAATCGAGCGGTAATCTTACACGCGCAGAGCGTAAACGTACGTTAGTTGAAGAACTCCTACACGATTCGGAGGCGAAGAGTTACGCAAAGAAGAAGTTCAAGCAAATGCAAGAGGTTCGGGGGGCGAATGGTAGGGGACAGCATGCGAAAAAGAAGGCGAGTATGCGACCAAAGTGGTGATCACTCCCTTGTTTTTCACTGTGGTTCACCTTCCCCCCACCTCGGTCCTGGGAAATCTCGGCGGCAATGCGTGGCTGCCATAACCGTGTATAGACGTGGACAAATAAATATTCGGGGACCTTTTTTCTTTTTTTTTGGGGGGGGGGACAGAGACCCCAACCGCTGTGGCAGCGTGAATCCCAGGGACTGACATCTCCTTTTGACGGATGCTTGGGTATATCTCACTACGCGGAGCATCAGGAAAACGTAAGACCGTCGTACGTTGAATGCTGACGTGAGGACTGTCGACTGGGATAAGCGGCCGTTGTGCACCTCGGTACTGTTTATTAGTGCCAATCAGCGCTGAAAATCGACCTCTGTCTCTGGATAGCAGTGGCCAGACCACATTGCTTTCTTTCTGACGAGGGTGCTGCCTCTGCTGATGGGACTCTTTTGAGGCGGAATGTATAATTCTCGTCTTACGGATAGCCACACAGTGGCTCCAATCAATTCCCCGATTGTTTGGATATTTGCACTTGGACACCATC
>Ga0307513_10002388_pt1 | contig 26046 bp, 16 predicted proteins | sample 15_EM_MG_FD_202174 | JGI IMG/M metagenome (GOLD analysis project Ga0307513, IMG submission 202174) | Populus trichocarpa ectomycorrhiza microbial communities from riparian zone in the Pacific Northwest, United States - 15_EM | ecosystem: Host-associated > Plants > Roots > Unclassified | place...
ACAAACTTGCAGAAACCAAAATCAAATCAAAATAAAATCTAAAACTAGCACTCAAGACAATGTTCTTTGGATGAACATGAACTCAGGTTGCCCATAAAACCCAACATACGCTGTCAAACCCAAAAAATACATTTTAGGCTTCCAAACCAAGCTCTCTTAGCCCCAACAAAACACATTATCATAAACAAACATGTTTGAATAAAAAAACACTAACAAATAACATCAAATCATCAAGAACATGTATAAGATTTCATCTTTCAAAACTGTAACATTATTATTAGCCAACAAAAACATCAAAACTCAATCCAAAACTGATTCTTTAAACATTTTGAGACCCAAACTAAACTCAGGAACCAAGAACATGCCTTAACAACTTAGAAAAAGTCATCAAACACCTAATGCTACCTTTAATAGATTCCAAAACTACTATACTCTGTCAAAACCAAACATACAAACACCTTTCGAACATCCCAACAACATTAACAACAAATTCAAAATAGGATTAATCAATAAAAACAAAATGTTTATTCATCAATCCACATAAATGTTAAAACACAAAAAAATGCTAAAAAAATTAAAAAAAAAACATCATTAAACATTAAGAAATCATGAATGGGCAGGCCATATAGACTTCACCCTTGAGTTTTCATATGGGTATACTTTCTCCAAGCTTGCTGGCTATAGGCTGCTACCTCCCTTTTCTTTTCATTTATTTTTTTCCTTTCCCTTTCTATTATTTCCAAAGCGTGCTAGAATTTCCATATTAAGTCTTTGAACCTTCACACTAGGGTCTTTTTTTACAGAGTATATCCTCATGTTTTTCTCTATTTGTTTCTTTGATTTCTAGGGGTATTCATAAGATTTTTCTAGGATTTTTGGTGGATTCCCTCAAATATTGATCAAAATTTAGTCTTGTGATCAAAATAAAAAAGCTCTGGATAAATGTTAATAGCTGGAACCTTTGTCCTTCAATGGTTTTCGGGGATGGTGGTTTTTCCTAGCTGAAATACATTTATGGGAGTTCTTAAATGTGAACATATAAAAAGATTAGGTGGTTTTGCAAAATTAGGTATCTCAGTCAAGGCTGACTGAGTTTGCCACTTTTGAGGCTTCGCTGGAGAAACTCTGATATAAACATCATTGAAGACCACCTGAACTTGGTAGAGGAGATGCATATTCTTTTTTATCTATCCTTGCTCCATTTGAAGGTCTGTAGCTCCACATTCATTCGCTTGAAGGTGGCAACTCGATCAACCTAGAATTTGAAAATGTAGTAATGGTTGATTAGGGATAAAATGTTGGAGACTTTTATGGAAGAACTGAGATGTAAACATCTAATTTCATAGAAATAGGGTTTTAAAGGGGATTTTCTTATTTCATTTGCAAAAATCTCCATGTCATTTAGAGGTCTAGAACTCTACAACGAGCTCTTGAAAGGTGCTAACTCGATCATCCAAAATTGCCAAGGAAGGAGATAAACAGTAGGTGAACGACGCATCGTCTAGGTTAAATCCCTAAAAATTAGGCTTTTTAATTTGGAATCTGACAGATTTTATTTGAATCGTTATTCTTCCAATTACTTTTAATTGCACCTGTAATTGCCTTTCAAACTCTTATTTTCATGCAATTTCACCCTTGCCAAACTCAATCATCAAGTTTAGCGCTATTTTTTAAACTTTTTATTTTCTTCAATTTACCCCATGATTTAGTCAATTTCAGCCCTTGAAGTCTCACACCTTTTATAATTTGGTCTTTCGTTTTGAATTTCTTCAATCAAACCCCTAATTGGCTATCACAATTTAAAATTTTTTCAATTCAGCCCCTGATTTGACAAATTAAACTTTTCAAAGTTCAATTTCACTCTTCAAACTTCAATATCTTCTAATTAACACCCAAATTGACTTTAAAAAACCGATTTCCCTTGCAATTAAGTCCTCAATAAAATTGATTAAGCCTTCTAAAATCATGATGGGGCCTTTGTTTATCCAAATTTGTATTTCTTTACCCCAAATAAAAAAAATTCACTGAATGAGTCTTTTGTCAATTAGAATTGGATCACTAGTTTTGCCAATTTTATACATTCTGGTCCTTTAACTTTTACACATGTTATTTTGGTCCTTCACCACAAACTTGGGCAATCTTTAGGCTTTCTTCATGTGTATCCTCTTGTATTTTTGGATTTTCATTCTTGTCTTGATTTTTTTGTTGGGTAAAAAATGGGTAACAACAAAGGGTTTGTAGATAGGCATTCAGATATTGGAACAAGAAGATTCAAATATGCTAGTTTTGACCTTTCATTAATATGATTTTAGTTGCATTGAAAAGTATACATCCATAGTTTTTCAATGATATATGCTACATCTTCTAATTTATTAAAATGAGAGAGAACCATATGTTTGAAGTTGAACTTCGATTATGCTAGTAGATTACAAAAATGACTTTAGTCTTATTTAAATTAGTTAAGCTATTGTTTTATTTATCTTTTAATTATTATTAGGTCTTTTAGAGCAATTATGACCTTTATTTAAATTTGGGTTCATTGGGTTATTATTATTTATTAGATTTATTCACATTCATTATGGATATTCTATTAGACTTAGGATTATTTCTAGTATAAATATTTTTTTGTAGAGACTTTTTGAGAAAAAAACTATTTTTAATAAAGATATCATCATTCTTGCTATCTTTTGTGTGGTTGAGTGACTTTCATACAAAGTTCTTGATTAAACTTGCAAACTCTTCGAATGATTGATTACATTCATTGTGATTTTATACTACTCTTTCATCACCAATCTATTATTGAAAAATAAAATTAAAAAAGAAACAATTATCCCTTTTTTTTTTTTTTGGTACTAATTTGATACTCGCACGTTGGACTCCAAGGCCGAACTTCACATGACACAATTATTTTTTTTTTTTATACTGTTTTTGGTGATTTAAATATGCGTTGTTACTTATTAATCAAAGAGAGGATTGCATGCGATCATTTCTTCAAGCAAGTTGCCAAGAGATGCGATGCCGAGTAAACTGTGAACCAAGATGCTTCCGTTCCTCGCGATGCAAGTAAAGTAACATCAACGATACTTTACCCAAGAAGGAGAGACGAGTATATCCAAAAGTTTAGTAAAACACTTTAAGTCATGTGAGCTTCCGTGAGCGATCAAATATATATATATATATATAAACTAGATATTAAACCTTGCAGTGCTTCAGTGGCGTCGTAGTTTCTCGATTTTTTTAAAATATATAATTCATTTTAAAAAAATCCACTTTTGCAATTCTACCCTTGCAACTTATATCTAGGTATATTTGGGTTTGGAATTATGATTTTATCCCTCCATATATAAAATAATAATTTTATATTAAAAATAAAAACCCTAAAATAAATTAATTATAGAATTAATTTTTCTTAATAGGATTAGGATTGAATTAAAATGTTTAATTAAATAATATTTAGAGAAATAGTTTTTTTCTAAAATAAAGAGAGTTTCTAAGTCGGAAAATTTTATTTCATTGATCTTAAATTAGTTTATGATATTAATAAGAATTTGAATATAAATGATTTTCTTAAATTTTGAAAAATAGTTTTTCAATGAAAATTTATACTAAATAAAATTTATTATGCTTGGAAAATTATCAAATTGGATTTGATTTAATATATCTAAGTGTTAGAAATATTATTTTAAAATTTTCACATAAAGTCAATAATTAGAATTGAAGTATGTAATATTTTTATTAAGCATATTAATATGTTCTTATGCATGATGAATGATTATGGACACTAAAGACCAATGTGATTGTGTTTTTATGGTTGGATGATTGTAATATTAAATAGAACCTACATGTCTTGCCTTTTCTCTATTTTTCTTCTAAGGTTGCAAAATTCTTTTCTCATCTAATTACCCTCAACTGTAACTCGAGGTTTCTTAATTAATTATATAAATATTATATAATTTAGAAATGTAAGAATTTAGATAGGAAAATTATTTAGCAATCCTAGAAGAAGAAAGAATGGTAGTGAATGATACAACCATGGTGCTCGCAAAGGACTTTTAAAAATTTACAGCAACTACCTAGGTTTTAACCACCTAATTCCCTTTGATGGCTCAAGAGAATTAGTTTAAATATGTCCGTAATTATCCAGGATATATTCATTTCTAGAGGGTATCAAAAAATGGTCTTTCCTCATTTCAAGCAAGATTGGTTAGTACTGATAAATTTTGACCTCATCATCGTAGCAATTTGTATGAAATCATTTTACGAGTTTATAATTCATGAAATCTTTATCCTCTTTGTTTCATGTAGCTTTTGTACGACAAACTTTAATGGTTGAGTCATCTATTAGGGTTTATGGGTACGTAGCCATCTTCTAAAGAGTTGTTCGGTGAATCATTACTCTTGACATATGATTGATTTTTCTTGAAATCGTTAGCCAAAGTTAAATTTTGAAAACCTTTGTTTAAAAGAAAATGATTTTTGAAAAGGATTTATGTTGAGCTTTTGAGATCATTTGCGAAATACACAAGATATAAAGAGAATGAATAACCAAACTTTATTGATTTAAAGAAGATGAGTACACTATGCATAATACTTCTTTATAAAATTAGAGTTTAAAGGCTAGGCAAGTTGTCTCCATCCATTTCTGTCAATAACAAACCTCCCCTAGAAAATGCTTTCTTCACTACATATGGGTCTTCATAGTTGGGTGCCTGCTTACTCTAATCTTTATCGGGTAGAGGTAATATCTTTCTTAGCACTAAATCTCCTTCCCGAAATAACCTGGGTCTGACCTTCTTATCATATGCTTTACCCCTTTTTTATACAACTGGTGATGACAGATTGTAACTAACCTCTTTTCACTGATCATATTTAATTGTTCGTATTTCATTTTGACCCAATAAGTTTCTTTAAGTTCTGATTTCATCAATACCTTTAGAGATGAGATTTCTGCTTCTAGAGGAATTACTGTTTTTATCCCGTAAGCTAAGGAATAAGGTATAGCTCGTATAGACTTCTTTATTCCAATGTGATAGGTATGTAGAGCAAAAGGGGGAATTTCATGCCAATCCTTGTATGTGACTACTATTTTTTGCATAATCTTTTTAATATTCTTGTTGGCAGCTTCTACAACACTATTAATCTTTGGCCTGTATGGAGATGAATTTAAGTGCTTAATTTTCCATTTTGAGCAAAGTTCTACTATCATTTTTTATTAAAGTTCTGAGCATTATCAATCATTATCATTTCAGATACTCTATATCGACAAATTAAATCTTGTTCAATGAATCTCTTCACTATCTTTTGGGTTACATGAGCATATGAACTGGCTTACACCTATTTTATGAAGTAGTCAATGGCCACCAGGATAAACCGATGCTCATTGTTGGCTTTTAGATTGACATGCCCAATTACATCGATTCCCCACATTGCAAATGGCCATGGAGATGTCATATTGAATAAAGGAGTTGAAGGTGCATTTATCTTATCACTATGCACCTGACATTTATGGCATTTTTTGATATATTTTATGCAATCCTTTTCCATGCTCGTCCAGAAATATCCCACCCTCTATATTTATCTAGCCATCATATATCCACTAGCATGACTTGCACAAATCCTTTCGTGAGCTTCTTGGAGCATGTTTTTTGTTTCTGTCCAATCCAAACATCTCAACAATGTTCCATCTGATGACCTCTTATATAACATTTTTGCATAGAGATAATATACCATGTTTAGCCTTCGTAGGGTTTTCATATCTATATTGGATGCCCCGAGGGGATACTTCCGGTGCTGGATAAACTATTTGATATCATAATACCACATATTCCCATCCATTTGTCTTTCGACTGAGCAGTAGTGGGCCAGAGAATCCATAACTTCAATACTTATGGGTTGCACTCTATTCTCAAAATCAATTTTGTCCATGAAAGCTAAAGTGGCTAGAGCATCAGCAAATTGGTTTTTTTATTTCTTCTCATGTAGTGAATTTTATCTCTTTAAATTCGTTTTTCCATTTGGACATATATTCTTGATATGGCCCCGACTTCTTATCTTTTTTCTGTCATTCTCCAATCACTTGGCAGATTATCAACATTGAGTCTCCGTAGACATCAAGTTTCTTTATCTTCAACTCCAATGCAGTTTCTAATCCAAGGATGCAAGTTTCATACTCAGTCGTATTATTTGTGAATTTAAAGTGCAGCTTGATCGAAACAGGGTATTACTTTTTGTTAGGGGAAATTATCACTTCTCCTACCCCATTGCCATGTATATTTATTGATCCATCAAAATACATTTTCTGCCAGTCCAGTTCTTCTTATTTTTCTACTTCTAGCACACCTTCATCTGGGAAATCAAAATTCAAACGCTCATAATCTTCAATTACATTGTATGTCAAATGATCAGTGATAACACTTACTTTCACAAAAGTTTCTTATCATGTACATTATGTAATACTCAGCTAACAACACTTACCATCTTGCTATTCTGCTTGATAAATAAAGCTTTTCAAAGATATATCTAAAGAGGATCCAGTTTTGAAATCAGTCATGTTACAACATGCACTATTGAAGTCATTTTGTAACCTATACAAGTGCACTACAAAACTTCTCCACCATTGTGTATTTGGACTCATAATCTATGAAATTTTTACTCAAATAATAGATCGCTCTCTCATTTCTTTCAGACTCATCAAGTTGCCCGAGTACATAACACATTGTTATTTTGGTTGTTAGAAATAGAATCAATGGTCTACTAAGAATGAGAGGCACCAACAAAGAGGGATTTTTTAAATACTAATTGATTTTACCGAAAGTTTCTTGGCATTCTGTGTTCCATACCCGAGGATTTTTCTTTCAAAGGAGTCAAAAGATTAGGTTACAAGTTGTTGCCATTTGAGATATAAACCAAGCAATGTAATTCAAACGACCTAAAAACTCTCTCACTTTTTTTTATTATTATCTTAGGCACCGACATGGCCAGAATTGCTTTTACTTTATTAGGGTTGACTTTAATACCTTGGCTACTTAGCACAAATCCTAACAGCTTTCTAGATTTTACCTCGAATGAGCATTTTATGGTGTTCAACTTCAAATGATACGTTCTTAACCTTCCAAACAGCTTTCTTAGATTCTAACAATGGTCTTCTCCCTCTTTAGATTTAGCAATCATGTTGTCCACATACATCTCAATTGCTTTATGCATCATATTGTCAAACAGAGCTACCATTTCCTTTTGATAAGTGGCCACAATGTTTTTTAGTTCAAATAGCATCACCTTGTAACAAAAGGTTCCTCACAGAGTAACGAAAGTTGTTTTTTTATCTTTATTTGCCATTTAATCTGGTTGTACCCAAAGAAACCATCCATGAAAGACTATGTTGAGCTTCATGTTGCATTGTTGACTAGGACATCGATGTGTGGCAAAGGGAAATCATCTTTCATACTTGTTTTATTTAAATCCCTATAGTCTACACATACCCTTATTTTTCTGCCTTTCTTAGGAACCACCACAATATTAGATACCTAGTAGGGGTACCTAACCACCTCCAAAAAATCAGCATCTCATTGCTTTTCTATCTCATCTTTCACCTTAAACATCATATTCGAACGAGTTCTTTGTAGTTTCTACTTCACATGTATATTTTCTTCATTTAATGTACCTTATGTACTACAATGTTAGTATCTAAATCAGACATATCTATGTAAGAGCAAACACATTGACATACTTGCATAGCAGTGAGATCTAGTTTTCCCTTTCACTAGCAGTGATTAGAGTCCCTATTTTTAATTCTCTTTCATCTTTCCCTCTAACAATGTTAATTGTCTCCAATTCTTCTTTTGCCAGTTTCCAGGCTCGCTCTGATTGCTTTAATAGCTTAGTGAATTCTTTTACACTATCCTTCCAGAAATCAACCCAACCCAGCTCCTCCCCTGCCCTTCAAGTTATAATAATAACCCATCAAGTCTGGGCACCTTCTGAGAGTAACTTTGCCACACAATATATCCTAATCTCCTTAGACGTTGGAATCTATATAAGTGACTCTTTTACCTTCTAAATCCATTGTTCTAAAACATATGCATCCTCATCTCTTATAAAAGATACACATCCAATATCTCTCATACACTTAACCCAATGGACTATGGTATGAATACCCTCTTTACTAGATGCACTAATAGTCCCTGGCATCTTAGATACAATAACTTTGACTATCTATCGCAAGTAAATAGGACCAATATGGAAGGTGCTCTTGGGGGTGCTATGAAAGGAAGTCCACTAGACTATTTTGGCCTCTGTAATGCTTCTGGTTCTGACATCTCTGCTGCAGCTAATAAGGAAACACCTCTACATATAAAGGGACCCTTTTAGGTAGGCTGAGACTATTCTCAGGTGAATGCGATATAATATCTCTTAAAAGATCATCCCTCTGATCTCTCACTCTATTTGCAGAGTTATCCTGACTTAGTATAAGAGATGGGGTAATCCTCGTCCATCAGCGGGTATTCACCATTTTAACATGTAATTCAGTTCTTAGTCATATAAATGCATTCTTTCTTACAATAATCCCCTTAAATCATAACCAAAAGCTCTTTTATCAAAATATAACATCCCAACTTTCAGTGTAATTTTACCCATATATATGATACATATATAATGAAATTAGGGTCAAATTTGTTTCATGTTATTTATTCTACTAAAATTTCGGCAGGATTTCTTCCGTATTTGGACCATACCAAGTTATCTACCACTTCATACATAACCTAACCGACTCCCCGTAACATTAGTCTAACCATCCTAGACCTTATCCCATATCAATATCAATAATCCTCAACATTATCACACAAATTCAATTTCCCAATGTATATACACACACTATGAATCAAAAGTATTTCTTCAAAGTTGGAAGACAAGAAGTAAAAAAAGAAATAAATACATATAATAACTGCAAAAAGAAAGTTATAAGACGTATAGTAAGTTCATTTGATGTAAAATGCTAACATCCATAAGTTTACAAAAGATTAATTACAGAAAAGGTAAAAGATCCCATTAATTATACATAAAAAGCATACAAGTATGACATTATACTTAATATAAAAGTCTAATCCTAATGGCTATATCACTCTTACTTTTATGTGTATGGTGGTACTGCATAGATATACATTAATGAATAAATAATTTAATAGTATAATTTATAAATTCACTCCAACATACATAAAACATTTCGAACGACTCAAAATACCATTAATTTTTATATTACAATTGTTCAAGGTTTCTATAATTAACAATTACCATACTATTTTCCAACTTTAAATTCCATATTCACCATTACTCATTCATGCAAATTTCCATCAATGATAGAAGCTACAAACATTGATTTTTATTTCACAATGAAAGCAATATAACAGGGGTTTCCATTCAACAAAGGAAAAAACAAATAGTGGCTTCCATCCAACAATGAAAGCAACAAATCATTGGTTGTTGTTCATTATTGGTAGCAATATAACAGTGGTTTCTGTTCAACAATAGACACAACAAACAATAGCTTTCATCCACTAATGGAAGCAACAAATCATTGGCTACCATTCATTATAGGTAGCAACATAAAAGTGGTTTCCATTCAACGATAAAAATAACAAACAGTGACTTCCATTCAATGATAAAAGTAACAAATCATTGGCTACCATTCAAAATAGTAGCAACATAACAGTGGTTTCTATTCAACAATGGAAACAAATTATGGCTTCCATTCAATGATAAAAGCTATAAATTATTGGCTACTGTTGAGCAATGGTAGCAACATGACAGTGGTTTCCATTTAATGATGGAAACAATAAAAAGTGGCTTCCATTTAACAATGGAAGCAATAAATCATTGGTTACCATTTAGCAATGATGGCAACATAATCTTTGATTTCCTTCACATAACCAATTTCCAACACAACCTTTATTATTTCTACCTCATTTCATTTTGTTTCCTTTATTCCACTTCACCATACATGATTTGGTCTCAATAAAAAATATAAAATATGATGAAATTTCAGAATAAAATTGAATAAAAAAGAAGGTGCATAAGCACCTACCTTTATCTCTAGCTGAGCATGCTCCTTCCATTGCAGAAGATGCAACTCCTAGTATTTCTCTTGAATCCAGAGAAGGTACCATTAATTAATATGTTTATCATCTTCAATACATCCATTTCTACTTATATAATAATAAATTTCGTTATCTAATTCATACATTTAACATTGCCATAATCTCACTGTCTAATTCCTATATTCAACATATATATATTGTGCTAAATTCAATCAAACAATTGCCATCACCCTTCCACAACCCAAAAGAACAAAAGAAAACTAAGACAAAACCCAAAACATAAAATTGGGTCAAAACTAGGTAGTAGTCAAAACAATCTAACCGTTTCTCGAAATGGATAGAGTGTTTCTAGTTTTGTCCCCTCTTTTCATCCTGTATTTGGCTGACCACCTCCACTCAATCCTCCCATGTTTTCTTCTTCCTAACACCAATTTCACATCTATAACACTCCATTTCTACATGTTTTAACATTTCTAACACTAATTTACAAACCCCCCCAAAAAAATAATCAATCAGAAATCCTAATTCATATAATAAGTAATTTCATCAAAATCAATTAAACTTCCTAATAACTTGTTCAAATGAGCTTACATCATTTTACCAAACAAGAGTATGCTCTCCAAAAGCTAATCCAATACAACTTTCCTACGTTTTCCTCTTCTTTCTTCCACTTCTTCACTTTCCCTATCTTTATCACCTTACTTTCTTTTTCTTAACCTCACTTAATCAATAGTGAAATCTGGTTTTCCTAAAAGATGATGTAGGAATTGGCATGATCTCACAAGATTTCTCTCTCTTCCTCACAATTTACTCTTATTTTCTCATAATGTTATTTCTTTTTTTTTTCTTTAAAATTAGCTGGCCACCTTAAACATATATATACCTAACAATTTGTTTAATTCCCACTATATCCCTATTATCATACCTTTTATGTTTCTCGGGTAATATTTTCCAGATCTCAATGCTTGTTTATACCAAATTTAACCCGAGTGATACCAAAATTTATTAAACTTTATTCCACAACATTTATTTTCTAATATACCAAATATACCTTTTATGGATTTACCCATAGGTTTACACATTGTCTTAAAAAAAGGTAACAAATAGGCAAATATTAGATATTACAAGAACTATATGAAGATATTTAGGTGATCAAGAGAGGATTAATCACCTAAGTGAATTAGAAAAATTGTTTCACTTGTTCTCGATTGATTGTAAAATCTTTACGCAATATGAAATGAGATTTAAAATTGTGAAATCCTTACAAAAGGTGAAATGAGATTTGAATAGAGTTTGAAATCTTATCTAAAAAATCAATGGCTATAATGTTGGAAATAAACATGATTTGGTAAAGCAACACACTCATGCTCCAATGTCTAAACCATAATATTGTTTTTTATAAAAGGATAATAATTACACTAAGAAACTAGTCACTTAAAGGTTAAGTCAAACAACTTATCACTTTCCTAATATTTAAGAAATCATGATACATTCAAATATAAATCAATCAATTTATTGAACTCATAATAAGTTAAATTGTTTAACTTATTTAATCATATTTTTAATATGATTGTGATTTATATTTGGGCCAACATATTAAGAAACCTAACGGGTCAAACACATAAAGAACCAATGATAAGAAATTAAATTGGGATGATTTATCAAGTATATAATTTGTACATGAGATTACAATTCTAGACCTAGAAAATCAAGTAGGGACTTAATTGAATAAATTTCTAAAACTATCATTAAATAATATATGTGATATTTTTGGGGTAAAAGTGATATTTTTTTTCTCATTTTTTAGGTTATCAGGTTTTTCATATAAATATAATTTTATGCCTCATATTATTTGTATAGTAAATAAACACCTAAAAATAAAAAAAGAAAGATTTAGCACTTAAGGTATAACAATCCTTCACTCCTAAAAGGATTTTAGAAGATTTATGATTTGGTGGTTTATGTGATTACTGTTAGAGAAAACATAATTGAGTGACTTATGGTTTGTGACATCCTAGGTTTGTTATTTTGGTAGCTTTTCTGGTTGAAGTGTAATAAAATCAATTTCTGAAAAAACATCTTTTATTGTGGTTGGTGTGGTTGAAATATATGTTTGGTTTCAAAAGTGGTTCAACTTCATGTTCATGAAAAAGCATGTCAAAAGTGTTTGGTTAAAAATCATGGTTCAATTTGATATTGGTAATATAATTACCTAAAAGGACATGATTCATAATCTTAATTTTCAATTACATAAAAATTAATTTCACAATTAATAAAATATTGTAAAGAGACCTAAACATATTAGAACAATACTTTTATTGTGTCATTAAACTTGCTGAAATCTCATCACGTACGTAATCCATACACGAAGGCTTGTAGCTTTTTTTCGACGTATGAATATGGAGCCACATCAGTTAAAAAATCCTCAGGAACAAAATCGGGATAACGATCAAACTCTATAAATACCACATCATGCAGTGAAGTTCTTTTAATGTAATTAAGAATTGCTATGGATGCGACAACAATTTGAACTTGTGCTTTGTAATTAAACAATGACAATCTTTTTTTCCAAACTTCAAATGTACGTTCTATCACACAACATAATGAAGAGTGGACACGGTTGAAAATTTCTTCACGAGTTTGTGGTTGTCCTCACTTGTAAAATTCTTGCAAATGATATATCTAACCTCTATATGGACCTAAAAATCCATATTCATTAGGATATCTTGAACCAACCAAGTAGTATTTTCCTGTAGAAATATATAATGAGATAGAAATGAAATTTGCGAAAAAGAAACATTAACACACACGCGCATGCGCGTTACTATCTTCTGGTGGCTTAGGGAATTTTATATGTGAATTGTCAATTGCCTCGAGAAAAATTTGTGTATCGTGTGTACTACCTTCCCAACCCGCCCAAACAAATATGAATTGCATGTCAAAGTTACATGCAACCATAACATTTTGGGTCAGCACACCTTTTCTACCAATAAATGGAATTTGATTTTCTAAAGAAACACACGCACACACGTGTGTACCATCGATAACTCCTACAGAAACCAGCAACAAACATCAATGTTAGTTGGTTAAATTTTTTTTTTATAAATTTATTTAATTCAAAGCATCATCAGTAAATACGAATGATATCATTACCTTGAAAGGAGGTATACACCTTGGATTGTTTACAATTTCACGCGGTGTGTTTACAAACTCAGGATCTTCAGGTTTTATTAAATATATAGTGAACAAACAAACAAATTTAAAACACTTCAGTAAAATACCTGATAATAGTTTCTCAAGAATGTTGAAATCTCTCTTGAACTTTCCTATTGGAAGCACCCAATGCTATTGTATAAAGAAACATTATAACTTTTTCAAAAACACACATTCTTCTGGATGCTTTTAACTCATATAGGTTTTCAAGCTCAAAGCATAGACTTTGAAATGTCATCGTATCCATCTTAAACATGTTTACACATCGTGTCCAATGTCCAAGTAATATTTCATTCAACTATCGCATTCCAGTGTTGTAAGAATACATACAGGGTTCCTTATATATATAAGCATTATAATACAATGAGAGGGCACCGGTCATGCATAGAACCAATTTATGACAATCAAACTCCCCTTTTCCAAAACAACTCACCTTCATCGTCTGAATCATCATCGTCGTTATCAAAGCTGTGATTATCACTGGAATCTCCATCAATACCAGCAAAATGACTATAATTAACATAATCGGCTACGTTATTCATTACATTACCAGAATCCCCTTTGAAAAGCACTTCAAACCATTGTGAATCCATATCTATTATGATATATAATTTATTGTGTTTAATGGGAATATAAATTCAAAGTAATTGTTACATAAATTGATGTTGTATGAAATGTGCATTTGTATTATCTTAAAGCTAGTCAAATTCAATCAACTTTCATGTACTAATATGAAATTTGGTTTAACAAACTTGTTATTAACTTGACAAGTTAAGTCTGACAAAAGTTCAGACTCTCAAATTTGTTATTAACTTGTTCCTTACAAATAGAAAACATTGTGCTCACAGTTATTAAAATGAAAAGATGTTTAGGTAGTTTAGATTCACTAATAGTTAATCGAATCAATGAATATATAAAAGCCAAACCATCATATATAGGGGAATAAGTACTTAATGGAAGCATCACATTTTCACAACATATGAAGCTAAGAATACATTTTTTTTAGAATAAAGTTCATCATATTGAAATTAATATGCTACAATCATCTGTCTAGACCTACGTGAATTCTAATCCAAATTTGTCAAACTCAACTAAAATAGCATAAAGCTCTAATTTAAAGTAGTAGATAGACACATAAATAGAAAATACAAGCACTCTCTTTTCATAAAACATCTGGTTTATATGAAATTAAAATAAACTTACTTGTTATAAATAAAAGCAATGAGAAACCAACACACTTGTTTTTCACAACTAACTTTCGGTTTATTCTTTATAAGGATACAATATGAAAGTGATAAGCTAAACATACTCCATATTGTTATTTATATAACAATAATAAGAATGACAACTAACATTCAAAGTCTATTGCCATTTGAAATTTCAGTTTCCATGTATGAAACCCAACATTCAAAATCAAGTAACCAAACATTCAAAGTGAAACACCAACTGAAAATTTTGATTTAAATATCCTGAACCTAACATTCAAAGTTAAGTATCCAAACATTCAAAGTGCAATACTAACTGAAATTTCAGTTTTCATGTATGAAACCTAACATTTTCAATCAAGTAACTAATCATTTAAAGTCCATTGCCGACTGAAATTCCAACCCAACAATATTCAATGATACATAAGGTGAAAACATATATAGTAATGGTGATTCAACTACTTGGTAACAGAAATACATAGGCAACTTCACATATTTCCAGCAATAATTACAGTATAAGAAGTCTGAAAAAGACCATGGAAAAGAGTCCAGACAAGTGAAAATATTGCTGGATTATAGTATTAAACATAAAACAAATGACATGCATAGGTTAATAAGTTAACACCTAACCTTGTTCATCTATGGTTTTCTTCGTTGGTCAAACATTATTTTCAGCCACAATATTTTTCTATCAATAGAACCCATTGCAGCTTACATCTCCCTCTTGCTTCTCATACAAAAGAATTCAGTGGCAAAGGTATGCAATGCACTACCAAAGTTAACTCTATCTATAGAATGCAATTCTTCTATTACATCTTTAATGCTACATCATTTTTTATCTCTAGAAGTTGGTGTGCTCTCTCTGGTCATGGAGACACATTCAACAAGTCGGTTCAGACGTGTGAATAATTGTGCTCCTATTCCAGTTCCCCTTTTTTTTTTTTTGACATTGAGGTGTAGTATGTTGTGCACCCTCTCTCTTTCTCTTTACACTACTATGGTTGCTACTATTATTCACGACATTGCTTCCACCAACCATATTGCTAACATCATGTACAAAATTAGGTATTGCATCCTCTTTAGAGTCACCACTTCCTTTTTCTATATTAGTTTTATCATTGGTTGTATTTCTCATTCCAGTAGCCCTATTATCTTTATATGATAACAGTCCTTATGAGGGAGTCCAAACATATTGTCTCGTGGCCATTATGTTACTAAACATGATGTCGTACTTGGCATACAATGTGGACTCTATGCTGACATGCCTAAACTTCTTTGCTCATCTCATTTCTTGTGTAATGAAAGTTGGATGTAGTTAACAATGCTAACAAATTAATAAATAATGCAACAAGACAAATAATTTTGCAAAGCTATCGATAATGACAACTAACCTGAATTTTTTCTTTCCACCATTCATCAGTTGTAAAGATGGTCCCAAGTTTAGTACTCCAACCAACTTAGATATTAATTTTTTCCATACCCTCTAGTCCTTTTTAATCCCATCCCATTTGTTTTTAAGTCGTGCTTTTGTTAATGAAAGGCTTGTTTGCTCTTTGAATGACTGGATGACAAATTTCCAATCAACTTCATCGAAATGGGTGTTTGGTCTCATGCCTCAATAGCTTTAATGCAAAGTCACAAAACATGTGCACATTCTCTTGGTCCAAGAAGCTTTATCATGTGTGTCAGACCCATCCATTGCTCAATGGTTGACAATGTAATAAAAATGAAAGAAACAACTAACTATATAAATAACAGTTTGAATGCTGACAAAGAATGAAATAAGAAACTAAAAAGTAAAAGGTCTATGAGAGAACAATTTATTATTTTCTCTGAGATGTTGCAGTTGAAGCTGGTGTATTACATTACAAAAATAATAGGCAATTACATTTGTCAAATAAGTATGGTATGATTGCTCTAGTATTTCTTTACAAGGAAAACAACAAACAATATGGGTGATTGTATTGTATTCTATATAAATTATATGAAAGGGCACTGATTATCAACAATATCTAAAACTACACATAAACAACTCAAACCTAGAAAGTGTTTCCTCCACATAAAACCCAGAATAGAGATAAGTAAACTGTCATTTATGGGAGTGTACACTAACGTCCATCATTATCAAATAGAATGTCATTTTAAAGTAATATAAATTTCAAGTTAACCTAATAATCTGAAGTCTCAAAATCCTACATATCAAGTATCATCCATACTAATTGTATTTAGTTATGTTTCATCAATTATCAGGGGATTTTATAATTAGTGGAGCAAATTATTTGTTTAATCTACTTTTGTTCAAAAAACTATAAGACATGGTTTTTGGTGGCAAGAAATCTGTTATTCATTGACAGTGCAACGACTACTATTCCTTCGGCCTCAATTGGTTTCAGCATCCCATTAGTCAATACATTAATAACTCAAGCTACATGCAGACATAAGATAGAGATTTGAAAATAATAAGCAATAATTTCAGACAAGGGAAAAAAACCAATAATTTATAAAAATGAATAAACAAATCTAGGTTTGCAAGCAAGGAATGAAAAATAACTTAACAGAAACTATACGAGTGGACTGATCAATTAATCAAACTAACTAGTTGGAAATTGTAGCCTTAATGTCTGAATGAAGCAAGATTTAATGTCCACCAACTAAATAGATTTGGATTTCTGTTTTAGGGTTGTTAGTTGTAGTAATGGGGATTGTTCTTATTCTTCTTTTTCTATAGTTATGGAGAAATCAATGACAAATAAATGAGAAGAAAGAGATGTTACAATGGTCATTCTTGTGGGATGTGTAGTAGTAATCGTGATTGTCCTGCTTAGAATTGTTGCATATAGAGTGAAATGAATGCGGAATGAATAAGAGGATGCAAAGGTAATTTGTGAATGTTTTTAGTAGATCTAGAAAATGAACTTGTGGTCCAACATGCAACAAGTAGGAAAAAATAGCTTTTCCATAACCGAGGTCCAACCTCAGGCAAGTGGTGGGGCCCATCATTTTTATACGCTTTTGACACCTGTAACCAAACACTTGATACATTGCGATTACAGAAAACACATACACTACCTCAAATACAAACACTCTCTTAAAGAGTTTATCAAACCTCAAAAAAAAAAAAAAAAAAAAAAAGAATAATTGTCTTAATATAATCATTGTTCAAACTCTAACCAATTCTAGATTGTTAAATAAGATCCTTTGGACTTCCAAAATAAATTTTAAAATTATTGTTTCTACTGTATTTATGTGTTTCTAGATACCTAATAATTTCTTCTCTTTTAAAATTATTTTAAAAGGATGCATCTTCTTTTTTTCATAATCTTCGACCATAGTTTTTTTAGTTTCAATCATTTAAAAAACAAAAAAATCAAACATTTTTTTCCACAAAATTAAGGCCCAACCTAATAATGGGTTACTTCTTTAACTCTACAAGAACCCCACACCAAGATATCAAAATAATATATCAAGGCAAATCTTGAATAAAATCAATATATAATGATGAAATTAAAAAAAAAACACATGACTAGAAAAACAAAAAAAAAATGCATTGTGTGAATCCACAGTACAATTATGTGTGTATATTGAAATCAACATCAAAATAACTAGCTCTTTTAGTGTTTTACTAGCTATATGACCCACGCTTCATCACGGGTCAAATAATTGTTTTGATAAAGAAATATTATATACAGGCTTTTCCAACGTGTTTTTGGATAAAAAAATTCTCAATCACAAACCGAAATGTTTATACAAGCTTCTAATTAAATCAATAGATATTTTATTAAGAGATAACTAAGATTAAGATATATGATCTTGTAACATGGTCAATACACTCTATTGTGTCTTGTAACTTTGTTTCTTATGATAATTATTTTGTTCAATCAAATGATTATCTATGCCAATAAAAGGTAAAAAAAGTCATCAACAAAAGCAAACTGAATAAAACTATGAGTCTCAACTAACAAACAACCCAATATTGAATGACAAAACTAAAAAAAAAAAATTGAAAAAAAAACAAAAAAAAAAGATATGGCTCCTCCTAGGTTAACCCTTTAACCCCGCGAACATTGGCATAAGATTATGATAGATCCATATAGAGGAAAGAGAGAGAAAAAAAAGCACAAAGATCAATTTCTAAAAAACAATTGAAGCAGAATTCTCAATAAACAAAATGCTTAGCGATGAAACCAAAAAGAAAGAAAGAAATAAAGCAATGAAAAAAAAACTCAAGTCAATCTGGAATTAAGATAACCCCACATTAAGAAAACAAAAAAAACAAAGAACAATTAAAAAAAATTAAATGTTGAAGGAAAGAAAATTGACATGAAAATCAAATTAAACTAAATCATAGGGATGAAATTGAAGAAAAAAATCAATCAAAATAAGATATATATATTAAAAAAAACATATAGTAATCAAAAGAATAAGTACTAAATTGGATATAAAAAAAATGATGAGACACACTCATACTTTGACAAGGAGAAAAGAGAGAAAAGAGAGAGGAGATGAAAAAAGTCCATGGTGTAGAGGACATCGGTGTGCTTCTAACGCCATATTTGAAGGCGGTATTTAAGCGTTGGACGTTGCCGCATGCCCTAACTGAATGGCGCGAGCGGCGTCCACTCGCTAGCGCGTGCCATGCACGCCCTAACTTTTTTTTATTAATATTTTATATTTACTAAAATATTAAAGTCCCCCCTAACCCACCAGGGAACTAAAAAAAAAAACCAAGATTAAAAGATGAAAAACCTTTGCAAGGAAGCTTTAATTTTTTTTATCTCGATGGTAGTTAAGTAATTTTATTATGCATTAAAAATTGAAATTTGAATAGAGACCCTTCAACCTGAAATTACAAAACAATCATTATAAAAATACCAAAACATCTATGGCCATTACTTAACTTTAATGATAATTTAGATATTTTATTATGTAAATGAAATTGAAAAGACAAAAATGCTTATTGACACTAGCTTTAAAAATTTTGATTTTAAAGGTAATAAAATCATTTTACTGTGCATAACATACACAAAAAGACTAACTTATGCTCCATAAATATAATAATAACAAATGAACCCTTATAAAATAACAAAAATACCCCTAAAGTTATTTAATTGAGTGGTTTTGAGAGGGAGAAAATATGAAAAACACTGTGGACCGGTGTTTTTCTCACTCCTTTTAGATTTACTTGTGATCAATGCTGAGTGTTTAATTTGCTCTCTTGGCTCCAGTAAATCTTTGTCGTATTTTACTCTTTGTAAAACCATTAGTGTCATGTTCTTATTTAAAATCTGTCTGAGAATGCGATTGAAACCGAGTTCTTTTAAATTTCAATTTTTTTTTATGTTTTCATATCGTTTTGATGTGCTGATTTTAAAAATGATTTTTAAAAAATAAATACATATTATTTTGATACATTTCTAAATAAAAAACACTTAAAACCACAACTGCTATCATAATCTCAAACAGGCCTAGACCTAGAGTGACCAGAGAATACTGTTAGCTATCACGTTGCCAGGATTAAATCTATTATACCAGCAGTCGAAAATTATTATGCCAAATATGGTAGTGCCCAGAGGTGTGACAATACCGTGTACTGGGTTGGCCAATTATCAAAAGCATGTTGTGTTTTATTGTGTTTATTCTTTTCCCCTAAACTTCAACAAGGAATTCAACTGGTTTTTATATTCAATTGTTTTTTTCCTCTTTTCTTTGGATCTATGAACTTTGCACCCTTAATTATAGAACTATTTGAAAGATTATTATTTTGGTAAAAAAAAAAAAAATGAATGCATAATGCATTGCGTTCCGTGTTATAGATTCAAGAAAGGCTAAGAAAATCTCCACTTGAACGACCAAAATTTGAATTTAGTTTAGGAAGTATAACTAAGCAGCATTTACGAGCCAACTTCTTTATGCTATAGACAATTGCAGTTTTAGGATATAGATTTTATGATTAATGCGTGGATGTTGTCAATGTAGTCTTTAACAGCAAGAAAAATTCTAATTTTATCAAATTTAACTGAGATTTGTTTGTATCAATAAATATAAAAAATAGATGTAGATTAAAAAATATGATTTTATTTTACGGGTCATCAAATTTTATTTATTTATACAACAAGTATGTGTGTAAAAGAAGATTAATAATCTAAATTTCATTGAAACAATATAACTTGCTAGAATAAGTCCTTATTTTTCTTATTAATATTTGTTATGTCTAAAAAAGTTATTTCTTTTATATCATTTATTTAATAAAAAATCAAAAGCAATTAGAACAAACATCCAAAAAAAAATTGGATGATTTGAAATAAGGATAATAAAGGTATTTATCTAATAAAACCCATTTATCTTATTAACACACTTAAATTTTTTTACAATTTTTTGCTAGAATATTTGTTTTTCAAACATCTTATCATAATCATAAAATCAAAATTTAAATAAAAAATTAATATTCCAATAATTTTGACATGAATATAATAAAAAAATATAAGAATAATACATCGTCCATGCATTGCCATGGGAAGTTGACCTAATGTGACCTAAATTGTGTGGGAGTTTTTGAGCCAGTCAAAACTCGGTTTGACTAAAAGCAAATAAAGATGTCATCATTTTCATTTTTAAAATATCAAGATGACGAAGTTTGGATTGACTCGGTTTTTCAAGACATTGTCGTTTACTCATCGACAATGTTATTAAACATTGCTCAGCCTACAAGGTCAACACGGTGACCTATAAAACCAGCCTCTTGACCGAGCCGAGTTTCAAAGTTAATCAAGTAGGAGTTGACCTAGTATGACCCAACCAACCTGACAGGTGCACTACCGACTTGGTTGAACAAAAATAACTTGAGTTTTCTTTTATAAATAACAAAATTTCAAAATGATATTCAATTTAATGGTTTTTTATTAAAAAAATATTGGAACAACAATGTTTTGGATAGACTTGGATTAAACCAGGTTAGTCTACCAAACTCGTGATCTAAATCATGACCTTCATTGGTTTAAATAACCTTGATTTTGGAATCTAGTTTTTATTTAATTGAACAATTATAAAAAGAGAGATTTTCAAGAAAGAGAATGAATGAAATTATCAAGGAAAAATGTATTTCTTTAATCTCAATTCTATTTTCTTCATCTCTTTATTTTTTCACAAAAGCATTTTTTTTAATTGTAAACAATGCCTTTTTAAATAAAAACCTATCATGATTTTAAAAAGAAAGTTTAAAATAAATACTAAAATAATGTCAACATTTTGCATGTGATTAAAGGAAAAATAAATAAATTTGATAAAATCATGTTAGAAACCTATTAAAAAATCTTAAGAACAAAAATTTTATTTTATTACATATTCATGAGAAACTATTTTTCTTATTTTTTCATATCAATCATATAATAATTGAAAAATAAATTGTTAACATTCTCATAAAAATCTACAATATATTTAAGAACAATGGCTAAATTGAATAATAATTTAAATATCATTTCAAATATTTTTTTATCATGCATTTCAATATAACAAATCTTGAAAAAAACTCACAAAAAGTGGCTATGTGCCTAGACCAAGTAGATAGGGTCTGCATGTCTATAATGTCAATCTTGCATGCGTGGCCTTCATTATTTTGTTTGCACAAGGGCGCGGACAATATATCATTCTCTCTTTTATTTATTTATTTTTAAATCAAATGACATGTCATCTATTGTGATAGATGATGTATCGTTTGATTGCCTAAATTTTAGTCACCAGATGGACGATTAAAAAATCAGGCTGGGGTTTTTAGGCCCGAGAATTTATTTCTTAATGTATTTTAACCTAAAAACACTTAACGACCACACATAGAACCTTAATAACTAATTTGTCAACTCAAAATACCTTTAAATCAATTTAAAAACACAAAACTCAATTAGAAAAAAATCTTTTTCAACCCTATGCACTTTTTCAAGAAATATAGAAGCTAAAAAATACCTCAGTGACACTCCTCTCGTCAAAGAAACACATCGACACCAAATTTAGCTTCTTCATTTTTATTCACATTATTTGGCCAATCAATATTTTTTTCTCTTCTCCATCATTTTTAAGCTACTCTATTGTTTGAACTTCATAAGAGTTTGAAAGTAGGTTGTTGAAGAAAATTTACAATATCTATTAAGAAATTGGAGTAGAGGTTGTCAATTAAGGCATCTCCTATATTTATTGTATTTGCTCCCCCTTCTACTCTCTCTAAACTTCTTTATTTATATCTGAAAATAGAAAAGGACAAACTTTTCTATTTTCAGACACAATTTCTACCAAGAATCTTCCATAATATATGCCATTAACATGTTGGTTTTTTGCTAGATTTTCATTACTAATTCTACCATTAACATCTCTTTTCTCTCACAAACTCATACACTGAAATGTGAACAAAATGAAGTATTGGACCAAAATATATAATTGTCAAACTAAAAGAACTAAAAAATAAATTCATAAAAATATGAAGGGAAAATTCTTAAAAAAAAAACCCTGAATGAAACGTGTAAAAAAACCTACATTTTTACCTCATCGTCAATTTTGATCCCGTACTTTTTTTTTATCATATAATAAAATCAAAATTGCTTTTACAAAACTAAGAATTAATTCAATGTCGAAATATTTTTTTAAGACCAATACAATATAGTTATCAAGCCCAAACCCCAATCAATACAAAATGGAAGGATGAAATTGAAAAATAAATGTGATGACCGGTGTAAAAAAACTTATAGGACTAGAAAATTCACAAAACATTGTGAAAATTCACATTGTTTTATAAGGTGGTGAACAATAAAATCACTACCTCTTTTAGTTTTTTTTGTAATGTAGTAGGGTCAAAAGGTGATGTATATTATTTGTATATGCTTTATTTTTCACTAAAATGAAATAAGTATTTAATTAATTTCTATGTACTAATTTATCTTATTTTCACGGTTTAGCATAGGTTGAAGCTGCTCACCAAATGGATTAACAATGGGCTTCATCTAGCATAGGGTTGAGGATGCATAATAATTTAGATAGGTATTATAGCAAGGTTAATGTTCATGTCTTGTCTTTAAGGTGCATAAGAGAGATTGACTTAGTGGGTTTGAAGTAAGGTTAAATGAATGAAGGCTTACTTGACACTTTATTTTGCTTTTGCTAGCAAGTTGAAGCAGTTTAACTAAAAAACCTAGTTTTTTTTTTATCTCAAACCTTGACCATCAAAATTTGGATAACATGGTACAATTCAAACAATTAAGGGTCATCTTCTTTCTATTATAAATATCAATGTCACAACATTGTAAGGGGTATTTTTAAAAAATTTTCACACCTTTTCCTAAATAGAATTCTCTTTCCAAGTTCTCTCACTCTTACACCATCTAACTTCTAAAGCTCCATCTGTTAGACATTGATCATTCACCTTTCTACTACTTGATTTGTGCTTTACTAACATTGCTTGGTCTTTACTAACATTGCTCCATCTGTTAGACATTGATCATTTACCTTTCTACTACTTGATTTGTGCTTTACTAACATTGCTTGGTCTTCCTACTACACCTCGCACTACTTGTATTAATTATTTTTTATCAGTGGATTGTTACTTCTTTGAGTCACAACACTAGCTTTCTATATCTTGACTAGTTTACCAACTAATTATTTCATATGCTTTTAAGAACTCTTATATATATTTGAATGTAAGGAATCAATAACTATGAAAAACAATGGCCCCTTCCAAGATCAACTAGAAGAATGCTAATCCTAGAACCAGCATCACAATGTGCAATGATAAAGGGATCCTACTTAATCCTAACAATAATGCTAACAACATCAACCTTCTTAACACTGAAAACGGTAATAAAGCTCAAATTCCCCAAACTATTAATAGCAGTTTGACAATACCTCTAGGAGGTATTCTGCCCCGACTCCCACTTCCCAAGTCCTTATTGTGTGTTAAAAAACATCTTAACCTAAAAACTTCGGTTGTTATGTGAAGTTTGAAGAATAGTTTTATATTAAAGTCTGTTTGTTTTGCTAAAATATTTTATCAGAAAATATTTTCCAAATTTTATAGTGTTTGCTTTCAGAAAATATTTTAAAAAAAATTCATTTGTTTGTTTTCCATAAAATATTTTATAAGAAAACTAGTCACTAAAAAATATTTTATAGTCAACCTTCAAACTTAGTTTATTTGGTATAAAATATTTTCATCTCATTAAATTCTATAAAATATTTTACAAATAATAATCCATTTACAATATCACCCAACTATTTCAATCACCATCTTTTTTTTCAGCACCTCCATGACCACCTTACCACCATCTCCTCCACAATCTCTACATCTCACCGCCACTACCTCTACTATCATCTTACCACCTTCTTCTCCATCACCACCTCCTCTTTCACCACCATCATTACCACCTCACCACAACCGGCATCTCACCACTGCCACCTCACCACCACCATCATCCCAACATCGTTATTAAAAAATATTTTGCGAGAAAACATTTTTCAATCCAAACATTGAAAAAAAAATTACATTTTAAATATTTTCTCTTTGTAAAATATTTTACATAAAACAAAACAACACTTACTCTCAAACCAGGTGAAAAACTCTTTGGACTTGAAACTTACGCAGATCCATTATTATCTTATACTGTTAATTAATTTTAATTAAAAGAGGTGATACGAGTTTATATTCAAACTTGTGACTATTTGTTCATTAAAACTTTAATATTATGTTAAAAAATTATTCCAACCCAAGACTTAAGCAACGATGAGATTCTAAAAATAGTTTTATATTATGGTTGTTGTTCAACTAAGTATTTAGGTCATATCAGACATCTTAAAGATCTTCCAAGAAATGCATATCAAGCTACAACGAGGTGTTTGAGAGTTGTTGTGATTACTTTTCAAAGTGCTTTTTATTTGGAATACATCAAAATAATATTTTTTTTAAATTACTTTTAATATCAACACATCAAAATAATCTGAAAATACTAAAATATATTAATTTAAAAAAAATAATTTTTTTTTTAAAATACAAAAATAAATAGTAATAACAAGTTCCGAATATCCTGGGAGAAAAAAAAGACGCGCATTCACCTAAGCTCTCGGTAGCTTCATTTAGTTACTTATTCCCGTAATGATGATGAGAGCTTAGATAATGATGCCTCGAGCCATTGATTTGGAGGATGACATAACACCTTACGCATCCCACCACTGAACACCCATTGGTCAATTATGTTTGACCATTTGATAGCTAGTGATGAAGGTCACTACTTGACACAAGAAGAAGACTTTGAAAAGTCATTCGTGTGAAAATATACTTAGCAAGTTTGACCTCAAGCCCCCCTCTTAGACGTTATGAGACCTCACTTTACTTGAAAAGACTACACGATGAAAAGAAGCATCTCGTGGAGCCCACAAAGATGGGAGGCATATATGAGCTGGATGAAAGGTTGGGAACGATGGAATTTTACGATGAAAAGTCTCTTTTCACAGCTGTCAATTCCAAAACTTCACTGAATCACAGTCGTTGGTTTAGCAACTTGATT
>Ga0307513_10002389_pt1 | contig 26043 bp, 25 predicted proteins | sample 15_EM_MG_FD_202174 | JGI IMG/M metagenome (GOLD analysis project Ga0307513, IMG submission 202174) | Populus trichocarpa ectomycorrhiza microbial communities from riparian zone in the Pacific Northwest, United States - 15_EM | ecosystem: Host-associated > Plants > Roots > Unclassified | place...
GTTAGTACTTATAAAATCCCTAGAGGAAGTTGAGCCGACGCGATCGTAGCACGTGTATGACTCGGAAACCGCCGGCGTGCAAACCGCCGGTCATGCACGGCGGTGTTTCCAGAATCCAGATTTACTGCACTGCGCACAATCAGTTTTAAAAAATTTCATCCACTAAGTTCGATTCTAAATTCAAAAGTTCTTAGTGGGTAGATTTTTTATTTGTGTCCTCAAAATCCTTAACATTCAAAAATACGCATTTGTCATGAAAAATCACGTGGGCTAGTCGAACGTGCATGAGCCATATCTTAGCTCGCTCTTGATCCATCAAAATTTTAGACTTAATTTAGACACTATCCAAGAGAATTCTATGTTTGTTTTCGTCCCAACTCCCACCAAATAGATCTGCAAGGAACTTCCTAGAGTTGCCAGGGATGAGTAGAAGTGGGTCTTGTAGAATCACTGGAAGCTGCTCCGAGTTATATTCTTCTGGGTTGAGCTGAGTCCACCCTGTGGGAGACTGGGAGTGCAGATATCCTTCATTCCTGATAATCCAGAAGTCAATGTCAGCATTCATGGTCTTCAAAAATAATTTATTATGTCATTTGTGTGGTAGACTTGCCAGGGGGGAGAGGGACTAGATATGAAAAAAACACAGGTACACCACTTTATTTCTATCAGGTTCAGGACTATCAGCCCCATCAGAAAAAGTATAAAGTAGAGTTAATATTGCACCTTCAAAAACTCCTCAATGGCCTGTGTTGCCTTAACCTTCTCCAATTCTAGGGGATCATTCTCAATCAAATAAAAGGGTGGATGGCTTCGAAGAAAAGCTGTAAAGTTATGCACCATCTCTCCCAGTGGTTTAATCCTTGAAAGTAAAATCGGAAGTAGAACAAATGCTAACTTCCCAACCTCATAATAGCTCATGCCCTCTGCTAGCGGAATTAGGGCATGTACATCAATAATATCTGTGAAGCGTCTGGAATGAATTCAAGCATTCATATTAGCACATATAAGAGTATAAGGATTACAAACTCACTTATCATCCATAAACTCCAATATGCACCTTGCTAGGGCTGCATATCTCTGAGAATTGACCCAGAAAGACTGAGCTCGCTTTTGATCCATCAAAAATTTACACACTATCCGAGAGAATTCTATGGTTACTTTTCTCTCCCCAAATAGGTCACGCAACCTAATGAATATAAATGGGTCTTCTAGAAGCTCCGAAATCTGCTCCCAGTTATATTCTTTTGGGTCAAGCTGATCCAAAAGTGTGATAACTGTGAGATAGTTACGCCAGCACCCTGTTGAGGCATGTACGGACATGAGGCTGAGGTGTGCATGAAGCCATCTATCAAATATTGCTAAGTGATGATCTAGCAAGGTTTCCATGCCATCTGGATTCAGCTGCTGTAAATGTTATGCATCAAATGAGGCAAGCAATTTACTGAACAAAATCAACATACCTGTCTTCCAAACCAACACATTAATTCTGGAATTCTCACATCTTGAAACTCCGATGAAATTGTTACATGAACTCCAAGCTCTATCCCACACAAGTCCTCAAGGAGCCTTGGGGATGGATGAACTTTGACACAACAAAAGCGAAATATGCCATGAATGAAGGCTTCATTTTCATTGAATGCCGGAAATCACAACAGTGAAAAAAGGACATACATGACATATGCTCCGATAGAGAATCAGTTGGATTGTTGATATGCTTCAAAGCCAGCCCTGTGAGTTTCGCGTACCCAGAGCCTTGATCAAGAAAGAGGTCCTTTGAACGAGATTGATCTAGTAGGAAATCGGACAATGAGGCGTGAAAAAACTGAAGGCATTGATTGGGATGCTCTGGAGCTGGGATAGAAATAATGGAATGGATGTCACTCAAAATCATACAGATTTCGCCAGGTCTGTAAAATAGAAACCTTTCGCATATGGTTGTTTTTTTTGCCCACTCGCCTTTGAAGGGTTGGAAGATAAGGAGTGCCAAGACATCCATCACTTTCTCAATGTCAGTGACAGACGAGAGGATAAGATGGTACAGGCTATCCAGTTCAGCAAAAGGTGTCTCCTGGCCGGGGTTAGATTGCCCGAAAATAATTTTGAGTCTATCAGGAGGCCAGTGACGATGGGAATTGACATATTTTGCAACTGTGGATGCGAAGATAAACTGGCCAGAAGATTTCTTTACCAGCCATCGGATATCTTCCAAACTCGGCCATGACGCCGGGAGGTATGCCCTTGAAGGATGTTGTCGTTTTATTTCGTCGAATGTTGACTGGAGGAAAATCCGAATGTCGTCATCAGGTTTGTAGGTGTCGTCTAACACAACGCTGAATGAAAGCGAGCCAAGACTGTTTTGGTCATTAAACGCTTGGCGGATATCATGCTCTGGTCGACTCGCGATGAGGAAGCAAAGCGGGATGTGGAAATATTTTACGGCTGTGGAAAGGGCGTTCAGGATCTGGGTCTGCACCGAGGTGGTGTGGCATTCATCCAGCCCATCCAGGATAATTAACCGTGGACGAGAAAGGAGGATTCGGGCAAGTGTCTTGTTGTTAGCGACAGCATTCAATGGTTTGACGATGAGCGCGTGTACCTGTGCTTCAATCGAGCGTGAGAAGAGGGTGGGGTCCGCCTCCAGTGCCTCCAGAACGTGAACACGGATTTCAGGTATGGATGTGACAAGTTGGTAAACGAGGGTTGCTACCAACGGTGTCTTGTTGTTGCGGCTAGCTGAATTCCTAGAGAAAAAGAAAGCAGCGGCAAGAAGCCCTGCTTTCTCAAGAAGCTCTGCGATTGTTTGCGCGATTGCTGACTTGCCAGCTCCCGCAGGTCCGTATAGCCAAAGAAACAGGGCGACCTTATTTGCATCCTTCACCCAGTCCGTGATCTCCTTCAAAATCGCCCTCCGTGTATGTGGATGACACTTGGGTGGGTCATAACGTTCGTCGGAATTGTGAAATGCGCCTGGAGCAATATGTTGCTGTAAGAGTATCATCACTATGTGTTGCTATCAGTATTTTGACTTCTGAGTGGATAGTAAGTAGCCTCACATCTCCTGACATCATCTACAATGTGGTGTGAATGGAAATCTCCCTGCATCGTGAATGTCCCTCCATTGATAACCGTATTCCTCGCGTTTGAGAACATGATGGGTAGTAGCCACTCTCAGGAGTTCTGATAACTGCCGTTGCGAACCGATTGGAAGGTCAATGGGATTGTATCGTTCCCTCAGATATTGCTAGCGATGGTGATGGGCAAGAGCAAGAACTCGTCTATGGCTGTGTTACAAGTAAGAAAATAAGAGGCTGGAACACAGCCACCGCACTGGAAACAACCCAGTCATACCGATTTGATCGTACTTCAATTAAACAAAACGATTGAAGGAGAATACTTCATTGAGGCCGCAACTGGTATAGATCAGTACAATGTATTGAGCGATAACAAGGCTTCAGGAAAATGAAGCAGCCTGATGGCATTAAGTGACAGTGGGCCGAGAGCCCATGTAAAGGTGTCCATTCGAGTTCTTTCAACTGTAATCATGAATTAATGAGTAAGAAAGATATCTAGAAGATTAAAAATATGTAGTAAGGACCCGGCCCAAAGGCCCAATGCGATCGATACAGGTGATGGTTTCGGACAATGGATCGACGTCCAGGATACCCCATGCGTTCAATTCCATTGAGCGACCTCCTGCTATTGATCCAGGTCAGTCAGTGAAATGGAAGTTGCTAAAAGGGCTCGTGGTAGGCACTCAGGGTCCTAGTTCGTGGTGTAAGTCGACGTGGATAATATGACGCGAAGTCTATGGTTAGTTATCCTGACTCTGATTCCCAGGAGGGAATGTGACGAGCAAGTCCTCACAATTTGCAGACCTCTGACCGAGTGATTATGATAAAATCGCAGAAAAATAGACATGTGAAGTGAAATGAGAAAGATGGATGAACCCAAAACGATGTGAAGGGAAGGAAGAGGGTGAAAAATCAACGAAATTTACACCTCAACAACGTATACGTGAATGAGACGGAGAGGAGATCGGGCTGGATCGGGATCTCCGTACGTTTGGCAGAGGCTGAGATCAACTTCGCACACGACTACAATAGCCAAGCTTTTCTTCGGCCGGTAAAATGGTACACACGAAATAGCTAGTCTGTAAGACCTCAGAGCGGGTACTTGCGGATGAAGAGGGACGCAATCACACGTCCAACAGCAGCACAGACGAGAGCACTGAGAAGGACCCGGTTTCAAGCTTGTACGTGGCCAGTGTCGCGAGACTGTAGAGTATGGAGGATCCGGTGGTGGTTATGTTCCAGATAGTGGACGAAGGTGATGCTACCGCTACCCTATTCGGGGATTATTTGAGGGCTGCGAGGTGTTCTCATGACAGTGTATAGGGCGCATGGTGTCGCATTCTGGTATAGGCGGGAGTCGTTCGGGGGAGCAAGGTGAGATTGATGGATGACCGAACGTCTCTGTTGAGTAAAGAAACCATAGTTAGTTACTCTCTCGGATGAATTCTAACTATAAACGTTCTTACGTGGAAACCCGAATTCCAACTCATTTAGCATGCGCACAACCTCCATTCCACCTATGACCACACGTGCACCCCATTGGAGCTTTGATAGGCGTCAAGCCCATTTCGGACCGTGTCGTTGTTAGCCTACTCGCGTTCTTTGGCTGCCAGGTGCGGTTCGCAGGCTTGGAGCTCCGAGGGTTAAGAAGGTGATGCGGAGGGTGGACCTGCAAAAAAAAACGATGTAACTCGGGTCAAGGTGGCGCTAAAATGACGCAGGAAAGGCGAAGGCGGTAAAAAAATCCGCAAAGAAGACGGAAATCGCTGGTGGTTGAGGAGTAGCAACTCTCTGATATTGCCTGCCTCGCTTTTCTTCAAGTTGGACGGCTTGATAAACGGGGTCACTCTGGAAAAAAACGAATATGAGACACGAAAAAAAAAAAAGAAAGAAAGACGAAAAATGGAGCACAAACGCACAGGCTCTCCCGATCTCGCATGATATTCCCTCTTGCGTCATTGAATGATACGATCGTCTCCCTCCACCCGTCCATAACCAGCAAATATTGTTCGAGAGCATCATCGATCGCCGCCAGCGAGCCTGCAACCGACTTGACAACATGAGACCCAGGGGGCGGCGAGGGGGCAACATACGCGGCGAGCGAGGGCCAGGCAAGGTAGGCATTAAAGGGCTGGATGAACTGGGAGAGTTGTTCTGAATAGTCCTTTTCTTGTTGGAGGCGATTGGAAAGCAGACGAGTGTCTGCGGGGCGATGGATCATGAGAACCCCTGGAAATCAAGTTTGGAGATTGTACCTCCGAAGTGTTACAAGGCTAAAATGAGGGTTTTCAGAAAAAACGCAAAAACAAACGATATTTATTCGATAGACGTACATCGGTGGACTGTTATAGGACGAGAGCGGGGAGAAGAGGAATAATACACAAATTTCCCATTCGTCAAATGGTCTACCTCGGCGAAAAGACCTACGGAAGTATCTTGATCTTGTACCCATCTGAGAACAGGGGATTCTGGGCTATCGGGATCCACGAGCCAACCGTGCAAGAGGGAAACACCTATTTGTTCGAATAGCTTGAGTTCTCCGCCTGCGTCAGTCAGAGTTGTCGATGGGTGGAAGGAGGCGGCTTCTATGAAGACTGGTTCAAGTTCATACCCTCTACAAATGATAATTGCAGTTGCTGCGGCATGGTAAATGGATTAATGACCCCTGGATGGACGGATTTTGAGTATAGGGCAGTATAGATAGGGCTGCGGACACGTCGACGTCGGGAGAGGACGTAGGTATATATTCCGCCACTAGCTGCGAGGGAGACTCGTAGGCAATGGTTCGACGCGTCGGTGGTTGGATGTCGATGTTTCCAAGTAGGAACCTACGCATTCCCAGGGGGCGGTAGTTCGATGGCGCGGGTTTAGACGTGAAGTTTGGGGTTATAATCCGGGGATTTCGGCCGTTAAAATGGATGTATTTGATGTACCATACCTCTAGAGATGACTGGATCGTGGGGGGTTGTTGGAGGTTGGAAACAAGATGAACCAATATTGATGTGCCCCGGCATTGCGGACCGGATGTACTTCAGTCTTCCCTTGAAATTTCGGTCAAATTACTTACGTCCTTGCCGCCCGATTTGCCAGTGCCTTCCACAAGCAGAGTTCTCCCCCCCAGATCTCGCACCTCTCTCGGTTCAAAGCCACCCTCCAATTCGCATAGGTCATCCGTTTCAGGAAGTGGCGCTCAAATAGCTAACATGGCAGTGACTCACCCCAACAATCCATCGGGCGCCGCCTGTCTCTACCAATCCAACTTTTCCAGGACTTAACGGCTTGATTGGACCAGGGAGAAGTGCGGAGAGTCCTGCTGTCTCCTCGAGCCGCGCTACGGAGGGTGAACACGTTAACCAGTGGTGGGGATCCTACCCATATCCAGGTTCTTAGACGGCGCCTTCGGGTTCTGGCGATGGCTTTGGTTATGCGAACGACGAGTTGTCTGGGTATTCTATCCATTATCCACCCAATCTGAGTACTGGCACTCCGTATACTTACCACAACTTTAACTACCAGGATCCCTATGAACGTGGGAAGAGCCGTTCAGAGGATTTCCAGGACCTTCGGTGGGATCGGGAGAGTCGTCCCTGGCGGGAGCCTTGGGAGAAACAAAGGAACGGAAACGAGAGGATTCTACTACGGATTCGAATTCCAATCCAATTCCTGGACCACCCCATATTGGCTACGCTATGGACAACAATTAGGCACCTTCTTATGCAGGACCATCGCATTTAAGATCGCATTTTGATTATAGGGAACCCTCTAGTTCGCAATCGGGCCCTGGATCGCTGGACACGAGATATTTCGACAAAGAACGACTTCCTGATCGATTTTCAATGCACGATGCGGATGGTCAAGCCCAACAAGCGGAATAAATCCGGTCCTCACAACGTACGCTAACGATCCGACACGTAGGTTGTTCCAGACACCTCGCTAAGCTATTCATTCCCAAACATCTTTTCACACCAGGACTAGATTGGAAAGGCAAAGCAAAAGCCCGAGAACCCGTAACTCAAAATGAACCATTTGGTCTCGTCGAACCTAAGATTCAGAGTCCTCCAAAACAACCCATACCTTCGCCATCATCGGAAGTGCCCACAACACCGTCATCGTCGAAGGCGACAACAACGAAACCCACCAAACCTCCAGCAGACCCGCTCTCAGACTACACATGATGCCGGTATGTTTCTCCGCGCCCACGAATGCGACAATTACACCCTGTGGTCACACCTGCTGCGGTTCCTGCCTTTTCGCTGCAGTGAAAGCTGGCATTCAGCGTGCGGGGATGGAACACCATCCCAGGGGGAATAGAGGGCGGGGGGCAGCTCAAGCGCGGTATGTTTCAATTTGTTTCGCTCTGGATTTGTTGTTGTGCAGGCCTTAATGATGTGTTGTGCAGGTGCCCGGTTTGTCGCTCGGTTATACCTGGGTGGGATGGGAAAAGAGGAGGGGTGATTGGGTTGAAAGTGAGGGCTATTTTCAGCTTCTGATTTTGCTTCTGTTTGTGGCTATGCGTCGGCTTTCACAATTCACTTGGACCTAAACTTGTTCGCTGGCGTATCTTGGCTTTCCACGCAAGACTTTGAAGGACGATATTCGTACATGTTGTATGAAACAGGCGAACATTGTGACTGACGATCGGCCCAAGTGCCTTCCACTCCTCCCCACTAATTAATTTTTCTCTCTGGGTTTGCCGTTTTCGCGGATATCCATTCAGGCCGCTTCTTTTGCCTGGCATCGTTACCTTCCCACCGCTCGGTTTGATTGGACTCGTGATAGCACAAAGCATTGATGCATACTATCTTTTACCAACACCTGGAGGAGAAGATGCAGAATGTCGACGATTCGTGTGGATCAATCTGGAGGTTTGGCACATCTTCACCGAGTCATATATACATTCCCACTGCTCTGAATTAGCGCCTGCTTGTGTCTCGATGGGTTCTAGATTCGGGAAAAGTGTATCAAGAGAAGCGGCAATGCTGAGTTTCTGTTTCCAGCCAACCACGTTTCTAGCCTCCGGCGAATTTCCGAAGGAAGGGATTTTTGATCCATCAACCGTGTTTCCAGCCTCTGGCGAATTTCCTACGGAAAGGACCTTTAATCCATGAGCATTTCGATTTAAAGAGGGGAGGTGAAGTTCGACAGGCTTTCGATACCACATTGGAGAGAGGCGAGGTCGGGATGAGATTTAGCGATCGATAGGAGGTCAATGAGTTGGATTGTGGATGCTTTACTGCCGACTGGAAGACAGATGGACTTTAGGCTGAAAGTGTCACTGAAGAAATTTTTATTGAAAGAGGCGGTTTCTGGTAGAGTCCAGCCCTCAATCTCCAAATCCTCTAATTTAGTATGTTCCAGCAGATGATCTAAAATCATGACGGGAAGGTCCAAAGGTTTAGGGGATATTTGAGAACCCCAATCGTCCAAGTCATGGTAGTTCTGGAGTTGATTCAGGCGAATGCTCTTGAGAGTCCCGCGCCACGATCCTTCTTGGAGAAGATCACAAATTCACTTCGGTACCACCGTCAGGCGCGGAAAGCTTTTTCGAATGCTTCTTTCCTTTCGTAGGCCTTTGGGGCGGTGCCGATACTGTTAGCCCAAGATCTTCCAAGACCGCTGAGCCCACAGCACTACATAAGAGACGAATTAGAGTCAGTGCTCCTGTGATGTGAAGTTTCTTTAGGCATATGAATCCCACAGAACGTATTGGTTCTTCTGAGTCTTCTCGATAACACCCACTTTGGTTGTCCAAAATAAATGTTTCCAGTGCCGGTAATTTCCCTATCGCGGTTCAAAGGTTGAAGTCGATCGAAGTGTTGACCTCTTTCAGTTCCAGATGCCGGAGAAGCTTGAAATTCAAACATGCGTCAAGACAGGCGGTTGTGAGAATGCCAGGACCGAAAGTAATAGTCGTTAGGTTAGGAGATTCCTCCACAAGAGTGATTAAGAATGATCAAAGCACGGATTGTTGATTTTCTGGAATGTTCGTGGCTTCTATGGATCGAAGGGATGGGTTAAAGAACAACGGGAGTTGAGACATGGACGATTCGTCAGGATTGTTTACAGCCGTTTGCAGAAAGGTTGGCACTGTCGAATTCGGAAAGTAAACAAATGAATGTAAACCCTAGATTAGGACTTTGTCATTTTAGCACGTCGAATGGCCCTAGAAATTTTTTTAGATACTTCTGAACACAGCAAGGACTACTCTGTAGTCCTTGGTAAAATTTTGTGACTCAAATCGCACCTGGATGCAGTGGGAGGCTCCTTAGCCATGTGGTGGTGACTTTCCAGAATGAATCTAGGGTTAGACATCAATATCTACATATTCTGGTGTCCATTGGGCTCCAATTTGTCTGAAAGTTGTAGGAATAGTGTATTCAACTAATATTAGACACTTCCTATAATGAACAATGGTCTAGTTACTGAGGGATGAGCCCAAGGGCGGCAAACCCTAAGATTGGGTTTTGATGTGTTCTGTTTATTTCCGAATCTGGTAGTGCCAACCTTTTTGCAAACGGCTGTAAACGAAGCCGTTTGAGGGCTGGCAGCAGTGGTCCTGGGGAATCGCGATTTTGGAGCTGGCCCGGGCGCGAACGTACCAGGTACGATCGCTCGATCGATCGGAATTTCTGGATGGGGTGAGCTCGCCAACGTGTCCAGCATGGACCGAGAACTCCTGGAAATCGGATTTGGAGATTGCGCCTCGCAAGTGCTACAAGGCTGCGATGATGATATTTAGCATATCATGATAGACGTACACTGGCATAGGTGAATTGTTCGAGGAAGAGCGCGGGTAGAAGTTTGAGAAGAGGGAGGGTGGATTCAAGGGAAGTCATTGGAATAAGTTCTGTGAGGGTCTCGCTGCAATATAATATCAACACAATGTCAACTCACCCTCCACAGAATCCACAGGGCAGGAGGCCAGAAAAATGCCAGGCTCAGAAACGTTGACAATAGGCTCCATAGCAATTGAAGGAAATATTGGGATCTACGTGTTGGCGGTCGAAGTTTTGAACAGGACCAGTGGACGGGGGTAGAAAGGAACGAACACGCAGCTGGTGCATGGCTTTATCTCATTTTTATGACAATGCCTCATGAAGGTGTGGGGAGGGATTCGAATTCCATCCTATTCCTGGAGCTTTCGGCAAATTCGATTTCGCGAACATATTTGGGCTGAAATTTGCAGCTAATGGAGAAGACAAGTGCCAGTGAACCAAGACTTGAAGAATCCAATACGCGTTCTTCAGAGCTGAGCACCGATCGGCGATGAATCTGTGTTCTGTGTTCCATCGAGATAACCTTCCGTTCAAGTTCAAGTTCCTAATAATTCGGAATTCGATGTCAGCACTCATGGTCTTCAAAAATTACGGCCTAACAGTCAGGCCCATAGAAAATTTCAAGGTCTTTTGGAGGGGTAATCCTTTTAATGCCGGTAGGTGGCGGTGGCCAACGCTCTCCCTTCTCTCCTCGGCGTTTGGTCCCACAATATTTCCGCCATCTATGCCCTGCAATTCAACAGCACAAGCGGAAAACGAACTTATGGAAATGTCGAGATACGACACTGACCTTCGCGCTCTGCGTTCGAGTTCTTCCTCAGGGTTCGTCCCCATTATTTCGGAATTTGATCACCTCAACACATGTTCTTCAAAAATTATTTTTTTACGTCTCTCGTACTATGGTGACCACTATCCGAGCCAAGGCAGGAGAGTAGACACGAAACGTTGCATGAAGACACTACGTTCTTTCTATCAAGCTCAAAAATATAAGTTTCCGGGAAAAAGTACAAAGTCGAATTAGAATCACACCTTCAAAAACTCCTCAATGGCCTGCGCCGCCTTAACCTTCTCCAGTCCTAGTGGATCATTTTTGATCAAATCAAAGGCTGGGTGACTTTGAAGTAAAACCGTAACTTCGTGCACCTGTGACCCTCCTAGCGCTTTGATTCTTGAAAGCAAAATCGAAAGGAGATTGAATGCCAGCTTCCCAACCTCGTAATGAATCTTGAGCTCTTCTGTAAATTGAATCCCGTCGTCTATGTTAGAAATGTATCTGGAATGAATTTAAGTATTCATGTTAACACATATGAGAGTTTAAGGGTTACAAACTCATCGTGCAGAATCTTCAAAAGGTATGTAGCCAGGTTCACATACACGTGAGGGTTGACCCAGAGGATCCCAGCTCGGTCTCGGTCCATCAAAAATTTAGATACTATCCGAGAGAATTCTATGTCTGTATTTGTCCCACCAAATAGATTAAGCGGGATGAACGGGAATAGGCCTTGTAGAATCACTGGAAGCTTCTTCCAGTTATATTCTTTCTGGTCGAGCTGATCCAGAAGTGTGATAGCTGTGAGATAGTAATGCCAGGGTCGTGGTATAGACATGAAATGTCCTTGAAGCCATCCATCAAATGTTGCTAAGTGATAATCTAGCAAGGTTTCTGTGCTATCTGGACTCAGCCGCTGTAAATGTTATGCATCAAATGAGGCAAGTGATTTACTGAACGAAATCCACATACCTGTCTTCCAAACCAACACATTAGATCGGGAATTCCCTCAGACGCAAATGTCATGTGAACTGCAAGGTGTAGCCCGCACAAGTCCTCAAGGAGCTTCGGAGATGGATGGGCTTTAACACAACACAACTGAAACGCATAATGAACATCGTCTTCATTTTCATTGGATCAATGAACTTGAAGTCATAACAAGAAGGAAGGGACATACGTTGACTATTCCGACCCAGTGGAGATTCAGTCGGATAGTTCATATGCTTCATAGCTAGGCTGGTGAATTTTGCATACGCAACACCTTGATCAAGAAAGAGATCCATTGAACGAGACCGATCCAGTAGGAAATCTGACAGCGATGCGTGAAAGAACTCGAGTTTGTTAAAGTAGTAACTTTCTGGATCTGGGACAAAAATAATGGAATGGATGTCGCTCAGAATCATGTGGATTTCGCCAGGTCTGTAAAACAGAAAACTTTCGCACATGGTTGTTGTTTTTACCCACTCGCTTTGGAAGGGTTGGAGGATGAGGAACGCCAAGACATCCATCACTTTCTCGATGTCAGCGACAGACGAGAGGATAAGATGGTATAGGCCATCCAGCTCAGTAAAAGGTGTCTCCTGGCCGGGATTAGATTGCCCGAAGATAATTTCCAGTCTATCAGGAGGCCAGTGACGATGGGAATTGACATATTTTGCAACTGTGGATGCAAAGATAAATTGGCCAGAGGATTTCTTTACCAGTCGTCGCATATCTTCCATACTTGGCCATGACGCGGGGAGGTATGCCCTTGAAGGATGTTTTCGTTTGATTTCGTCGAATGTTGACTGAAGGAAGACCTCGATGTCTCTATCTGGTTGGTAGCTGTTGTCTAACGCAATGCTGGATGAAAGCGAGCCAAGACAATTTTGGTCATTGAATGCTTGGCGGATATTCTGCTCTGGTCGACTCGCGATGAGGAAGCAAAGTGGGATGTGGAGATGTTTTACGGCTGTAGAAAGGGCGCTCAGGATGTGGGTTTGCGCTGTGGTGCGGCATTCGTCCAAGCCATCCAGGATGATTAACCGTGGACGAGAAAGGGGGATCGGGGAGAGTGTCTCGTCATTAGCGACAGCATTTAATGGTTTGACGATGAGCGCGTGAACCTGAGCTTCAATCGAGCGTGAGAAGAGGGCGGGGTCCCCCTCCAGTGCCTTTAGAACGTGAACATGGATTTCAGGTATGGATGTGACAAGTTGGTAAACGAGAGTCGCTGCCAACAGTGTCTTGTCATTGCGTCCGGCTGCATTCCTGGAGAAAAAGAAAGCAGCGGCAAGAAGCCCTACTTTCTCAAGAAGCTCTGCGATCGTTTGCGCGATCGCTGACTTGCCAGCTCCCGCAGGTCCGTATAGCCAAAGAATCATTGCGACTTTATCGGTAGCCTTCACCCAATCCACGATCTTCTTCAGAACCGCCTTCCTTGTTTGTGGATGACACTTGGGCGGGTCATAACGTTCGTCGGAATTGTGAAATGCGCCTGGAGCAATATGTTGCTGTAGGAGCTCCATCACTATGAATTGGTATCAGTATTTTGACTTCTGAGTGAATAGTAAATAGCCTCACATTTCCTGCCATCATCTACAACTTGGTGTGAATGGAAATCTCCCTGCATTGTGAATGTCCCTCCATTGATAACCGTATTCCTCGCGTTTGGGAACATGATGGCTAATAGCTATTCTCAGGAGTTGCGATAACTGGCGTTGGGAACCGATTGGAATGTCAATGTGATCGTATCGTTCCCTCAGAGGTTGCTAGCGATAGGGCGATGGGCAAGAGCAAGATGTTCATGGCTGTGTTATAAGTAAATAAATAAGGTGCACAACACAGCCATGACACCGCACTGGAAGAAACTCATGACTGGTCATACCGATCTGTACGTACTTGAATAAAGCAAAATGATTGGACGAGATATTTCATCGAGACCGCAACTAGCTGGATCCACAGGTACAATATATTAAGACTTCAGGAAAACAAACCAGCCTGATGGCATTAAGTGATGGTGGGCGGCAGCCCATCTAAGGGCGTCCATTCGAGTTCTTACTACTGTAATCATGAACCAGTGATTAAGAAAGATCTTCAGACGATTAAAAAGTGCGTACCATCTGTAGTAAGGACCCGGCCCAAAGGCCAAACGTGATCGATACAGGTGATGGTTTCGGGCGATGGATCGACCATGTCCAGGATACCCCATGCGTCCAATTCCATTGGGCAACCTCTTGCTAGTGATCCAGGTCAGTCAGTGAAATAGAGATTGTTAAAGGGGCTCGTAGTACGCACCCGGGGTTGTAGTTCCTGCTGTAAGTCGATGAGGATGAGATGACGCCAAGTCTATGGCTGGTTATCCTAACTCTGATTCCCGAGAAGGACTTAGGTAGCAACATCAGGGGAATGAGACGAAAAACTTCTCACTATTTGCAGACCTCTGACTGAGTATGATAAAATCGCAAAAAATAGACATGTGAAGTGAAATAAGAGAGATGAATGAACCCAAAACGTCGTGAAGAGAAGGTAGAGGGTGAAAAGTCAACGAAAAACCTGCACCTCAACACTGTATGGGTAAATGAGACGGAGGGGGGTAGAGCTGGCCCGGAATCTCCGTACGTTTGGCAGAGGCCGAGAACAACTTCACCGTCACACGTCCAGCCGTAACACAGACCAGAGCACAGGGGAGAACTGGGTTTCAAGCTTATATGAGGCTAGTGTCGCAAGAATATGGAGGATCTGGTGGTGGTTATGTTCCAGATAGCGGACGCAGGTGGTTCGTGTTCGACTATGCTGCTGGCCCCATATTCCGGCGTTATTTGAGGGCTGCAAGGGGTTGTCATGACAGATTGTATAGGGCGCGTGGTCCTGCACTGGTACGGTGTGGGAGTCGTTCAGGGCAGCAAGGTGGGGTTGATGGATGATAGAACGTCTTTGTTGGGTGAAGAAATCATAGTTAGTTGGTCTCTCAAATGAATTCCAACTATAAATGTTCTTACCTGGAAACTCAATCTCCAATTTATCCAGTGTGCGCAGAGCCTCCGTTCCACATGACCACACCCGCAACCCCATTGGAGCTCTGATAGGCACCAAGCCCATTTCGGACAGGCATCGTTGATAGCCAACTCGCGTTCTTTGGCTGCCAGGTGCGTCTCGCAGGCTTGGAGCTCCGGAGAGTGGACCTGCCAAAAAAACGGTGTTACTCAGGTTAGAGGTGGGCCTTGGGGCTAAAACGACGCAAGAAAAGGCAAAGGCGTAATAAACTCCGCGAAACTGACGGAAATCGCTGGTGGTTGAGGAGCAGCACCTCTCTGACATTGCCTGCCCCGCTTTTCTTTGAGTTGGATGCTTTCAAAAGCCGGGTCACCCTAAAAAAAAACGAATATGAGTTCTCATGCTCCACCGGCCCGCAGACTCTCATCTGTTTTCCAATTTCCTTCAACAAGAAAAGGAATATTCAAAACAATCTCCCAGCTCCTCAAGTCCTCAAATGGCTCCCTGGCCTCGCCGCCACCTCGCCACCGCGTGGGTCTCAAGTTATCAACTCGGTTGTACGAATCGATGATACTCTCAAACGATATGCGCTGGGTGTGGACGAGTGGAGGGAGACGATGGGGGTGGTTGAAGGAGGGAAGAGGAGGAAGTGGGGGAATATCATGCGAGAACGGGAGATGCTGTGCATTTGTGCTGCGTTTTTCGTCTTTCTTTGTTTTTCGTGGCCTCAATCATGTTTGGAGATTGCGCCTTGCCAATGCTACAAGGCTACGATGAGCATTTGCAGAAGAAACGCACAAATAAACGATGTTTATTGGATAGACGTACATAGGTTGATTGTTCTAGGACGAGAGTGGGGAGAAGTTTGAGAAGAGGAAGAATAGATTCAAGGGAAGTCATTGGAATTTCTGATGTTGCAATATTACCACAATGTCGACACACCCTCCATGGAAGGGAGACCAGCAAAATGCCAGACTCGGAAACGTTGAAAATAGGCTCCATATAAAAAGGAAATACAGGGATCTACGCATTGGCGATCGAAGTTTTAAACAGGACTGGTGGACGGGGGTAAAGGGTCAATATTCAATATTCAATGCCTCATGACTGATGAGGGCGTGGGGATTCAAATTCTGGAGCTTTCCGCGAAGTCAAGTTTGCGAACGTATTTGGGCCAAAAGTTCTAATATAGAGATGACTGGATCGTGCGCGTGAAGCGTTGTTGGGACATGGAGGTTGGAAACAAGATGGACCAATATTGATGTGTCCTGGCATAGCGGACCGGATGTACTTGAATGTTCTCCATTGAAATTTCGGTCCTTCCCACCCGAGTACGGGCAGAGTTCTCCGTCCCAGATCTCGCACCCCTCTCGGTTCAACCAATTCGCACGGGTCATCCGTTTCTGGCAATGGCTCTCAAATAGCTAACATGGCAGCGAACACCAATCCATGGGAGCCGCCCGTCTCTACCAATCCAACTTTTCCAGGACATAACGGCTTGATTGGACCAGGGAGAAGTGCAGAGAGTCCTGCTATCTCCTCGAGCTGCGCTATGGACGGTGAAGACGTTAACCTGGGGATCCTACCCACATCCGGGATCTTACGCGTCGCCTTTGGGTTCTGGCGATGGCTTTGGATATGCAAACGACGAGTTGTCTGGCAATTCTATCCATTATCCACCCAATCTCAGTACTGGCACTCCTTATACTTACGACATTTTTAACTACCAGACTCCCTATGAACTATGGGAAGAGCCGTTCAGAGGATTTCCAGGACCTTCGGTGGGATCGGGAGAGTCGTCACTGGCAGGAGCCTTGGGAGAAAGAAAGAAGCGGAAACGAGAGGATTCTACTACGGATTCGAATTTCGATCCACTTCCTGGACCATCCCATATTGGCTACGCTATGGACAACAATTGGACACCCTTATGCAGCAGGACTATCGCATTTGGGATATCTACTTCAAGTTCGCAGTCGGGCTCTGGGTCGATGGACACGAGATATTTCGATCGATTTCCAATCCATGATGCGGACGGTCAAGCCCCAACGGGCGGAATAAATCTGGCCCTCTCAACACACGCTAACGATGCGACACGTAGGTTCTTCCAGACACCCTGCTAAGCTATTCATTCACAAATACCTTTTCACACCAGAACCGGATAGGAAAGGCAAAGGAAAAGCTCGAGAACCCATAACTCAAACTGAACCATCTGATCTTGTCGAACCCGAGACTCAGAGGCCTCCAAAACAACCCATACCTTCGCCGTCATTGGAAGTGCCCACAACATCGTCATCGTCGAAGGCGACAACAGCGAAACCCACCAAACCTCCAGCGGACCCGCTCTCAGACTACACATGCCCGGTATGTTTCTCCGCGCCCACGAATGCGACAATTACACCGTGTGGTCACATCTGCTGCGGCTCTTGCCTTTTGGGTGCGGTGAAAGCTGGCATTCAGCCTGCGGGGATGGCTAACTCCACCCTGAGGGCGGGAGGCACCTCAGGCGGTATGTTCTGCTCTGGTCTTTCTTGTTGTTTATGATCCTCAATGTGCGTTCTAAAGATGCCCGGTTTGTCACTCGATTATACCTTGGTGGGATGGGAAAGGAGGAGGGGTGATTGGCTTGAAAGTGAGAACTGTTTTCAGCTTTTGATCTTGCATGTGTGTGTTTTACGTATCGGCTTTCGCAATTCATCTGAACCTAAACTCGCTCGTTGGCATATCTTGTCTTTCCACTGATGACTTTGAAGCACGATATTCAAACAGGCGACTAACGATTGGCATTAATTCCCGCCACTTGCGGATGTCCTTTCTCTCGCTGATACTTCTTCAATGCCTCCTGCACTCATTGGAGTGTGCGTTCTGTCTTGTACTGGGTAACCCATAGCTGTTGTGTTCTCCTCCATCTGGGTCTTAAATATGGCAAGGTCAGGAATCTTTGAATTCTCACTTGGGATCGGAATTTCCGGAATCCACGAATGGCACTTTGACCACAGGTTTGAAAAGACAACGGAGGGATCGTCGATCACCAATGCTTTTTGGCTTGTCGTCTGCCAACTCATGGGTGTTCCAAGGTGTTGAGCTATGACACTGATGTCATTCCTTAGAGTTGTCGGAGGAGTCGAGCTTTCTGGCCATTCCTTTTAGCCGTCGACGATGCAACTAGTTTTGTTCTTATTTTTTCGACCGACTTCTCTGTAGCTCCACTCTATTGGAAACGGAGCTACAAGGAGAGAAGCGTACTTGAGAGCGCCGAGCTCAGGGTGTTTTGAATCATTGTATCAAATGAAGTCTACACTGTTTCGACACTATCAACGCCCCATACTTCGCCTAGCTCATCGAATGCATAAATACACAAGACAAAAATATGTGTGCGTTTGATCCTGCATCTGTTGCCTTGAAGTAGTTCTTTACTTTTAGTGATCAAAATAGATGTTTTGATCGATTAGTAGTCCGAATCCTGAGTATGTTACGAGGCTCACCCCTTCCTTTCTCAATTCAATCAATGATGAGCACTAAATGAATAGAGCAATGGTGTATACAGACGATCATTTACCGTCTCCGGGTCCTGCTGGGGAAGATGCAGAATGTCGACGATTTGCATGGATCACTCTGGAGGTTTGACACATCTTCACCAAGTCATATATACCTCCCCAGGGCTCTGAATTGGCTCCTACTTGCGCTCAAGATTTGGAAAGAGGGTATCAAGAAAGGCGGCGATGCTGAGCTTCTATTTCCAATCGATCAAGTCTGTGGCTTCTAGTGAAGTTCCGACGGAAAGGACCTTCAATCCATGTGAAGGCATTTCGATTGAGAGAGGAGGGGAAGTGAAGTTCGAGAGGCTTTTGATGCCACATTGGAGAAAGACGAGGTCGGGATGAGATTTAGTGATGGATAGGAGGTCAATGAAGTGGATTGTGGATGCTTTACTGCCGACTGGAAGGCGGATGGTTTTTAGGTTAGAAGTGTCGCTGAATAAAAGTTTATGGCCAGAGGCGGATTCTGGCAGAGTCCAGCCTATAATCTCCAAACCCTCTAAGTTGGTATGTCCCAGCAGGAAATCTAAAATCGCGACGGGAAGGTCGAGAGGTTTTGGGGGTGGCTTGTAGAGATCCCCACCGAATACGGGTACTTCCCAAACGACGCCAGACTCACGGTAGTCCTGATGGTGATTCAGACGAATGATTTTGAGGGCCGGGCGCGACAATTCTTTGAGAAGATTAAAGAAATCCGCTGTCATTGAATCTATTTCGGTTTCGCCAGAGGACATAGAAGCTCGATGCCTCACGGAACTCCCTTTCAATGACTTGTTCTTTCGTTTGGGGCCGTGGCTACCTGAGAGTACGCACTCAGGCTGTACGGGTGCGGATCTTCTTAGTGCTTACAAGTGTTAGCCCGAGGTCTTGCAAGACCTCTGAGCCCAGAGCCTTGCATAAAAGACGAATTAGAGCCAGCGTTCCTGTGATATGAAGTTTCTTCAGGCGTAAGAATCCCACATTGGGTAGCGGTTCCTCGTCTGAGTCGTCTCGCCCATAATACCCAATTCAGTCATCCACAATGAAAGTGTCCAGTTCTGGCAATGTCCCTATCGCAGTTACAAGGTTGAAGTCAATCGAAATTTTAACTTCTTTCAGTTCAAGGTGCCGGAGAAATAGGAAATTCAGACATGCCTCCAAACAGGCGGTTGTGAGGATACCAGGGCCGAAAATAATGGTGGTTAGGTGAGGCGCTTCATCCACAAGAGTGATTAAGAATGACAAAAGCACGGGTTGTTGATTTTCTGGAATGTTCATGGCCTCGAACGATCGAAGGGATGGGGTAAAGAACAATGGGAGTTGAGACATGGACGATTCGTCAGGGTTGTTTAAACGAAGTCGTTTGAGGGCTGGCAACAGCGGTCCTTGGGAATCGCGATTTTGGAGCTGGCCTAGGCGCACGAACGTACCAGGTGCGACTTTAAATCCATCGCTCGAGCTATCGCAATTTTTGGATAGGGTGAACTCGCCAACGCGTCCAGCATGGACCGAGAACCCCTGGAAATCGGGTTTGGAGATTGCGCCTCGCAAGTGCTACAAGGCTGTGATGAAGAGTATGAAATGATATTTAGCATATAGACGCACATAAGTGGATTGTTCGAGGACGAGTGCAGGCAGAAGTTTGAGAAGAGGAATAATAGATTCAAGGGAAGTCGTTGGAATTTCTGATGAATTTCTGGTTGCTGCAATATAATATTAACACAACGTCAACTCACCCTCCACAGAATCCATAGGGCAGGAGGCCAGACACATACCAGACTCAGAAACGTTGACAATAGGCTCCATAGCAAAATGAAATACTGGGACCTATGCGTTGGGGGCCAAAGTTTTGAACAGGAACGGTGGACGGGGGTAGAAAGGAACGAACACGCAGCCAGTGGTGCGTGGCTTTATCTCATTTTTATGACAATGCCTCATGAAGGCGTGGGGATTCGAATCCCATCCTATTCCGGGAGCTTTCCGCAAATTCGATTTCACGAACATATTTGGGGCCTGGGCTGAAATTTGCGGGTAACGGAAAGACAAGTGCCAGTGAATTTTTTCCCATCCAAGACTTGGAGAGTCCACCACGCGTTCTTCAGAGCTGAGCACCGATGAATCTGTGTTCTGTGTTCCATCGAGATAACCTTTCGTTCAAGTTCAAGTTCCTAATAATTCGGAATTCGATGTCAGCGCTCATGATCTTCAAAAATTACAGCACCTAACAGTCAGGCCCATAAAAAATGCAGAAGTTTTAAGGTATTTTGGAGGGGTGATCCTTTTAGCCCCGGTAGGCGGCGGTGGCCAACGCTCTCCCTTTTCTCCTCGGTGTTTGATCCCGCAATATTTCTGCCATCTATGCCCTGCAATTCAACAGCACAAGCGGAAAACGAGCTTATGGAAATGTTGAGATATGACACCGACCTTCGCGCTCTGCGTTCAAGTTCTTCCTCAGGGTTCGTCCCCATTATTTCGGAATTTAATCATCTCAACACATGTTCTTCAAAATTATTTTGTTACGTCTCTCGTACTATGGTGACCACTATCCGAGCCAAGGCAGGAGGGTAGACATGAAACGTTGCATGAAGACACTACGTTCTTTCTATCAGGCTCAAAAATATAAGTTTCCGGGAAAAAGTACAAAGTCGAATTAGAATCACACCTTCAAAAACTCCTCAATGGCCTGCGCCGCCTTAACCTTCTCCAATCCTAGTGGATCATTCTTAATCGAATAAAAGGCTGGGTAACTTCGGAGTAAAGCCTTAACTTCGTGCACCTGTGACCCTCCTAGTGCTTTAATTCTTGGAAGCAAAATTGCAAGGAGATTGAGTGTCAGCTTCCCAACCTCGTAATAAGTCTTGAGGCCTTTTGGAAATTGAATCCTGGCGTGTATGTCAACAATATATCTGGAATGAATTTAAGTATCCACGTTAACACATATGAGGGTATAAGGGTTACAAACTCACTTATCGTGCAGAATCTTCAAAAGTTGTGCAGCCAGGTTCACATACAGGTCAGGATTGACCCAGAGGGTCCCAGCTCGGTCTCGGTCCGTTAAAAATTTAGACACTATCCGAGAGAGTTCTACGTCTGAATTTGTCCCATCAAACAACTCGTTAAAGGGGAACGATAATGGGGCTGGTACTAGTACAATCACTGGAAGCTGCTTCCAGTTATATTCTTTTGGGTCCAGTTGATCCAAAAGTGTGACAACTGCAAGAAAGTGGGGCTGGGACTGTGATTCAGAACCAGATAAAGACATGAAGGATTTTCGAAGCCATCCATCAAATGTTGCCAAGTGACGATCTAGCAAGGTTTCTGTGCTATCTGGACTCAGCCGCTGTAAATGTTGAGGCAAGTGATCTACTGAACGAAATTAACATACCTGTCTTCCGAACCAACACATTAGTTCTGGAACTCCCTCGCATGTAGAATTCATGTAAACTGTAAGGTTTATCCTGCACAAGTCCTCAAGGAGTTTCGGGGATGGACGAGTTTTGACACAACAAAACGAAAATGCATGATGAACATCGACTTCATTGAATTGAATTGATGAGGTCACAATAAGAAGAAGGGGACATACGTTGAAATTTCCCGGGTGGAGATTCGGTTGGATTGTTAATGTGCTTCAGAGCTAAATTGGTGAATTTTGCATATGCAACACCTTGATCAAGAAAGAGATCCGTTGAACGAGACCGATCCAGTAGGAAATCGGACAGCGAGGCATGAAAGAACTCAAGGCGTTCATAGGGATATTTTGGAGCTGGGACAAAAATAATGGAATGGATGTCGCTCAGAATCATATGGATTTCACCAGGTCTGTAAAACAGAAACCTTTCGCACATGATTGTTGTTTTTGCCCTCTCGTTTTGGAGGGGATGGAGGACGAAGAACGCCAAGACATCCATCACTTTCTTGATGTTAGCGACAGACGAGAGGATAAAATGGTACAGGCTATCCAGCTCAGCAAAAGGTGTCTCCTGGCCGGGGTTAGATTGCCCGAGAATAATTTTGAGTCTATCAGGAGGCCAGTGACGATGAGAATTGACGTATTTTGCAACTGTGGATGCGAAGATAAATTGGCCAGAGGATTTCTTTACCAGCCATTGGATATCTTCCGAACTTGGCCATGATGCGGGGAGGTGTGCCCTTGAGGGATGTTGTCGTTTAATTTCGTCGAATGTTGACCAAAGGAAGACCCGAATGTCGTCATCAGGTTGGTAGGTGTCGTCTAACGCAACACTGAATGAAAGCCGGCATAGACGGTGGTTTCGATCGTTGAATGCTTGTCGGATCTGTTGCTCCGGCCGGCTTGCGATGAGGAAGCACAGTGGGATATAAAGATGTTTTACGGCTGTGGAAAGGGCGTGCAAGATCTGGGTTTGGGATGAAGTGGTGCGGCATTCGTCCAGCCCATCCAGGATAATTAACGTTGGACGAGAAAGGAGGGTCGGTGCAAGTGTCTCATCAGCTGCCACAGCGTTCAATGGCTTGACGATGAGCGCTTCGATCTGTGCTTCAATCGAGTATGAGAAGAGGGCGGGGTTCTCTTCCAGTGCCTCCAGAACGTGAACACGGATTTCAGGTATGGATGTGACAAGTTGGTAAACGAGAGTTGCGACCAATGGAGTCTTGCTATTGCGCCCAGCTGCGTTCCTAGAGAAAAAGAAAGCAGCGGCAAGAAGACCTGCTTTCTCAAGAAGCTCTGCGATCGTTTGCGCGATCGCTGACTTGCCGGCTCCCGCAGGTCCGTATAGCCAAAGAAACAGGGCGACCTTATTTGGGTCCTTCACCCAGTCCGTGATCTTCCTCAAAATCGCCCTCCGTGTATGTGGATGACACTTGGGCGGGTCGTAACGTTCGTCAGAATTGTGAAATGCGCCTGGAGCAATATGTTGCTGTAGGAGCTCCATCACTATGAATTGGTATCAGTATTTTGACTTCTGAGTGAATAGTAAATAGCCTCACATTTCTTGCCATCCTTTACGACTTGGTGTGAATGGAAATCTCCCTGCATTGTGAATGTCCCTCCATTGATAACCGTATTCCTCGCATTTGAGAACATGATGGCTAGTAGCTACTCTCAAGAGTTCCGATAACTGCCGTTGCGAACCAATTGCAAGGTCAGTGGGATTGTATCATTCCCTCAGAGATAGCTAGCGATAGGGTGATGGGCAAGAGCAAGAGTTCTGACAGTCCATGGCTGTGTTATAAGTAAGTAAATACGATGCAGGAACACAGCCACGACTCTGCACGTCATAGAGATCCGAACGTACTTAAATAAAACAAAACGATTAAAGGAGATATTTCATTGAGGCCGCAACTGATTGGATCCAGAGGTACGATACAAGGCTTCAGGAAAATGAAGCAGCCTGATGACATTAAGTGATGTTGGGCGAGAGCCCATGTAAGGGCGTCCATTCGAGTTCTTACTACTGGAATCATGAACTAGTGATTAAGAAAGGTCTTGGGACGATTAAAAAGCGCGTACCATCTATAGCAAGGACCCAGCCCAAAGGCCCAACGTGATCGATACAGGTGATGGTGATGGATCGACGTCCAGGATACCCCATCTGTCCAATTCCATTGGGCGACCTCCTGATATTGATCCAGGTCAGTCAGTGAAATAGAGATTGTTAAAAGGGCTCATAGTACGCACCCAAGGTTGTAGTTCGTGCTGTAAGTCGATGTGGATGAGATGGCGCCAAGTCCAGCGACATCAGGGGAATGTGACGAGAAACTTCTCCCCATTTGCAGAACTCTGACCGAGTGAGTATGATAGAATCGCAGAAAAATAGACACGTGAGTGAAATAAGAAAGATGGATGGGCCCGAAACGTCGTGAAGATAAGATAAAAGGTGAAAAGTCAACGAAAACCTGCACCTCAACACTGTATGGGTGAATGAGACGGAAAGGGGGTCGAGCTGGACCGGGATCTCCGTACATTTGGCAGAGGCTGAGATCAACTTTGCCATCACATGTCCAACCGCAGCACAGACCAGAGCACAGAGGAGAACCGGGCTCCAAGCTTGTACGAGGCTAGTGTCGCAAGACTGTAGAGTACGGAGGATCCGGTGGTGGTTATGCTCCAGATAGTGGACAGAGGTGGTTCGTGTTCGACTACGCTGCTGCTGCCATATTCCGGCATTGTTTGAGGGCTGCAAGCACGGGGTGGGAGTCGTTCGAGGGAGCAAGGTGAGATTGATGGATGATTGAATGTCTTCGTTGGGTGAAGAAATCATAGTTAGTTACTCTCTCGAATAAATTCCAATTGTAAATGTTTTTACCTGAAAACTCGATCTCCAAGTCATCCAGTGTGCGCAGAGCCTCCGTTCCACATGACCACACCCGCAACCCCATTGAAGCTCTAATAGGCGCCAAGCCCATTTTGGACGTCGCTCGCGTTCTTTGGAGCTCCGAGGATGAGGAAAATGACGTGGAGAGTGGACCTGCCAAGACACGGTGTAACTTGGGCCAAAGGTGGGGTTTGGGACTAAAACGAAGCAAGAAAAGGCGAAGGCGGTAAAAGCTCCTCGAAACAGACGGAAATGGTGGTCGACGAGCAGCGACTCTTTGACATTGCCTGCCCCGCTTTTCTTCGAGTCCGGGTCACTCTAGAAAAGAGCGAATATAAGACACGAAAAAAAAAAAGAAAGACAAAAAACCAGCACAAACGCACATGATCTCCCGATCTCGCATGATATTACCCACTTCTTCCTCTTGCACCCCTCAATGACCGAATCGTCTCCCTCCACTCGTCCACACCCAGCGCATATCGTTTGAGAGCATCATCGATCCCCGCCAGCGAGCCTGCAACCGACTTGATAACATGAGACTGAGGCGGCGGCGAGGCCAGGGAGGCATTCGAAGAATTGGGGAGCTGGGAGATCGTTTTGAATATTCCTTTTCTTGTTGAAGGATATTGGGAAGCAGACGAGAGTCTGCGGGGCGATGGAGCATGAGAACTCCTGGAAATCGGGTTTAGAGATTGCGTCTTGCCAATGCTACAAGGCTACGAGGAACATTTGTAGAAGAAACGGACAAACAAACGATATCTATTAGATAGACGTACATGGGTTGATTGTTCTACGACGAGAGCGGGGAGAAGTTTGAGGAGAGGAAGAATAGATTCAAGGGAAGTCGTTGGAATCTCTGGTGAATTTCTGTGAGGGTTGTGTTGCAATATAATATTAACACAATGTCGACTCACCCTCGGGAGGGGGACCAGCAAAATGCCAGACTCAGAAACGTTGACGATAGGCTCCGTAGCAAAAGGACAAAAACTGGGATCTACGCATTGACGGTCGAAGGCTTGGACAGGACCGGTGGACAAAATGAACAGGCAACTAGTGCGTAGCTTCTGCTAGCTTCTGTCAATGCTTCATGAAGGCGTGGGGATTCGAATTCCATCCTATTCCCGGAGCTTTTCACGAATTTGATTTCGACAACATATTTGGGGAAATTTGCGGCTAGTGGAGGGGACAAGTGCCAGTGAATTTTTCCCCGTCCAAGAATCCAATATTTCTGTTCTTCAGTGGGGGTCCAACAAGTACTCGGACAAGTAATGAAAACGTCACAAACCAGTCAATCATGTGCGCGTTACGTTGGGCGAAGGCACCGTCACAACTGTCTTGAACCTCGACCTCCGATCTTCGAAGAACGGTTCAAAAAATTGAGAATATGGGAATCTCAGTGCGTAAAATTTCTTACTAAATGTTCCTTGTGCTGACATACCGCTCAGGAGTGAGACACGGCGTGAGGTTTCGCTGCTACGCAGAGCCTGCGCATCCGCGATTTCCTGGCATCCGGCTTATTTTTTTTTCCGAGTGTTTGTCAAAGAAAATGACAAGAGTTGCTGGTGCAAGTGCAAGCTGCAGAGGCTTAGTCGTGAAACGGCCGACTCGATCGCAAGTGGTTTGGAATGACGAATGTCTGACTTC
>Ga0307513_10002390_pt1 | contig 26038 bp, 24 predicted proteins | sample 15_EM_MG_FD_202174 | JGI IMG/M metagenome (GOLD analysis project Ga0307513, IMG submission 202174) | Populus trichocarpa ectomycorrhiza microbial communities from riparian zone in the Pacific Northwest, United States - 15_EM | ecosystem: Host-associated > Plants > Roots > Unclassified | place...
CACCATAATATATATCTTAGCTGTAGTAATGTAAGCGGTGTACAGGCGGAGCCGAAACACAAACTAAGTAAAAGAATACACGGTAGTGTTATGAAAGGCACATAGGAAATATAACGGAATTTCAACAAGGTAGTCCTTGAGCAAAGTTGTAGGAAGAAAATTTGACAATTTTGATGTAGAAATTGTTGCGAGGATAATGCGCAGGCAACGGTCAACCGGTCGAACTAGACTAGGGCAAAACTAAAAGGGTACTGGGGAGAATCAAAAACTTCATTCGCTCGACCTAACCAAAACTAACTAACCAAACATAAGTCTATATAAGAAAAAACTCTCTCAATCATTCTATCATCTGCCACACCTATCAATCTCTCCTTCATGTGTAATCCCCTTCTGCCTGTCAATCTCCGTACTCTGAACAAAGGAAAGACATAACCAAAAACCATTCCATCTATCCTTCCGTCTATCCTTCTGTATTGAACAAATAAAACAACTAAAACTACTATCCCATCTATCCTTCCGTCTAGAACAAAGGAAACAACTATCCGCTTCTGTGAACTCTAACAGAAATTGTTGTAGTAGTGTTCACAAAGTCCTCCTATTTGTTAACCTCCTCTTATATTACAGTAGAAAATGAAAATGAAAATTCTTTACTGAGTGGGTATGATACTCACCCAAAGAAAAAATCTGTTCCCCATCTTCGGCGATCCGTTCTAAACCCACCCCCAGCACCTTTGGGAACAGACTTTTTCTTTGGGGGGAGTACATACCTAAACTTGCTCACTTTACCCAAACTCATTTTTGGGGGCTTCAAATATGTCACTTGAAATCCCCGATACAATTGGCTACTGTTGATATGTGCCCTAATGCACACTAATGCATGGTTGGGTGCCGATCATTTTACCATCGTCTCTCTTCTGAACTTTGAAAACCCCTAGTGGTTTGAAGATATATTGTACTGGTCTGATGGAGAGCATGATAGGGCAACGTCAGGTCTCTAGAAAAATTAGGCGTAATGCCGTAAAAACTAAAACAAATGCGACTTGCCTCCTCTGGTAAGGTCTGGTGCTTTTTTTGCTTTTATGTCTTTTAGAGCGGCTGAGTACTGTAGTTCTTTTTTTTGGAGTGTTTTTCGCCCTATTTCTAGAGTAGGGAATTCTGAGCTGCATAGCACATTTTTCGTTTATTTTAGTTTTTACGGTATTAGTAAATAAACAAGCTTTTTTGCTCTGGTTGCAACAAAATCTGTCATGCGCGACATTATCCTGTTGGGACATTGTCCTGTTATGCTCGTTATGTTGTTGGTAAGAGCGTGGAATCAAAAGCGCTCTGGATGAGCACTCGAGGAGGGTCAGGTACGGTATCTGGGATACCGTAAAAACCCGAATAATTGGACCATGTGCTATGTAGTCCGGAATTTCCTCCTCTGGGTGGGGGGGGGGGGGGAACACACCGAAAAACGAGTGAACCTTTTCAATACCATGCTCTTGGATACCATTGACAGAAATATACCATCCAAAAAGTGAAACTTATTTAAAGAATTACCTTGCCACTAGCCCACAATAAACAACCTCCCCCTATCACTTAGTTTATGTTAAGGAATCCTGGAGAAAATTTAGAAAAATACCAGCAAGCCTCAAGTAATTCTTCATTTTTTATCTGTTTTTTTACATTACTTTTGCATCACTTGGTGAATAAAAAGAGAGGGGAAGCTGTGCGCATGGGCAAGTATTTTTGTGGTTCCTCATAACATGAAACCTTGTGATGGTATGTTTTCGCCGGGAATGGCATTCTAAAGATACCCAAATACCGTTTTCCATGGTATTTGAAAGGGTTTCCCGCGAAAAAACAGGCCCCCCGGGACAAAAGAAAAAGTAAAAAAACACAGACCTTACCAGGAGAAGCAAGTCCAACGTCCTAGCACATGGTCCAATTATTTGAGTTTTTACGGTAATATTGTTCGCTGAAGGGAGGGTGGAGGGTGGAGAGGTTCCAGAGTGCGGTGGCATCCAAAAGGCTCTGTTGCCGAGAGCATGCATCGAAAAGGTCGATATGACATTGTGTTATGAGGTGTTTTCGCACAAGACAATGCCAGATGGCTAGAAAAATTATCCCTGTTTTGCACGAAAAAATCTCCCGGGCGCTGTGCCCAGCACCTGGGTGCTTGTACCTGCTGTGTTCATAAACGTCGTCCTATCGCGGGTGTAGTAATATGATATGGTGCCTTGGTGTATCATGCCGGGATGGTTTACGGCATATCGTTCTTGAAGGCTATTTGTTCGCGGGGAAAAATTCGGTCGTGCTTTGCCACCCAGTCATCGATTCTGTGGGAGCTGTGGCCGCGAGGGGTTTACTGTTTAGCTGTAAGATGTTAATTGTGTTACGGTGAGGTGCCGGTATGATACTGCCGTACGAGACGTAGAATCTTTGAATAATTGAACCGTGTGCTATGTCGTTGGACTTTCCTCTCTCAGTAAGGTCGAGAATTTTTCTTCTTTTCTGTATCGGAAGGGGGAAAGGGACTGTGTTTTTGCTGTGTTTTTTGCCCCAGTTCCGGAGAAGGAAATTCTGGACCTCATAGCACACGGTTCAATTATTCGAGTTTTTACGGTACTCGAGTAGAGTAAAAGTACACCTGTGCGGAAGTAAAAGGTCGTGCGTAATACTTAGTAGGCCGATAGAGATCAGAAAACCCGGCAAATAGCTTTAAATTTTCTCTCCCATCATCGGGGGGAGCTTTTTGTGCTTATGGCCCTTTGGTGCCCTACTACTGTAGTAAATTTAGGCTTTCATGGTGTAGAGTACTGTGCGGTATAATTGTACGGCTTGTGGCGAGTCCTTTGGGGATAGGTGCTTGGGCGGGTGGGATGCCTGGTGCCACCGTCGCTTTTTGCCACGGGGCCGGACCGTCCTCGGATATTTACTGTCTTGAATCGGGTCTTGACGAATATCAGGGGTTAAAGACAGGGGTATTCGGCCAGTAACAAATCGAGGAGGGTAACAAAAAATGCCTGCTAATCCCTGTTCGTCAGCCGGTGATATTCGTCAAGACCTGATGAAAGACTGTACAAAACTCCACACGGTTGCTGCTTTCCCCCAACTCCCAGGCGTTCTGCCAACACCTGAAATCTCAATCAACTACCCTCCACAAACCCCCTGCAGAAATAAAGAAAATGTTTGATTACGGTCAAAAACCCAAATCTCTTATTTTCGACCTTGCTCCTGCTAGTGATGGTTTCGACCTTTTTTCTGATACTTGCGACGCTGTGCCTGATGTGTCTGATCAGAGGCCTGAAATCCTAGCATGGCTATCTCCACTCGAGCCGGGGACGCGGCATCGGGCCCTTCAGGCAGACCGGGTACCCGGTGTAGGAGACTGGCTCTTACAAACGCAGGCATTTCAGAGCTGGTCCGACGTTTCTCGCCGAGATGAATCCGATAATGCGGCCATGTTTTGCTACGGAAATCCGGGAGTGGGAAAGACCTACATCGCGTAAGGGAGATGATCTCTGAGAGGAAAAAAAGGGAAAGTATTGCTAACAAGCCACGATGTTAGTTCCCTGGTAATAGATACCTTATGTGACCGGGCCAGCAAGAACAATATTGCTGCCGCCGGCTTCTACTTCGACTTCGTTGCCCAGAAGGAGCAGTCTCCGACAAGTGTGCTAGGTGTCCTGCTTAAACAGCTAGTTTGCGGATTAGAAGAGATTCCAGAAGAGATAGTTAAGGTATATCACCACCAGAAAAATCTCGATGATGGGCGGGGACCACGGCTTCCTGAGCTTGTAAGGATGCTCCGAATCGTCTCCTCCTCCCAATGCACGTTTTTATGTGTTGATGCCCTGGATGAGTGCATGGGAAGGTATCAGCTAGATGTTCTTAATTCGTTACAAATGATTCTCCAGGGGTCTCCAAACATTCGGTTATTCCTGACTGGAAGAGCGCACATTAAGGGTGTGGTTAAGAGGTATTTTCACGAGAGAGTAATATTTGCATGCATAAGCCCCAGCGGAGGGGACATCACCCGGTATCTCCGTGCTAGGCTTGTCGAGGACACAACTCCGGATGCGATGGATAGAAGTCTGGAAGCAGAAATTCTAAAGATAATTCCAAAAGCTATTTCGGGAATGTACGTGGTAGCAACGAGACTATGACCCTGCCCTGGATTATCCGCTAACAGATATATATCCAGTTTTCCCCTAGTTTCTCTAAGCATCGGGGCAATCCTACAAGAAACAACAACCTACCGCAGACGACAAAGGCTGAACACAATGGCAAATGGATTGAGTTTGGGAGACGCATACGGTGCAACAGTAGAACGGATAAAAGCACAGAGTACGGGGAGAGCGAAACTTGGGATGGCCGCTCTCATGTGGGTCTCGCATTCGGAGCGGCCATTGAGAGTGGATGAACTCTGTCACGCCCTTGCGGTCGAAATAGGGTCAGCGGACCTCGATCCCGAAAATGTTCTTTCAATAGAGGCCTTGTTAAGCTGTTGCCAAGGGCTTCTTACGGTGGATAAGGGGACCTCCACTGTCCGCTTGATCCATTTAACCCTCCAAGAGTACCTTTCCGCTTGCCCCGACCTTTTCGCTAGTGCTCACTCCACAATCGCGGAAACCTGCTTAACCTATCTAAATTTTCAGCGGTTCAAGAGCTTTCCGCCCAGTTACCTCCCTGATCCCTTTCTCGGGTACTCTTCTGTATACTGGGGAACCCACGCGAAGAGGGACCTCTCAGACCATGCTAAATTTCTTGCACTGGGGCTATTTGACGATTACAAGCACCATGTATCGGCCCAATTTCTCTTGAAGCACATATCGAATCCTGATCGTTTTGATGATAGCCAGGATTTTTCCTCATTCACCGGGCTACACTGTGCATCCTTCTTTGGGATTGTTCGGATTGTGGCTGCGTTGGTAGGGATGGACGGTTGTGATATCAACCAAAGAGATTGCATGGGTAATACACCACTCATATGGGCTGCTGAGAATGGGCACGAGGGTGTGGTGAAGCTTCTGTTAGAGCGGGCCGAGGTCAACCCTGACAAGCCGGACAATTGGTGCAGAACACCCCTCTCGCAAACCGCCGAAAATGGGTATGAGGGTGTGGCGAAGCTTCTATTAGAACGGGAGGAGGTCAGCCCTGACAAACCAGACTATAATGGCCAAACACCCCTCTCCCGGGCCGCCGGGAATGGGCATGAGAGTGTGGTGAAGCTTATATTAGAAAGGGAGGAGGTCAACCCTAATAAGCCGGACAATAGGGGCCGAACACCCTTCTCGCAAGCCGCCGAGAATGGGCATGGGGGTGTGGTGAAGCTTCTATTGGAGCGGGCGGAGGTCAACCCTGATAAGCCAGCCTATAGTGGTCAAACACCCCTCTCGCGGGCCGCCGAGAATGGGTATGAGAGTGTGGTGAAGCTTCTATTAGGACGGGAGGAGGTCAACCCTAATAAGCCGGACAATAGGGGCCGAACACCCCTCTCGCAAGCCGCCGAGAATGGGTATGAGGGTGTGGCGAAGCTTCTATTGGAGCGGGAGGTCAACCCTGACAAGCCAGACTATAGTGGCCAAACACCCCTCTCGCGGGCCGCCGAGAATGGGTATGAGAGTGTGGTGAAGCTTCTATTAGGACGGGAGGAGGTCAACCCTGATAACCCAAACGATGGGGGCCAAACACCCCTTTCACGAGCCGCCGAGAATGGGCATGGGGGGGTGGCGAAGCTTCTATTGGAGCGAAAGGAGGTCAACCCTGACAAGCCGGACAATAGGGGCAGAACACCCCTCTCGCAGGCCGCCGGGAATGGGTGTGAGGAAGTAGCGAAGCTTCTATTAGAACAAGCGGAGGTCAACCCTGACAGGCCAGACTACGAGGGCTTGGCACCACTCGCGTGGGCTGTTAAGAATGGACGTGAGGAGGTAGTGAGGCTGCTACTGGAAAGGAGCGATGTCAACCCCGACCGGCCAGACGGGATGTTTGGGCAAACGCCACTTTCGTCTGCTGTTGAGAATGGGTATGAGGGGGTAGTGAGGCTACTGCTGGAAAGGAGCGAGGTCGACCCCGACCTGCCGGATACAATACTTGGCCATACACCGCTCTTGTGGGCTGCCGAGAATGGGTACGAGGGAGTAGTGAAGCTACTCCTGGATAGGGGTGATGTCGACCCCGGCCGATACAGCAATGATGGCCGAACCCCACTTTCGAGGGCCGCTTGGAACGGCCATGAGGGAGTAGTAGAACTGCTGTTGGGCCGGAGCGATGTCGACCCCAACTGGCCAGACATGGAGGGCCGGACGCCACTTTCAGGAGCTGCCTATAACGGCCATGAGGGAGTAGTGAGGTTGCTGCTGGGCCGAGATGATGTCGACCCCGACCGGCGAGACATGGAGGACCAGACGCCACTTTCGAGGGCTGCTGAGAAAGGACATGAGGGCGTAGTTAATCTACTCAAGGAACGGAAAGATGTCACCACCAATAGGCCCGGTAGATCTAGCCATACGCCACCATCCTCTCCCCTCACCGTCCGCAAGCGCGCAAGGCTGGTGTTGCGATGATACTGCCTCTACGATGCGAAACCTCGTGACCCACCTTAACCTAGGCTGGGGGGATATAAGCCTCGTTACCTTCCCAGAACTTGAGTATCATATTTGCAACAAGCTCATAAATATCCTCCCACCACGATTTACGCCCCCCCTTTTGGGCCCCGTTCTACCGCCGAAAGTGTATGATTCAGTCCTGCAGACAGCGTCGTTCCTTTCACCAGGGCCCTTCAAACCTGACCCTAGAGATCATACCCAGCCGTGATTTTCGAAGGAAACTCCTAGGAATGTATATATATATACCCTTCCAAGATCTAAGTATTTGTATTTTAGTAGAGTAGCCATTTGGGCCCTGTTCATAGAATTTAGAGGGGGATATAGTACTGTTTTAACCGCAGGGTTTAGTCTAGACTGTAACTTGAATTTTCAGTATACATAGTTATTGCTTTCTAGATCCGGTTCTCCTTTGTTTTCTTAATGTTGCCCAAGCTATCCTTTCCTCTCAGTAATGATAAATACATTGCACGCTATTGGCGATAAAATTCGTGGCCTCCCCCCCATTTTACACCAAAAATGGGCCTTTTCACCTCAAAATCACAGCCAGTCGCAGTGTTCCGAACCGTCCGGGGGCCCCACAGGGACGGCGGGGATAATTCCAAGAAGACGGGACGGGACGGGGCCGCTAGCCACGTGTGTAGGGCAAATTACTCGGGGGACTGCCGGGCTAGCCTGGGGCCGCCGGGCCCTACACGCTAGGCCTCTATTATTATAGTGAGACAAACGGGAAAGCGGTTGCTTGGGCGGACGGCAGGGGGGATGACAGGACGGCCGGGATTGTGTGCGGGACTATAGGGAGTACCAAAAGACTGTAGAGCCGGGGGCTGCAGACAAACTATGAGCGATATATGATGATGGCTTGTAACCGACACAATAAACGATACGCTTACAAGAAAGAGAAGAAGGTTAAATAGATCATCAAGTGCTCCAAGTGTTAAGATAAGACTGAGCCAATCATTCCGCCACGAGCCTTATTTTCTCCTTTAAATACTTCCATAAGTCTTTTGCTTTAACTATAGTCACGGTGGTGATGCGGCAAAAAGGTCAAAGAACTTATGCAACCAAGTTGGCTCGCAGCACAATGTCTGGGATTTCCCAGGAGAGTTACTGGGAAACTCAATCGATCCTCTTGGGTCCGGATATCCGCAACCAAATATCAGAACTTTCCTACGACGATAGTGCTAGTGCCCTCTGCAGATTCATGCCAGTGGTTTTTGTGTTCTAATTTGGAAAACACTTTTGGATTTTTTATTTCATAAAGATGTATTCTTCCATGGTTATTAGTTTACAGATATAGCACATGACCTGCCTTCTCAAACTATGAGCGGGATCAAATCATGAGCTTGAAGTTTCTGAGCATGCCAGCTAAAGAGGTGTAACAGAAAAACACCACAGAGCCCTACCTCCATCTGCCCTAGTCGGTCCATAGACTCGAAAAAAGACGGACTATCATACCACGGGCGGTCCGTCCGGTCCTGCCTCCAAGACTGACGGACGGACGGACTGGGCGGTCGGAACACTGGCTAGTTGTGCAAAAACAAAAGTTAAAATTTCTCAGAGTCTTTAGACCCATCTAGGTATTATCATTTATGTGGTAAGCTCTGTTAACGCCTGTGGTGGGGTACTGATAGTAATGGTGGTGGGCAAAAAAAGGTATCACACCTCTGATTTTGTATGAGTGTCCCATCCAAAAGGTATAATACATTACAACGACATCCAACGACAATCCTAAGCTTTCAACTCTTGCAGGAGAATGGGAAATTTCTCATAATTTTTATTTAGAAAGTTTCAGCAATTAATTGCCTAAACTATAGCTTGGTTTTATTAAATTTGTATAGTTTTGGGATAGGTTATTGTTGGAAATGATGCTGCTCGCCATGCTCTCCCGCTACCTCCTTTGTTGTTTAGATAGCCGTCGGGGACGCACTTGTTTGACTTCGGAAATGCGCTGAGGATTCGGGCATATGTTTCGGCTTCGGGCGTGTTTGTGGAAAGCATTTCATAGGCGTAAATGCGCGATGGTTTTGGGATCGTGCGGTTTTTGGGGGGGTTGGGGGGGGGGGCGGAGGTATGGTAAGGCCAGCGTGAGAGAGCTGGAAGCCCGACGGCAGTGGGATAGTTTGTTTTCCTGTTGTCAGCCCGGGGGAGGGGACTTACATGGAGCAGCACTGTGGCTCATGGATGGATATGATGTCTTTGTGATTGATATATACTCCTGTGATCGCCCTTAGTTAGTTAGTCAGTTGTAGTACCGGTAGTCGTCGTTGAGCACGAGCCTGAGGTTGTTGGTGAAACGATTTTCCCCGCCCTTGAGCGTGCGATCGTTTTCGTTGTGAGTTGCTTGGCGTTTCGTTTCACCGCTAGTCACTCGCCGTGTATCGTGTCGTTTCGCAGGTGAAGTCCAAAAGTTATGAGTGTCCAAAATCAGCCACTTTTGGTGTAAAATGAGGGGGGCTGTGAATTTTGTTGCCGAGATGGTATGATGCCTTAGGAATCCCACTTTGGATAAAAAAGCTAGAGTAGAAATTCCTGACCCTAGAAGTAAGATCGGGGCTAAGAAATATATTCCTTCATACGTTTTCAAGCACTGTTCTACTCCAGTAGGCCAGCTTCTTATCCGCATCTGAGCTAGCAGACACAATAAACTCTTGGCTAAGGATTAGGGGGCTTGCCATCCCGTAGTCTATTGGCGCGAAGGGGAGTGTTCGAGTATGAAGGTTTTTCTGGTGTTGGGTTGTTCCGAAGAGGGAATTTTCCAAGTGACTAGAAGGAGGAATGAGATCTGTGGGAGGCATACTCGAGTATGGAGGGGTGGCTTTTCCCGAAGGGCTGGGACTTCCGGTGGTCCTTTTGAGCAGGTCTTTGACAGATTTAATCCACCCCCTGGCTGCAGAAAAAAAACACTTCAGGAAAGCACACTTGACTAAACATGGAGAACGAATCACTCCTGGCCGTTTTGGGGGAGAAAATGAGGCAACCTCGCGCGGCCGAGTTGAAGCCGGACATTTGAGGTGGCAAGGCGCCTATGATACTGTATGATACTAAGGGTCCGGCCCGAATTCTGCCGCGCGGGTGCGATGTGGAAACTCATGATAATTTGAATTTACTGGTGCCCTGCTCTCTCACACTTGCCAAGTGAGCCAGGAGCCAATGAGAACAAGTTCGCACCACTCTTTTTTTCATTTCCATTTACAGGTGCCGGTACTGTACTGTGCGATCTTGGTGACAAAATTCGTCTAGCCCCCCCATTTTAGGTCAAAAATGGGCATTTTCGTTTCGCGAGATCTCAGCTTTGCTGATTGCGAAAAATAATAATTCGAAACCTGCTAGAGCCTTCGGAGCGATCTAGATATTATCATTCATAAGTGGCAAGCTCTGTCAGCTAATGCCCATGGCGTAATGCCAGAGATAATGATAGCAGGCAAAAGGTACCTCTAATCTTATATGAGATTCTCATGCAAGAGGTACTGTATCCCCTGCGGTGTTGATAGTGCCGAATTTCCTACATCATGCTAGAGACACTAGTGAAATTAGCGCATTTCTTTGATTGGTGGATTCAATGTCATAGAGGTGTAAAGCTATCACATGACTCTGGGTGTTGGTTAGTGAATATCAACGGGCGCATTACCTCGCAGCTATGGCTAACATCACTCTCATATCAGATTTAGTGCTCCTGTTGATGGAAAAAGATCTGCATCATAACTTGACCTAAAATTCTCTTGATATATCACTCGATTGACATATCAAAGTGGGAAGCTAGTTTTTTTGGTTTGCATTTTGGAGTGATGTAGGGAAACACGGCTATCAACACTGCAGGGGATAATCAGGAAAAAGTCGGATTGGAGCTAAAGCGAAACTGAGGCAACCGAGCCAACAGGAGGCCACGGGGAGGGCAAGTTCGTCACAGCTTAAACACATAGTCAACGGTGGTTGGACAGGTTCAAGAAAATCCTCACTAGCGCCAATCCGACTTCCACCAGATGGTACGGGCACAATGCATTGCAAAATAGTATCAAATCTGGATCCCGGGCTCTTTGCCCTCGCAGTGGGGTGGGGGTGGGGGGGTCTCGTAGTTTCTACCCAGAAAGCCTGGGGGATTGCCTACAATAGCGTTGGTTTTGTTGATTCTATATTGCTTTTAGACAAGTTGTGAGTGCTTAAAACCAGCCATTATTGGTGTAAAATGGGGAGGGGGAGGGGTGCCAACGAATTTTGTCACTAAGATCGTACATATCATATTCCGTATATTGGTTTCACAAAGTTCGAGGCTGAGAGATTGCCCCACTTTTTCTTTCATCAGTAGCGCTGTTGGCACTTGAAGTGCCTTGTTCCATGCCAATGTGCCCGGCACGGCACTACGAAATGCCAGAGTGTGGTGAGATTAGCTGATGGTACTACGTGGTCCAATTCAATTGTTGTGGGCTGGTTCCTGTTATTGAGGAAGCAAATATTCATGTTCTTCAGCACAGTGTGAACTTAAAAGGATGGGAAATGGGGGATATTTAATATGAATTGGGCTTGTAGATGGTTTCTTTGTTTTTTCTTCTTAAGAAGCCACTTTATTTGTACATGTATTGCCTGGGCATTACATGGTGCCGTGCCGGGCACATAGATTTGGGGGGTTGTGCTATGGCACAAACACTGGCGACTTAGTGCCAACAACGCTATCCATCGGTAACTCTGTTGGCCCACCCACGCGCTCTCTAGACTTTTATCCTCTGCAGCACTCCTCAGCGAGAACAGAAGATGAATCTTTTTTCGGGTAATACAAATTCTTTTAATACCGTCACTCGCCCGCCAGGTGAGAGAACGGAAATCCTATCATGGCTCTCTCCACTCGAGCCCCGAATAAGACACAATGATATTCGCTCTTGCCGGGTTCCCAAGGTGGGAGACTGGCTTCTTCAAACGACCGAATTTCGAAACTGGCGCGGTGCTTCCTGCCGAAATAAATCCCCGAATAGAACACTTTTTTGCTACGGCGGTCCAGGGGTCGGAAAGACCTACCTCACGTAAGAGAGGCAACACTAAGAGGGAAAAACTGAGAACGGTATGGCTAACAAGGCATCGTGTTAGTTCCTCAGTTGTAGATGCCTTGGGCGACGAGGCTAGCGAGAAAAACATTGTTGCTTGCTTCTATTTCGACTTCGCTGCCAGGAAGGAGCACTCTCTAAGAGCGATGCTAGGGGCCCTGCTTAGACAGATAGTCCGTGGATTAGCAGAGATTCCAGAAGAGATATTCAGGGCATATTCCAATCATAAAAGGGTTGCAGGTGGCCGGGAGCCACAGCTTTCTGAAATTTTAGAGATGCTCCAAACTGCCTCCACTTCGCAGCGCATATTCATATGTGTTGACGCTCTAGATAAATGTGCGGCAGATCTACAGGAGGTTCTAGAATCGTTACAGGAAATTCTCAGGAGGTCGCCGGGTACCCGGTTATTCCTGACTGGAAGATCGCACATCCGGAACGGGACTCGGATTCTATTTGCTGAAACAGCGACGTTTATGGAGATCAAACTCAACAGAAGTGACATCTTCACATATATCCTTGCTAAACTGGAGAAGGACACCAACAAAGACGCGATGAATGCTAGCCTAAAAGAAGCTATCCTATATAAGATTCCCCCAGTGGTTTCGGGAATGTATGTAGGGGGAGACACCGGAAGATCCTAGTAATTCACTAACAAGTATATGTCTAGGTTTCTGCTAGTATCTCTGATAATGGAGTCAATTTTAAAAGAACAGAAGATCTCCACCAGGCGGGAGAGGCTTGGGGAAATGACGAGACGCTTGAAGGATGCCTACGATAAAATGCTGAGCCGGGTAAAGGCGCAGGGCAAGGTTAGGGAGGAAATTGGGATGGCCGCTCTCATGTGGGTCTCGCACTCGGAGCGGCCACTGGGAGCGGATGAGCTCTGCCATGCCCTTGCGGTTGAGATAGGATCGGTGAACCTCGATCCCGAAAACGTTCCCTCAATAAACACATTGTCGGACTGTTGTCAAGGGCTTCTTGCGGTGGATAAAAAGGCCTCCACTGTCCGCTTGGTTAATTCAACTCTCCAAGACTACCTCTCCGCTCATCCCGACTTTGCCGGCAGAGCTCACCCGGCAATCGCGGAAACTTGCTTGACCTATCTAAATTTTCAGCAGTTTAAGAGCCCCCCTGCCAGTGAGCCCCCCAACCCCATACGAACACCTTTTCTCGGATACTCTTCTATTCACTGGGGAGTCCACGCAAGGCGAAAATTCTCAGACCGCGTTAAGATTCTTGCATTAGAATTGTTTGCCCATTACGGTGACCATATATCTGTTAAATTGCTCTTGAAGCACGCCCTGAATCCGGACGATTTCAGTAAGATCGAGTGTTTTTCTTCGTTCACTGGACTACACTGCGCATCCTTTTTTGGGATTTTTGAGATTGTGGATGTGTTGGTGACGAGGGAAGGTTGTGATATCAACCAAAAGGATTGCGTGGGTAATACACCACTTAAGTGGGCCGCCTGGAATAAGCATGAGAGGGTAGTAGAGCTTCTAAGGGAACGTGGAGATGTCATTCCCAACATACCATGCAGATCTAGCTCTTCACCACCCCTCCATTCCAAGCGCAAAAGAGAGGAGAAGCTTCCTCTATCGCAGGATCCAACGCCCGAAAGTGCCGCGGGCGACCTAGGGTCGAAGAGACATAAGCCCCATTGCGGCCTTTGAACATGAATATCTACCATTATCGCGATGCCCCCACGGATATCCCTGCTACCCCCCACCACCACCCTTCCCCCGTCCCATTAGCCTTTTTCTTCCGGGCGATGGCACCTTCCTGCAGACATCGGAATTTCTCCCTTCGGGCTATTCCGCAACCCTATCCTCAGGAGCCCTCGTCTGCTATGCCCCGCCAAAGGAACCCTATATTGGCGTTTACATAGTGGAGGGAAAGAAAATGAATAGGTACGCAGTCAAGCGTGTGTGTTGAGTTCAACTAGCTAACAGGGCAGCAGCTGGGACATCCAGATGGGCAGCGCCTCCGGATGCTTCCTTGGTATCTTGCCAGCTTTTATTCTCACCCAGGAGCATCCCACAACTGAAGGAAAACATCGGCCATCTAGTCATGCTATCGGCCCTTCCGCATCCTTACACATCCCCCATAAGTCTGGATGGGATTCTACCCTCCTGTGCAAACGCCCCCGACACACTTCCAAACAACCTTCATCGTTCATCTGCTCCTACCCGCGGTGTCACGGCACTCCATGGGATTGTAGGTGTACTTGTTTCGAGTTCCCCTGATATACGCGAGCGTCTCCAGTCGGTATTTATGAGCATTTAGAGGGAGGGGTAGAGTGCTATTGTATTGAGAAGATCCTTTTTATATATTAGACTTTCGTCCATTGTACTCAACACCGTGGAATACCTCTAGTTTTCGCTTCCCCTTCTTGTTCACTTTTATGTCTCTTAGCCTTCGCATTCTCTTTCTTCTTACTTCCCTAAGTAATCGATGTGGACTCGTTAAAAAAGGAAGTATAGACGCTATAAACGAGTAACTACACAAAAATTAATTCCGATCAGACTCAAGTTTACAATCTCTATTTTAACTCTATGAGAAAGGGTCGGCGTTTCCAGGTTTTTAGTGCATAGGCTTTCGCTCAGTACTTAATGTACCATAGAAACTCGAACAACCGGACCAAGCACCGCCATTGAAGTTGCCTCCTCTGGTAAGCTTTGGCGGTTTCTCTACCTCCCGTCAGGGCTGATCGGCTGCCTTTTGCTCTACGTTTTTGACCCCCTCTTCTGGAGAGGGGAATATTTGAGCAGACAGTACCGGCACTTGTCACGAGCGAGAAAGTATCCGAAAATACGAGTGGTGAATTTTCGATACCCACGCATTTTTCGCTATATTAAGATCCATTTCATAGATTAGACTTTCATCCATTGTATATAACATCGCGCGTTGTCACTAGCCTTAGCTTCCAGTTCTTGTCTACCCTTTATGCCCCCCATCCCCTATTCTCTCTTTTTCCTCCCCTAAATAATCGATGCAGACTCGTGCCAAAAAAGAGAGTATAGACACCCTAAATGAGTAGCCATACAAAAGTTAACTTTAATCAGATTCTCGGGTTTATAGTTCCTATCCTATCTCACTATGACGAAGGACCGACATTCCGAAATCTGAATGCACACGCCTTCACCTAGTGCCTAAGGTACTGTACCATAGAAATTGGAACACCGGGCGGCTCGCCGGAGTTGCTCCCCGTGGTAGGCTTTGGTGCCTCGCTCCCTTTTTTCCCTCTTACAGGGGCTTAGTAGCTGCCTTTTACTATATTTTTTCTCTGCCTTTTCCAGAGAGTATGGAATTTTCGGCTACATATCACATGGCCCAGTTCGCTATATTTCCTACGGTATGGGTGGGGGGCATGAGTGCAGTAAACCCATAACAACCCAAGCCATATGGCCAGGGAAAACCCCAATAAAAAACCCCTCCCCAATAAAAACCAAAGTCAACATTTTGAACCCATATCGTTAAATCGTCTATCCCTCTATCTAAACAACAATATAAAGGATATATGCACAAACATCCAAATACAGTATAGCCATCCAGATGCCATATCCATTCCATACCAGTCTTCACTCACAAGCGATTTAGAGACATTCCGACGGGAGCCAAGCGATTTTCTGTATGATACCAACCACGATTCTAAAAACGCCAACAATTGTAGAGGCATCAACGTAACACATTCTAGACGACAAAAAAAAGCCCCTGTTGGAAATGACAGTTTAATGGCCGAACTTGGTGCGGGATGTGCCCGCACTCTGAGGCCGCTGGGGTATACGTACGATACGCACTAGACAAAGGACGAGCAAGCTATGAAAATGTTTTCACCTCTCTTGCCTTTCTTTCCCACCTTTGCTCACTTCACACCTTCCTGTACACAACTTTCCTTAAGTCTTTCCTTTCCATCAAGTTATCACAATCAATCATGGTCTCCATATCCACTTAAGCGGTTCTACTCTACTGCGTAAAATTCTCACCGTAAATCATTACCTCAGCAGCCCACATTTTCAACAAACCCTGTTGAAATTATACTTTCGGATATGCACTCTCTACGTTCTTGAGTACGACAACACTTCCTACTATTGGAAATGCTGCTCGCCAGACTTTCCCGGTATCTCCTTTGTTCTTTAGCTAGCTTCCGGGGAAGTGCTGTTATGCGCAGAGGAGTCGGGCATATGGATATGGCTCCGGGCGTGTGTTTGTGGAAAGCATTTCCTATGTAGGAATGCAGCGATCGGAACGGAGGCGGAAAGGTAGTAAAAGGGTTTTACACCCGGAGGACACCCGGAGGGAAAAAGTACGGAGGGTGTGATGAAGTGATGATTGTTTCTGCATTTTGTTAGCATGAGTTTTCGGGAAAAAGTGGGAAAGGTGGGACAAGGAGCAAACTGTTTGAAGGTACCTCCTGATGAGGATAGGAGGAGTTTGTGATGAGATATACTTCTGTCTTTGCCCTAGTTAGTTGAGTTAGTGGACAGGTGTCGTTGTGCTTCAATGCTTTTTATTTATAACTATATAGCTAATGGAGCGACTACCTATCCGGGCTTGCACAACCATACAGCAGTACGTTCCAAGGAGTACGCCAGTCCCAACCCCACCTAGCCCACAGTACATCTGGAAAAGTACCACCCACGCGATTCGTAGACCGAAGTCCAAGTATCCGGCCAGCACACGGGAATCACAAAAATAAACCACCCAACCAGGGTACGACAAAGTAAATCCACCTCCCATAGCCATCCATCAAACACTACTGCAAGCGAGGCTGTAGCCACAACTAGGCCCACATTCTGGCAAACCGGTCACGCATCCCTCCAACCAGAAAATAAATCCAACCAAACAAAAATAAATCACTACACATGGACCACCGCCCATCTCGCAAACCAAACAATCTATCGGCGTTTCGACGAGGTATTCAAACCGGCTAGCATGGGTCGGCCACCATCCTCAACCCACTCCACAAACATGACCACAATACACTCAAGACATCTGGTGCCAGTTCTCAACCTCAAGTGATTTCCAACAACACCGGGGAGATCCCAGCCGCACACACATATCCCAGGCTGGTCTAGCCACCATTATAAAGCAGTCGTATTCCGATCTGCAATAGGCACATGGTCTCAGCTGTCAATAATATTGTTCCAAAATGGACCAAAATAATGCATAGCGCATTCTGAACGACAACTAAGATAAACGGACAGCTTTTTGGCATTGCTACCGTATTTCCTGCAGGGACCGTTGTCAGACCACCATTTGAGGGCGACTTTCAATCCGCTACCGCCCATAAACTTAACCAGAATCTTGCACCTATATGCCTTGTCACAGCTCTTCAACAGGTATCTCTTACACCTGTCATCAGCTCCCAGGTGAAATAGGCTAAGAGTGCCATTAACCAGTTGTGTAACCGTTCGCTGGAAGGGATTCCCACACACGGTGATCGTGCCATCGTTATCCTGGTGCTCATATGGAATACCCATGCCCAAATTAAAATGGGATTGCCACCAGTCACGCCATTCAGAAACCCGCTTATCATTAAACAAAGTCGGGAAACAGGGGCGTTTGGCAAGATACCTGTCGCAAGACACCAGGTGGAAGCGATCACCAGCACCTGGACATCCGTCATGACCAGTAACATCTGTACCGCTGCGGAGTCTCAGCAAGATGTAATGATCAAGCCTGCTAAGTCCTTGTAGGTGTCTGGGCTTCCTCGGAGATCGATCGTAATAACCGTGACCTTCTGATTTATGCCAATGGGTCTATTCAGTTGCCCGCAGCTCCCTGGCAATCATAGCATGGCCAAGACCTAGCACGACACCGTCCCAGTTTCGAGCATGTAAAATACCACCAACCGCTTCCTTGGCCTTGGCATCCGACATCTCGTTGCCAGCTATACCCACGTGACCAGGGATCCAGCAAACATGGACGGCACTAAAGCAATTGAACAGGGGTCTCAAGACGTCCCACATACCAGCGGATTCACCCTCAGGCTCCATCTGTGCAATACACATAATGGCCGAGATGCAGTCAGAAAAGATGCTGACCATGCCATCGAAGGCTAAGCGCACATCTCGTAACGCAGCGATAATGGCGAAGATCTCGCATTCCACAATGCTCCATCTCGATGGGGTAGCAAAGGCCCTCGCGCCTTCCGTCATCCCACATTCCTCGGTCGTCCAAGCAACCGCCGCACCCTTGTCGTTCTTCGAATCATTACTGTAGATCATAAGGAGATCAGGAATCAGAACCGCGTCCTCATAGGCTTCATAAAAAAGTCTCGCAGCCAGTTCCTTCCCTTTCGACACATTGAAGCTCAGCACAGTTGTCCTCATTTCATTCGACAACATCGGGTAAGCCAACATCCCTTCCACTTCCCAGTCGCCCCGAATTGCGCCGAACCATGGATGGTCATCGCAATACCGGTAGTTAATCATGCGACTGTAATATCCTCTCTGAAGGTATTTTGTATTTTTTGTAAAATCCTTTGAGTTTATTTCGTATTTAACTACAGGAAAACTCCGGCATGCACCCTTAAGTATGGCCTAGAAAAACCTTAATATAACAAAAGAAACTCCATCACCATCTTCTTGACAAATAAAAGTGTAGAATCAAAGTCTACGTAATAACTATAACAAAAATCATAATTATCAAGTGGTCATTTCCTCCTCGTCTCCGTCTGATCCTTTTCCTTCAGGTCTCTTAGGGTGGGAGGGGCAGCTCGCGGTATGGGCGTCGTGTGGGCCCTTGCAATTCACACACCTGAGTACGGTATGGTTGCAGGGACGGCCGCGGATACGACAGGTAGCAGTGGGGCAGGTATGGCCCCCAGTAGGGTGTGGGGAAGCACACCACCGGCATGAAGCCGGGTTGGTGCATTTGTTGTTATGGTGTCCATAGCCGTGGCAGTTGGAACATTGGGTGTGGGAATTGAAACGCAACCGGCGTTCAGTCCTATAAGTTGTTGAAAAAGCAGCCAAGCGTTTGCCGACGTAGTCTGCTGCTCTGGGGCCTGTAATGTTGATTACGACTGTAGAGGCGGTTTTGCCAGCCCTAGCGTCGTCGGTGGTAAGCCATCTGGGTTGCTCAGTAAGTGACAGCCCGGTGTTGTAAGTAGTGAGTTCGTTGGCGATTTCGGCCAAGGTCTTCGAGGTGGGGATTCCATGTACCAAAATATGTGACACGGGGGAGTCCAGGTGGACACTAATAGTACCCGGTATCAGGTGTAGAAACGTTCCCACCTTGCTATTAAGTGAGGCGGCCTTGACCGATTCCATGGTGGTAAGGGTGACAGTGTTCCCCCGGAGGGAGACGGTCTGTACGTAGGTCGCAGCTAGCGCCTGGTTGATGTCATCTCTGAGGTCTAGGGCGTTGGTGTCAAGCAGTTCGCCCTCTCGTTTGATGACGAGGCGGCGTTCCCTGGCGGTGAGCCCCTTCTTTTGTTGGGGTCTATTGGTGTTGGACTTTGTCGGGGCCTGAGCAGCCCTGGCAGCCATGGTGGTTTTTTCTTTCCTGCCCTTCCTGGCTACAGTGGCCCAGCTCTTGGGTTGGGCAGCTATGGGAAGGGGAGGGGGGCGGACATTGGAAGTAGTAGCTGGGGAAGGAGCTACTGTGGGGAGTGGGAAGGGTATGGGGGTAGGGGTATCTGGCCGGGGGGTAGCCTCCTTGGTGCTGGCTAGTTCCTCCGTAAGGGCTTCGATCTGTTCGCTAAGCGCATCGATAGCCGACCTGTAGTCTTTGTGGATTTGGTAGATCATTTCGATCATGACCACTGTATCCTTGTTGGCTGTTGTTGCCCCTATTTCTAGCTCCAGGTTGATCTTATGAAAAAGATTCAAAAAGTAAGCGCTAGGGGGGGCGTCTCTCAAGTATTGTTCATCAATATGTGGCAGGCTTGAGACTGTGGTGCTTCTTGGTCGCTTAAGCGAAGGGGGGCCTTGAGGCATGAAAATCGGGGACAGGGTAGGAGCTCCTTCGTGGGTAGCGCTCCTAGCACCTGCAGGTGGTGGCTTGGGATCCGTCTTCTTTCCTTTCCCTTTGCCTCGACGAGCCGAGCCAAAAGGTGGGGCCGTGGGATCCATATGGTATTCGTGTAACCTGACAGGTCACGTTACGCGGAAATCTCGAGATAGTGTACGTGGTGTTTCTGAAAGTGCAAATTGCACTTGGAGGGAAAATAGAGGAGAGGAAGCGTGATCCTCTCTGAAGGTATCGACCTTGTATATGTACTGGGGGTGTCCCAAACTCCGCACGCATAATATTGTTAGCAAGCTTGATAGGACACCTGAATAGCGATCGAAGACAATTGTTGATGTGGACCTGAATTCGCTTCACATACAACAAAAAGTCGGTTACAAATTCAAGCCTGAAGTAGACAGTCGGTAGGTAGGCAGCCTGAAACAAATGGTAAGTGCACCATGCATTCAGCCCTCCATCACTCCCAAACCTCCTCCCCAACGCGGATATCCTCCTTCTAACACCCAAACTTCTATCCAACCAATAAGCTACATGAGAAGACATATTAAGAAAAACATTAAACCTATAACCAAGAACCCTAAGATCCTCCACAGGCGTCAGTATTTCTCCATCAATATCCAAATTCTCCCATGTAGTTCCTCCAAAACCAATCCACTTAGTCTTGATCTTGCTAAATCCCATCTTCCTACCTCTCGCCACCCTGTCACAGTCTTTGAACAACTCCGCCATTGTGTACCTTGTGAGATCCCTGCTATCGGAAGCAACAAGGATGACCCCTTTGTCCACATAACTGCTAACTACAGTGCGAACCGAAGGGGAGTACCGGAGGTGAGGCTCAAAGATGTCCGCGACATAAACTCCAAACAAAAAGTCTGACAACGGGGAACCTTGAGGAATACCACGATTGACAAAATACGGTTTCGATATCCGGCCATTGAACCTGAACCTAACTATCCAGTTACCAGCCCACCTTCTAACCCAATGTATCAGGTTGTCAAGGCATTCCCGGGCAGCCAGAAAATTACAAAGTAGGTCAATGTTGATATTGTCAAAACCTCCCTCAACATCCATGGAAAGCATGGGACACTTAAAACCCTCGTTGTGTCACTAAAATTCAAATACAACAGACATCGCGTCATGTACACCTCGCTTGCGTCTAGACCCAAACTGAGTTCGGCCTAATACCACATGCTCGGCAAGCCTCAGGAGGACAATCCCCTCTACTACCTTTGCAATTGTCGGCAGCAGGTGAATCATACACCAGCTCTTCACAATGTCATAACAGGGTTTATCAGCTTTCGGTATAAGTACAGCCTCAGCAGAGTGCCAGTCGGGAACGTCGTTCGTCAAACCGTAGTCAATAAGCCGTCTTAAACTATCGGGTTTCTCCTTCCACCAATATCTTATGAAGGGGTACCCACTGTCGTCAAGACCAGGACCGGTATTAGTCGGGCTCTACTTGATAGCAGATTCCAACTCGCAGGCAGGGTCCATCCCAACCACCGATAGATACTATAGTCGTTCGTCACCAGGGCACAACTGGGCAGCGATGAGGTCGCTGATGTCAGCGTGGCGACAAACCAGCCGATTCTCATCGTCCCTCATAGAAGGAAGTGTCCGTCTCGACTCCAGTTGTCTGGCTAGTCTGAAGATAGTAGGATCTCCAGCCTTTTCAATTGTATCCCGAATAAATTCCTGACGGGATCTCAACAGCATGGCTCTATACACTTGTCGAATAACATTATAGTCATCCGAAATCACCGGTAGCCATCGTCTGATCCACCTCATACGAATTAAATCGGAACAAATGCGTTGCAGGTCGGGGTTCCAAAAGGGGCACCGTCTGACATTTCTCCCAGACCTCGGAAGTGCGTCCACACCACTCCTCAGCCTCAACCACATCTCCTCATCTCGTCCAGAATCAACGTATTCCAGTATATCATCACAATCGGATGCCGGAACGTTCCTCCAGGCTGGCCGCTATCTAACCATATCCGTCGGCTCGTCCACCTCCAGCCTCGCGATGACGGCAACATGCGACAGGCCTGCTTTCCCATCGTAAGAAACCCTCGTCATTGAACACCCTATAAACAAATTGATAGCGCTGATATTTCTGAACGTGCATCCCGTCGGAGGGTGCACTTGCAGCCCTTTTCAATCGCAGAATAGGGACAGTCATAAGCCATGACAGTCAGAAATAGCATTCTTGCTGCCAGTCCTCGAATCCAGGTTCCAATCGTCGTGCTTGGCATTAAAGTCGCCCATGAGGAAGTCACAATCCACCCATGTCGCCTCATAAGCCAGCCATTCTATCTTTCTCGCGCCGGGAGGAACATAAACACCGCCAATTCTCTTCCTTACCCCTCCCAAATCATACATAACCACACAGGTCACCATGTCATGTATGTCCACCAGGAACAGACCAGACAAAGATAACCTAACAAACACCTCAACACCAGACGCCGGAACAAAAGAAAACAAATCAAAATCCACATGCTCATGTACAACACCACCCCCGTCCAACTTCCGGGGGGGATCAATAATAAAAATTAAATCAATAAAAGAAAAAACATACATCACCAACGAACGGTTAGCCTCACTCCGTCCAACATTAATCGATAATGTTGTAATAAACATTAGGCCTGAAAGGCCGACGAGGTGATATCGGAATCAGAGGCGCGCCTCTTCAAAATACTTGTTGGGGGCACAATCAGGCCCAAAGTAAAGCCCATAGACTCATCGTCATCGATGGTAGTAATGGGAGGGTAGTCGGCCGACGAACCGGTCGAACTAGATGACCTCGAGGCCTTGTTAACTCTGCCGGAGGGGGTCGGTTCCACAATTTCCGTAATACGGGAGGGGCCTGCCTGCTCATAAGCATCAACAGCCTTACCCTTACCCTTCCTGTCAACCTTAGGCCGAATAACCTTAGCCTTAGGCAGAGCACTGTCAGTCATGCCCCTTCGATGGTCAGCACGTCTGTCAGCATATTTCATGCCCTCAACCTTGTCATCAGCAAGTCCTTTGGCCAACACCTCTCTTTCAACCATCACCTCCAAAGCAATAGTAACTTCGATTACGCGACGACGACGGCGTTGGCGATTCCTGGACCGGTCGGACACACCCGTGAGAGATGTATCATCCGCGACAACAGGAGACCTGGCACCGGCGGGGGCAGGGGAAGAGCCGGAAGCAAAAACCACAGGGCACCTATTATAGCCAGTGAAGTGGTCCGATCTCTCGCATAGCATACACCTACGTACAGTGTGGCTACATGATTGACTGTTCTGACCAGGGCAGTTAAGTTGCCCAAATCGGTAGGACTTCGACAAGTGATCCCCAAAACAAAAACGACAACGGGGAGGGAACGCACACAACATTTCAACATGGCCAACCTGAAGACACTTGTTGCAAACCGGGGCCGAACGGTGCTCCTCAAAGAACCTAGCATTCCTTGACTTGCCAAACAAAAAGACATGGCCTGAGGAGAGGACCTTGTCGCTGGCATCGTTACGCTCCAAGGTGAACCGAATGCGGTAAGAGGTGGCGCCTGCCTGTTTCATAGCAAATACGGAGCCATGCATGTTGGGTCGACCAGCAGCAATAACACCCAGGTCCGAGCCCTCAATATCTGTCCGGAGGCCATCAAAAGCCCTATCGCCAGTCCAGTCCTCAGGTCTCAACAGAGAACCTCGGCCGGTAGGGGCCAGTGGAACGCCGGAAACCAGAATCTTAACCTTTGCCACATCCTTATGGAAGACAAAGTTTGTAAGATCAGAGGGACCGAGTTCTCGAATAAGGGTCGAGCGGCATCGTTCCAGCCTATCCCAGACCTGAGCGGCAGTATGTTCCACCAGCGTCAGGTAAATGCATCCAATCTCAAGCTTGGAGCCGGCTTCCCCAATATACTGGGTCTTGTCAGAAACCTTTCTGAGATTGCTCAAGGTCTGGTTCATGCGGATACGAATAGCCTCCGGTGTAATAGGAAGCTGTGTCCATTTGCCGGCATCGAAGCGCATGGTCATATGGCGCTCTCGGGCATTGGAGGAGGTGGCGCAGGAAGGACCCGGGGTAACAATGGCAGGGGGCAAAGACGTAACCAGCCTCGACCGAACCTCACGACCTGGCCTAGTCGTGTACGGAACAGGAGGAGGGGAAGGGGCAGCGGCAACTCGGCTATACATGGCCGCCCCGGTCGGGGGGTATGATACCGGAACAACAACGGGAACAAGGGCAGGGGTCGTCACAGTGGCTGGGCCAGCCACCCAGTTGTTCCGTCCTCTGTTGGCCTTATGACCACGGGCCCTTCTCTTACTGACCTCGACAAATCTGGCATCGGGGGATACATCAAAGGTCATCTTCCTACCATCCGAGGAAGACACAACACCAACATCAGTAGGGGGGGGGAAGGAGTCACATCACCGTTCATGCGCTTAGCAGCTTCAGCACAAACTGATTCCCGAATCGTCTCCCTCGAGCTCCAGACAGGTTCACCCCTGCCAATCATCAGCTCAGCCTCATGAGCAACCGTGTCCCCTTCCAACCGGGCAATAACAGCCTTCAACAGCTTGATCTCCCCCTTCAGGGAGATAATCTCATCCAAGCAGTTGTTTTGTTGTTTGCCCAGACGTTGCATATCGACAGCCACTTCCTCGAACGAATCATATGCCTCCTTACCCCCAACCAGCGCGTAAGTCCGGCACCCATCAAACATGAAGGAATCATCCGAATCCGAGGACGATGTGACCGACCCCTGGGAGGAGGAGGGCGAAGACAACAAAGGGACTGCATTACCGCTGCGGATATCCTCCAAACCGCTCAACAAAGCATCGTCAACCTGTGAAGGCGACTAGTAGCTCATTGTGAGAGGGAGGGCGGGAAGCGACGAAAACGTCAGAGAGGTGCAAGGCGTCGGGCTGCGGGTAGCGGACCGTGGCTGAGCATCAGTGGCGTACCTAGAATCACCAATACCTGTGCCATCAGTGTTAGACCAGCCACTCAAGTCCATAGGGGTATCGCGAACGATAACTCCGGACGATGGAATCACTTGGTTGGTGGTCAACAGGGGGGGGGAGGTGTCGTTTCTCTTGGGGGGTGTGTTGCCCCATCATCCTTTGGTATGAGCAATAAACTCATGGTGGCTCTTGGACACAGGAATGAAGGAACGGCGGCCCGAGGGAATGGTATTTTCTGTGGCGAAACCAGAACCGGCACCTGGGCGCAACTAGGGGGGGACGAAGGGGGGAGGGGACGAAACCTGAGTGATCCGATCCTCAGGGCGGATGTCACCTGCAGGAGGTGCATAGTCTTCGTCCGACGATCGGTCCAATCGGAAGTTGGCATATAGCTTCCGCTCACTGGAGGAAAGTCGCTCAACAGGGGAGGGAAGACGCCGTTGGCTGTTGTCAACCTCAATCACCGAAGGAACGTATATGGGGTCCTGGGATCATGCTTCATCAATGGACGGCCAGGATGCGGAGGGGACCATGGGATCAGACGCCATAGTCGAGTGAAAGTCCGAGCTCACAACTTGGGAGCTGGACGGGGCGAAGGACTGTGAGGAGCCCTCAGGAGAGTGAAAACGGGTGTAAAAACCCAAAGTAGTGGTGCGGTCGACGTGGCAACGCGCAGAGAAGGTGTCACCAGTAATGCAACAGCCGCGAGCAGCCATGATACCAGTGCAAACAGACTCGACGGAGTTGAAGGAGCGGAGGTCGAGGTGAGCAACAATTGCTCGAACCTCAGAAGTAAAGAAAAGGGACTCATTGCGACATCCCGAAACATGGTCGATGTGGAGGCCTTGGTAGGCCCCACCCGGCGTGGCGTACGACAGTTTGACAGCCGGGATAAGACCACGGCCATCAGAGGTGGGCATCCTGCCCGGGACAATCTGGGTGCCCGGAGCAGGGGAAGGGGAACGAGGAGGGGGGGCAACAGAGTCACCCATCGTGAAAGTTCACCTGTAGCAAAAGGCCAGGGGAGCCACCAAAGGAGGAGGAGGGGGGGGAGTATTCACCAGCCCGAAGGCGAGGCAAACAACCTAAGCGAAACCGTAAAGCCACCTGTAGCGAGGGCCAGGCGAGCCACCGAAGGCAAAAACAACACCGAGCGCCCGAAGGCAAAGCAACACCACCGGGAACAAAGCCAAAGACTTTGTAAACTATCGCGAGGGTGGCAAATCGATATAATTGGCCGAATGCGAAAGTAAGGGTGGGTCGTTGTGCGAGAGACTGTCGTTGTGCGAGAGACTGTCGTTGTGCGAGAGACTGTCGTTGTGCGAGAGACTGTCGTTGTGCGAGAGACTGTCGTTGTGCGAGAGACTGTTGTTGTGAAGAGAAGAGATTTTCCCCCGCTTCTGTGTGCGATCGTGTCGTGTGTGATTCCTTGGCGCCGTTTCGTTTCGCCGTTTCGTTTCGCCGTGCAGTATATCGT
>Ga0307513_10002391_pt1 | contig 26007 bp, 23 predicted proteins | sample 15_EM_MG_FD_202174 | JGI IMG/M metagenome (GOLD analysis project Ga0307513, IMG submission 202174) | Populus trichocarpa ectomycorrhiza microbial communities from riparian zone in the Pacific Northwest, United States - 15_EM | ecosystem: Host-associated > Plants > Roots > Unclassified | place...
TCTCAATTGATATTATGTTGTTTTATCCAATTTGGTTAAGAATTGGTTGAGTTGTTACCTTTTTTCACTACCGTTGCCATGTGTCCCGCATCCCGGTGATGTCCCGCTTCCCCGTATTTGACGTTACTAATTAGTAGGCTAGGGGGGTACAGTCGCACCCGGCCACAATGGACCTCCTATAAGGGTAACCTCACTGTTACAAACAAAAATCCCGAATTTTTAGCGTTCGCAATAGTTGGTTGCGGTTGTATTCCATTGAGTAGTTTTTACTGTAGTAGTCGTGCAGCCTTTTTCTCCCACTAAATAACCGCAGGCTTGTAGCCCGCTCGATTAGCTTGTTACCCTAATCGACTCTAGTCTGCAAGGCTCAGTCGCATCGAAAAGAAAACAAAAGAAAAGAATTCCCCGGTGACGCCCCCAGCCAATCACGACCCTCGAGTGACATTTCCATATAATTCCCCATGGGTGAAAAAAGGCCTATTAATTCCGGCAACCCTACAAGAGGAGAGTATTTCTTCGAAATCATGATAACGTTTTCACAGCGGTTGTGTTTGCGCTCTGCCTTAAAATTAAAAATCTCTAGCCGAATCAAGCGATACGCTACGATGACTCTTGTACCAGTTGCCGAAATCGGGGCGGAATTAACCAGGAAATATAGGCCTTATTTGCTCCCCAACGAGGAGGCGGAGAAGGATTGGATCTCAGAGCTGGAACTTGATACCGTGGAGAGGATTTCGAGGGAGAATCTGCAGAGGGGGGAGGGACCTTTGAAGATTCTGGTGCTTTATGGGTCGTTAAGGGAGAGGTTTGCTTGTTCTCCGTTGTAAGGAGGGTAGTGGAGAGGGGGGGTGCTAATGAAGTGAAAAGGTCGTATTCGAGGTTCATGGCGTACGAAGCTTGTCGGATATTACATCGCTTAGGGGTTGACGTGAGGGTATTCAACCCGAAGGAGCTACCAATGAAAGACGATGTATCGATCGATCATGAAAAGGTCCAGGAGTTACGGGGTTTGAGCGCTTGGAGCGACGGGCATGTATGGTGTTCGCCTGAGCAGCATGGTACAGTGGTATGTTCACCTCCCCTCCCCCATTCTTGCCCTCTACTAGCAGACTAACCCCCTGCAAGACAGCAGTATTCAAAAACCAGATAGACTGGATACCCCTTTCTACCGGCTCCGTTCGCCCTACGCAATCCCGGACCCTCTCAATAATCCAAGTAAACGGCGGTAGCCAATCCTTCAATACAGTAAACTGGCTACGAATTCTAGGCCGGTGGATGCGCATGTTCACCATACCAAACCAATCGAGCTTACCAAAAGCCTATACTCAATTCAGCGATGAAGGGAGGCTTTCCGCTAGCGGGAACCGGAATAGACTTGTGGATTGCATGGAGGAGTTGGTAAAGTATACTTGGGTTATGAGGCCGCATTTTGCGAGTTGGGGAGATAGATTCAGTGAGCGGAAGGAGAGGAGGGAGAAGGAGGAGCAAAAAGAGAGGGAAAGGATCGAGAAGGAGGGGGCATGGGTGGAAGATGTCAAGGAGGAAGGAGCGAGGATTGTGGTTGCGGCATAGGGTTAGAATATCCTATGATAGATTGGAGAGGTTTGGTTTTGGGAAGGTGCAAGATATCATGTAGTATCTTCGGCTGCTGGAAATAGATGACAGACATTACCCGAGGCATTGGATAGCAATATCAGCGTATTCAAGAGTGCACAGCACATTATTGTACTCCAGTGTCGACTTTCTCCATAACAACGGAAGTGTTGCCCCCAGATGATGTGTAGCTAACCTCCGGAAGCCCCTGATTAGCACCCACAGTAGTCCACGATTCCCCATCCGCCCAGCAAACCCTAGACCACCCTGGTCGAACATTAAGCCACATCACCAAATAACGAGTAGGCGATCGCAGCAGGCAAACCCCCAAAAGCCTCACAACCCAAACCTCACAACCCGGAATCCTGCAACTATACCCTTCTGAGTGGCTCTAATGACCGGGCAGTGAATGCGATTTTCACGATAATGAATTCCCCAGCACCCCCCCCCCCCCCCCCCCCCCCCCCCACCTACTATTTTGTCAAGAAAGCATCGCTGCTTAGACTGCTATCTGGATAAAAAACGCAGAACAAAATATAGCACCAGTAGCTATCTTCACAGGGGTTTGCTCCCCGTTGTATAGTAATACCCAGCACGAAGACCGCTCTCTTCGGGAAACCTTCTAGTGGTTTTAACAGACAAGTTACTGTTACAATAGATGCGCGTAGAACATGTACCGGGTGGTGGTAGTGCTGCGTAAGCTTTTCTGCAGTTGGATGATTTCCTAGTGGTGGCCTTTCCTTGTTGTTTTGACGCTTTCTTTCTTTTCCTCTCTCTCTCTCTCTCCCTCTTAGCAATACAAGATTATCGCCTTCAGGGATACAATTCGCAACAGTTACCCCACTGTAGAATATAGATTATTAGTAATCACTGAATATCACTCGTGATATATAGAAAATGACCCATGGGTCTGGAGTACGACTATTGGAGGTTGAGCGGGAATGGGTTAGGCGGTGCTGGGAGTGAGTTGTATTATAATTCCGTGCATTTCGAGGTTTAATTTTGCGGTCTAAGGTTGAGCTAGTTTATGCTCAGCTTATCCTGGTTTCCACCATCGGTGCTTGTAGTGCAAACGCCAACAACGTATCGTACTCGATCACAGTAAGGTGACCCTGGTACCGACAAGGAATGCGAAATAGGCCGCCAAATGACCGAGCACCTTGGATTGAATACCCGGCCGGAGGGCTGTTTCCGACACCCGCAGGTCTGATCATACCGCCTCCGGGAGAGAGGGGGCGTGACCTTTCGACACCCCCGAAGGTTCCTATCCGTTCCATTAGGTGCCCCGAGGCGTGCGGTTTGTGTGATATGTTCAGCATGGGTGAGCCATACGAGGGGGAATGACGCCTCACCCGCTGATCCAGAATGTCACTCGCAAGCATGTTCTCAGCTTTAACTTTTACAGACGAAGTTACCGGACTGCCCACAGCTAGAAAACACGCGATCACCACAAGTGCTGCACGGGCCATAGCCCTGCCCCGGATCTTCCACCAACAACTATAGTTGGAAAGAAAGGCCCAATCACCCATTCTACCAAATACCATCCAGCATCCTCTATAACATCCCGGGCAGGGTAAGGCAGGAAAAAGTCTCAGGGATGCAACCGCACCCACAGCTACGAGTATTTTAACTCCCCGAATATCCGTTGCTAAGCAAAATCGGGCGGGAATCCCGGGCCAGCCATTTGGTTTGAAAGGCAACTCCGAGAGGATTTTCAGTGCCTCAGTACGCGGCATTCCTCGGGTGGGTGGAGGTAACACCTACTTTATTGAGGACAATAAATGGGATATCGATGCAACCGATTTCGATCGTAATGTAGCGATCGCCAGGGCTGCAAGGTGGGATGGCCACGGCAGTGCTGCAACGAAAGGAGGTCGGTCCCGACAAAGCTGACCAGTGAGCCAGGCGCCAGCACTTGCGGGCTGCAAAGGGCGGGCATGGTGAGGTCAGAAGGGTGCTGCTGGCATAGAACGAAGTCAACTGAGATGGAGCTGATAGGTGGAGTCGACAAATTTGATTCTCATATATACAGCGGGCCTGCAATCAACAGAGCTCCTCTCCCCCGGGTTTCCCGAACTATTAGAACCTCCTTCCAAAAGGACCGGTAGGTTTTATTCTTTTTGATTTATCTCAACCTAAGCCTGAGTTTGCGGTGTAGACCTCGACTTACTAGCCCGTTTTTTCTTCTACAGCCGCGTTCACAAAATTATCGTACCCTCCCTTGTACCTCAAGAACAATACCTATTTACAACAACAGGACAACAAGAAGCCTTCTGATAACTATTTTTCGGATATACCCCTAGGGGCATTGTAAACCCTTACCACCATTTATCATGCCGAATAATCAAGGGAGAGGGTTAGCAAAGCATTTCTAATTACTCGTGGTATGATACCCGGGAGGGTACGAGAACTTTGCGAACGCGGCTGTATTGAAGTTTTTAGGGTAGCCTAAACGGAGGTGCGTATGTACAATGAAAGAGAGAAAGGAAGCCCCCAAAAAGCTGACACATGGGACCCTTCCTTCAGGAAAGTGTAAATGAAATGGAAAGGAAAAAAACCCCAAATCGATCACAAGTTTATTACCACCTCTCCCTCTCTCTCTCTCTACCTATTTTCCAGCACAATACATCTCCGCCCCCACCCCCACAGACAACCCTCGTCCCCCACAGAATACTAGCAGCAACGTAGTTAGTGACACTGTAGCTGTAACTAGGCCAGCCACCGGTCCTCAAAATAATTACCTTTAGACGAGCCCTCTTAATTGAGCAGCCATCACAAACTCAAATCTCTCTTTGCCATTTGGACCGTTCAGTATCCCATCCATCATATCGGCTCCTGCGAAATCGTGCTCGTATAGTGGCTCCCCGTCCCCTCTCATGTTTGCAAGGATCGATTGGCGGAAATGCCACCTGAGAAGATGATCGGACACGGAATTGGGATCGGCCGGGTTTCGGCAAACTGGATCAAGAATTTTCCCATCGTGCCCAAAAGAATCGCCGCAAAAGGTAACTATCTTGTACCCATCGTCTGGGTTAACGGCGATCAGGTGCCCATTAAACAATTGCTGGGCAGAGCAATCAAGAAGGAAACCGTTTTGAGCTGAGTTAATCTTCGAGGATCCAGTAGCATTATCCATGTTTGTTATCAGCCGGTCATTGTCAGACTGGATCCAGAGCTCTTCGTGTTCAGGGGGGAATATGTAGGTAGCTTCAAAACCGTCCCAGGAGTCATGTTGAATTAGAAGGTCGTGATTTGAAAAGCCCGAGACAACACATTTCCTATCACGAGCACGGATCTCATGTTCGAACCCGGTCCCCATGACGGCGGCGCTGTGGTCGGTGAGCCGCTGAACACAAGGCTCATTACTAACTCGGATGGGATCTGACAAGGTTAGTGATTGAGTTCCCTACCGTAGAAACTCCTACAATCGGCCCATGTGCTATGTCGTTGGAGTTGCCTCCTCTGGCAAGGTCTGGTGCTTTTTTGTTTTTTTTGTGTCTCAGAGGGGCTGAGCAGCTCACTCTTTCCTGTGTTTTTCGCCGCCTTTTCCAGAGTAGGGAATTTCCAACGACATAGCACATGGGCCGATTGTAGGAGTTTCTACGGTATCGGTAATTTATGGCGGGACCTCTTCCGGCCCCTGGGTAGAGTACGTACTATCACAATAGATATCGTAATCACCAAGCGCAAGGGTCATATTGCTCCCCGTCACGATATGGCCTGAGAGCCTTGCCTGAACACGCACCGGCTTCCCCGCAGTCACAATTAGAATTTCGAGGAAAGAGAGAAAGTTTGCTTCGGTTATCGAACCGCTCTGACGAAAACCTCCCAGAGGTACCCCCGGATTGGTGGCATCGTAAAAGCGAGTATTGCGGAAGGCTGAACGAGTCTCAGAAGGCATTGTATATTTTAGGAGTTGGCGCGTGCACAGTGGCAACTTTGAGTTGAGAAGATGTGGATTGAGTTGGGGGGGCTGGGGGGAGTGTGGTGGCGAGGAGACGTTGCGAAACTTGAGGTATGAATTATGATATAAGTTAATGTGAAGAGAACGCCAAGAAGCAATCCGAGAAATCGTTGGCGTGTCCACTCTTGTCTGATACCCGTGTAGGCTAGGGGGTTACAGTCATACCCCTCTCCGACCTCGCTATGATATTACGAATGAACCCCCCTACCGTATAATCTGGCAAAAGTCGGATTGGAGCTAAAGCGAAACTAAAGTAACCGAGCCAACAGGAGGGCGTGAAGAAGGAGAATTCGCCACAGTTTAAACATATACCGGTAGGCCGCGTTGGTTGGACAGATTCAAGAAAATCCTCACTAGTACCAATCCGACTTTTGCCAGATTATACGGGTACTCGCTATGATATAAGGAATCTCTCCCAACACCTCGCTATAATATAACGAACAAAAAATCCCGACCTTTTTTTTGGCGCGCGTTATAGCAGGTCGCGGACTATATTTGATAGGGGTAGGTTTAGCAGTCGTGCAGCCCTTTTCACCCCCTAAATAATCGCAGGCTAGCAGAACTACCCGGCACAACTCGACCACACACCTTTCAGAATCGGTTTATCTCACCACATCCTTTATCTAAATGGATCCGGAAGTTTAAGAGGGAAGCATCCCCTCGACTTCAACTTTCACAGACAAAAAAAGTTACCGGAACGCCTACAGCTATAGTAGCTAGCAAGCACACCGTCGAGTACAAGGGCAGGAAACAATTAACCCGAACGAGCAGGGATATATTTGGCTGGTTAACCTTAAATAACTGTTCCGTAACTTCTTGCCGGACCTTGTACAGTACTGTACGGGTCATTCCATCAACCACCATAGTTGGAAAGAAAGGCCCAACCGCCAATTCTACCAAAAAAAAAACATCCAGTATCCCCCACGACACCCCGAGTAGGGCAGGGGCAGAGCAGGAAAATATCTCAAGGACGCAGCTACACTAACAACCACCGGTATTTCGACTCCCCGAATGCTACTACTGCTAGGGAAAGGTCCGCCGGGAATGCCAGCGCGGCCGTCTCCGTTGGAGCCACAGATAGGGCCGGGCTGACAACGCGGGGGATTGTGCTCTGTATGCGCGGGGATTTAGACGCCGGTTTGATAGCGGCAGGGTGGGGGGGGGGGGGGGATGAATGTCATAATATCATAATAGAACTTTATTTTTGCGATAATACTGCAATCTGCGGGCCGACGAGACCCATCTCAAGTATGTGACGATGCTCGAAAAAGGAAGGATGTCGTGAGCGAAGTGGAGTGCTCACAAGACTCAGCGCAAGTTCTTTAGCGATTGGCACCTTGCGTGGGGGGTTCAGGGACAGAGATTTCGCAGTATCATAGCCCAATTCTACCTTGATTACGCTATGGAGTTCTCTTCCCAGAGTACAGTACCATAACCCTCGTTGGTACCGGGGGTTCAAGTTCTTTGCGTCACAGTCTGTGATTGTACCCCTAAATGCGTGACCTTGCAGTAAGGCTATAGATCCACCCCGGCCACATTGCTGAACGAGGGTCTAGGACTGTTCCGAAATCGTGCCAGTGAACCCTGCCGTGCTATCATATTTCAGTTGTAGTATTATATCATACCATCTACACAGTACTAGTATCACCAACTCTTCCGCATCCAAGCCTACAATCTACTGGACGCAACTAATATACATCTCTCGAGCTCTCAACTGAGCTATCATACTTGCGCCCGAGCATTCGCATGCTTACCAATCTCACAAGATGGCATGTAGCATTAAAGCTTCTCATGAGAGCAATTTGTTAAGCGATATAGCAGTGATGACCCCAAAGAGCCCCGCTCATTTCGCCCAGTTATAATAAGTCCAGTGCACATTCCACAATCGCTTCTTCTAGCTATGCCTCTACGTCGTGCAAACTAGAATCTATGCTCCACGCGGCGGCGTCAATCCCCAAGTATTAATATCATGCGCAGCTAGATCAAAAAGCGTTCATAAACTATCGGTGTCCCATTCAAGTACTTGTACAAACCAACCAAACCCCGCAAGCAAGCAACTCCAGAGCACATTACCCGCTGCCATGTCCTATGGTCACCAATCTATGCCGTAACAATAAGTCTACCCCTACTCTCGTCCTCCCCCCAATTCCCCTCTGGCGGAGAAAAATTCCTCTTTAGCCCACTCCAACTCTCAGCGTTATAATCCGGCTGGACCTTCCTACAAGTCCTTAATCCCCACTCCGTCACACCGATCATGAAACAACTCTCAAACATGAACGCCATACTACCCTCTCCCACCTTTGCAGGTTTTAGCAGCATGTTAGAAGCCTTCTCGTGAGTCTCGGCATCGGGGCCATGGCCGGCCATGATGTTATGAAGACTTGCGCCAGCCGGTTTGAATCCGCCGGACGCCTTGGCGTCGTAATCGCCGGATATCAACCCCATGAATTCACTCATGTTGTTCCTGTGGAACCATGGCGGACGGAAGGTGTCTTCTCCGACCAACCACCGGGGTGGGAAAATGACAAAGTCGGCGATCGGAGTCCCCGGGGTTGAGGAGTGTGCTGTTAGCACTGTGAAAATCGAAGGATCAGGGTGATCGTATGAAATCGAGCCGATGGTATTGAACCTTCCCAGGTCGTACTTCATTGGAAAATAGTTCCCATGCCAGGCCACTACGTCGAAAGGAGTGTGAGGTTGGGTTGCTGTGAAAAGCCCCCCATCGAATTTACAGGTGATGGTGTAAGGGTTTCGGGGCTCCGGCGGGGTACTGATGAAAGTTGCGAGTGGAACTTGAAAGTCTCGCGGGTTAGCGAGGCAATTACTACCGATTGGACCGAGCTCGGGCAGCTCAAAGTGACCAGTTGAAGCGATCTCGAGAATATAACCCCGGATAGGCCCAGCAGAAAGGGATACCCGGAAACGGATACCACGCGGGAGAATTAGAATTTCGTTCGGGCGGATGTATAGCCTACTAACGTGAGAAAACTAGTACCTCGTGGACTTTCACCACCACTCACCGTCCAAGTTCCGTTTGAACATCCATTTCACCATGCTGTAACACAATCAGCCAGTCACCATCCGCGTTATAAAACGCACCCCTGCTATCCATATCTTTTCCAGCAGCAAAAGCATAAATACCAAGGCCATCTCTTGTCGACGCGCTCCCGGCACCAGCAATCATATGCAGTCCCTGAACGAAATCCGCTGATTCATCAATGTCAAAAGGATCCCACCGCAGCTGGTTCGGTATCTGGTTAAACCGATACGCCAAGGGGGCAGGGCCGCACGTAAAATCCGTTGGAGCGGGGGTGAAAGGCGTATGCGAAGCGGCGGGGAGAATCCGGTACAGCCATGTTTGCTTATTAGTAGAACGGGGTGCCGTAAATGCCGTACCAGAAAGTTTCTCTACGTAGAGCCCGTATGGGGGCTTTTGTGGAGAGTTCTGTGCAATCGGAAGGGCACCAGGTATAGCTTCGGTCCTATCAAGTTTAGTTCCCGGACTCAGTTTCTAGGTGAGGGTGCTTACTCGTGATAAGAACTGAAGCCGTTAAGGTATCTGTAAGGATCTGGTGTCTTGAATGCAGTGAAAGGCATGTTTGCTTCTGGGTTAAGATTATTTTTCGATGGAGAACTTGGGAGTGGGCCAGATATATGGGCTCTATCGGAAAATCGTACACCGAGAGCCAAACGGAGGGAGATGGAGTTGGGGGTGCGGTTGTAGATTGTCTGGTCGTGGAAGATTGTGGGAGAATTTCACGAATATCTTGGGCTTTTGAATAGCCGATGATAGCCGTGATTAGATTGATCCGCGCCGCTGTCTCTCCGTTTCTCGGTTCACACAACAAAAGCGTTGCCAAGAAGTCACTAGTCCCATCGGTCCAAGCGCGAGAACCTTCGCGAACCTTGAGCCTTGCAACCCCGAAATGAGGGCATACATAGTATACGCTCATCGAGCCTCAACACCCCTTTTCCACGAAGCTAGGAGAGATCCAACGCCCAGAGAGCTTATCCATACCCCCACCTCCCAACACCTCACCATAAACAAAGACCCGCCATGTCTTTGCTCCACCTCCCGAACGAGCTCATCTTCCAAATATCCGAACTCCTGGATGACCCAATAGACCTATACGCCTTCCTCCGAGTCAGCCGCGCATTGTTCTACCTCCTATATGACTCCCTCCTCGACACGGCGTGCGACCCACGCTGCCGCATGGGCGGTTATGAGTACGAGAATCGTTCTTGCCACCTCCTCCGCTCAGCCGCCAACAGAGGCGACAAGGAACTTGTGAAATTGGTCGTTTCCAAAGGAATCCTGAACGTGGTGGACCCCAGTAAACTCCTAACTCGCGTGCTGAGGAGGCGGAAATGCAATGACGCGTTGCAATTACTCCTTGAATGCGGGGCAGGTCGGCCGGCACGCCCGGATTTTCGCCAGATGGACCTAGAGGTATTGCCGCTGTCGTACGCGGTGACGCACGGGAGGGCGAAGGCTTTGGAGATCATGCTAGACACTAACAACGTAGACATCAATGAGTACCTCCTTGAGTACCAATACGAGCGCGTCACGCTCTTGCACTTGGCCGTCGAGCATCGCCAGCTAGCCGTGGTTCGAATGCTGCTCACGCGGAAGGACATTGACGTCAACAGGTCCGGCCTCAGGGACAACTGCACACCCCTATATCATGCCGTGTGCGGGGTCTACGGTTCGGAAGACATTGCAAGAGTCCTACTAGCAGACCCGAGGGTCGACGTAAACTGTTTGGACGCCGACCTCCAAACCCCGCTCCACGCAGCAGCAGATCTTGGCGCCGAGCAACTCCTTAAAATCCTGCTAGCACATCCGAAAATTGACCCCAACATCCGCGACAAATTGGGCCGTGCGCCCCTGCACTTCGCGGCCGGGTTCGGCGACTGTAGACTCGTCCGGTTCTTCCTGGAAGACGAGCGATTAGCCCCCGCGCAGTGCCAGGGTGCCCGTGGAAATCCCCTCCACGCCGCGGTCCGGGCCGGCCAGTTCCCGGCGTTACGCTTACTCCTCGAAGACGGGAGGTTCGACGTTAATTCCACGGACGAGAACGGGGATACGCCCTTACACATCGCCATTCGGAAGGGCGATAGGGAGGACCTCGTGCTTTTGTTACTCTCTAGAGAGGGTGTGGATGTTGAAATGAGGAATAGCGAGGGCAAATCGTCGAGGGATCTTGTAGCGGCGCAGAACAGATCGATACTGAAGAGGGCGATGGAGCAGTATTCGCATGGGAAGCGTGAGTCCCGACCGACTATCTAAATACTAATTGGGCGTATAGGTGGTGCTAACGGGTCTGATGTGTAGGGCAGGTAATTAAATTACGTGGGCAGCGGCGGAAGCGGGCGAAGTCTCGTGGGTAGATATGTTCTTTCTTTGCACGGTGGCCGGCTTTTCCGGCCATGGATCTTGTATAATAATTAGATTTCCGGATGTCTCTCCAGGTGGTGTGTATTATAATATTATCATGTCATACCTACGGCGCTACGACCTCATCTTTCCCGAGTTAGCGCAGTTTGTTTCCCCCCTGCTGTATCCTCCGCCTGCCCCATCCATGCCCCATGCCCGGCACTTGCATCAAAACCAAGATTATAGCGCTTTGCAAATGTTTTGTCCGGAGAGTAGGAAACAAGCTTTTTTTTTTGTTAAATGTGAGTGGGGTAAACTAGCATGTGCTCGAGTACTATGCCAATCATGATAAAAGATATGTATTAAGAGAAATAGAGCGAGAGTAGACACTTCCTCAAGTACAAAGCCCTCCCACTCACTCGCTCTAATTTTCCAAACACATCTACTCTTACTGCAATTGGTATATCATAGTAGGAAATATTTCGTCACACTTTTATTCAACAAAAAAAAAACTGCGCTGGTTAGGGGGTTTGCGCACAATGATCGACAGGTAGACCGGCTTAACATGAGGTAATGACAAAGCTTGGCGACCTGGTCCCTTAACCCCTCCTAGCGAGGGTGTTGAAACCATGAGACCGGATCTAGAATTGAGGGCCCTAAATGCCAACTCCAGAACACTTATAATATTTATGGTGGGCAAACAACGGAACATGACTGCGGATGTCCACCTTGGTCACCACAGGTCCATCTACGTGTCCGAAAATAAATATGCATCTGTTCCCCGCTCGAGCTCTCCATTCTTGCCGACATCACCATTCTCTTCTCTCTAGGTTGAACACCAGCTTAAGCCGAGGATTTAGAACTATGGCCCCAGTTAATGTTTTAATGGTTTTAATCCCTACTTGACCAATGATGAGAGCTGGAAGCTAATGATTGGGTTTACAGGTTGGGACTGGAGAGTACACCACCGGCTGGGTGGGTACTGGGGGGTCCACATCTGACAAGAAGGTTCAGTACTGTCGCCATCTTCCTCATCCCATCTACCTCTAACTTTGATATCTCCTTTTTTCCAGGTAGGTGTTGTGGGTCTCACGCTCTTTGACCTCCGCCGTCGTGGGAAAGTAGGAGAGCTCAGCATGGTCGGCGTGAACGGGAAAAAATACCCGGATATCCGTACTCTACCCTCCCCCCCCCCAAAAAAAATAATTCCGCCCTCAGATGATACAAAAAATAACACCCGGCAGGCAATCACTTGGAAAAAAACATCAAAAATGTCTACAATAACCTCGACGTCTCATTCAAATCTTTCCCCGCAGATAACACCGTGGATCCGGACAGTTACAAAACAGCGATCGATGCCCTCTCACCCGGTGACGCGATAACAATTTTCACTCCGGACTCAACGCACTTCCCCATCGCACTCTACGCAATCCGCAAAGGCATACACGTCCTCATCACCAAGCCGGCAACGAAAACGCTGGAGGACCACCTAACCCTCATCGAGGAGGCTGGGAAAGCAAAGGTATTCGTTTACGTTGAGCATCACAAACGCTTTGATCCTGTGTACTCCGATGCGAGGGCTAAAGCCAAGAACCTCGGTGACTTCAATTACTTTTACAGCTACATGTCACAGCCAAAGTTTCAGCTGGAGACATTTAAAGCGTGGGCTGGGAAGGAGAGTGATATCTCGTACTATCTGAATTCGCACCATATAGATATCAATCAGGTCATGGTTCCGGGATACCGCCCTTACAAGGTCACGGCCTCAGGGAGCACTGGTTGTGCAACGGAGTTGGGATGTGTTGGAGGGACCGAGGATACAATCACACTTTTGACAGACTGGGTGAAAAAGGATGACCTAACAAAGACTGCCACAGGAGTGTACACCGCTTCCTGGACAGCCCCGCAAAAAGCTGGCGTTCATTCAAACCAATACTTCCACTGTGCCCCCCCCACCAATTACCTCCTATCACGAGACCAAAAGCTAACCTACAAAAGACATGGCTTCCAAAGGCGAAATCCGCGCCAACCAATCTAAACGTGGCTACGATGTGACAGACGACGACTCGGGCCTATCCTGGCATAACCCCTTCTACATGCGCTACGCCCCCGATGAGGAGGGGAACTTTAACGGGCAGACTGGCTATGGCTACGTCTCCTTCGAGAAGTTCGTCGATGCGTGCGCAGCCTTGAATGAGGGCCGTATCACACTCGCCGAGCTGGATAGGCGCGGTCTACCCACGCTTAGGAATACCGTTGTCACGGCGGCGATATTGCACGCCGGGAGGGTGAGTCTTGATGAGAAGAGGAGCGTCGGGATTGAGGTGGCTGGAGAGGCATTGAGGCTTGTCTAGATGAGGAGTGTATTTACACTCACTGTCTAGTTTATCGTGAATTACTGTTATGAACTTATTCCTTTCGCCACCGTGACCGACAGAGTTAATTTCTATATTCACACGGAGCGGTATTCACTGAGTACTAGTAATTCTTATGAATACCATTCCCTTGGCAGCAAAACCTCTAAATCCCGGCACCATGGCCCAAAGAATAAAGCGTGTTGTACCCCGGTTTTCATAGCATGGTTCGAGGCGTCTGTACCGGTAGTGTGGACCAATCCAATTATAGCGGGAGACCCCTTGGCCCGGTAATAGATTCAAAGTGTATGCATAATTTTACCACTCACAATTACAGTATCAAGCCACTCTTGTGGGTGCATAAACGCCACACTTGTCGCCCCCCGACCTTGCAGGCAAGTTGCAGCAGAGCCGCAGCTTGACAACTGTGACCAAGACTGTGGCACCAATAAGGTTGAAAGTATTATAAAAACATTATCTTGAACCAGTGCCTGAACGCCCAGGCGCCCCCACCGCAATTGCCCTTGCGCGCACCATACCGGCAGTCTGGACCTCTTGAACCAGATTTGAAGGGGTCTGTTAGTGCAGTGCTGGACACCTGAAAGCGACGCTCGCATGTCTTGGGCTGCTTAGTAATACATGCGAATGTTCGTGCCTGGCGATAGCATAACTCTCCATTGGAGCCGCCGGATTGATCCCCGAAATGCAGTTGTGCTACCGCGGTATGGTGTCAGCGATCAAAATCACCCGTAGAACGGCGTGAAACAACCTAAACTACCGTAGGGTTACTTTGCACTTTCCATTTAATACATTCTGAAGAGAAAGAAAAAATGATAAAAATATTGGATGGTATAATCCAAGATCCTTTCGAACATCTCCCCAGATTCCCACAGATGATTAAAGAATTTTTGGGTACTACTGGTCGGGTATTGTAGAGTTCAAGTCGAAACTGTGCTAAGCGTTGCCGTTTCCATACAAAATAGTCGGAAATGGTACCGATGCTGGTGTACCAGCAGGAGCTGTCTTGATAACTCCTTGACCAGTTTGGGTAGCGTTTCCAAAGAGCTAGAAAGTAGAATCTAGGGAGTTATTTCACATGTATATAAATGAAGACTCAGTTTGGTTTGTTTTACTAGATCGGTGGTTGGAAGGTCATTCATTGATATGGCTGTTTTCATTAAAAACCCTGAGGACACTGGTGATCCCTGTCGTTTGCCTCCGACTGAAATACCCGAAGATGGATGTCAAGATTCTGGCTACACTCGTACTGTAGTTTGAGCCCCCACCATAAATCAGCGGACATTGCCCGGCAAGACTTGATGCGTCTAGAATTCCCAGCCTAATAGATCCAAATTTCTCATTCCCCTCTAACTTAAAGTCTAAGACCACCCACCACAGCCCATCACTCGCCTCCGAACAGGGCCCGAGCGGTGTTTACGCCGGGTAGGATGCTACGCAATGCTCTATAGCACAGTTACCTGCTCTAAATTTATATCAGAGGCTACTAGCGAGGCAAGTAATAAAAGGGCACTTTAAATCCCGGTGGAGATATAAAGACATCCACCAAAAGCCCCTCGTGGAATAGAGATTCTCTTGGCTGAGGTTACGGTGTACCAAAAAGAGGATGTAAGGTGGCATTGAGGCTCTGTGGGGGGGGGGGGGGGGCATTTCGCTGGTAAAGGGAAAACCTGTTTCATATTATGATAGGAGCTTTGGGGGAGCGGCTGTAGTGAGACCATGTTCCACCCTAGGCCCCGAATACTCGCCGATTCGTAAAGTATCCGAATAGAGGAAGTTTCTTAGAGCCAAGCTAGATAGATGGTCATACCTTATGTGAGAGTTTACTTCCTCGCAGCGAGGTCGCCTAGTGGCAATAAACGGTGTTGGCTGCAAACCGGAGGATAAAGCTCACCTGGTGCCAAGTCGTTTTCTCTGCTCCAGTATATCCGGATACGAATTCGCGAGCACATCCGCCACGGGTTATAAGGAGGGACTGAAAGGTGCGTACCGCTACGAGGGCTCGGCTTACGAGCCAATGGTGGGCGTTTGGCCCCTGGGTGCCCTCGCGCTGAGAATGCTGTTGAAGCGACGAGTGAGCAATAAGGCTACAGTAGCTCTTGGAGTGTAGAGATGTCAAACCCGGCACCTTAGACGCAGGATATGGCCAAACACCATTCTCGTGGGGTCCCTGGAGTGGGCGTGAAGGAGTAGCGAGGACACTATTGGCGCGGAAAGATGTCATCGCCAAAAGTTGAAGTAAATCCCGCCAAACAATGCTATGGTGGGCTGCGTGGAATGGGGATGATAATAGTTGAGCTGCCACAGGCCCGGCATTCCCGACATATCCGGTAATTGGATCCCCTTGGTCTCCGGGAGTTTATCCTCTTATCGCATGGAAATTGGAGTTCGTTGGTGTGGGTAGCGTTAGACGAATGAGTTTGTGAACGGGGGTAGTCGGAGATGTTTAATTTTTGCTTTTAGTTTTTCTTCTTTTCGAATTGACCTTAGGGATCACAGTCTCTCATGGGGTCGTGACGAATATCAGCGGGTGACGATCAGACAGGGATTAGCAGGTGTTCTCCGTTACCCTACTTTGACGAATTTGATTTTCTATTCCAAATAACCCCTCCCTGTTCGCCACCCGCTGATATTCGTCACGACCCCATGAGGGACTGTAAGTTCGAAGTTTCCCGGATAAGATAATCCCCATCACGCTCCTAGGCAGCAGCCTTACCCTTTTTCTCAATAATAGAATGGGTTTGGGTTTACGTACTCAAGTGGAGTGCTGTGCGCTGCGGTTAGAAAAGTTCGGAGACAAACGCCAAATCACACAAAAAGTGCAACTTTTCGTCACACCAAAACAGCTCTAATAGAGCTTGTAATTTTACTAACACGACAGCTTATATCTAGAGCACCTTGTAAAAAAACTCATGTATTGTTTCTAAGCCTTTAGGAGGAGCTATGCTGTGTATTCTACGGTGCCTCGTGGTTAGAAATGAATGCCAAGACACCTACTCCATACCCCGCACTCCAACAAGTGTTGAGATTGTTTTGGCACTAATCTTCGCAAGGAGGTCCAATCACATATTGAATCACTAAGTACCTGAAGCCCACAGGTCTGACTACCACCACTTCAAGAAGTGTTAACTAGGCTTAGAACTATCTGGAGACTCTACCAGCTCGGTATATGGAATTTAAGATAGTGTCTGATTTTTTGAATTTCAGAGAAAACTACTACTGTTAGGTAGGCATTCTAATGTTGGGGAACCCCGAAATGTAGCCTATTTGGTGTGTTTTGTCGGAGTTGATGGAAGCGGATAGTTATCAGAGGTAAAGAAAGCGGATAGATGAGGGACAAGACGGGGTAATAGCTTTAGAGCCTGTTTGGCGGGAACGGAAGGCGGGTCGACCGTTCCGTTCCCCCATACAAAGCCACCGTTTTGAAACAAAGTGAACGGTCACTTTGTATGGGGGAACGGAAAGGTCGATCTGCTTTCCGTTGCCACCAAACAGACTCTTATCGATTTCATTTTGTTCCAGACGGAAGGATAGACGGAGGGATAGACGGAAGGATAAACGGAAGGGATCCTGGCTATGTCTTTCCTTTCTTATTATGACGGAGGTAGGCAAGGAAAAAGGGATTATGCATGAAGTAGAGATTGATAGGTGTGGCAGGCGATAGAATGACTGAGATGGTTTTATTATTCATAGACTTATGTTTGGTTAGTTAGTTTTGATGATGATGAGTGAATGAAGTTTCTGATTTTACCTACCCTTTGGTTGATCCCTAGTCTGGTTCCACCGTTTGATGGTTACGCGATTGATCCCCCACAACATGTTTGTCTCCGAACTTTCCAAATAGCACTATCCTTCCACCGCAACCTGCTTCCGCGATTAACTTAGCCGCCTGGGGCTTGCGTACAAGGATGGGAGCTTAAGATCACGTTGGTTTCACATGTATGATACAGTCAGTCGTGGGGGGAGGTGGGGTTCACGATTATGGCTTAGCACACAGCGAAGTATAGCAACACCCCCGCTTTCCCAACCCATTGCTCCTTGGCGACAAAATACCTCTCTCTGATAATGGGAGAGGACGAGAGCTAACCACTCCGGAAGGTATGTAAACATGTATTGTAATAAGTTTCATAGATAGGTGCAATCATTCTCTGAAAAGTTGGTCTGTGGTTGCGGTTGTCGAGCGGCTAGTGTGAACTCCACATTTTCCCATGACTACAGTCAATAGACGGGAGTCTTGGTAAAATCTTAGTCAGCAGCGCTAAGAGAGAATAAGTACTCGTACAACATCCCCCCCCGCTGTCCCGCGGTGAAAAACACCGTGTGATACAGTGTGCTCAATATGTTCCGGCTCCTTCACTACTAAAATAACATTTCATGTTTAATTCTTCACCCCCCCCCCAACTACGGCAATGCCATTATCTGCCTTTTGCCAAATACCCCTTGGATACACAGACTATCTCAGTAATCCGCAATCACAAGACTTATGTCTAGTGATTATGCTTAGTGATGATATCATAGTGCTACCTGTATCGAGCCCAATGATTAGACGGGCATTAGTATACAAAGCCTCAAAATTACGGTTGCCCCTAGTTTTATTTACCCCCCGGAATTACACAAACGAACTCTACAAGTCAAAATTGCTCCAGAACCCATCCTCTGCAATCTCCAAAACAGTGGGATATACAAAATGTCTCAATACAATATCCAGGACAATGTCAATTGTTTTAACGTGTGGAATAACTATACGGTGGCCGACGAGAAGTCCAATATTTTAGCATGGCTATCTCCACTCGAACCGCAGATACGGCACCACGACATTCGGACCCGTAGGGTCGATGGGGTGGGAGAATGGCTCCTGCAAACAGAGGAATATCGGAACTGGTCTGGCGGTATTGGTGGTAGTGAATCTGAGGGTTCAGCCTTAGTTTGCTACGGAGGTCCGGGGGTTGGCAAAACCTACATTAGGTGAGAGAGAGAAAGCGCCCGAGGAAATAGAGGTATTCCTAATAAGCTGTGATGTTAGCTCGCTAGTGATAGATGCGTTATGCAAGCAGGCCACGGGGAGAAACACTGCCGTTGCGTGCTTCTACTTCGACTTCGCCGCTCGGGAGGAGCAATCCCCAGCTGCCATTCTGGGTTCGGTGCTAAAACAGGTTGTTGGTGGACTGGACGATGTTCCGGAAAAAATAGTCAAAGCTTTCCGGGACAGAGGGAAGGTTATTGGTGGCCAGAGACTAGCGCTCGGAGAAATTGTAGAGTTCTTGCGGGATATTTCATCTTCACGATGCACATTTATATGCATTGATGCCCTCGATGAGTGCCCGGCAAGGCATCGGGCGGAGCTTCTCGACTCGCTCAACCAAATTCTCCAGAAATCCCCCGGTGCTCGGGTGTTTCTGACTGGGAGGCCACATGTCGGGGGTGAGGTCGAGAGGCATCTTGCCGGGAGGGCAGCAACTAGATCCATAACACCCACAAAGGGTGATATCGTGATATTCCTCCGAGCGAAACTAAGAGAGGATACCATGCCGGACGCGATGGATGAGAGTTTGGAACAGGAAATAATACAGAATATCCCTGAGGCAGTTTCGGAAATGTGAGTAGGATGCGGGGCATAAAGATATCCAGAGTAGGGTGCTGAAAGATATTGTGTTTAGATTCCTCCTTGCCTTCCTAAGCATCAAGGCGATCCTAGAAGAGACGACCATATATCGAAGGAGACAAAAGCTCGACATGATAGAGAGTGGCTTAGACTTAGGAGGAGCCTACAGAGCAACTCTAGGAAGGATAAAGGCCCAGGGTGGGGAGAAGGCAAGACTCGGGATGGCAGTTCTGATGTGGATCTCCCATTCGAGGCGACCTTTACGGGCGGATGAGTTATGCCGCGCTCTATCAATCCGGATAGGGTCAAATGATATCGATAGCGATGATATCCCTGCGGTACCGACCTTGCTAAGCTGCTGCCAAGGACTTGTTACCATGGATAAGAGTGCCTCGACTGCCAGGTTGATCCATTACACCCTCCAAGAGCATCTTTGCACACATCCGGACCTTTTCAACAGAGCTCACTCGACGATGGCGGAAACCTGCCTAACGTATCTCAACTTCCAGTGCATCAAGAATCTTTTAGTTGGCCCATCCCTTGACCCCCGAGACGTGCCCTTCCTTGAATATTCTTCTCTATATTGGGGAACCCACATGCGAATGGAGCTCTCGGATCGGGCAAAAACACTAGCGCTTGAGTTGCTTGATCAATTCGATAGTCATATATCTGCCAACTCCCTATGGAATTCGATTAGTTGGGAATTTTGCCGGGGCCGTCCTCACGATCACAAGCTGTTTTCCGCACTGCACTGTGTCTCCTACTTTGGCATCACTGAGGTTGCAAAAGTCTTGATAAAGGCGAATAGACGGGATCTGAACCAAAGAGACCGTGCGGGTATGACGCCACTCACATGGGCCGCATGTCGTGGGCATGAAGGGGTAGTGAAGTTGCTCTTAAGGGGAAAACATATTCAACCTGATCAGCAGGATGCGGGCTATGGCCGAACAGCACTCTGTTGGGCTGCGGGAAATGGACATGAGGGAGTGGTGAAGCTATTTCTTGGTTGCCAATTTGCCAAGCCTAAGAGAATAGGTGGCTGGTGGGGGAAGGCGGCGCGAGTAGTGCGTTTATTGTTTGGCGGAAGATATATCAACCCCGATAGTTCAAGTGAAACCGGCCAAACGCCGTTCTCGTTTGCTGCCGGGAATGGCCATGAGGGAATAGTGAAGCTACTACTGGGGCGGGAAGATGTTAACCCCGATAGTTCAAGTAGATATGGCCGAACCCCCCTCTCGTTGGCTGCCGGGAATGGCCATGAGGGAATAGTGGAGCTACTATTGAGGCTGGAAGACGTTAACCCCGATAGTTCAAGTAAATGCGGTCGGACGCCGCTCTCGTGGGCTGCCGGGGGTGGCCATGAGGGAATAGTGAATCTGCTGTTAGGGCGGGAAGGCGTCAACCCCGACACCACAGAAACGGTGTGCGGCCAAACACCTCTCTCGTGGGCTGCGGAGAATGGCCATGAAGGAATAGTGAAGCTACTATTGGGGCGGGAAGAGGTCGACCCCAATACCACCAGTAAATCCGGTCAAACACCGCTCACACTGGCGGCCAGAAACGGGCACGATAGGGTCGTAGAATTGCTACGGGCCCGACATTCCCGACCTATCCGGTAATTTGGACCTCCACTTTGTCCCTAGAGTTTCTGATCTTGTCTCATGGAAATGGTCATTTGTTGGTACAGGTTGTGTCAGATGAATATGCGTTTTGCGCCAGCTGGTCTGGGATGTTTTTTTTGCTTCCAGTTTTTCCTCTGGTATTTTAGGGATTAAGTTAGAAGATCCTTAGATAGTTAACCCCCCTCTAATTCCTAGGAGGTCTCGTTCTTTTTTTTTCGTAATAGAATAGATTGAGGCTTAGGTAGAGTACACATCCCGAGATATATATCTTTGGGCGGAGGTGTCTTAGCCTTGTACAGTGCCGTTAGAAAAGTTCAGGGACAAACGGCAAAACACACCAAATATGCCACATTTTGAGGTGCCTCAACACGAGAATGCCTAATAGCGCTGCAATTCTCTAAAATTTAAAAAGATCAGGTACTATCTCAAATTCAATATACTGAGTTGGTAGAGCCTCCAGATAAGTTCTAAGCCTTGAAGACCCTCCTTGAACTGGTGGTAGCCAGATATCTGGGTTCCACATACTTAGTGATCCAATATGTAATTGGACACTCTTGCACTGTTTAGCAGCAAAATGGTCTCAACACTTGTTGAATTGTAAAGTATAAGGTAGCTGTCTTGGCATTGATTTCTAACCACAAGCCAGAATACACAGCATACCTCCCCCTAAAGGTTCAGAAAAAATATGTAAATTTTTTACAACATACGCCAGATACAATATGTGGTGTCAGTAAAATTAAAGGCTCTAATTAAGTGAGATGGAGCTGTTCTGGTGTGCTGAAAAGTGGGACTTTTGGTGTGTTTTGGCATTGGTCCCGGAACTTTTCTAACTGCACTGTACAGTACCCGTACGATAACTCTTGAACGATCTATGATGTGCCTCCCAGTTCCTAAGGCGGTCGGGGAGAGAGTTTGATCGGCACCGACCGGCGCACTGCTACTGTGCTAACATGGTACAAACTATTAACTATCATATTTTCATCGCAGCCCCGTTCCGCCAACCGTTTGGGGTTTGCGTATACTGTAGCCCACAATCATTTTAGTTCCATGGATAATAATATGATAGTGTAATGTACGATCTTGATGACAAAAGAAATGGACCCCCACCTGGTATTCCATACAAAATGGGCATTTTTAAAAAGTGCGTACTCACCACCATAACATTGGAAAAATCCAGGGATTTTTCAGATAGTACTGCCTAACATGGTGATTCACATACTTGAGCACCAGGTTACAGAAAAGCATGCTAAAAGTTCTGAGTGCTGGGGTTCTAAGGTAGACTAAGAACCCGAAAACACGCCAAGACAGTCATTTTGTAAGGGATTTCTACATTGCAACCACACACTGGCTGGCTTCGCTTGCTTATTGCTAGCACTTAGCCGTGTGGAAAAAGATGTTAATTTTATATGGTAGATTTTCTGTGGCTCCCTTTCAGTTGGTTATTTTTTTAAAGAATAAAGTTTGTTTTCCATCCTGGTTGTCGGTGGCTAAACTTGTGCATTTTGTATGGAAAAACCGGTGGGGGTCCATTTCTTTTGTCGCCAGGCTCGGACACTTCTATTCGCAAAAGTCTTCCCGGAGAGCGAGGTACGAGTACTGTAGTAATGTCTTAGCCCCAGTGGAGGTACCAGTAGGAAGATTTTTCTAAGTATGATACCTTATTGTGATTTTCCGGAAGGTTGAGAAAGGGGCCCACAGCTCTCCCAGATTTTTTCTTTCTTTCAGAGCTTGATTGCGCAATACCATCCACCAGGGGTCGTACTAAGAATTTCCCTCTGAAGTATCAGGTATCCCGTGAATTCTCGGGATCATTGGCTTGCCTCGATAATTAAACAGAGAGCTCTGAGAAGGAAAAAAAGGATTCGCAACCTTTTGTCAAGCGAGTTTTTCGCAACCGTCCGCAAAAGCACAATAGCTGCTGGCGAGACATCAACACGGTACAAGTACCTCTCTCTCCGCGAACACTTTCCGAATAGGAGTGTACTCTGCAGCACCAGTTCGGGTGGGTTGATTGGACCGGGCCTTCGCACACAAGGCTTTGAAATCACGATCGCCCCCGCTTTTTTTTTCACCCCCAGGAATTACATTAACCAACTCTACCGCACAAAATTACCCAAGACCCACCATCTACGACCTTCAAAATAGCGAAAAATACAAAATGTCTCTCCATCACATCAACAACATCAACTCTTTTAATTCTATTAACAATGTGTGGAATAGCTGTACGGTGGCCGACGAGAAGTTGGAAATTTTGGCCTGGTTATCTCCACTTGAGCCCAGGATACGGCACCAGGACATCCAAACCCGTAGGGTCGAAGGGGTGGGAGCATGGCTCTTACAAACTGAGGAATATCGGAATTGGTTTAGTAGTATCCATGGGGGTAAATCTGATAGTTCAGCCTTGTTTTGCTACGGAGGTCCGGGGGTTGGCAAAACCTACATTAGGTAAGAGGGAAGATACTCGAGGAAATAGAGGTATTGCTAATAAGCTGTGATGTTAGCTCGCTAGTGATAGATACGTTATGCAAGCAGGTCATGGGTGGAAGCGCTGCAGTTGCCTGCTTCTACTTCGACTTCGCTACGCCGGAGGAGCAATCACTAGCTACGATTCTAGGCTCGGTGCTAAGACAGGTTGTTAGCGGAATAGACGAGGTTCCGGAAAGAATAGTCAAAGCTTTTCGCGACAGAGAAAAGGTCATTGGTGGCCAGAGGCTAGCTCTCGATGAAATTGTGGAGTTCTTACAGGATATGTCGTCCTCACGATCTACATTTATATGCATTGACGCCCTCGATGAGTGTCCAGCCGGACATCGGGTGAAACTTCTTGACTCACTCCACCAAATTCTCCAGATGTCCCCAAGCGCCCGGGTATTTATCACCGGGAGACCACATATCCGGAGTGAGGTTGACACACATCTTGCTGGGATGGCAACGACTAGATCCATAACACCCACTAATGATGATATCTTGACATTCCTCCGGGCCAAAATAAGAGAGGATACCATGCTGGACGCGATGGACGAGAGATTAGAGGAGGAAATTATAGAGAATATTACCGAAACAGTTTCGGAAATGTAAGCAGGAAGCTGGGGCACCCGTAAAAATACCTAATGCTGTGTGCTGAAAGATATTATATCTAGATTCCTGCTTGTTTCCTTAGCCATCGAGGCGATCCTACAAGAGCCGACCATATACCGAAGGAGACAAAAACTTAGCGCAACGAAGAATAGCTTGGACTTGGGAGGTGCGTACGAAGCAATGCTGGGAAGGGTGAAGGCTCAGGGTGGGGAGAAAGCAAGGCTCGGGGTCGCGGTTCTGATGTGGATCTCCCATTCGAGGCGGCCCCTGCGGGTGGATGAGATATGTCACGCCTTAGCAATCCGTGTAGGGTCAAATGACTTCGATAGCGATGATACCCCTGCAGCATCGATTCTGCTGAGCTGTTGTCAAGGACTTGCCACTTTAGAAAAGGAAACCTCGACTCTTAGGTTGATTCATCTTACCCTCCAAGAGCATCTTTGCACACATCCAGACCTCTTTGACAGAGCCCACGCGACGATGGCAGAAACCTGCTTAACCTACCTCAATTTCCACCACGTCAAGGATCTTCCAGCTGGCCCGTCTGCTCACCCCCGAGACACCCCGTTCCTTGAATATTCTTCTTTATATTGGGGAACCCACATGCGAATGGAGCATTCAGATCTCGCAAAAACATTTGCGCTCAAACTTCTTGATCAGTTCGATAGTCATATATTTGTTAAATTCCTTTGGGTCTCGATCAGTGGGAAGCTGTTCAGCGAGGAGTTCCCTTCGGGCGATGTTCCTAATCCCAAGGGGTTTTCTGTGCTGCACTGTGTCTCGTACTTCGGCATCACGGATGTTGCAAATACCTTGATAAAGATGAACAGGTGGGACATCAACCAAAAAGATGGCGCGGGTATGACGCCACTCATATGGGCTTCAAGATATGGCCATGAAGAGGTAGTGAGGTTGTTATTGCGAAAAAAACATATTCAACCAGATCAGCAGGATACGAATCCTGGCAGAACGGCACTCTCGTGGGCTGCAGGAAATGGGCATGAGGGAGTGGTGAGATTATTTCTTGGTCCGCGTTTTGTCAATCCTACGAGCATAGGTCGTCGGTGGGGGAAGGCACGGTTGGTAGCGGATCTACTGTTTGGCAGGAGATACGTCAACCCAGATAGTTCAAGTAGTTCAGGCCGAACGCCGCTCTCGTGGGCTACCAGGAGTGGCCATGAGGGAATAGTGAAGCTACTGTTGGGGCGGGAAGATGTTAACCCCAACACCCCAGATAAGTATTGCCAAACACCGCTCTTATCGGCTGCCGGGAAGGGCTATGAGGGAATAGTGAAGCTACTCTTGGGGCGGGAGGATGTTAATCCCAACACCCCAGACACGAAGTATGGCCAAACACCGCTCTCGTGGGCTGCCGGGAAGGGCCATGAGGGAACAGTGAAGCTACTGTTGGGGCGGGAAGATGTTAACCCCAACACCCCAGACACTATCTATGGCCGAACACCGCTATTATGGGCTGCCGGGAAGGGCCATGAGGGAACAGTGAAGCTACTATTGGGGCGGGGAGATGTTAACCCCAATACCCTAGACACGATCTATGGCCAAACATCGCTCTTATGGGCTGCCGGGAAGGGCCATGAGGGAGCAGTGAAGCTACTGTTGGGGCGGGGAGATGTTAACCCCAACACCCCAGACACGATCTATGGCCAAACACCGCTCTTATGGGCTGCCGGGAAGGGCCATGAGGGAATAGTGAAGCTACTGTTGGGGCGGGAAGATGTTAATCCCAACACCCCAGACACGAAGTATGGCCAAACACCGCTCTCGTGGGCTGCCGGGAAGGGCCATAAGGAAATAGTGAAGCTACTATTGGGGCAGGAAGATGTTAATCCCAACACCCCAGACACTATCTATGGCCGAACACCGCTCTCGTGGGCTGCCGGGAATGGCCATGAGGGAGTAGTGCAGCTACTATTGGGGCGGGGAGATGTTAACCCCGACACCCGAGACACGAAGTATGGCCAAACACCGCTCTTATGGGCTGCCGAGAAGGGTCATGAGAGAATAGTGAAGCTACTATTGGGGCAGGAAGATGTTAATCCCAACACCCCAGACACGGAGTATGGCCGAACACCGCTCTCGTGGGCTGCCGAGAATGGCCATGAGGGAGCAGTGCAGCTACTATTGGGGCGGGGAGATGTTAACCCCGACACCCGAGACACAAAGTATGGCCAAACACCGCTCTTATGGGCTGCCGAGAAGGGTCATGAGGGAATAGTGAAGCTACTATTGGGGCGGGAAGATGTTAACTCCAACACCCCAGACACGATCTATGGCCAAACACCGCTCGTGTTGGCTGCCAGGAAAGGCCGTAAGGCAATAGTGAAGCTACTATTGGGGCGGGAAGATGTTAACCCCAACACCCCAGACACGAAGTATGG
>Ga0307513_10002392_pt1 | contig 25999 bp, 21 predicted proteins | sample 15_EM_MG_FD_202174 | JGI IMG/M metagenome (GOLD analysis project Ga0307513, IMG submission 202174) | Populus trichocarpa ectomycorrhiza microbial communities from riparian zone in the Pacific Northwest, United States - 15_EM | ecosystem: Host-associated > Plants > Roots > Unclassified | place...
CATTGACCAGGGTCGCGCGCGGGATATCGACCCCGGGATAGGGCGCACGCCCGGTCTGGCCCGGCAGAATGACCGCCGGATCATAGTGGTCGGGGATGGTCAGCGGCGCCAGCACGCGTTCGGGCAGCTGGGCGCCAAGCAATTGCAGTTCGCTCATCTGGAAGTTCAGACCGCGATCTGCGCGCACCGACAGGGCGCCGCGCTCGCCGAACACGTCGATGGCGATGCCGTGGCCCGCCACCACGCCGCCGTTGATGGCGATCGAGACGACCGCGCCCGTTTCGGTGCGGCCCGACACCAGGATCTGGTCGGGCGCATCCTTGGCCAGCCGCTCCCCCGTCTCGATGACCTCGATCTCCGGAAACTGGTTGGCGACCACGGCGGAGAGCCTGGCCAACGGGCCGACGCAGAATTGCAAGGCGTCGATGGCGTGTCCGCCCTGGATGGCCAGGGTGCTGGCGCCGCTCGCCTGGTGAATGACGTAGAGCCCCTCCTGGCTGCGGCGTGCGCCCCCGCCCGGCAGCGCGCAATTCATCCGCACGGAGATGATGCGGCCGAGATAGCCCTGCTCGATCAGGTCGCGCAGATAGACGAGCGCGGGCGCGCCGCGGGATTGAAGCCCCACCATGGCCCGCACCCCGCGGTGCGCTGCAAGGACGGCCATCTCTTTTGCCTGGGCGACGGTGGCCGCCAGTGGCCACTCGCAATAGACGTGCTTGCCAGCCTGGAGCGCTATCATGGCGAGCCGGTGATGGTCGGGCGCCTTGACCGCGATGACCACGAGGTCGACGTCGGGATGCGCCGCCAGTTGCGCAGGGTCGTCGAAGGCCAGGCGAGCGCCGAATTGCTCGGCGCTGCGGCGCGCGCTTTCCATCCGAGTGGTGCAGACGGCGGCCAGCTCGAAGCCAGGGAGAGATGCGAGCGCGGGGATATGCACCGAACTGCCCCACCCCCTGTCCGGGTTGGCGCCGATGATGCCGACGCGAATGGCCCCCATGATCCTGCACTCCGAATGTCGTCGGCTCATCGCAGCGTGAGCCCTTGATGCGGACCTCGGGAGAGCGGCGGCCAATCGGGACGCGCAGCTACCAAGGCGGCCTCGCTGAGATCAGGCGACGACGTCCAATCGTTCGCTCGACGGCGGCTCGAGCAGAAGGTCGACAAGGATCGGCCGGAACGTCTGGAACGCCGCCCCGGCGACGTGGGCCTTGAACGCCGCTTCGCTCTCGTAGACCTCGATGGCGCGGTAGCTGCCCTCATCGGCGCGGCTCTTGCCGAGGCAGTACGTCAGCGTACCGGCCTCCTGATCGAGGAACTTCTTCCCAAATTCGCCAAACGTCCTCTCGAACTGCTCGGCTTTGGCGGGATCGACCCGCAGTGTGGCGATCAAGGCGAACACGCTTGCCTCCTGATGGCGTTGAGCGAGCCGATGGGTTGGCGCCGGCGTTGGAACCCGCCGCCGCCGGTTCGTCAGAACATCGCAATGGGTCGGATGGGCGATCCCGTGCCGCCGAGGATACGCAACGGCAATGCGCAGAACATGAACTCGTAGGCCTTGTGCCCCGCGAGTTCGTCCAGGCACATGTTCTCCATGATGTTGACGCCGCGTTTGACCATCAGCTCGACGTGGGCCGGCATGGTCGAGGGTCGGCGGTCGTAGCCGAAGGTATCGGCGCCGGTCACGCGGATGCCCAGGTCGCCCAGCCAGGCTGCGGCGGCTTGGTCCGGGCCAGGGTGGCCCTCGAGCTGACCAACATATTTGCGGTGGTCGCCCCAGAAGCGCTGCCAGCCGGTCCGGATCAGCACCGCATCCCCGGCCCGGAGTTCGACACCTTCGAGGCGGGCGACCTCCTTTAGTTCGTCCGCGGTGATGTCGCGGGCGGCGGGCAGCGGCTCACCGTCGAACAGCAAGGTCGTGTCGAGCAGCACGCCGCGGCAGAAGATCGGCGCGACGGTCTCGATGCCGTGCTCGGAGTATCCCAGCAGGCGATGGCCCACCACGTCGGAGTCCCGCTCGGGATAGACCATGCCGCAGCAGCCGATGTGGTTCAGCGCGTCGATGTGCGTGCCGTTGTGGCTGCCCATGGCGAACATGTCGCTGGACACCGACACGTCCGAGCCGCCGATGCGCGAGTCATTGTGCATCTTGGTCAGCCGGAACATGAAAGGTGGATGGTTCGGACTGTTGGGGATGTCCTCGCACAGGACATGGGCGAGTTCCACGATCTCGCCGGTGGTGACGATGCTCACGAAGTCCTCGAGCCACGTCGCGGTCGCGGGCGTTCCGGCGATCCGGATCCGTTCTGCAAGTTCAGGCATGCCTCTGATTCCTCATGACTCTGGTCGTTTCGATCCAACCGACGCGGGGTGTCGCCGCGCGCTCATGACACCGCCGGGTCAGGCAAGATCCGGCCGAATTGCGCCCATGGCGCCCGGACGAAGCCCCACCGAGGCCAGAGCTGCTGCAAGACCAAGCAGGAGCTGTTGCGACATCGATCTCATGGGTCTTCAACTCAAGAGCAACGCAGAAGATCTGTAGTCCTCCAAATGAAGGAAGGACATTCTCGAACCCAGTCATCCTCTTCAGAAGAACATGGCCCCACAAGTTCACGCCACCGAAGATTATACGGTGAGCCCCTGGGGTTCCAGCGCTGCGGTCCATACTTTTTTGCACCGGGGCATGCGTAAACGTGGGGCCAACCCATACCTTGGAGACGTTCAACTGCAGCCTGCCGCTGTCGGCATCCCGGGCCGGCGCACGCTGACGAGGGTCGCGAGCAACGCCATCGCGGCCGCCAGTCCCAAGGCGAAGCTGATCCCCTGGAGGTGCATAAGACGCAGGCCCAAAGCGACGACCGCCGCGCCGCTCGCCTGGCCCATGGCGCGGCTGAGCGCACCCATCGCCGTGGCGTCGGCCGCCTGCGCAATCGGGACGGCCGTCACCAGCGCCTGGGTGTTCGGGATCTGGTAGAATCCGTAGCCGAGACCGCTGAGCGCGACGAGCCCCACCATGAGCGGGCGGGGTGCGCCTGGCGACACGGCAAGGCAAGCCAGACCCACCGTCATGGTCAGCAGGCCCGCGCCGCCCAGTACGCCCAACCGATATCGTCTGCAAAGGCTCGCCGAGATGGGGCCGATCACCAGAACCGAGAGCGGCCAGGCCGTGAACGCCAGGCCGATCGCTCCGGGTCCATAGCCGGCGCTGTGAAGCAGGAACGGAATGGCGACATAGCCGGCCGTCTGCGCGAAGGCGGCCAGGAAATAGATCGCGACCGCCGGCCGCAACAGCGGCGTCGTCATCAAGGACGTCGCGAGCAGCGGCCGCCCGCTGGCGCGTTGGTGCGCCAGGAAGCCCGGCCAGGCCAATGCGGCGGCCAACGCGCCGGCGGCCGCCCAAACGAGCGCCACGCCCTGGGCGACAAGGTTCAGTGTCACTACGGTCGCGCCAGTGGCGATCACGCTGAGCAGCATCCCAGCCTTGCTGGATGGCCGCGCCGACGGCTCGTCATGACCGAGCCACCGAAGACCGGCGGCGATCGCGAAAATCGTCACGGGAACGTTCACGAGGAAGAGCCAGTGCCAAGACAGCAGGCTCAGCAGTAGCGCCGCGATGCTCGGTCCGCCGGAGAGCGACAGCGCCGCCACCGCCGCATTGATGCCGACCGCCCGCGCCAGCCGGTCCGGGGGATGCAGCCGCCGAAGCAGGGCGTTCGTCAGCGCAGTGATGCCGGCGCCGCCGGCGCCCTGGACGATGCGTGCGCCGATCAGAAACGCAAGCGTGGGCGCGAGCGCGCAAGCGAGCGAGCCGATCCCCAGCAGGGCGATGCTGCCGATATAGACGCGCTTGAGCCCGAGCCTCGCCGCCAGCGCCGAGGTCGGCAAGATCAGCGCGGCGTTGGCCAGCTGATAGGCGCTCACGACAAGGATCGTGCTGGAGTCGCTTGCGCCGAGGTCGCGGGCCATGACGGGCAGCGCCACGACGACCATCACGCCGTCCATCACGGCGAGGGCGATGGCGGCGCCAATCGCCGTGGAGACGAGCCCGAGCGGCGGCGGTGGGCCGGAGGCGTCGCGCATCGGGCGACGGCGCGCGACCAACCCGATCAGCTGATGTCAGCGAAGACGGACTTCAACTCGCTGTAGGCCTCGATCGAGGCCGCGCCGAGCTCTCGGCCCAGACCGGATTGCTTGAATCCGCCGAATGGGGAGACCTGGTCCGTCAAGAGATAGGTGTTGACCCACACCGTTCCGGCGCGAAGCGCGCGCGACATCCGGTGCGTCCGACCCGCGTCGCGCGTCCAGATGGCGGCCGCCAGGCCGTAGTGGCTGTCGTTCGCGATCGCGATCGCGTCGGCCTCGTCCTTGAAGGGCATGATGGCCACGACGGGGCCGAATATCTCTTCGCGGGCGATCCGCATGTCCGGGCGGCACCGAGCGAAGACCGTCGGCGGCACATAGAAGCCTCGACCTTCGAGCACCTCGCCGCCCAGCAGGACATCGGCGCCTTCCGCACGCCCCACGTCGAAGTAGCTCGTCACGCGGCGATGCTGCTCCTTGGAGACGAGCGGGCCCATTTGCGAGGTCGGCTGGAACGGATCGCCCACCTTTACCTGGCGAACGGCGGCGGTCAGCCTCTCGGCGAACGCATCGTGGATGTCCTCGTGGACGAGCAGGCGCGAACCCGCGACGCAGACCTGGCCGGAGAGCAGGGTGAAGGCCGCCACCGCTCCCGCAACGGCCTTGTCGAGATCGGCGTCGGCATAGACGATGTTCGCGGACTTGCCGCCGAGTTCCATCGTCACCCGCTTCATCGTGGCTGCGGCATTGCGGGTGATGAGCTTGCCGACATCCGTCGACCCGGTGAAGCCAATCTTGTCCACGTCGGCATGGGCGACGAGAGCGGCGCCCGCGGTTTCGCCGAAGCCGGTCACGACGTTCACGATGCCTTCTGGAACGCCGGCTTCGAGGATGAGCTCGCCCAGGCGCAAGGCGGTGACCGGCGTCTGTTCCGCCGGCTTCAGGACGACCGCGTTGCCACAGGCGAGCGCCGGCGCGATCTTCCACGCGGCGGAGCTGAGCGGCCCGTTCCAAGGGATGATCTGGCCGCACACCCCTATGGGCTCGCGAAGCGTGTAGTTGAAGATCCCTTCCGCCGAGGGATTGGTCTGCCCGTAGATCTTGGTCGGCCAGCCCGCGTAGTAGCGGAAGGTGCGGGCCACATCGTGGACCTGCGCGAGGGTGATCGACAGCGGGGTGCCGTTGTTCAGCGTTTCGAGCTCGGCGAGCTCGTCAGCGTTCTGCTCCACCTTGTCGGCGATGCGCAGCAGGAGCAGCCCGCGGTCATGCGGGCTCATGCCCCGCCAGCTCCGCTGCTCAAAGGCCCGTCGCGCCGCCCGGACGGCGGCGTCGATGTCCGCAGCATCTCCCGACGCCGCGGTGGCGATGACATCGCCGGTCGATGGGTCATAGGTCGCGAACGTCTCGCCTGACCGGGCCGGCGCCCACTTCCCGCCGATCAGTAGCTTGCCAGGCAGGCGGGCCAGGGACTCGCGGGCGGCGGAGCCAATTCTGTCCAGCCCGGTCACGTCGATGATCATCGACCACTCCTGATCAAATTCTTGTCCGATCGCGGCGCCAGACTCAGTCGTAAGGCGCCACCGGGCGAACGCTCTCGCCTGTCCCTTGAGCCTGCCTCAAACCAGCCGCGCCACGGAAGGGAGTTTTTGACATGAGGCCATGAGGCGAGCGCCGCGCGTGCGGCCCAAAATGGTCAATTGGCCACCGCGGCGGGCCGTGCGCCTCGCACCTCTGCTTGCGACAGCCGCGGGCGCATGGCGGGCCGCCGCCCGCCACCGCCCGCTCAGGATCCCGATTCAAAGCGCCGCCTCGGAGTCGCAGCCGGCCCTCTCAAGCGGTCTGAAGGTACTCAAGGTAGGTCGCGGCGGGTTTCTCGCCGATCGTCGCCATCACCGGCGCAAATGCATCCTTCGGCAGATGCTCGGCAGCGCCCTTGTGGGCCTCGATGGAGGTCCATTTCTCGACGAATATGAACCGATCTGGCGCACGTACATCACGGAGGATCTCGACGCCGTCGCAGCCCGGAGTCAGGCGGACCATCGCCGCGAGATCGCGGAGCGCGGCCTCCAATGCGGCCCCTCGCCCCTCGGCGGCGTTCAAGACATACTGCCTGGCGACGGTCACCTCGTGCTCCCCTCGTGAACGGTGCGGGCGGTCTCGGCGTCCCTCATCACCTGCCCGCGAAGGGCCTCAAGTCCATCGAAACGCCGCTCGTCGCGGATGAAGGCGATGAGTTCGGTGCGGATCTCCTGGCCGTAGAGGTCCTCGTCGAAGTCGAACAGCCAGACCTCCAGGCGGGGCTCTTCGTTTGGGACTGTGGGATTGAGGCCGAGACTGGCGACGCCCGCCACCCGGCGCCCATCCGAAAGCTCCGTGACGGTCGCGTAGACGCCTCGCCGCTGCGCGAAATCCTTGTGAACGGCCACATTGGCCGTCGGGAAACCCAGCGTGCGGCCAAGCCGGCGCCCGAGCTGAACCACGCCCCGCACCTCGCAAGGGCGCGCGAGCCGCGCTGGCTCACGCGCGCCGAAGACCACCAAGCTTTCGCCCGCTGGCCGGCATTGCGCGGCATCGATCGTTTCGAACTCTCGGTTAGACAAACGCCGAGCCCTCATGATTGGAATAATATTCAATATGTATGCCATATATCAGCACAACTCTGATCGATCAACGACTGGATGGACCGTGGCGATCCGTGCTGCGACCGGGCGCTGGAGCGGAGGCGGCGGCGCCCGTCAGACCCCGCTGAGGCGAGGCCATGGCTCACGGGCGCTGTGAAGAATACTCGCGGGCCATGACATCTAGGCGTTGGCCCCGTCGCGCAAAACGCGGGACGTTCAGACCTCCAGGCATTGAGCAAGAGCGATATGGCGCGCAACGATATCGAGGACCTGCAGCGGCGGATGGCCCAGCTCGAGGACGAGCGCGAGATCCGCTATCTGCTCGGCCGCTACGGCCACTACATCGATCTCGGCCATGAGGACGCTTGGGTCGGTCAGTGGGCCGACAATGGTGCGTACGACCTTGTCACCGTCAGGCGCGACGGCATTGGCTATGATGGCGCGGTGCGTTTCGAGGGCAAGGATCAGCTCTACGCCCTGGTCCAGGATCCGGCCGCCCGCAATTTGTTCGAGGGCGGCAGCCTACACATCCAGGACGTGAACCTGGTGGTCCGCATCGATGGCGACGACGCCTACGGTCATAGCTATTCGATCATCATGTTGCGTGATGGCGAGGAGGTGCAGATCCGCAGCGCCGCAATGGTGCGCTGGACCTTCAGACGAATCGACGGGCGCTGGCGCATCACCGAGAAGAAGCAGCGCAAGATGGCTGATGGGTCGGCCTTTACAGATACGCCCGCCGTAAGCGCCTTCGACGCCGCCAAGCCGGCGGCATGACCCCCTGGGGCGGTCATACCCTTGCTTGCAAAAGGCATCGCAGGGTCGCTGATGTAATGCGCGAAGTATCCGGCCAATGAGTTTTTCTCCGGTGACGGCCTACACCTCGACCGCCATGATTGGTTCAGCAAATTTTTGATGCGCACGGGTCCCCGAGAGATCCACCGAGCATCAGAACGCAAAAGGCCACGGCCGATCCTAAACTAGGCTGATCTCCGGAATAGCGCTTGAGACGGGAGCGGTTCTTGCCCGACGTCGCCTTTGACGACATTGTAATGCAGAAGACTGCAGATCCGATCCGGCGATGGCGGATCGGCGATGTTAAAGTGACCAAAATTGTCGAGATCGAGATGCTGCGCTCGGTTAGGGGTGCGTTCCCCAACTCTGAGCCAAATCTTCTTGAGGGCCTAAATTGGCTTCAACCTAATTTCGCCACTTCTAGTGGTGAACTCAAATTCAGCTTTCACTCTCTGGTTATAGAAACTCCGTCACGCCGCATTATCGTTGATACGTGCTTTGGAAACGATAAATCTCGACCTGGACTTGATTTCTGCGACCACCTTCAGCTCTCGTTCCTTCGCGACCTTGAATCGGCTGGATATCCTCGGGAGTCGATAGACACCGTATTGTGCACACACCTTCACAGCGATCATGTCGGCTGGAATACAATGATGGTGAATGGTCGATGGGAGGTGACGTTTCCGGCTGCACGCTATTTATTTGGTCGTACGGAGATGGAATACTGGAGAACGGAACTCCGGATACAGGATGGCACGCCGCTCTCGGGTTCCATGGCCGAGACCTACGGAGATTCGGTAAAACCCGTGTTCGATGCGGGCCTTGCCGACATGGTAGAAACCGATCATCGCATCTGTGACGAGGTGAGACTGGTCTCGACCCCCGGTCATACGGCCGGTCATGTCAGTGTACGCATCGAATCTCAGGGCGAGGTCGGATTTATTACCGGCGACTCCATGCATCATCCCTGTCAACTCGTCCATCAGCATTGGTCTCCAGGTGTAGACCATGACGCCGAGGTCGCCACGGGCACCCGAAGGGCGCTGATCAATGACCTGGCAGACACCCCCACCTTGGTGATTGGAACGCATTGGGCCGGCGCAACCGCCGGCCGCATAGTCAAGGACGGCGGCACGTATCGATTGGCGCTTTGAAATCACTTCAGAGCGAGCGGCAGCCCGCTACGACAACGAATTGGATGCAGGATCTGCGTCCTATGGAGCCTATTCATGCCTGATACTACCCGGTTCAAAGAAAAGGTAATCATAGTAACTGGAGGCGGCTCGGGAATCGGCCGTGCAACTGCAATCGCTTTCGCGCGCGAGGGCGCGCATGTTGTGGTGGCTGATATTGTCGAAAATGATGGCTTGGAGACAGTGAGCCTCATTTCAAATGAGGGCGGCAGTTCAGTGTTTATGACCGCCGATGTCAGCCAATCTTCCAGTACAAACAAGCTGGTGGATTCGACGATCGAAAAATTCGGGAAGCTGGATGTCTATTTTTGCAATGCGGGAATATTTGATAACTTCACGTCGTGCATGGAGGCCTCGGACGAATTCTGGGATCGTTTGATCCGGACCGATCTCTCCAGCTGCTTCTACGGCGCACGCGCTGCGTTTCCGCACTTGTCGAAGACCAAGGGCAGCATTGTCATAACGAGTTCGGTTTGCGGGTTCCGAGCTTTGGGAGCGGGGCTTGCTTACACAACGGCCAAGCACGGTATCAGCGGATTGATAAGACACCTGGCCTGCGAATTCGCCCCGGCCGGTGTGCGTGTGAATGGTGTCGCCCCGGGGCCTATACGCACGAATATCGGGCGTGATTTACCTCAAGACACCGACTCAAGCGCTGCTGCGGAGCGCGTCCCGCTCGGACGATGGGGCAATCCGGAGGAAGTTGCAGAGCCTGTGCTATTTCTGGCTTCGTCAGCATCCAGCTATGTCACAGGCGCTACTTTGCCCGTCGATGGTGGCTGGCTTTCGAGATAGCATTCCGCCCGGTCAGGCAGGCTTCCACGGAGCCACCTGGAAATCGCCCCGGAACATCGACTTGTGCGGATCGACGAAGAATTCATAGGGCGACACCACCTTGATGGCGCTGGCCTCGTCGAGACGCGCGCGCAATTCATCAGGGATGACGACCGAGGCGGCCCCGAGATTTTCGCGGAACTGTTCGAGCCTGGTGGCCCCGAGGATGATCGAACTGACACCGGGGCGCCCCGCAAGCCAGCTCAGCGCAACTTGCGCCGGCGGCTTTCCGAGCGCCTCGGCGACTTCGTTGAGCGCCGCCAGGATGCGCCAGTTGCGTTCGCTGTCGCGTGCAAACAGCGGAGATCCTGCAGTCGCGTCGAGACGGCCGGCCGGCGCGGCGCCTGCCGCGCCGATAGTCTTGTACTTCCCCGAAAGGAAGCCGGAGCCGAGGGGGCTCCAGGTGCACACGCCGAGACCCAGCTCCTGGGTCGCCGGAATATGCTCGCGCTCGATGTATCGCGAAACGAGCGAATATTCCATTTGCAGGGAGATCGGACGCGCCTTGCCGCTCAGTTCCGCCAGTGTGTGCGCTCGGGCCAGATACCACGCCGGCACGTTCGAGAAGCCGTAGTGCAGAATCTTTCCGGCGCGCACGAGCCCATCGAAGGTGTCGACCACTTCCTCGACGGGCGTGACGGTGTCCCAGAAATGCATCCAGTAGAGGTCGATGTAATCAGTATTGAGACGGCGTAGCGATGTATCGACGGCAAAGTGGATATTTTTTCGACCATTGCCACCCGTGTTGGGATTGTCCACAGCGATATTGGGCCCGAACTTCGTACCAATAACGATCTTGTCGCGAAGTCCACGTTCGCTAATGAACTTTCCTACCAAGGTTTCGCTCTGTCCCATCGTATAACCGATGGCCGTATCGATGAAATTACCGCCGGCGTCGACGTAATGATTGAAAATGTCGCGCGAAGACGCTTCGTCGGTGCCCCATTGATTGGCGTTCCACTGGTGCGCCTGACCGAACGTCATGGCTCCGAGACAAAACGGGCTGACGCGAAGACCTGAACGACCCAGGAGATTGTATTGATTTCCAGACATGCGGCCTCACAAAAGAGGAAGTCATAATAAGGTGAGACTACAGATCCGGACAAATGAGTTTTTCTCCGCCCACATTCGGCCCGCGCGGGTTACCCGAGCGGCCGGAGCCGTTTTCGAATGACCAATGGTCAGGCGCCCATGAGAAATTCTCTCCCCCCGCGGGGCTGTACTGCGTCTGTTTAGCTTTCTCTATAATGGGAGGAGACGGATAATAATGAGAGAAACATACGACGTGGGAGAGACCTGATATGTCGTCGATGACGAACCTGACAGCGACCGCGGACTCCGTGCAGGACGACATCAATCTCGCGAGCCCCGCTTTCTTCGGAACCGGGGATCCGCACCCGATCTGGCGGCGCCTGAGAGCCGAAGACCCGGTTCATCTTACGAAGACGAAGCTCAGCAGGCCGTTCTGGTCGGTGACCCGCCATGAGGACGCCAAGTTCGTCTTGATGAACGACAACCGCATCTTCAGCATCCAGCGCAGCGGCGCCCACCTGCCGGCCGGACCGGAGTTCGAGAACCCGGAATTCTCGCTCTACACCGAGCTCTCCCAGAGCGGGAAGCAACTCGCGGTGATGGACGGCCAGCCGCATTCCGCGCTGCGGCATTATTTCACCGGCCGATTCAGCCCCTCGGGCGTCAGGAGCCTGGAGCAGCTGGTGCGGACGGTGACGCATGAGGCGCTCGACGATCTGATCCAGCGGGGCGAGTGCGACTTCACGACGGATTTCGCGGGGCGCGTTCCGACGGCGGTCATCGCCGCCATCATGGACATGCCCAAGGATCGCTGGGCGGACCTGTACCTGTGGAACAACATGCTCGCGGCTCCGGATGATCCGGAGTTCAGCATCGGCACAGCGGTCGAGACGAGCACCTACAGCCTCAACAAGATCATCGACACCTGCGCCGACCTGGCTGAGGAGCGGCGCGGCAAGGGCGGAAGCGACCTGCTGACCGCGATGACGCTGGCCGAAGTCAATGGCCAGCCGCTGTCGCGCACCGAGATAGGCTTCAACAGCCTGATGTTCTTCGCCGCCGGCCACGAAACCACGCGCTCGTCGATGAGCATCGGCATGATCGAACTGATGCGCGACCCGGCCCAGCTCGACTACCTTCGCCGCCATCGGCATGACGAGAAAGTGCTGCGTACCGCGGCTGAGGAATTCGTGCGCTACAGCGCGCCCCTGTCCCACACGCTGCGGACCGCCACCGAGGACACCGAGATCGGCGGCCAGGCCGTAAAGGAAGGCGACTGGGTCGTCGTCTGGTTCCACGCCGCCAACCGCGACGGGGCCGTGTTCGAGAACCCCGAGCGCTTTGACGTGACGCGGACTCCGAACCCGCACCTCGGTTTCGCCATCGGCAAACATTTCTGCCTTGGCGCGCATCTCGCCCGGCTCGACATGCAGATCATGCTTGAGGCGGTGCTGGAGCGGATGGACGATATCGAGTTCGCCGGCCCGATCGAGATGGCGAGCTCCAACCTGTTCTGGGGGGTGAAGCACATGCCGATCCGCTTCAAGGGCCACACCAGCGCCAACGCGCCGAAGGCCGCCTGATGAGCAAGACGATGCGAGCCTATCAGCTCCGCCAGGCGGGGCGCATGCCCGAGGTGGTGCAGATTCCGATCCCCGAGCCGGGCCCCGGCCAGGTGCGACTTCGGACAGCGGGCGCCGGGCTATGCCACAGCGACATGTTGGCCATTCATGCCAACCCTTCCTTTTTCCCCTTGCCGATGACCATGGGCCACGAGGCCACGGGCTGGATCGACGCGGTCGGCGAGGGTGTCGAGGGGCTGCGCGCCGGCGACGCCTATGGGGTCTATTTCCCATGGGGCTGCGGACACTGCACGCCCTGCGCCAGCGGCGCGGAGAATATCTGCGACCGGTCGGCGCAGACGCCGGGCTTCGCGACCGGCCGTGACGGCGGCATGGCCGAATACATTCTCGTCGACAGCCCGCGCCACCTGGTTCCGCTCGGCGATTTGGACCCGGTGGCGGCGGCCCCGCTTATGTGTGCGGGCATCACCACCTACCACGCGGTCGGACAGGCTCTGGGACGTCTCGGACCCGGTTCGACGGCGGTGGTGATCGGGGTCGGCGGGCTCGGCCATATCGCGATCCAGATCCTCAAGGCGATGACGCCCGCGCGGGTGATCGGGGTCGACACCCAGGAGGAAAAGCTCGACCACGCGCGAGAGCTTGGCGCGGATCTGGCCTTCCTGGCGGGACCTGCCACGGCCGACGCCATTCGAGCTGAAACCGGCGGCCTGGGGGCAGCGGTGGTCTTCGACTTTGTGGGAAACGACGTCACGCTCGGGTTTGGCGCAAAGATCCTGGCCCAGGGCGGATCGCTCGAGATCGTGGGCGTCGGCGGCGGCACCTTGCCGGTCCGATTCATGGAGATGCCGCGCGACACCAGCGTCACCCTGCCCTACGCCGGCGCCATCGGCGATCTGCGAGGCGTCGTCGGCCTGTTCGCAAGCGGCCTGCTCCATCCCGACGTCATCCCGATCGGCTTCAGTCAGCTCGACGAAACCTATGCGTTGATGGAGGCCGGCAAGCTCAAGGGCCGCGCCGTACTGGTGCCATCGATGCAATAGGCAATATCAAGGATAGGGCGACCGATCTGTCGCTCAGGCGATCTATCGCAATGCTCCCGAACAGCCGCCGATCGGCGAACGTCTGTTTCACGCCATGTCGGGGCGTTGCCGACTAGTAGTCGGTGGCGCCCCCAAGCGCCTCCCAGCGATCCGCCTGGCCAAGGAGTTCCGCAGCATGCGCGCGCAATCCACCTATCGCGTCTGGCCCAATTGCGAAGCGCGTTGGCGGCTCGTCCAGGTCCGCCAGGGCTAGGATGGCCGCGGCGCCCTTTGCAGGGTCGCCGCGCTGCGTGCCTGTCAGCGAGGCGAGGAATTCCCGGCGGGCCTCGTCCGATGCCGCGTAGTCGCGAATATCGGTCTTCGCCGACCGACGCATGGTGCCGAGCGAGGTGCGAAAGGCGCCGGGCACAACGGTTGTTACCCGAATCCCGAATGGCGCGACTTCCTTCGCCAGGCTTCTCGATAAGGTTTCTATGGCCGACTTGGCGGCCGCATAGATAGAAACGCCCCCGCCTGGCTCATGCGCGGCATGCGAGCTGATATTGATGATGCGCCCGGATCGCCGCTTGCGCATCGCCGGCAGGGCCGCCTGCATCAGGTTGATAGGTGCGATCAAATGGGTTTCGATCAGCCGGCGTATCTCGCCAATGCTTACCGCTTCCACGACACCTTCCAGGCTGTAACCGGCATTGTTGACAAGCACGTCGATCGGACCTGCCGCCTCTACCGCCCGGGAAGCGGCGTCCAGATCCGTCACGTCGAGTATGACAGCCTGCGCGCGTCCGGGAGCTAGCGCTTCGAACGCTGTAGAATCGGCCGGATCAAGCAGCGTGCCGATAACATGATCGCCGTGCGCCAGGGCGGCCTCCGCCAGTGCGCGACCGAAACCGCTACTGGCGCCTGTGATGAACCAGTTGCGCATATCAACTCCTCTGAACATGGAAATCGCCGTCAATACTATGGCGGCCTTCCCATCGGAGCAGTCGGCAAGCGGCCGATCCAGCCTCCTGGGAAGGCCGCCCTTGATGTTTAGTACGTCAACCGTCTGGGCCTTTTCGGGAGGAGGGGCCCATACTCCCCCCGCCAGGCCGCACTCTAGAAGCGCCCGCCAATCGCTATACCAAAGGTGCTCGGCTGGATCTCGTTCCGCGTATACTTGAGCTGTAACAGCTGGTTGGAGATCACCTTTCGGTTCGTCAGGTTAGAACCATAGATGCGCACGTAATAGTGGTCGTCGGGCAGCGTGTAGGTCAACGACGCGCCAAGCGAGTCATATTCCCTCACACGGTCGAGAGGTCCGATACCGGTCTTGTACGTGGCTGTGCGGTAGTAGCTGGCGCTCGACAGGAGGGTGCCGCCACCGTCAAGATGGATAGTATAGTCCGCGCCGAGGTTGAAGGTCCATTTGGGCGCGAACAATCCTCGCTGGCCGCTTGCATCGACTTTGACTGCCATGCCGTTGCCATTAGCGTCCTGTGTGAACGCATTCGCGTCTTTGTATTCTTTATATTTGGCGTTGAGAAGCGCTCCATTTGCTCGCAATTGGAGATTCGGCACCGGCTGAAAGATCAGGTCAAGATCAAGGCCATAGTTACGCTCGCTCGCCGCATTCTGCAGTGACGTGGGGCTTTGGGGATCCCCAGTGATAATATCAACCTGGATGTTCTTGTAGTCGTAATAGAAGGCAGCAGCGTTGAATTGAAGCCTTCGCTCGAAGAATTGACCCTTCAGGCCAACTTCGTAGGCGTCCAGCTGCTCGGGATTCACGGCTGCCTGACTGGGCGTGAAGCCATTGAGATTGAAAGTCCCGCTCTTGAACCCGCGGTTCCAGCTCGCATAGGTCATGACATCGGGCGACAGCTGCTGATCGACAGCGAGGCGCCATGTCAGCTTATTGAACGTCCTGCTCCGCTGGCCATCGTCCGTGAACAGTGTGGTGAGCGCCGGCAAGAAGAAGCCGGGCGCGATCTGGCCGACCCCGCGAACCGCGAAGGTATATTCACGGTGTTCAGAGGTATAGCGCAATCCAGCGGTCAGATGCGTGCTATCGGTCAGCGCATAGGTCGCCTGGCCATAAGCAGCCACCGAGCGCGTGGGTCCGCGCGCCAGAATGCTCGTGACCGACCCACCGGCCGGGAAGCTGGCGGCGGGGCCGATCGTTCCGTTTTCGGCGTCTGTGGTCGCGAAGGGCACCCCCCCGCCGACATCCAGCGGATTGATGTACGCCTTGTTCCTGGAATAGTAGCCGCCGAGCACCCACTGCAACGGACCCGACCCGGTCGACAGGACCTGAACCTCCTGCGAGAAGTCTTTGGTTCCCTGGACCTCATCAAAATACGATATGTCGGCAGTCGTCCCGTCAAAATCCAGCTTGTTGTGGTCCCTGGAATGAACGTAGCCGGTCAGGGATACGATATCGACTGCGTCGAGCGAGTACCTGGCCTTCAAGGTGGCGCGATAGGTCTTGGTCGCGACTAGATTCGGACTTCCGGAATACTCGTAGAGGCCAAAATCCGCCCGTCCGCCAAGCAGCACGCCGACGGGCTTCGTTCCGGGAACCGGGTAGAGATTCGACCCCAAATCGTCGGTCGAGCGATCGACAAACATGAGGCTGGCCAGAGCCTCGAAGCGATCGCTGGGCGTGAAGCGCAGTTTGGCGTCGACGCTGTTGCTCTTCGTGCCCCCAAATTTGCCCGGATCATCTTTTCCCGTGTTGGTCAGAAAATCGCCGCCGCCGATATGCTGAACGGCAAGCGAAGCGGAGAGCGTGTCGCTGAGCGGGCCGGTCAGATAGCCCTTTGCGGTAAAGCGGTTGAAACGTTGGTATGAAGCTTCGGCGCTGCCGGACAACGTATCCTTGGGCTGAAGGGTCACGATGTTGATGGCGCCCCCGGTCGCGTTACGACCAAAGAGCGTTCCTTGCGGCCCCTTCAGCACCTCAATGCGCTGAATATCGGCGAAGTCGAAAATGTTGGCCAACTTGTCCGACTGGTAGACACCGTCAATATAGACAGCGATCGAGGAGTCGTTCCCGGTGGCGGGCGAATTGGAGCCGACCCCACGAAGATAGGGAACGAAGATGGCGTTGGCGACCGTGGGGGCCGTCGTCAGGCCCGGCGCAACCCGCGGCAGGTCGAGACTCGACACCACCCCCGCGGTCTCAAGCGCGGCAGGACTGACCGCCGTTACGGCAATCGGCACCTTCTGCAGCGATTCCTCACGACGCTGCGCGGTGACGATGACCTCGGCGATAGTTCCCGGGGCGGAGGCCGCAGCCTGGTCCTTGGTCGCATCATCAGCCCAAGCCATCGTGGCCGGCGCTGTGGTCGCCAGAAGCACAGTTAGAAGACGTAGATGAAACATGTGGTTTCCTCCCCCAGGGCGTTAGCCGCCCGTATTTGGTCCTGGGAGGGTGTGGCGATCACCCAACTTGGGCAAATCATCTTTACTCACGCACCCTGCACTCCAATCATGCTGCGATCGGCAGGCACTGGCGACTAAATTTCCCGCAACCTCGCGTCGACTGCGCGGAACCATGCAACTCACGTCTTCGGCTTTCAATAGAGAATTTTCTATTGTCCGTTCAATACAATATGCTGATCGAGAATTTCTCTCCAACGGCCGGACGGATACCTGGAAAATTCCCTCCGGATCTTTCAGACTTGAAACCCCGTCTCTCTAAGTCGCCGCGTCGATCGGCAGGCGCAAGGTCTCAGCCCTGTTGCTCCCGTCGAGACAGACTGGTCGCCAACCGTATCGCGTCCGCCGCTGACGGGATTGACGATTGTTCGCCGGCCGAACGGGCCAAGCGCCGTGTGTTCACGATGCAAAGCGCGCTAGCGCCTTGGCCATGGCGGTGGCGGCGTCACGCGCGATTTGCACATCTCGCGTCATCTGCAGCACCCCGTGTGTGGAGCCTGGCCAGACATCCACCTCCACCGGGACACCCGCCTCCGCCAGACGCGCCGCAAGCAGTCTGCTGTCGTCGGCGACGACGTCGCATTCGGCGATGCCCAGGTAAACGGGCGGCAAGCCGGCGAGCTCCGCTCGCAGCGGGGCGGCGAGGTGCGGAGCGTCGCCGGCCGCGAGATCCCCCAGATAGGTGGACCAATGCCAGTCCATCCGTTCAGGCGTGAGCCCAAAGGCCCGCGACTTGTAGCGCTCTCGGCTTTCGGTCATCAGTCCGGGCGCAAAGCAGCCGTAGGCAAGCGCGAGCCCAACGGGGCGCGGGCCGGACTGATCGCGCTGATCGATCGCCAGGGCCAACCCCATGTTTCCCCCGGCGCTGTCGCCGCCGATCACGACCTTTTCAGTGGAGATGCCCAGGGACGGACCGTGCCGATGCAGCCAGGCCCACGTCGTTCGGCAGTCGTCCAACGCGGCCGGATAGGGATGCTCTGGCGACAGGCGAAAATCAAAAGCCAGCAGGCTCAGGCCACTTTCCTTGGCGAGAAACCGCAGCGTCCGATCGTGAGTGTCCACGTCGTAAACCAGCCAGCCTCCGCCGTGGACATAGAAGATCGAAGCGTCGGCTCGCGCGGCCGCGGGCTGGTAGAGGCGGGCGCGGAACGATCCGTAGGGACAGGGAACCTCAAAATCCTCGACCCGCTGCATCACCGGCTTGCCGTCGTTGAGCATCATCGCTGCCTTGTTCGCGAGAGCCCGCGCCTCTGCGGCGTCCAGGCGCGTCACGTCGACACCCGCCAGGACCGGGGCCTGGAGCCTCCGCGCCGCTATGATTGCCGGATCGATCTCGTCGCGCATTCGAACCTCACCCCATGAGCTTTGCTGCTCAAGCCGACCCACCCGAGATCACGCGCCCGCCCTGGGCGGCGCGTCATGACGAGGCGAGAAATTCCACCCAGTTCCCGTCGGGATCCTCCACGATCGCGACGCGGACGCCCGGGCTGATCTCCTTGATCGGGACGACAATCGGGCGGCCGGCGCCTTCGCAGGCCGCCACCACCTCCTCGAGGTTCGTCACGTGGATTGCCCAGTACCGGTAGCCGGTGGCCAGTCGCGGGCCTCCGCCGGGGGCCCGGGCGGGCGGCGGGCTCGCGTAGGTCACCAGTTTGATGGTGGTCGTGCCGCAAAGGAACTGCCGCACCACGCCGCCCGGCGTGGTGCGGGCCGCCGTCTGACCGGCATCCTCCAGACCCAGCACGTCCCGATAGAAGGTCGTCATCGCCTCCGGATTGGCGGTGACGATCGCAAGGTCGATCGAGTCGCTGGCAAGCTTGATCGTCATAGGTTGAATCCAGTCGATCGCGACGTCGGATGATCTTCGCAGAGCCGGCGATCCGTTGCAGAACGACGACGCGCCTCGATCAAGACGCCCCCACCACCTCGGCTCCCTCACGTTCCCGGTGCATGACGTAGTCCGACATGTTGGGCTCCCGCGTCATCGCCCAATACTCCAGATTTGAGAACGCGTTCTGCACCACAACTCGGCCCTGAGAGTTTCGGTAGTAGGTGTTCACACCTGGATGTGTGTAGATCAGATTGTTGTGAATGGAATCCACGGTACGACTATATTCGTCGTATACATCTGTCTTGCACTCAACAGAGGCGGCTCCAGCGCCGATCATCTTGCGGATAAGTTCCACGATATAGTGGACCTCGGCCTCCAGGTGCCCCAGCACACTGCCGCCGCCGCCGTTGATGTTCGGGCCATACATCATGAAGAAGTTCGGGAATCCGGGGACCGTCATGCCCAGATAGGCGCGCGCGTCGTCGCCGTTCCAAGCCTCGCGCAGGGTCTGTCCGCCCTTCCCGACGACCTCGAATGTCGACATGAACTGCGCCACGCCGAAGCCGGTGGCGAAGATCAGCATGTCGAGATCGTATTTCGCACCGGAGCTGGTGATGACGCCGTCCGGCGTCACCTGGGCGACGGCATCCGTCTCTAGCTCCACATTGTCTCGCCGGAGCGCATCAAACCATCCGTTGTCAAGGAGCATGCGCTTCGCGAACGCCGGGAACGGAGGAAGACACTTCTCGATCAGATCCGGCCGGTCAACGAGCTTGTCGCGCAGATACCGCTCGAAGAAGCGCCGGTGAGATTCGTTCTGGGCGTTCAGAGACCGCTCAGGATGCGGCCAATTGGGATCCTTGTGCAGCGACGGGTAGTTTCGATCGCCGAAGATCCACGCCAGTCGCTCACGGAACCACGCCCGATAGACCGGCACCTCCTGCAGCAACAGGGCGACGGAGTCCGGAATCTTGGTCTTGAACTTCGGAAATGGCGCGACCCACTGTGGCGAGCGCTGGAACACCACGAGCGAAGAGACCTCGCCGGCGATCGCCGGAACGGTCTGCATGGCGCTCGCGCCATTTCCGAGCACACCCACTCTCTTGCCCTTGAGCTCGACACCCTGCTCCGGCCACTCGGCGGTATGGAATGCAGGGCCTTTGAACGTCGACAGTCCCGGCAGCGCCGGGGTGATCGGCGGATTGAAGATGCCGACGCCGCTGACCACCACGTTCGCCTGGACCTGATGCCTGTCCCCATCGGCGGTGCGGACATCGACCGTCCAGAGCTGACTCGTCTCGTCGAATGTCGCGCGGACGACTTCGGAACGCAGCCGGATGTGAGGGGTCAGTTTGAACCGATCGGCAATATAGTGGAGATATTCGCGCACCTCGTCGCGGCCGGCGAAGTAATGATTCCAGCCGTACGGGATGAATGAGAGAGAATAGAGATAGCTGGCGGTATCGACACCCGCGCCGGGGTAACGGTTGCTCCACCACACGCCGCCGACGTCATCCCCTTTCTCGAGGATGATGAAGGGTACGCGCGCTTCCGAAAGTCGGGCCGCCATGCAAAGGCCCGAGAATCCCGCGCCGATGATGACCACCTGGTAGCCCGGCGGCGTGGCGATCGTCTGCGGGGCCGAACGCTCCGGGTGCAGCGACATCTTCACCGTATGGGAGATCCTGGGTCCGAGAGCGCTCGGAATCGACTCGCCCATGCAGACGCTCAGCATCCTGACCAACAGTTCGTCGTCAGGATTTTCCAGCGCCATCTTGCCGTCGCGATACCAGGCCGCGATCGCATCCGCGGCCGCTTCTCTCACCTCCTGCTGCAGGTCCGGCGGCAGGCCGCCGGAGTCATTGTCGTCCATGCCGATGGTGCGGCTCGGCGTGTAGGGCGCATCGAGCCAGCGCTGATCCCCCGAGATCTGGACCAAGGCCATGAGAAGCACGGGAATACTGGCGCTGCGAACGGCGGCGAGAAGTTCATCCTCGCTGACTTTGTGTTCACGCATTGGCTGACTCCAATTCAAACCTTGAGAGACCGTGGAAATACTTGTCTAGGGCAGCCCGGATCGGCCGCCTTGGACGCGAGGCGGCTATGGGCTCCCGCGCTGTGCGCGACCCGATCCAGACGGCGTCTGCGCGCCGCCCGCTGTCCACCTTCCCGTCCGGAGCGCATATGCCGCCCATCGCAAGCTACAGGGCCCCCCGAGCGTCCAGTTCCCGGACCTCCTCGGGCGAGAAGCCCAGATCTTGGAGAATCTCCGAATTGTGCTGCCCCAGTTCCGGGGCGGGCCTGACGGGCTGCTCGTACGCGGAGGCGAAGTTCACCGGACGGCCCACCACACGGGCGGGGCTGCCTTCCAGGCCCGCGATCGGGACCATGGCGTTGACGGCCTGGACCTGCTCGTGGCCGAGGACGTCGCGCAGGGTGTTGATCGGCGAGACCGGCACGCGCGCGGGCTCCAGCGCCTTCATCAGGTCCGCAATGGTCTGGGTTCCGACGAGCGCCTGAATCGTCGAGATGATCGCGGTGCGGTTCTCGATCCGGCCGCGCGCGGTGGCGTAGGCCGGATTGTCGCCCATTTCATTCAGGTTGAGTGCGGCGCAGAATCGTTGCCATGCGCCGTCGTTCGTCACCCCGATGAGAACCCAGCCGTCCGCCGCCTCGAAGGCCTGGTACGGGACCAAATTCCAAAGGCCCGACCCCTGCCGTTTCGGCTCGGCTCCCCCGATCGCAAGGTTCGCCACATGGGTGCTCATCAGCGCCAGGCCGCTCTGCAGCAGAGACGCCTGGACGTGTTCGCCGCCCGCCCGTCCCATAGCCCTCGCATAGAGCGCGCTCATGGCGTGGCCGAAGGCGATCATCCCGGTCGACAGGTCCACGACCGAGGCCCCGGCGCGGTTGGGCGGCCCATCGGCCTCCCCTGTCATCTGCATGATCCCCGTAAAGGCCTGCAACAGGAGGTCGTAGCCGGGATGATTGCGCATCGGACCCGTCGCCCCGTAGGCGCTGATCGAGATGTGAATGAGCTCGGGGTTCATCGCGCGCAGCTTGGCGTGAGACATCCCGAGCACGTCCGCATCAGCCGGAAGGTAGCTGTCGATGACGACGTCTGCGCTCGCCACCAAGCTCCGCAGGACCTCCTGACCGGCCTGCGTCTTGAGGTTGAGCGTCATGCCCCGCTTGCCCCGGTTCAGGTAGGCGAAGCCGGCGCTCGTTCCCGACAGCGACGGCTCCCAGCGGCGGTTCTCGTCGCCCCCAGGCGCCTCGATCTTGACGACCTCCGCGCCCAGGTCCGCAAAGTACAGGCCGCACAGCGGTCCGGCCACGACTCGGCTGAAGTCGAGCACCTTGACGCCCGCAAGCGGTCCGAAAACGTGCGGAACCTCTGCTGGCCTCGAAGCCTCGAGCCCGCGGGTTGAACGGGCGTTATTCACGAAAGACTCGCTCACGAGGTTCTCCCGCCACGCCGCGAAGCTTGAAACCGCTCGATCCATTCCGCCGTCTCTGGATGGGCGACGGTGACCGCGTACTCCAGCACGCTGACGCGATGGGCCTCCCTATGGGGAAGCTGCAGCCAGGCCTCGAATATCCGCTTCTGGGCCGCGACCGTGCGCGGGGGCAGGCTGCAAAGCTGCTTGGCGTACACCCCTGCGGCGTCGTCTGCGCCGCCGACGTCCGTCAGTTGATTGAGGTATCCCCAGCTGTTCATCTGTTCGGCGGAATACCAGCCGCCGGTCAGCAGCATTTCCTTTGCTCTGGCAAGACCGATGTAACGTTCGAACAGGCTCGCATCGCCGATCACCGGAAGACCGATCTTTACTTCCGGCATGCTGAAGCGAGCCGAGCGGGAGGCCACCCGGATGTCACAGACCGCTGTGAGGTCCATTGCGATGCCGACGCAGTAGCCTTCGATCGCCGCGACGGTGGGCCGCTGGCAGGTGCGAACGTCCTGCAGCAGCTGCTGACCGGGACTGGCGACGCTCACTTCAAGCTTGCCCATCGAGGCCCCGCTGAAGCTCGTTACGTCTGCGCCGGCCGAAAAGTCTCCGTTCGCCCCCGAGAAGACGATGCAACGGCAATCGTCCGGCGCGTCGTTGACGGCGGCGCGCGCGACCTCGACATCTTCCACTCTGAGGGCATTCCGCTTCTTGGGGCGGTCGAACCGCACCCAGCGGACATTGTCGATATCCTGCACTGTCGTCGCGTCACTCATACTGACCATCTCCAATCAACTTTCAGGGCGCCGCAGGCCGTCGACGCGGCCGCTTCAGGCGCTCTTGGCATGCTCCCGACGCCCCATGCTCGACTCGACGAAATTGACGCTGAGGCTGCGGGTCAGGGCGTTGCCCGCCCTCCAGTCCTTCGCGGCCTCGGTGAGGTTCAGAGCGGCCTTCATCGCCATGAGGGCTGGCCGCCCGTGGCGCGCGAGGTGCTTCGCCCAGGCCAGGGAGGCCGCTTCGAAATCTTTATCCGGCAGGATCCGGTCGACGAGCCCTTCCCGCAACGCCACGTCGGCGCCGATGGTGTCCCCGTTGAGCAGCAGGTCGCGGATGAAGCCCTCGCGCAGACCCAGGCGGCGCAGCTGCGAGCCGCCACCGGCGACGGAGATGCCCACGGCAATCTCCGGCATGGAAATCTTGCAGTTGGCCGACGCGAGACGGAAGTCGCAGAGCGAGCCCAGCACCATGCCGGCTCCGATGGCGAACCCGTGCATCGCCGCCACCACCGGCACCCGCACGTCGTAGACCGCCTCCCAGAACCGCGTGCTGGCGCTCAGCGACTCGACCGTCAGCACCGGGTCGCCACCGCGGCCCGCAAACTCCTTGGTGTCCGCGCCGGCGCAGAAGCCTCGGCCTTCACCCCGGAGGAGGACCACGCTCGCGTTGCTCGCCGCCAGCGCATTGAGCGCCATAGTCAGCTGGCTGCGAAGTGCGCTGCTGATCGCGTTGACGGGCGGCGCGCAGAGGGTGACGATGGCGACGTCGCCCTCTTCGACCCTGACGAGCGAGCCCTGATTTGATCCACTATTCACATTAGCCTCGTGTCTGCTCGGATGGTTGTACTTGGGCGCCACGGCTCACGATTGAGCGCGCCTAGTTTAGAAGGAGAGGGTGCTCCGCACCCAGAAGCTTAGAGAGCAGAGGAATACTCCGCTCGGCGAAAACGATGAGATCATCGACGCAGTTGTAGAACTGCAGGCAGACGCCGTCGGGGCGGTAGGTCAGGATCCAGTCCGCGAGACCGTGAGCCACCGTCTCGGGGCTCCCGATGATGGCGTCCTGAATGAAGTACTTGTCGTAGTCCGCCTGGGTCTTCAGGAGCTCTTCGATCGGCGTCTTCGTCGCGGCGCCGGCGGCAATCAGGTGCGCGCGCAGCGCCGCCCTGTCCACCTTGTCACAGATCTCCCGGCTGAGCGCGAGCGCCTCGCCGTCCGTTGGCGCCATGATGATGCGCTTGTTGCCGATGAAGCCGACCTCGCGTCCCACCTCCGCGCAGATTTCCTGGAAGGTCGGAATATTCGCGGGGTAGCTGAACGCATAGTCGACCTGCTGAGCCGAGAACCGCATGCCCGTGTAGGACTGGCCGGCGTTCACGAGAAGCGGCCGCGGCCGCTGAACCGGCCGCGGCCAGGCCGTCGCTTCCTCGATCGTGAAATGCTTTCCCTGGTAGCTGTAGACCCCGTTCGCCCAGAGGCCGCGGACGATGTCGAGCCATTCCGCGGTGAAGACGTAGCGTTCCTTATGATCGAGGAGCGGAACGCCCATCTGCTTGAATTCATGTTCGCCCCATCCGCTGACGATGTTCATCGCCCATCGGCCGCCGCTGATCTGATCCATGTCGGCGCCGAACTTGGCAGCCACGACCGGATTGAAGACGTTGGTGTGCAGGGTCGTCATGATCGTGATCTTGCTGGTCGCCTCGAGGAGCGCGGCCGACAGGGTCACAACGTCAAGGCTCGCGCCGCGCCAGTTGATGCTGTCGCCCTGGAGCCCCTTCCAGCGTCCCGGCGGAAGGGCGAAGGCGAAGCCGGCCTCTTCGGCCTTCAGTGTCGCCAAGCGGTTGTACGCGTAGGTCCACTCGGTGGTCGTCGGCGCGAGCGTCGGGAATTCCGCCCAGGACTCGTTCGGCAGGAAGAGACCAAGCCGGACGCCCTTTGCAAGAGGCATCGCCCTCTCCGCCCACAACTCAAGCGGCCGCGTGGTCGGATCCGCGTGGGGCGGATACACGCCGTGGATGCTCGACATCAAAGTAGCTCCTGTATTCGTTCGCGTCGTCAATTCGGGCCTCAGCTATCAACCCGCCCTGTTCCGGACGGAAATTACAGATGAGACGCTCCGCCTGTTCCTGACGGATTTTATTACACTTGAATTTTAGGTATCAGCACCGGCCGCCAAAACAATATCCCAAGGTTATGCCGTAAGACACCGGCCTTTGGACGATATAAAAGAGCGCGAAGGAATCGAGTTGCGAACCCAATACCTTATGATTGGTGATATTTCGACCCCATGCTCGAACATAGTACGATCTATCTGTATTGTACCAAGTCGCCGAGGCGTTGAGATTACCATACGCTCGGACTTCGTCACCCTGCCCGATCTGCCGACTGAAGCTGTCCGTGTAGAAATAGTTGCCCTCAACCTGGATGGTGGAGCCGTTCCTTAGCGGAATTTTGTACTGCGCCTCGATATTGGCGGTCCAACTCGGCGAAAAATTGAGTGGCTCGCCGCGCGCGTTCGGGATGGTGAGCTGCACTCCACCGCCCGCGATGGGGTCGAATACAAACTCTGCCGCATTGGCGAAGTCCGTGTACTGCGCGTGCAGCAGGTTGAGCCCGCCATTCAGGGTGAGCCGCTCGGTGGGCCGCGCCGCGAAATCCAGATCGAGGCCGTAAATCTTGGCGCCGCCAGCGTTCTGCTGCGTGATCACGCCACTCGACGGCGTGCGGATCGACACGTGCAGATCCCGGTAGTCGTAATAGAAGGTCGAAGCATTGAGACGCAGGCGATCCTGGAGGAACTGGCTCTTCACGCCCGCCTCGTAAGCGGTGATCAGTTCCGGCCGCAGCGGCTGCTGTGTGGGCGATGCGGACGTGGGGTTGTAGGCGCCGGAGCGGAAGCCGGTGTTGAGGCTCACGTACCCGAGGATCTCGTCCGTGAAGTGATGATCGAGCGACACCCGGTAGGTCGCCCGCGAGAAGGTCGTCGACAGATTGGCCGACTGGGTGAGCGTGCTGACAAAGGCGTTGCCAGGCGGCGGGGCCGTGAGGTTGAAGCGCTGCGCGCTTAGAGCGCGCCGTTCGGTGGTGTAGCGCGCACCGGTGATGAGCCGGGTGCGGTCGGACAGCTTGAACGTCGCTTCCGCGAAGGCGGCCACGGACTCGGCCACCTGGTTGGCGTACACTACCGGGTAGGTGACGCCGGGCCGACCCGACACCGAAGCGAGATCCTGCGGCGTGCCTGAACCGGGCACGTTCGTAAACACCGCATTCGGCTTGTAGCCCTCATTATCCCGGAAATAATAGGCGCCGCCGATCCAGTTGAACCCACCGCCATATTTC
>Ga0307513_10002393_pt1 | contig 25998 bp, 27 predicted proteins | sample 15_EM_MG_FD_202174 | JGI IMG/M metagenome (GOLD analysis project Ga0307513, IMG submission 202174) | Populus trichocarpa ectomycorrhiza microbial communities from riparian zone in the Pacific Northwest, United States - 15_EM | ecosystem: Host-associated > Plants > Roots > Unclassified | place...
CAGACTTATCAAGCCCATTGATGAAAATAGCAAAAAGGCGATCATTATTTGATATCAGGCTTGGCTAGCTTGGCTCCTGAAGCCGCGTTTGTACATACATATCAACGAAGATCCCCTCCTGATCCATGCTCAGAAATTGTGAAGCTCATCACCTGTGTAGTTGCTGATGAAACCCTTGACGGTAGAGGCGTCCTTCGCGTTAGGGACTCCGAGCTTCTCTGCGATCCCAGACGCCACATTAGCATATCTCATGAGCGTGTTTTCGACAAAGCGGTGCTAAAATCAAGACAACCAACGAGTAAGTATTATTCTGCTGCGATAAAACTAGCAGAAAAGGATGGATACTGCATACCTGATACATCTTCTGGCTTTTGTCATGGAACGCAAGCCAACGGTTCTTCTGGGCCTTATCCTGGCCGTATTGGAAGCTGTCGTCAACTTTGAATGTGATTTCCTTCTCGCCGGTGACTTGCTTCGTTTTGAACGCATCAAGCATGTTCTTTTGGATGTAGAGGAGTCCTGATTTCTCGGCCTCCGTAGCTATAGAAGAAAAATGAGTGCTGTTAATCTGATCGAAAGTAGCTAGAAGCTTACTGCGGGTAACGTTGGTATACGTAACCAGGTAGTAATCCTGCGATTTGCTTTGCCAGGATTGCTGCCAAACAACGTGCACCTCCTTCTGAGTGAGGGTGGCGGCATCGATGGCGAGAATGTCTCCTTTGGTAACAGGCATCGTTGAGGTTTATATGTGAATTCACTTGATGTTTTGATATATGAGCTCGGGGGTTGAGGAAACGATAGGTTGAGGGCATTTCTCTTTATACCTTTCGGGCCATGTGGACCGTCAGAAAGCTGCTGGAACGTAATATTATTAATGTCCAACCTATCCATTTGTACCTCTCTCAGGGACAGGGGGTGTCAACAAAGAAAAGTCAGCTTGAAAATTTACAAGCCTGAAGTGAGGTTATTTCCACCTGCGACGGCGGTATGTGATCCAAAGTTTTTTCTTGTATTTCTCTCCTCGTGGATCGGAGTGGTCGATATGGGCACATGCTCACAGCATAATTTCATAAAATTTACATGAAAATTGTGAGACCGGCAAAGCAACTACTGTCCATAATGAGTCGCGTTAGGAGAGGAGAGCTTTGTAAGAAGATAAACGGAAGAGCGAAATCCGAGCATAGAAAAGAACCAGGGGAACAAGAGGTGGATGTAAAAGGTTCACAGGACGTACCTTTACAAATGTTAACTCCACTGAATTTCCCGACGCGAAGTTTAGCAGATAAAATGCCAAAATGAATCGAAAAGGGACTGAAACAGCATAAGCACGATCACACGACCTTCCGTAAACAGATACGCGTGTTCGTACCTACTCTTCATCGCATACGATTTGCATCATTCGATCCAGCGACCAGCTCTGGACCTTTCCACCTCTATGCGAAAGTTCCACTGGAACACCCTACCCTGAGCTCGAAAAATACTTAGACTTACTTCGGCAGACAAGGATGAATTCTGCCTTTGGAGGTCAGTTCAAAAATAAGGGCTCGATGGGCGCGAGGAGGTTATGCTCAGAGCACTAGATGTAGCCTGTCATATTCTAGGACAGTGCACTTGATGATAACTGCTTTCGGATCAGGCCACAGCAGTCGGCTTGGAAGAGGGCGGCATCGCAGAAAATGATGAGACGTGACGGATGGTGGAAAGGGGAAGAAATTGACATTTCGATCAAGTGTACAAAGCATTCTGATATTATTCTGTCTCCCGAGGCAGCAATTATGAAGTTACGAACAACTTGCAAGCATTTAGTTCGACACGATAATGATTCCTAACCAAGATATCTCCATTAGTGTTTGAATTCCCCGGACTGAGCCCACTCCACACTACCAGCAGGTCGTGCATCCAAGTTGGAAGAATCCTTCGAGTACTATTTAACTTAATATTGTAGGATTGTTAAGCGACATGCCCTACACGACATTATGGTTTGCAGAATTCAACCGCACACCCTCCCTGGTCGATCGGAACTGTGGGAACATTCTCGATGATGGCATCAGCCCATTTTTTCGCACCAGTATTGTTGAGGACGACATCGATGGGCCGGGATAGGCAGATGTTCTCATCAACGTTTTCGCGGCTTCTACCAGGCTTGGAAAACTGGTTATCCCTACACCAACATCGACAACGCGCACGCCCCTTCCAAGCCCCTCCGCCGTCATCTCAGAGCGTGTTCGGGATCGAGCAGCGGGTGCCTACTGTACTGTCACTTGCCCCTGCCCACGAAATTTTCACCACCACCCCCGCCCATTCTGCGCTACTGTCGACACTCGTTCACCCTGACTTCAAACCTTCAAACCTTCACGCCCTCCGCACCCTTCCCTCCTTTTCTTCCATAAAATCCGAGTCACCACCCCAGGGCATGCCGCACCCTCTCATCTGTTAGCGGTGTGCCGGAACAAGAGTCCTGCGTACATATTAACAATATTCAGGCCGAGGGGCGGATGCGTTGTTCTGGGCCAGAGACTGGGCTTTTGGGGGGGGCAGATAAAGGAATGGGGTGATCGGACAATATGGTATGTTTTGTGTTCCACAGCCTGATCGACCGCATCGATACATCTTTATTTACAGGATGTATCGACCGTTATCATTGGCTTCGACATACTGGGTATTTCATAACCAAGACAATCATTGACGCGCTAATGATTTTGACATCGGCCAGTGCTCTTTGGACCCTTCCCACCCAAACGCGGTACTTCTGTGGGATACTCAACATGCCCGTCACATCCTTAACCACTTTTTTCATTCATCTACTCCGCAATCCCTTTCATCCCCACCTCAATTACGGTAATACAAGACGCCCAGTTCCGACCGTCCTCCTTTATTCCTACCCTCGTTTAGCAAGTGGGAACGATATTTCCTAGACATTGGTGGATTAGTAGATGCGGACGACGGTGTGGTATGTGCTATGTTCTATAGCTGCCCTGTATGACCACGCTGAGACGTTTTATTTCTTTTATTCTACGGGTCCCGTTTGCCGATGTCATTGGCTTTTACGCACTCAATATATTTCGAAACCAACTCGACGAGTGTTCCTTACAACCTCCTGCCCATATGTCGTACTTTTTTGGGATGCCGACGACGCCAGGTCATGCCGTTTCCTCGCCCCGACGGCCTTGGGTTCTATTTTATATAGCTATCCTTCATGAAAGCGCTGACACAAATTTTCTCTTTTCCATTATGGGACTGGTCGGCTTCCTCTCCCTGAAGAAATTTCGTACCACCACTTGGAGGTGCCATCGTTGCACTACAGGTCAGATTCTTGAAGATCTCCTTTGTGCGATACAGTGAGGTGCGTCAATCTTCCCTCCTTTCTCATTTTATGTGGTGTGGTGGCTAGATTTTGAAGTCGATGAGTGCTCTGAAGAACCTCGCCTATCCACGCATGGTATTTCTGTGATTGCCCTGTAACGAGCTCGCTGCAGTTCTTACCTTGGGGGGTCTGTTCCAAACAGATAAGGTTTGGAATGTCACAATCACAGATCATGGACTGCACTATGGCTGTGGGTCAGGAGAGGTTTATGCATTGCGCTCTCTGAGCTTTTTTTTCGGAGCCTCGTCGGATGTGATCATCCCTCGGGCCAGTTTTTCGATAGGTTCGCTTACTAGCCTCGTGCTTTGTCTTGGCTCAGGCGTATGTGGCGAGTCTAGGAATGACCGGTCCTTTTCAGGATTGGATTGTCGGTCGTTTGTTTGGAATCCGATAGGGAGTGTAGCCCTTCATGATTCATTGCATACTCCTCAGGTGAACGCGTCCGGTATGCTCGGACTCGATGTCCGAAATTTCGGCTCCAGAATCTGCGTCTGTTTTTCGGTACTCACCCTTGAGGGTATCGGTATGGATGAATGACATCCCATATCGCGAATTCTCGTTCCCTGGCGTTATCCTGAGTTCCGCCTCTGGTGGAGGGACATGTGACAAAATCAGCACGGCGCAAGTTTGAGGGGGCTCATTCTGTCGTCTTACACATTCACGTCTCCAAGACGGTCTGGTACACCAGTTTGAACACCATTGCATTTTTGCAATATGACTCGGAAATCCAACGGGATAATTCTCGGTTCTATCTACGGAAGCAACATTTGGCCGTTCCTGGACACGGTCAATGTTTCAGGTATGATATTCATCCATTGTACAGTTTGTGCGTCATAGAGGGAAACCGAGATACTATGGTGTTTTCGTATCTACACCCGGGAGTGGAACACTTCCATCACACTCCCCTTTCGTGAAGTGTATATCTATTTTCATCGAAGCGATGTACGCCATTTTCTTTTCTATGTGGATACACATTTGCCTTATGTCCGGTTCTAAACGACGACCTGATGAGTACATTACGTACAACTTATCACCGTCTAGCTCATAAAGTTTAGTTTCCCTTCCGGTATGAGCACCATATGGAAGTACAGATTAGAATATTAGCATAGAAAAGGAATAAATTTATTATCTGGTGTAATTTTCACGTTTTCACGTTTTAAGAGCCGTATTTAGTATTTAGCATGTCTACCAGAAGTATGGTCGGAGGAACTCAGCGTGTGTCCTCTGAACTTGTGAGTCACTTGCGTGTACGGCGGGTCACTTGTGACCACTTCTGAACAGGCGACTCGCAAGTGATCAGAAGTACCTCGGAAATTCCTGGATGCCCTAAAGTGAGGATACATGCGACGCACGAGGGGAACCAAACTGGGAGGTGACTAGAGCTCTCGGTCGCCAACAAGAATTCAAAAAGTGTTCAAGTAATCTGAGGCTCAATATTATGCAATATGGTGAGAGGTCAAACTTATCAAGCCCGTTGATGAAAATAGCAAAAAGGCGATCATTATTTGATATCAGATTGGCTCCTGAAGCCGTGTTTGTACATACATATCAACGAAGATCGTCTCCTGATCCGTGCTCAGAAATTGTGAAGTTCATCACCTGTGTAGTTGCTGATGAAACCCTTGACGGTAGAGGCGTCCTTCGCGTTTGGGACTCCGAGCTTCTCAGCGATCCCAGACGCGACATCAGCATATTTCATGAGCGTGTTTTCGACAAAGCGGTGCTATGTCAATGAGTAAGTATTATTCCGCTGCAATAAAACTAGCAGAAGAGGGTGGATAATGCATACCTGATACATCTTCTGGCTTTTGTCATGGAACGCAAGCCAACGGTTCTTCTGGGCCCTATCCTGGCCGTATTGGAAGCTGTCGTCGACTTTGAATGTGATTTCCTTCTCGCCGCTGACTTGCTTCGCTTTGAATGCATCGAGCATGTTCTTTTGGATATAGAGGAGTCCCGATTTTTCGGCCTCCGTAGCTATAGAAGAAAAATGAGTGCTGTTAGTCTGATCAAAAGTAGCTAGAGACTTACCGCGGGTAACGTTGGTGTATGTGACCAAGTAGTAATCCTGCGATTTGCTTTGCCAGGATTGCTGCCAAACAACGTGCACCTCCTTCTGAGTGAGGGTGGCGGCGTCAATGGCGAGAGTGTCTCCTTTGGTAACAGGCATTGTTGAGGTTTATGGGTGAATTCACTTGATGCTTTGAAATGAGCTCTTGGGATGGGGAAATGATAGGTTGAGGGCATCTCTCTTTATATTTTTTCGAGCCATGTGGGACGTCAGAAAGCTGACGGCTGGAGCGTGAGCGACCTGAATGGTTGCTTGGTATCCGTTCATACGCCTCTCAGGGACAGGGGTCGCTCAGGACCTTTCCAGCTTTATATGAAATGTCCAATGGAACACGCTACCTTGCGCTTGAGGAATAATTAGAATTACTTCAGGAGACAATGGTGAATTCTGCCTTTCAGACACCAGTTCAAAAACAAGGGCTCAATGGCTTCGGGGAGGTTATGCGCGGGGCACTAAATGTAGCCTGTCATATTCTGAGACAGTGCACCTGGTGATAATTCCTTTCGAACCAGAACATTCGTTTTGAAACAGGGCGGTATCACAAAAACGCCGAGGCACGACAGATAGAGAAAAGGGGAAGTAATTGACCTGTCGCTCAAGTGCAACCCTTTAATTCGCTCGCAAGTCAATAATCTCACGTTGCTGCTATATGCACAAAGGGCTCTGTCTGCCTCCCGAGGCAGCCATTATGAAGTAGGAACCACTTGCAAGCATTTAGTTTGACACAATAATGATTCCTATCCCAAGCCTTCTCGATTAGTGTTTAAAACGGTGGATGTTAACGATGAAACGTCCGAAATATAAAGCCGCCTTGTTACAATTGTTACAATTTGACATCTATCTGTTCATCGTACTTACACTTACCCTTTAGATCCCTCAATTTCTTAGCCTTTCGATCTCTTGACTCAGTCTCAGGAAAGGTAAATGTCGTCAGTGATATTATTCAGATCATCGACAAGGAGCAGCTCGAGATGCTCATGAAATTGGCTCACGAAGGTGTTAAGCCAAGCATCACTGGTCTGATGCTCGGTTCGACGCGTTGGGCGGACAACTAAAACTGGCTTCTCGACAAAGAATTCAAGTATTTCTTTGATTTATCCTTACTCTCCACCGACGATTTATTAGCTGCCGCTAAAATGAGTGTTCCTGGAAAACGAGCGTTGTGGTTCAAAAGGTACATACGAGTGGACATGGGGGCTGAGGTCACTATCATTTCCTTAAAATGTTAATATAAAATAAAAGACTGATAAAACTAGGCAGGGTACTCCAGGTTCTGCTTTATTTTAATATCATGAGAACACCTGCAAGGGATTTGATAGGGCCGCCTGAGCGTTATTGCGACGCGTTTCAAGGGTTCTATGCAAGGGTTAACTCTTCTCGGGTTTATACAGAGGCTCCATCTTTTTAGTTCCTTGCCACATACACTGTTAGTGAATGGCGTTCATCCATTGCTGACATTCCACGAACAAGGATGGGGTGTTGCAACTTGCCGTATATGCACCTGAGAGTGGAACTGCTCTTGCGTGATTCGACTCCCTTCCTTCCAGTTCTTAAGTACGTTCCGTACTACCAGTAGATCGCGCATTATGTAAAGGTTGAAGCTTGAAGGAGTTCTTCCAGTACTATTTGACTTATTCAGCGACATGCCCTACACGACATCATGGTTCGCAGAATTTGGTCAGTCGGAGCTGTGGGAACATTATTGATGATGGCATCAGCCCATTTCATTGTTGAGGACGACATCGATGTGCCACGCATGCGCGACTCTACGCAGATGTTCTCACTAACGTTTTCGCACCCTCGCAAAACTACCATTCTGCCCTACATCAATATTGACAAAGCGCATGCCCCTCCCAAGCCCCTCCGCAATTATCTCAGAGCGCATTCGGGATCGAGCACTCACATGCTTACTACCCTCTCACTTGCCTTTTTCTTCCATAAGAAATGCGATAGTCCACTGCCATGAAATTTTTACCACCACACCCACCCATTCTGTGCTACCGTCAACATCCGTCCACCTTGACTCCAAAGCCTCAAAGCGTCACGGCTCCGCAACCCCCCTCTTCTCTTCTGTAAACCACTACCCCAGGGCATGCCGCTACCAAACTGCCTTTACTAGCAATTTTATGCCTCGCTCATGCGCATGAACATCTTTACCCCTCAAAAACTATACGGCCGCACACGATAAAACCACCCGTCTGACTCAATCCACTGCCTACCCAATCCTGCATTTCTGTCCTCACCTTTTTCATCGCTCCTGTCATTTATCAATGGGTATCACTGCCTCTCGTCTGTGCGCATCGTGTCGGGTCAAAGTGTCCTGCGTACATATTCAAGCAGAGGGGCGGATGCGATGTTCTGGGCCGGAGATTGGGCGTTTTTTATGGGTGGATCAAGGAATGGGTGTGATTGGATAATATGGTATGTTCCGTGTTCTATAGCATGATCGGCCGCATCGATGCATCTTCATTTACAGGATGTATTATCGACCTTTATCATTGGCTTCCAAATACTGCGGTTTTCCTAACCAAGATAATCATCAATGCGTTCATTCCATGCGCCGTCGTTGGTTATTTAGAATGATGTTGAGCTCGGCCGGTGCTCTTTGGACCCTTCCCACTCATATGTGGTATTTCTGTGGAATACCCAATACGGATATCACATCCTCGACCGCTTTTTTCTTTGATCTACTGCGCAATCCCTTTCATCCCCACCTCAATTATGTTAATACCAGACGCCTAGTTCCGACCATACCTCCTTTGTTCCTACTCTCGTTTAGCAATTGGGAACGATATTTCCCGGACGTTGGTGGATTAGTAGAAGCGGATGACGGCGTGGTATGCTATGTTCTATAGCTGTCTTGTACGACGACGCTGAGGCATATTATTTCTTTTCTTCTACAGGTCGCGTTTGCTGTTGTCATTGGCTTTTAGTCTTTTACGCACTCGAGATATTTCGAAACAAATTCGGTGATTGTTCCTTGGGCCCGCCTGCCAATGTGTTGTACTCTTTGGGACGCCAGCGATGCTAGGGCATGCCGTGCCCTCACCTCGGTCGCCTTGGACTTCCCAAGCTCGTTAATCCCCTCTTTCCCAGCTGTTATGGATGTAATCGTCCAACTGTTCCCTCGCGTTCTTTATCTCTCGGCGCATGTCGTCTGTACCTGGACATCAGTTTGCATTGAAAGGTCTGTGCCATGAGACCGGTTTTGTGAGCAACGCGCTGACACATTTCTCTCTTTTCCATTACAGGACTGGTTGACCGTTATCATTGGCTTCCCTTTCTGAAGAAATTTCGAACCCGAGATCATCAATTTATGCTCTCAGTACCACCACTGCTGGACAGATTCTTGAAGATCTCTTGTGTGATACAGTGAGGTGCGTCAATCTTTGCGCTTTTCTCATTTTTATGCGGCGTTGTGGCTATATTTTGAAGCGGATCAGTCTCTCCTCCCCACGCGTGGTATTTCTGGTACTTGCCGTGCAACTAGCTCACTGTAGTTCTTGCCTTCGGTCCGTTCCAAGCAGATGATGTGTTGAATGTAAACCTCACAATCGCGGATTACTGGTCTGTACTCGACGTGTGAGTTGTGGTTTGCGCTCCCAGCTTTTTTCGGAGCCTCGTCGGATGTGAACATCTCTCAGGCCAGTTTTTAGATGGTTCGCTCACTAGTCTCCTGTTTTCCCGGCTCAAGCGAATGCGGGCTCCTTCACGAGTCTGGGAATGATGCTGCGCTTTGCTTTGCCTCGTTTTTTTATGCCTTGGGTGATATAATAGCATGCTACCGGATAGGCCAAACTTGGTGAAATCCTTTCCAGGATCGAATCTTTGGTACTCAACCTTCGTCTATTATGGATTCTCCTGCCTGTGGACCAATACCACAGGCCCTCCCAAACGGAGTCTGCTCTAATCACACTGCTTATATCGAAATTGTCCTCTTCGTCATTCATGTCTCCAAGCTGATTTGGTGCACCAGGTTTGAACCCCTTCATTGCGTTTCTGAAGTTTGACTCGGAACTTCAATGGGATAATTTTCGGTTCTGTCCACGGAAGCACCGTTTGGCTGTTCCTTGACACAGTCAATATTCAGCGATGGTGTTCATCCGTTGCATGGTTTATGCGTCATAGAGGGACATCAATCTACACCTGAGAGTGGAACCCTTCCACCCAGTTTCTTATATCTATTTTCACCCAAGCGACGTAGGACATTTTATTTTCTACGTGGATACAACGTTTGCCCTATTATGCATAGCGCTAAACGACGACTTGATGAGCAAACTTACCATTGTCTACCATCGTCTACCTCATAAATGCTGTATCTCGGCTGACTGCAGATCGCTTGCACGGACGGAACAAGCCTGGCGATGTATAACACCGATTCTTACCAGTATTTCGCGGAGAATAGCCCCCGTCATAATTACCCATACCAGATAAACCGGAGCACAATACAACTTTTACATTGGTCACGAGTTGAGAGAATGTCGTAATTCCATAGACCGGTGACTGATCCTTATATGAGGGTGATTCCATCACTTCCATTTCCGGCTCTCTCGGTCATTGTTCCTTGCCAATACCTTCAACGATATGATCTGAACTTTTACGACGTCCAGTTATGCTGCCAGAGCGAACATCCGTGATTATTGTGGGTGCAGGTCCCACTGGGCTTGCAGCTGCTGCCTCCCTTTTCCATCATGGTTGCAAGGACATTGTCATCGTGGACGCCGTCGAACGTACACCCGATACTTCCCGAGCGATGGCGATTCACGCAGCCACTCTGGAGGTTCGAAATTTTCTAAATATGTTGTAATTCACTCATTTTATTTCTCAAGGCCCTTGAAACAATCGATTGCGCCGACAAGCTCGTCGAGCTCGGTATCAAAGGAGAAACTTTGAATGTCTGGAATCGAACAGCAAAGTTCTTCACTTTGGACGTTTCAGTGCTCGCCCAATACACGAAGTACCCATACGTGCTTATTTTGCCACAAAACAAGACAGAGAATGTACTCGAGGAAAATTTGAAGGGCCTTGGAATCGAAGTTCAACGTCCCTATAAAGCTGTAGGGATCAAAGGAGACGTCGATGAGCTGGGGAGTACCGAGGTGCTGTTTGAGTCAGGAGAAATCATCAAGGCTCAATACGTTATTGGTGCAGACGGCGCTCGGTCAGCTGTGAGCACCCTTAGCTCGTCGTTCCTCTCCATATCATCACTAATGCCGTTTCATGCCTAGATCCGCCAGCTTTCCGGGATCGGGTTTGCCGACCCAGACGGTCTCCCCGTTGATGAGTCTCTTGCCCAAATCGTGCTCGCAGACATCACACTTTCTGACAACAACCCGACCCTCCCAACAAATAACGTCATGGCCACTATACATGAAGGCGCCTTCTTCTTTTTCATCCCACTCCAAAAATGGGCGACAGACAACTCCAACGCGGAGTCACAGGACGCAATATATCGTATTGGGTTTAACGTCCCAACCGCTCTCGGACCTCCGCCCTCCAAACCTTCGCTTGAGTACCTCCAGGAGCACCTAGACACACAGGCACCACTGTGTTTATCCTCGGACCCCACCGTCAACCCTAACCCTCTACGTATCACCAAATTAATATGGGCAACTCGATTTAGGACACATGCAGCCATCGCGGATAAATTCGTGTTCCGCCTGCATGCTAGGGACGATACTTTGGGCGGATATGTCGCTCTTATTGGAGACGCTGCGCACATTCACTCGCCTGCTGGTGGGCAGGGCATGAATCTCGGTCTCAGGGATGCGATAGCATTCGGGCCGGCTCTTGTCGCACATATGAATCAGAAGACCCCGCTAGTTACGTCGGAGTCCAACCCACTCCAAGTGTACGCACAGACTCGCAAAGAGAGGGCGCTGTCCGTTATCCGTTTGACGAAGAGGATCATGGGGACAGTCAGTACTTTGGGCACGACCCGCTCTGTGGACGTGCCATATTGGATTCTCCGATTGCTGGGTGTTGTGCCTGCGGTAAAGCGGATGATTGCGTGGCAGGTGAGTGGGTTGGGAAATCGGTAAGAAAGCCCGACATGCAGGGAAAAATTCAAATTATTTGGGACTCCTGTTGTCAATCACTACTGACTGTAATCCCTTCCCAAATCCTCCTTTGCTAATTGTTTTATGAAATAGCCGCCTCGGACTTGTCAGTCCAACCATCGCGTACTTAGGTTAGTTGACCGTGTCGGTTGCCTATACTCTCGGACGTTTATCACTCGTGTTGCAATCCCTCTCTTTTCTTTCATCTCTTTTCATACGTATGAAATTGAAAACGAGTTATACTCTATGTAATAATTAATGATATATTTCACTGTTCCGAACCCTACCAACATGAGAGGACATAAGGCGGAATACAAGGAGTATAATGGGCATACTTGACATGCAAGCCGAAGTTAAAAACAACCGAACGGACTAGTATAAAAACAAAATACCGGTGTCTGGACTCCACATGCATGTAATGAAGATGCGAATCCATGACGCGAAATATGCGGTACTAGCACAAGCCAGCCAGGTCGCAATGCCTACCAGTGACCAGACTTTGAAATTTAAACAGGTCTGGGACTCTGGGGGAAGGTGCTGAGATGTGTGCTACTTCAAGTTATTACCCGTTCAAACTTCCCCTGTTCAAGTTTCCTCCTCTTGGATTTGAAGCATGCGAGCGCAAGGGTAGTGGGAATCCGGCAAGAATCCCGGCACCTGAGGTAGTATGTGAAGTTGCTTGCGAATCGATGGAGATAAATATCTGGAGAAACTTCTGCCCAGAAATAGTGATACGGGTGATGGCAATAAGAGTTGGAATCAAAGTCCTGCGCGTCAAACTTATGAACTCATGCTTCTCAACTGTGAAGATAATCGGAGAAAAAAAGGCAGGACGAAAGGACGTAGTGGGAAGAAATTGCACCTTCCAGTATAAACGTCGTACATCCTATCGTCCGTTTTGGTTTTCGTTATGATCGGGCTCCGACGTGTCTACTCGAAGTTCCATACAGAAATTCGGTGTCCTCTTTATATTATTTTGACCCCCCAGCCATGGGTAATATAGATAGGCTGATTATGGGCTGTATTACACGACAATGACCCCCTCGCAAGAATGGTTCTCTCAAGAGACAAACCAACGTCGAGACGCTCGAAGTTCGATCACAAGAGGGAGCAGCGTCGATTTATTTTTGGCTCCAGTACTCTTGTAGAAATTTCGCAGTACTAGTTCCATTCCGTCATGCAAATCACTGCATTTAGCTCGAAGGATGTTGAAAAGGATTGATTCGGCGAGGAAGATGGACTTTACCGAAAAATTATGCGTTGAAAGTTGAAACAGACTAGAGCTATGAAAAAGACTTCTTATGCTTCTACTCGTGAAAAAAATAGCTGTAATACAAATTTACCGACACCGGAAGAGTGACTGCTGAAGCTGTAGCTTATTACTGATCTGGGAGACTCCAAAGTGGGTCATGGTATTCGAAAACCTTTTCGCGATCTCCTGTGACCACTGGCGCGAGGAACGTTGATATCCCTGTATTTTTGTCGTAGGTTTGGTAAGATGTGGCTAGGCGCTTTCCCCCACCTCCTGGAAGATCGACGATGAATTACGGAGTGAGAAAACCGCCGATGGTACCACGGATTTGCATCTCCAACTCTAAAATGGTGGAAAGTGGAGTGCGAAGGTCCTCGTCACCTTGGTAGACGTAGTACTGGTTTGTAAAGTAACCGGCAAGTACATAGCTTCTGATTACGAATATGAATACTTTTACCGGTTGAATGTTCATGTCGGCCAGGCCGTTTATTAATTTTTTCATGACAGAGACGTTGTCGTTGACTCCACGGAGGAGTACCGTTTGGTTCCGCACGGTCACACCGTTCTCAAAGAGCCGCTGAGCCGCACGTTTCGTTACCCAGCTCGTTTCGTTAGGATGGGTGTGGACAGCAACAGCTTTACCTATCTGTTTACCCATATTGGAGATTCCAATCAAAGCAGAGCTCCACGCATCATCAGGGTCGAGGATACGAGACGGGCAGACTGCCAGACCCTTGGTTGCGTACCGAAATCGTTTAATGTGCGGGATCGCAAGGAGACGCTCGCCAATATCGTAGAGTTGTTCGGGGGAAAGATAGTAACAGTCGCCACCCGAGATTACGACGTCATTGAGCTGTGGGGTGTTCTCGATGTAGTTGAAGACCTCATCCCAGCGACGCTTGGTAGGTTTTAGTCACGGTGGTAGTATTCACTCCAACCGCATACGAGCGGGTACAAGGACGGCAATAGACATTGCAAACGGAGGTAGCTTTTATTTAGATTAGAACTATTGCAATAAACTTCAATTAATGGAAACTTACCTAGGAAGAGGGCCTTAATTGGGTACCGATGTACATATGTACGAGGCCCTTTACCGGAGAGTCATGCTCCTCGTTGAGGGAGTCCAGCTTAAGCCTATGGTGATCTGGCATCAATTCGTTTCCAAGTGGAATGAACTGACGCCGAACTGGGTCGTCAATTGGATTCGACCAATCAATAACACTCAGAATGTGCGGCGTTAGACGAATAGCCATCGGAGCTCTGGATATCGCCTCTGAGATGCTGTCAATGAACTTATCTTGAGTTATGATGTCCGAAACATGCAGAAGATCAGTACCGGAACGCGAGAATCTGCTGGGAAGGACCACAGTGAGAAATTCGCGTAGCTTCTTCTCTCTTTGGACACTATTTGAAAGCTGCTGCCGTTAGTTTCAGTCGGCAGACGATTGTTGTTTGTTTGTTCACCTGCCATTGGTAACTGAGGAACTCATCCTCGTTTACATCTTTGCAAAGAGGAATTTTTTTCCAGTAGGGAATGTCGCCCACAGGAGTAATCATCGTGGGCAGATCTCCTTTGATGATGGGTTGCCGCTGGAAATGTTCCTCGATCTGGTTGCGTCCAAAATTTCCTGGCCTTTCTGCGGCAAGGTGAGTCGCGCTATCACTCGCCTGAGTAAGAACTCCAACGTTTCGGATATGGGGAATTGAACTGTTGGATGGATCTGAAATCCACGCCCAAGAAGCATATCGGCGGCAAGAAACCGATTACGACCAGCCACAGTAATGAGTGGCAGCATCACTGAACGAAATATAAGAACGTCCTGAAATGACACGTCCTAAAGTGAACGGGGGATGACTCGAAATGAGAATGGGACAGAAGGAGCGATAGAGGGAAATGCCTTTTCGTTATATGCCCCAAAGACGTACTGAAGTTGGATATGAAAAGAACGTGGGCTACTAGCGTATTTTCCACCTTGATCACTGGGAACGTGCTGCCCATTTGGTATTTCCAGTGATGTGCATCGTCGTACTAGTCGGATGTAATTGCCGATTCGAGAAGCTGATAAATGGGCTGAAAAAAAATATAGCATCTATACTCGGTAATACCCTGGGAATTGGGCCACACGTGCTGTTGACGCAGAGACTGAAGTAAGCTGAAGTACTTACGCCAAGGTCAAGAAACAATATTGATTGGCAACCTATAAACATATATATAAACCATTTAAAACATATCAAGGGCCCCTCCTGACCCTATTCCTTGTCAGACTTATTGAACAGGAAGTCTCGCTTCTCGTTGTCAAAAGGAAGCACATGTAATTGCCGCGTATATCCGACTGGTAAAAACATGTTCTTAATTCATTAATTTTCGAATGTCGTAGAACTCGGTAGTCACGTGATCTGCCTAGATCCACTTCCCTGCATTACTCGTCCTTGTTGCTAAAGTTGCAACTTCCTTAATTGACAGAAAAATATGAAAATACTCAGCGGGATACTAAAGGGAGTGGAGACGAAAATTTAGCATTCAAGAGCATAAATTGAGCCTGAAAAATCATATTCTGACACAACCCGGCATGACAGATTTGGAGGTCTCAAATGCAAAGAAACCGCGCGCATCCGTGCGCAAGAAAAAAATTGCACCTACATTACAGCGCTGTAAGATGTACTTAACCCAGTTACACAAGCCAGATGCGACGGCAGCAGGAACGCCCATGATGCTCATGTCCCGACTCCCAAATGGGAGTTTCTTGAATCCTTTTATTTTCTCTCATTTTTATTTATTTTTCCCCTTTCGATACCCACTTCCATGACAGAATCCTGCACTCCATTCTGTCATCGTATTTATTTTCGGAGCCGAAGGCCTGCAAGATAGAAACTGACCCCAAAAATCTCAACTCCAACCTCAACCGTCCCCTCAATGATCTGGAGTTCATTCTCCAAGTAGCATAGTACGAACCTTACTATAAATACATCTTGTCAGAGTATTGAGGCTCCATCAAAGTGGAGAGACCACCTTCCGTTGAGATTGGATTTGGATTGGTGCACGACGGGATGACGTAGGATGGTGGAGAAACCGTCGCAGAACGGGGTTGCGAGAGGATGGGCTAACGGCGTATTGATAGACCAGATCGTGCAACGCTCCACAAATTAATCAAAATTTTATTTTATTTACTTTTGGAGTGGGGCGGCCAAATAAAGTTTTAAGAGTGTCCCTCGCAACAGACAGGGGAGTTGTAGCTAGAGCTTAGTACTTAGTATGAACCATTCGAACGCGGACCCCACCTTCGTTTTTGCCTTATCCAAGCATAACGCCAACGTAGCTGAAGCCGAGAAAGTGAAAGGAATCCCCCAGGCTTCCAGAAGTGCAGGAACTGCAGCCTCATGCCCCGTATTGCCGAATCCCTCGCAAATATTGAAAACTATATCCCAGTCTGGCTGGGAGATGGCAAGTGCTGTCGAGCACCAGCCATTCTGACCGAGAATCGTAGGTAAAGGCTATTTTCAGGCTGTGCGGGGAATATGGGGAGTTGCTGACAGGCATTTTGAAGACGTTTGCAATGATCGATGTCAATGGCCACTTCTTACAGCTGTATGCAAAACCCTAGACAGGGCCCCACTTTTCGCAATTGCGCCCTTGTTTGTATCTTCCATTTTTGGTTCCATGTTCCTTCCTTCCTTGAAGTTCCTTCGTTACCAAGCTACGAGCTACTACCCAACTCGTTGTGGAGCTTTACTCCACAGCAGTCAGTCTCATACCAAATATGGTCTCCAGGCAGCGGGAGGCGCACTTGAAAAAGTGGAGCCCTGTCTAGGGCTTTGCATACAGCTGTAAATCCCTGAGGAAATTAAGAACGAATTAGCCTCGATTACAATGGAGATATTTAGCTGTCGAAATACTGATCTCAAAGCCCAGCGATGTGCGCCGTCGTACCAGTCGGATGTAATTGCCGATTCGAGAAGCTGATAAATGAGCTGAAAAGAAATATAGGCTATATTACATCTATCTTTGGTAATACCCTGGGAAACGGGCCACACGTGCCATATTAGGCCTCAGCGTTTTTCTGGGTCAAACAAAGAGGTAAAAGAAAATTATGTGTTTACACACTGCGTACTGTCCAAACTATAGAGTGGGAGACAAAATATAGGTACTATAAAATGCTATAATATGGTAAAATGTTCCTTCTGCCGGATTGATCCGAAGTGGCTGGAAGATAACATAGGGGCATGGCAGATAACATTGGGAGTGGCAGATAACATATGTGGCCCTCTTATCTCTTATATGGGCAAAACAGGAAATGTAACTAGATAGGATTATTCTACTCATATTCGATTGCAGCCTGTTCAATTTTTAAGTCGAAGAATGAGATATGACGGGAAAGAGGGAAGAAATATTGAAGCTGCGGAATCTGCCGGGCAGATAATTGGCAGATAACATGCCCACCCCCGGGATTCTCTTATCGCGTTGCAATGACTATTTTCAAACTTGATTGGCACATACCATATGATGACATCATGGAGTTTTGCTGCTCCGAGACCAAACGCAAAATTATCGCGTTGACAGAAAAGAGCGTAGTAATCTTGCGGTAATCTTTTGTCTTGCGTCCTTTTCGCATCCGAATATCATCAAGGGTGAATCGAGTTCAGTTCGGCAACAAAGCCCTATGATGTCATTGGGACTTGACCCGTTTGCGAAACATCAGTTTGTCTGTACTCCAACGTTGGGTCTACCAAATTTAGTATAGTTTTATTTGTGGCTCCAAAACAAAACAGCTGCCAGTGAGCGTTGTATTTTCGAAACCGGAAATTACTGTAGTTATCGTATTCTGTGCAATGAACTTGTTATCCGAGTCGTGTATTCGACTGGTGCTACTTATAACCGTTAGCAAAACAATAGCAAATTCCATGGTCTTGTTCACCTTACTGTAATGGGCACATACTATTATTTTACTGGGAGACCACTCCACACTCCAGATTGAAACGATTGTCAATGTTGGAGTTGAGAATTAAGGTGGGGTTCTATTCGGTAGGTCATTCGCTCCAAGAACAAAGAAAGCGAAAGCGAACTAAGGGTGGAGTGCAGGGCTCCCTATCGTTTTGACTGGGAAAACAGCTGCATGTATTTGCAAAACGGTAGGTGATGTATACCTTCGTTCGCATAAGTATCCATATTTTGCCATTGTTTGGACAGTGCCAGGATTGACATTCCTTGTCTCCGAGAGCCTGCCAACTGATATCGGTGGAGTATAGACCCCTCTCACGAAACGGCTGTCAAATCACTGCGAGTGGAACATGGATCTGGGGTACCTTCGGATACCGATCTCAACGGATTCATCACTTGTTTCACACGCTCTCAGGAACTTGTGTTCCGTATAAAACCGACACATGCGAAGTCATGTATACATACCCCAGCACCCAACTCTGCAATTACCACCAGACTTGCATAATATGTATGTCCTTGGAGTCCCACCTTACCATCCGGAACGTCAGATTGAACAATTTGTAGCCTGCGATGTCCGAGGCCATCTACGTCGGCAAACTTAACTACTCGACCTACGCCTCCAACGAGAACATTATCGTTGATCTCCCTGATGGCTGGGTTACGGGTCGGCGTGCCCGCGTCTGGTCTACTTGGACCGAGGATGCTTCTGGCACTAAAAAGAGCCTCGCCTTTGGCCCTAACCTGGCAGCCTACGCCCTTCAGAGCGTCAACGACGACACGTTCGTGATCCGCGATTTCCAAAAGACGAATTACTACTGGTTCAGCGGTACCCGCCTGGGCAATTCGATCAGTCTCTCGATGTTGAACAATGAGGACGTTACGGTTCAATCCAACATTCTATTGAAGCTGCATGAGTAAACGAGTATGCCCCTTCACCGGTGCGCACTTCCTCTTTTCTTTCGGATTTGAATGCTAATCAATAATATTTCACACAAGATGGCGATTGATAATTTTTCTAGCTTTCTTACGTGCCAATTAGCGAAATTGTAATTGTATTTGTTGTCAGGTAGTGATACGTTTGGAAGTAGGACTGTGTTTCCATGATTTGTCTAGTCACCTGGTATCGTAGCTCGTTCTGCGTTTGCGTCCTTTATTATCATTTCTTTCTCCTACTCACCCTGGTCTACGAGAATTTTACTAAGTGGAAATTTATGCAAGCAACACTCTTGTGCATTGTGAAATTCAATCAACTTTTCCGAGCTTGAGAACTCAGGCTAGAGTAAATGCCACCCTTAGCAGCTGAAACCTTGCTTGAATTACAATTGTTAAACTAAAACATTAACATCCATCTATATGTACAGTTTGATTTGGGGAACAGTACCAGGTGCATATTCCCCAACTAACCCGGGTCGACTAACTGGATTTCCAGTTGAAATTATATCTAACACAGAATGGGGAGTTTGAATACAGGGTTGCAGTAAAATTAAATGCAGACAAACGAACAGTGGGTTCGGTCCCCTGAGGGCATCGTCTTGTTACCCATTCACCCTCGCAGTAGTGATCTATGATGAAGAAATGGGTAGTTAGTTCATTATTTCAAAACCCGACGTTTCATACTCACTGATTCGATATTTATTTCCCGCAGCACTTCTCCATGTTCCTTCGCCGCGTTCATGTCCATAAGTACCCCTCGTCGATGCGCGTCCTTTCGCTGGCCTTGAATTCCATGGACGGTGTAACCTTGATAGATACGAGGTTGCCGAAGTGCCTAAGGCAGATATCTGGGTAAGTCCAACTAACTGTCAATAACTTCCAACTACCTAACAACATTAATTAACAAGTAGGACCCCTGTTTTGTTATGAACATGATTAGGAAGTAGTAGATGATATGCCGAGGAGTTGAAAACGAAGTGATAGTGTAACGCAAAACAGTACTGGATCGCTGGAGTTTTGTTCTTGCACCCTGTAGTAACTGCACAGACAATGTTTGTATTAATTTAATACTGCCTGTCTCTTAGAAGTCTTCTGAACCGAAGACTTATGAACTCGAACATTGAATAACCGTTGATCATGTTATATAGGCACCCGGCGGCGTCTCCATAGGAGAGGTCAGGAGTTGTCTACCGTACTTTTTCGACCTAAACTCGATGGGCGGGGATTTGCATACCATAACTCATAAGTCCTGAAAAAACCGTATATTTGGTGCTAAGCCACAGTCCTGGACTATATAATGGAGTATTTAATTGACTGGTTACGGATTCACAGTGATGCGTCACTCAGGGCTTGGATGCGAGCAATTTTAGTGGCATTACTGTCAAAAGACCTCAGAAGCTTCCTATAGGCAAATACATCTTGACGTCATGGGACCGGAGGCATGAAATAATTGACTTTTTTCAGAGGAAATAAAATTTATGGCAGTAGGATATGTGCATGTAGTTTGGCTATGAATATGGAACTTTTGGCGATTTTCTTTCTGATTTCTTGAATCCGATTTCATGATTGCTATTTTTAGTTTACCTCTCCAAATCCATAAACCCGGAAAACCCATACTCTGGACAGTCCACCGATGGGTATGAGTTGTGAAGGTGCCGACTGTAGCTGTTAGAATCACGCCTCTAAGATCACCAGTGATTAATGAATTTCTGAGCGCCCGGCCCCACAAGTTGTCAGCTTTAAATGGCAACGCAATGCCGGCACCCCAACTTCTCATCTGGCCTACCTTCTGTCCCGTAACCAAGCCTCAAATTAAAAAAAAGAAAGAAAACATTGAGCTTGAACCGGCAAAGGGTCCTATCCAAGGAAATTTTATGCTTATAAATGCTCACCGGAATGCCCATACGAGTGCAGGGCCCTGTGAGCCAGGATCTGCCGTGAGCCATCAACTATCAGCATATTCAACAAAAAATGGAGCGGCAATCATATATGCAAACGACTTGTAGGCGCTCATTTTGCGGTCTGAGACGGAGAACTTATCAGCCCTGAGGGCTGTGAGCTTTTGGCCTGACTACCTAAATATCGAAACCACACCGTATCTAGCCATTGTGCGGTCTGAGTACGGAGTACCGATCAGCCCTGATATCCGAGCACAGCGCCCAGCAGCTATGACCTTTTGATCCGGCTCACGAGGTATAGAAACCATGTTCAGGCTAGTAACCGCGTTCATTACCGCCTCTCTAAACCTTCCTCCCAATAAACCACGACCGCCAAAGAACCACCTGAAACTGACCACTTTATAATGACCTCTTTCTTATCCTTTGCCCTCGACCGCCCTGCATATTATGTGAAAGATGAACGCTTTGGAGAGGCTGAACTCGCCTATGTTGATTCTTCCCAGCAAAGAATTGCCCAATGGACCGACGCCAACCTATTCACTCCTGGTAAAGTCGAATCATCGGCATGTCCCAATCCAAAGAAAAACTGTTGACAGTGATCGTGCAAAACTCGTTCTGGAAAGATTGACCGAAGAATCCCAGCGTGATGTTGAGCATCTATTCAAAGGTCTACGATCCACCTTCGCTCAGGCCACAGCCAAATCTTCCGAAACAGGCGAGTTAGCTTACAAAACGCATGTGAAATCATTGCTCACGTCTCGGTAGGTCTGGACGAGGCTAGCTTTACTACCCTCGTCACTCAGAAAATCCCCCTCCCATCCACAATCTTACAGGGAGTCGGCCCAATCCTGTTTAACATGTTATCTTACGCTTCGTCCCTTCCTTTCGCTTTTACAACCACCCCGATCCATCTCAACCTCGATGCCCTGATCTTGGGTGTCGCCATCCTCACCCCTGACCTAAACCCCCTCAGCAAAGGTGACGCGTCTTCTAACTATGTTGTCTCCCGCCGTCGAACAGAGCAGGATGCACGTCGAATTGTCTTCCAAGCTCTTGCCGCTCGCGGCTCCCATGTCGAAGACAAGCCATCCACACCTAAAGCCGGAGATGCCATCACTCGCTGCTCCGAGCAAATTTTTCTCGACGTCAGTGCCGAGGATCCGCAAACTACTGACCTTCTCGACGCCCTTGTGGTCTCTCAACCCGAACAGACTCCATACACCTCCAACGTTGCCCGATGCTTCTTTAAAGGTATAGCGGCAACCTTGCTAACAGCGCAGGTTCAACACCCTCGCGATACGCTACATTTACAGCATGTTTCAAAGGAGAGATTTCGAGCGGTGCTGAAACTAATGCTTGCTTGGAAAGCAATGAAATCTGTTAGTACCCCTGTGGTTGTGGCTGAGGTGGAGAGAGAGGCTGGACGGCTGGTGGAGATATTTGCCCAACCTGAAGCAGAGAGTGTGAGGTGGAAGATATTCAATAATGGGGTTGAGAAATCTCTAGTGAGTGTTATAATTCCTGGCGCGGCCCGCCCGCGCTTCCTATTTTTCTGGGTGGGATGTGCTAACCGGTGAACCGGTGATAGCCGGACTTGGCCAAGGAACTCGGAGGGTTATTAGGTACGATTTTTGGCATGGGTGGAGATGCAGCCGTCTAGGTAGAAAAGTATGGAGAATCGATGCCACGAACTTTTAAAAAAAATTCAAATACGTGTCGACGCATAGGTCGATAAAATAGAAAAGTAAGCCACGGCTCATGGTGAGAAATATCCGGGATTGGCCACCGCTTAGTATTACATGATAATAATTGCTTCCAAAATAATTTAAACTTCCCGTTTGATCCAACGCTGCTCGTTGACTCTCAACATGGCCCCTCTCATTTGCATGTACGCAGCTGTATTAGCATTGACTCCTACTGGCAATGCCCTCCCCTCCGATAGCACCACCCTATAGTCGTCAAGCATCATCCTTCCAACACCAACGGTTGCCTACCGCACAGCGTACAAGATCGAAACCCCACCATTTTTCACTATTATTCGGTACTATTCTGGCCGCATTCACGAGCACAATCGCCAAGTATAGCCAGGCGGAAGCGGATTGGAGCAAAATTAGTGGGCCCAGGCACACCAATCCTCGGACTGCGCGATGTCTACAAATCCGCCTGGTGCTCATCGACACTTATTCTTACAACTACGATGCTACCAATACACCACCGTCTCATCGTATACACCAAACTATAAGGTACCTCCATACGGCGAAGGCTAATCTTAGATCTCATATCCGGCACATTGTATAACCCGACGTACCTATGTGTCTTCTTCATCGAGGAAATGACCGGGTCTCTACACGATGCGAGGCATGAGTAAGGCGATGATCGTGTACGTACCCACTCACCTTTTCTTGCATCGTACCCAGCCGATTCCATCACCCAGGCTTCGTGATCGCACTGCTGAGCCACCTTTCTTGATGGAAACATAATGACGACGACGAGACGGCGAGGGCGCCTAGTGCTCTATGGTGAGGTCTTTACTCACCATTCATCCTTTTTCAGCTAATCCTTCCATTCACAGCGAGCCCATGACATACCACGGTACGAATATTCTAATATTCTACGGTCACACGGTGGGGCTCATTGACGAGGACGATCGCCAAGAGTTCTTTTACGACGCGTCGCGTCCGAGTGGAATCAACGTCGGTGGGCGAACTCGTACACATCGTAATGATGGTCTCCCTCGATTCTCAAATACGGCGCATCCAATATCCGATGTACTTCGGCGTCCTCATCAAGGAATCAACAGTGCCGATTTGGTCTACAAGAAGTCGAGGGTGATGAATGATAAATGGTACATAAGTACGTACCTCCCCTTGAGCTCTCGCTCGTCGTTTCTAGCTGGCACAATCGCTAATTCGTAATGGTGCAGGTTACAAGTCAACAATCTGGACACGACGTTGCGTACAAATGACATTAGCAAGATATGAGAGAGCGGACATAAAACACTTGCTGTGCAAGGTACGTCGTCGATGGAGGACTCAGTTCCCAACCTATTAATGAGCTGCAGATTCAACTTAGCTGGCGGCGAACACGAGAGGCAGGAGAGCGAACGAGGGATTGGTCAGCGGTGTGACAAGGGCAAGGAGTTGTGCCAAGTGGTTACCGACCTCCGTTCGAGTTCGCGACCATCTACTAATTCGAAGTCCAATACCACTTACCTCTATGCACTTACCTCTTCGACCATGAGGGCTAACAATGGGCTACCCCAGCTCTTAGCATGGCATATCCAATAAATCGACGTACCTGGGTGTTCTCGACCGCCAAAATCACAGCAGCGGTGGCCTTTATGAGAGCTGAGGGTGATGCATGACGTGAGGTGATCATGAGTGCGTACCTTCTCGTTTGTCATTTTGAGTTCGCCCCCTGGGTAGTTTCTCAATGGCGCAGGTTCTAGCTCAATACGAAACCACGCCTACTCACCACCGATGGCACAGCGACATTAGCAAGGCGCGGGGTGGACGAAATAGTACAATTACTGTGAAAGATACATCGTCATTAATACAGGACTCGGCCCCTAATGAATACCTATTGCAGGTTAAAGTTAGCTAGCAGCGAAGGTGGAAGGGAAGAGAACGAACGAGGATTGGGGCCGCCGACGCGACGCGATGAAGCTCCTCCAATGTGGCATCTATCTGCATGTGGCGTCAGTCCTGATGGACTGCAAAGCCAAGAAGCTGCAGCCCCACCAGGATGAGCATCTGCCGCCCCTCAAAGACGTTGTCGAGACGACGAGCAGGTCAATGACTTAGTCGCGAACGAATCTAGGATTGACGAGGACAAGTGGAGTGGAGTTACGTGGAAGAGAGGAGCTCGTTGTAGAGGAGAGGGGATGAAAATTAAATAACAGCGATTTGCTCGTTCTTTATACATTCTGTCTGTCCCTGTATATGTAGGTAATGTATCTACCCTATGAAAAGTCATTTGACCTTGATACCGGGATGTGGTAAACGAGATCAAACACCATCGGGCTGCAGCAATCGCTATCGCTTCAATTTCCCGTTTCTCATCTAGTTACACGTACATATGACCGTGTAAATCGTATGTGAATAAATTCCTAATATGAAATACCTATCAGAAAGAGCGAGTGGAAGAACAGGTTCACGACTGATGTACCGTCCATCTTACTAGAAACACCAACTCGTCCAGCCTCCCAATTCTCAATCATTCCGCATCCTGGCGGCGAACATAACACGCAGTCTCGTCACCTGGGCCAACCCCTCGTTTCCCTACCTGTCAAGAAAAAGCGACTGAAAAAACAACCCTGAAATTCCTTGAACATCACAGGAAAAAACGCAATGGGACCCACCCGAATCTCCCCATCGCGCAAGGAAAAAAAAATTTGCCCAAGAGACTGCTCGCTGCTAGTACAAGTACACGAAGATCAAACCTAATAATATTAATGTAAAATTGGAAGGTATTTTTTGAAGTCACCATCGAGATAAACAGGTTCCACAGAACATATATTCTCCATGGCACCGCTGGAGGATGAAGAGCTGCGCACATACGAGTTACGACTCCGCGAGGGGCGAGCCCACGATGCGCTTCACGAAATGCGCCAGCATCTTCGCATTCGCACCCACCTTCACTATCAGAAGGACAAATACGCACGAGGAGTCCAGCACAACACCCGCTCACCACATTATTATCATACTGGCAGGATGAGATATCACACCTTTGTAATTAGACTACAACTGTGATACAATAAACTTTGAACAAGCGGAAAGCACGTGACAAACCACCTACCATCATCGTTGACCCAAACAATGATGTGACAGGTCTTTTGTCCTTCTCTCCGTCGTGTCGCGATTCGGGCGAGACACGCTGTCGCTTTTTCGGGTGCATCTACGCACCCTTCTCTTCGTTTTTTAGCTGCTATTAACCTATCCAAACCTCCTTGCACCCAGGACCGAGATCTCGACCCGACTTCATTACGGAGAACGCGAAGGACACGTGTTGGACCACCTTGGTAGCGCAATTGGCACCTAAAGCTATGGGGATCTGCAGATGCGTTGCCAATTCGACTTTATTCTGACTTTAGGCTTTATTTGCAGGCTTTATATCCACTCGCTACACGCTACACGCTACACGCTACATGCTACATGCTACACGCTACATACTACTTGCTACACGCTACACGCTACGTGCTATGTGCTACATGCTATACGCTCTTCCCACTCTGCAGGTGGATGCCCCGTATTATGGGATGACGGCTCGCAGGTGCAACTCCAGTACCCCGAGCCGTGCAAATGCTATTTTCTTCTCCCACTGCCAGTGGATGCCCTGCTACCCGGCGGGATGGCGGCCCATCGGGGTGCACCGTTGAGCTGTGCAAATACAACATGCACCATGCTACACGCTATGCCCACTCTGCAGGTGGATGCCCCATAGTTCGGGATGACGGCTCGCGGGGTGCACCGTTGAGCCGTGCAAA
>Ga0307513_10002394_pt1 | contig 25987 bp, 17 predicted proteins | sample 15_EM_MG_FD_202174 | JGI IMG/M metagenome (GOLD analysis project Ga0307513, IMG submission 202174) | Populus trichocarpa ectomycorrhiza microbial communities from riparian zone in the Pacific Northwest, United States - 15_EM | ecosystem: Host-associated > Plants > Roots > Unclassified | place...
ACTTCCCCTACCTTACCTAATGGCCTTCCCACAGTTTTTGTGTCAGACGGCTTCCCACTGTTTTTATGTCACTTATCATTCCCACCATTTTTATGTCGTGTATGGCCACTATTATAGGGGTTTTGACGCAAAAAGTGCGGACCACAGCTGACCCAGGTGGTCATGGACGTTGTTGATGCGAGAGGCGACATCATCGTTGACAGCGGAGAGCTTGGCTTCAACAAAGGACGTGTATTTCGTAATGTCATCGTTGACATCTTTGATGTTCTCGGTGTGGATGATCTGGGCTCGGACCACAGATTCTACAATGTGTGTGAGATTGTGGACCTGTGCGATGGAGAAAGTTTCTCTATTTCTAGAGTTCCTTTGTTCGTTCGCGATGATGTTGAGGGCTTGCCCCATGTCGCACAGAAGGGTGGAAGCTTCGGTCTGTGGAATCTGAAGGTTGTTTGGAGACTGAACAATATCTTTGATAGGGATAGGTTCGGGGAGGATAACGATGTCGGACTGGGTCTGTTGAGCCGGACCACCATCTATGATGCGCATGGCTTCCGTGAAAGATTGGGAGGTGAGGGCCGGGAACATGATGTCCTTGAGGCCATGTGCGAAGTCTTGTTCATCCGCTCCCATTTCAGGAGGGATGGTGCCAAATCTAGCGCCTCGCGGGAGACGGGGGGGGTGTGGAGAGGAAGGTTCGTGACCTGCCAGAACAGACGTGGTGGCCATACCCGAGGGGTAGGTGTCCACCTGTTCCGTGATCTGCTGGCCGTTGAGTACGTAAGAGTCAACGCGGGAGCCGATAGGACGACCCAGAGTGTCGACTGCAGGGGTGGTGGGTTGAAAGGGGGTGGGCATGAGGGGGATGTGACGGCCTAACTCGTCCTGGAATTTCGTGTAGGCGGGTGAGGGAGTGAATTTGGATTCTATTCCCATCTGTTCCGCCAACTTGTTGGCTTCTTCCCACGTGAACGAGGGTCCAGGGCTGCGGTGTATCGGCAGGGATGACGTGAGCTTGCTCTGGGCAAGTTGTAGTTGGTTGGGAGGAGGGGGACCGTCCAGGAGTGGGGTGCGGACGGTGGTGTTCGCCCGGATACGGGAAACATTCCTGCTCTGGGCTCTGGATGCGTGTCTGCTCGAGATAGGGGTTGGGGATCGACTGGCTCTGCCAGAGGTCCCGGCCTTCTGCTTGGACATGCCTCTAGAGACTGGAGGTTTGTTGGTCCGAACTCGAGAGACAGAGCGTTCCTTTTCGGGGGAATCGGTTCTGCCTCTCTTGCGTTCGGGACGCGGAGTGTCTTCTATGGAGGAGGAGGGGAGGAATAATAGATCTTTGGGTGGGGTGGAAAACGAGGAGACAGGGTCATCCTCGTCTTGTTCGGAGTCGTTCGAACTGACGGAGATGTGGGGGCTACCAGGTTCTGACTTCACCTCTCTCTCGGCAGCAGGAGAGGGTGAAACTGGAACATCAAATGCTCCAGGAGGGTCTGAAAAGCCAGACATAATAGCAAAATCGAGTCGAAAGTTTTAAGCGCTTGTAGAGATGATAGAGGTAAGAGGAAGAGAGAGGTGTCTGATGAAGGGAGTTCTATTCGTGGTACAGGCTGGCAAGCTGAACGCGATCGAGCCATCATCCCGCTGGTCCTCCGTTTTGCAGCCAACGCACTCTGTCCTCCCACCACACCTCTCGCTGGCAATAGGAGACACTCATTATATTGACTATTCCTCTTGGGTTTCTCAACCACGTCCCCCATCCATTGCACTGCCCGAGGTATGCCGTTGAAACACTCATCCGTCCCTATCCTCCACCCGTGTCTCACCCACAATATGCTTCATATATCGGGGTAGTCCAGCTGTAATCGAACGTGGTCGCGTTAGGGAGGAGAGGTCTGGGAAGAAATGACGAGAGATGACAGCTCGGAGAGATTCTGCGCCGGCGTTTTCAACGGTGAATCTGGGATGCGTTTGGGTTTGCATCAGGAGGTTCGTTCCGACCTTCCATGGCACTAACCCCGTCCCTCTCAATATTGGATTTCAACCATGGCAAGCGGTGCCTCCCCGTTTGCCACAATGCTCTGGTGCATATTCACAATCACTCTCTCTCACCCTTACGGCACTTCTCCCCCAGCAAGCGACGCCTTTACACACTTCTCTCCCGGTGCTTCCAGGCTTATGGCACAGCGAGTAGCCTTCTGGTCCGCCCTGTCCGCCTTCGTGGAGGTGTCATTTGGAGCTAAGATTTAGTGTGTTAATCCATTCCGGGCCGTGTAACACTTGAGGACAGGGATGGCTTTGATGTGCATTGCGCTTGGAGCTATCGCTAGGCCCCCGATTTCTGGTGCTATCGCCGACGCCACAGGTGGATTCAAGGCTGTTGGTTACTACGCAGGTACCGTCCTCGAATCTCCCTCCGTTTTTTGCTGCCGAACCAAATCGCCCTCTCTTATTCTCTTTCCCTCAGGATCATGCATTCTTGTTGCTGTTGTATTCCCATACCTCACGAAATACCCGATGATCGGCAGCCTGCGCGGAAAATGTTAATACCGGAATTGAAGGGATAACGAACACCCTTTGCATTCCAAGACTATGGTAACATCGATGCTCTTCGCAAACTCACACCGTCAATTAGGCGGTACCAATTTACCCTCCCTTGCACAAGCAGGTGCCCCGCACGTTAAAATTTATATCATTTAGGAACCCCCGTTCGACGACCATATGTTATCACGGACGCATCCACCACCTCATTTTTTGTTCTCGCATATAACATACACACCCACACGTACGACCCATCGCCAAAACCTTCGCGCCTCGCGTCGCGCTTTTGTAATCCATCCCGGCTGTCATGTCATGTCTTGAGTATCATCGTACTGATTTCTTGCTTTAAGTTTAATTCGTAGTAAAGTGTAACAGAGTGTGAATGAAGATCAGAGACTATTGACTGTATATAATGCCAGAACAACCCGCACGCGCGTAGAGGAATATGCGAAGACTTCGAAAAAGCAAATGCGAGAACCCCAACCACTTTTAGTTGGCTCAGTCGGTTCGCTCGATTGAATTGATATGGGCGACGAGCCTTATATTGTCGTTGTCAGCCGAGACGCAGTGTTACTCACGTATATCATAAGCCTACTATACGACTGGTGTGCGGCGTGTAACAACAGAAGAGATCGCCGCGGGCTTGGATGACCACGGGATCCCAAGTGTCAGCATCCACAAATGATATTTGCCCAGCACGTTGTTTAGACTAGCAAACCAACAACGTCAGCCGTTACGGTGAAATCAAACATTTGGGAATGATGGACGATCTACGAAACAAGTGGCAGACAACGGGCCGGACAACACAAGATACAGATCAAATCACAAGCAGCAATACAACAAGACGGTCAATATTGGAAGGTCAATCAGTTAGATAGAAAACGTCCTTGGGAGAAAGAGGAAGACTGGGGTAACAGCAATGATGAGGACTATGGCGGTCAGATTGAATCGGACTTCCGTCCAGATGTGGGGTAGGTTGTGCGCGGAAGGGCGTATCCGGGTGAACTCGTGGGATTGTGCCCCAAGCTGAGAATCGAGAGTTAACAAGGAAGCAGTAGCGTTTCCAGGAGCTTACCAGGGGTGATCAGCTTTCTAATTTCTCTCCAATATCACGGAGGAGAGTCATGCACTCCTCGAGATCTTTCGCCGCTTCGAATCTCTCAAAAACATCGGCAGCGCCCAGAGCCTCGGACTTCGCCTCCTCGAACCTGCCCTGTCCATACCAAAACCTGGCCTGGAGTTGCGTTGCGCGAGCCAGATAGTATGGGTCATTGATCGCCGCGTGCGACTTGGCACGTTCGACGCTCGCGTGTGCCTCGTCAAACCTGCCTTCCTTGGAGAACAGGTCCGCAAGTTCGTAATGATTCCGGGACAGTTGGTTATGCCAGTTGAAAGGAGACGCGATCCTGAGAGCTGTCTCGAAATGGTCGATGGCCTCCTTTGTCTCTCCATTGGAATAGCATATCTTGCCAAGGATACGATGGCATTTGCAGACCGCAAATCGTTCGCGTCCGTCCGAGAGAAGATCGATCGCTTGTGACGCAGCTTCTTCTGCAGCATCAAGCTGGTTATCGCCATGCAACGACCAAGCAAGCAGTACCAAACACCGTGCTTGTCCCGATATGTTATTGAGCCGTTTGTAAATTTCCAATGCTTCCCTCGCCTGCTGTATCCCTTCCTCATGAAGGGCGAGCATCCGGTTTACATTGCATATCAACATCAGTGTGTCAGCAACCCGAAGGTTATCCCCTCGCTCTCTCCAGAGCTTCAATGTATGAAGAAGGATCTGTTTGCTCTCCACGCGATTCCCGACGCGGTCGAACAACAGTGAGAGCTGGGTCAAACACTCTGGCTTGGAGGGGTGATCATCCGGGAGTCCTTCAATCTTTGGTCCCAGGATAACAAGCCGACCTTTGTGCCAGTAGAGGTGTTGCATGAAACGAGCACAGGCGGTCCAGACTCCGTCCGAGTTCGCGTCGATCGTTGTGAAGACATCGAGCAGGTGCTCGACATTCATATCTTCTGATGTGATCCACCGCCCTTCTTCGAAACCGGGGTCACCAGGATTGATGAAAACTGACAACCGGGCGAAGTAATGCTTCTTGATTGTGCGGAGGAGGGGAGACGACCTTGGATCTTTGGGACAAAGATAGTCACGGAGGGGTGCCAGCATTGCGACAAATCCGTTGCTTCGGTAAGTCAGAGAAAGCGTGCAGAACTTGTCAAATGTATTCTTTCTGTCAGAACTGATCGGAAACAACCACTTAAAGGTGGTCCTTATTGGGAGCAATCGGTCAAGGTTGTCCTCGTCGACGCCTTGAGGGAAGAAGGCGATGACACCGAGGAGGTTGCGGGCGTCAGGGCCGAGTTTGCGGAACATCGGCGAGGCCAGCGAAAGCTCGATCGTTGCCGCAAGGCTCTCGTTGTGGTCTGTCCGAAGTACTCGTGTTCGGTGCGCCTCCCACTCCCTCGCCAGTCGATCGTTGTCCCACTTGTTGTGATACGCGACAGTGGCAAGCAGGGTGACCGAAAGCGGATGGAAATCGAGTTGCTCCAGGATCTTGTCGACCCGATTAGATCGTTCTCCGCCCTCGTATATGCGATGGAAGGCATCACGTGCGGCCTCCGCCGACAATACTGGGATGTCAAGGGCCTTGCAGTCGGGAGGAATGGTTGAGATACGAGATGTGATGCCGAGACAAATGTTGTCGAACCGACTCAGCTCCTCCACCACCTCATATATCTCCCGAGTCCCTGGTCCCTGGGGGTCGAGAATGGATTCGGCGTTGTCGAGAAACAGGATCATATCTGTTGAGGACAGAAAGGGTCGTAGGGGGGTCAGGTCCTCAGGATTTTCGACCTTCGCACCGACGACCTTGGAGAGTCTGGCGAGGAAGTGATTGCGTGAGGTGGGGAACTGATCGCAACGGATGAATCGACGGTTGTCGTCGAACCGTTGCTTGATGCGATCATGGTGGAGGACCGTAAGAGCAATGGATGTCTTCCCAATCCCCCCTGCACCGATGAGAGCAATTGGAGTAAGGTCTTCGGTAAGACCAAGGATCTTCTCGACCAGTTCGTCCCGTCCGAAACAGGCCCTCGGTGGCGGCGGGGGTGATTCCCCGAGAGTGTTATGCGAACGTATGACTGTTAACCCCATGATATTCGAGGTTGCTGACTTGACTTGAGCCTAGGGCATGGTCAGCGTTCCGCCGTCGGTGGGTGGCCAGCTGCACTTACCGAGTGGTGTTGACTGTCGGTACCTTTCTGGCTTGTCAACGCGGTACGATGCATCTCCGCAACCAACACATGGGTATTGATTGCAAGCTCTGTCTGAAGGGATGGTAGTGAGTGATTGGCGAACGGATCCGACTAGACCTACATTGAAGACGTGAAGGATCCTATTGAGTTCAGACCTCCAAGCTGCTATCACGTCCTTATCGTTCTTCGCGTGGACGAGTCGGGAGAATAAATTCCGCCCGCCCTTTTCGGTGATGTTTCCTTGGATCTCCGCTACGGTCCTGCGATTGAAAGCGTTATTAGAGGGTCGTGCACGGCATCCGTCCGCTGGTTTTGCTCACGTCATCAATTGTTCAATCGCCTCGCGCACGGACCGGCTGAAGTTGTCCGACCGTCTTCCGTCAATCCCCCGGTCGAGAGCTTTACATACATCAGCGCAAGCCAGCCCGAGTTCGATATAATCGCCTTCATTGGCCATGGAATCCTGATTGGATGTGAGCTTGAGATGGGTCATCGGGGAAGAGAAAACACACACCCTAATCATTGTCAGAAGGATGCTGACGGAACCAAAGACGGCCTTGGCTGGTGTGATGCTCGAGACCTCTTTCGCGAGGTTCAAGGCCTCTATGGTCGTGTTCAACGATGAGAGAGTGGTGTCTCGACGCTTCTGTCGGGATTTTGTAGACATGGTCGAAAGGATGGAGGTAGCGCGAGAAAGGTGTGGCACGCAGGCTGTACGGCCCTGATAGAGATGGGCGTCCATTTTGTCACGACACGCCTTGTTTTTATTTTAACACAATCATCTTCTACCCCGCAACGACACACCTCGTATAAACGGGCTGTCCAATGAATAGAGTTTTAATTCGTGGTCGGGGCACAGGCTAGGCTGAACGCGATCGACCGATCAGCCCCACCACCAATCCTTCATTTGCGGCCAACGCTCTCTGTCCTCCCTCCGCACCTCTCGCCAGGCCGTTGAAACACTCACCTGTCCCGTATCGATATCCTCCGCCCGTGTCTCACCTACAACGCGCTTCAGATACCGGGGTAATCCGGTCGTAAATCGAACGCGGTCGCATTAGGGAGGAGAGATCTGGAAAGGAATGACGAGAGATATCAGCTGGCTTGTTCGGACCCGTCGGAGGAACCCCAAGCCGGCGTTTCCAAAGGTGAGTCTAGGTTTGTTCTGACCTTCCGTGGTGCTAACCCTGTCCCTCTCGATATATTTTGACCATCGGAAGTGGCGGGTCGGCCTACAGCTGGGGCGGGTCTCTCTCGTGCGGTTGCTCGTCCATCCACCGTCCCTTGTCCCGGACCTCGTGGGGTGCCGGAGGTGTCAATGAAACATCGCCACGGTGATTTCGTTCTCCTGGCTGCATTATGGAGGTTGAGGGGACAGCTGAACCCCGTCGGTCACCCTAGTAGCGACATTGTGCTCATACTGAAGGGCGGTTGTGGGAGTCTGTGCACTACGGCTTGTCACCAATTCCGAAGGAGTCATGTGTTCGATAGTAATAATATTCCCCGCCGGGTACCGACTGTCCACCTAATTCGTACTTGAAGCCAACCACAGCACTGGCGATGAACATCACTCTTTCCTCTCTCCGTTTGCCATAATACTCCGGTGCACGTTCACAACCACCCTCTCTCACCCTTACGGCACTTCTCCCCCAACAAGCGTCACCTTTCTCTCCCGGCGTTTCCAGGCTTATGGCACAGCGAGTAGCCTTCTGGTTCGCCCTGTCCGCCTTCGTGGGGATGTCGTTTGGAGCTTAGGTTTAGCGTGTTAATCAGTTCCGGGCTGTCTAACACTTGAGGACAGGACTGGCTTTGACGTGCATTGCGCTTGGAACAATCGATGGGCCCCCGACTCCTGGTGCTATTGCCGACACCACAGGCGGATTCAAGGCTGTTAGTTGCTACGTAGGTATTGTCCTCGGCTCTCCCTCCGTTTCTTCCCGTCGTACTAAATCTGTCGCTGTTGTATTCTTATACCTCACGAAATACCTGATGCATCGGCGGCCTGCACAAAAAATGTTAGTACCAGAACTGAAGGGATAACGAACATCCTTTGCATTTATGCCGTTCAAAGTGCCCAAAAAAGAATTCTATCGCGCACACGTAAAATCACGTCGCACGTCACAAATACCCCTCCCTCATCGCACATATCACCCCCACCTATCGCACATATCACCCCCACCTATCGCACATACTGCCCCTCACTTATCGCGCAAAGACCCGGACTTCCCCTGGGCAAATTTTCTTGCCTTATTCCGGACAAAGCCAGAGGTAGGGAGACTTTTCCGTCGGTTTTTACATTATTTGGAGGTGGTTTCGTGGTGGTATTGCCGTTTTTCTGTTGGACGGAGGGGCCGCGGGATTGGCCGGGAGGCGCGCTTAGGGATGTCCCGCTAGGACCCACCGACGCGAAACCTGCCTCGGTAAATATCGTTTTCTACTCTAAGTCGTTACAGGCCTATTCTCGTGAAAATAATTATGATCAGGCCGAGTTGTCGTCGGGAGGCCCCCCTTTGTGACCCGCTGCTCAAGCGCTCACGAAGCGTAAACGCGTGACTCCCGACCTCCACGATTCAAGCGCCCATCGGGTTCGACACGGCGTGAAGGAGGCACTCGGGGGCCGGCCTCACGTCCGCGATCTCAGTGCAACGTTACATACATGATTGCCTTGGCGGGAAACACGGGCGCAAACTGGGAATGGGGGCACGAAAAAAAGTTAACAAACGACTACGAAATGAGAAACACCCGTGAGGCTACGTGGTACTTGCCCAGCTTCCGTCGCTCTCCTCCGTCAGACGGCGGTGCCAATAACCAGTTCACGGCGCGTCGGCCAACACCTTCCTGAAGGAATTTCTGAGGGGAAGTGATCGGATCACGGGCTCCGGCCAATCCCGCGGCCCCTCCGTCCAACAGAAAAACAGCAATACCGCCGCGGAACCCCCTCCAGATAATGCGGAAACCAACGGAACAAGCCCCTTACTCCCGGCTCTATCCGGAATAAGGCAAGAAATTTCACCCAGGGGAAGTCCGGGTCTTTGCGCGATAAGTGAGGGACAGTGTGTGCGATAGGTGGGGGCGGTATGCGCGATGAGTGAGGGATATTTGTGACGTGCGGCGTGATTTTACGTGTGCGCGATGGAAATCTTTTTTGGGCACTTTGAACGGCATATGCATTTAAAGACTATGGTAACATCGGCGCTCTTCGCAAACTCACTGTCAATTCGGCGGTACTAATTTACCCTCCCTCGCGCAAACAGACGCCCCGCACGTTAAATTTTATATCATTTAGGAAACCTCATTCGACGACCACATGTTATCATGGACCCATCTGCCACCTGATTTCTTGTTCTCACATACAGTATACACACCCACACGTACGACCCATCACTTGAGAACCTTCACGCCTCACGTCGCGCCTACGCAACCCGGTCCGGCTGTCATGTCATACCCCGAGTTTTGTCGTATCGTTTTCGTGCTTTGAGTCTAATCCGTAGCAGTGCAATATAATACGGATGAAGATTAGGAATTGATGACTGTATGTAAGGCCAGAATAATCCGTGCCGCGTATAAAAAATATCTGAGGACTTCGAAAGGGCAAGTGCGGGACCCCGCCCACTTCTATTGGCACACTCGATTGAACCGACATGGGTAACGAAAGCTGTACATGTACTGCCGTTGTCACTCGAGCTGCAGTGTCGCACACGCATGTCAAAGGTCTACTATACGGCTGGTGTACGGTGTACAACAACAGAAGAGATCACGGCTGTCTTGAAGGGCCATGGGATCCCCGGCGCCAGCATCCACAAATAACAATTCCAAAAGCACGCTACGGATATGCAGATTAGCAAGAGCCACCGTCAACAATGACAGCCATCAAATAGGGAAATCAAACGTTCGGAAAAATGGAGGACCAACGACACATTAAAAGTGAAACAAGTACAGCACGGAAGACGGGGGACTTGACAACACGGGAGACATATCAATGACGAACAGCGGGACAGCAGAATGCACAATATTAGGAGGTCAACCAGTTAGGTAAAGAACGTCATTGGAGGAAGGGGGGAGATGGAGGGTAGCAGCAGTAATGAAGACTATGACGGTCAGGAATTAGGTTTCCGTCTAGACGTGGGGTAGGTTGTGGACAAAGGGATGTGTCCGGGTAAACTTGTAAGACGGTGTCCGGTATGCCAGGATGAGAGTGGAGAGAGTTAACACGCATAGAAAGGAGCGGTGTTTCCAAGAGCTCACCATAGGTAATCAGCTTTCCCATTTCTCTCCGATGTCACGGAGGAGAGCCCTGGACTCCTCCAGATCTTTCGCCGCTCCGAACCTCTCAAAAACATCGGCAGCCCGCAGAGCCTCAGACTTCGCCTCCTCGAACCTGCCCTGTCCATGCCAGAATCTGGCCTGGAGCTGCGTTGCGCAAGCCAGATAATACGGGTCATCGATCGCCGCGTGCGACTTGGCGCGTTCGACGCTCGCGTGTGCTTCGTCAAACCTGCCTTCCTTGAAGAACAGGTCCGCCAGTTCGTAATGATTCCGGGACAGTTGGTCGTGCCAGTTGAAAGGGGACGCGATCCTGAGGGCCGTCTCGAAGTAGCCGATGGCCTTCTCTGTCTCTCCCCTGGAATAGTATATCTTGCCAAGGATACGATGGCATTTGCAGATCGTAAATTTTTCGTCTTCGTCCGAGAGAAGATCGATCGCTTGGGACGCAGCTTCCTCTGCGGAATCAAGCTGGTTGTCACCATGCAACGACCGAGCGAGCTGTTCCAAAGACCGTGCTTGTCCCCATATGTGATTGAGCTGTTTGTACATCTCCAATGCCTCTCTCCCCTGCTGTATTCCTTCCTTGTAGAGGCCAAGCGTCTGGTTTACACTGCATATGAACCTCAATGTTTCAGCAATCTGAAAGTCATCCTGTCGCTCTCTCCAGATCTTCAAGGTGTGGAGAAGGAGCTGCTTGCTCTCCACACGATTTCCAACACGGTCGAACAACCGCGAGAGCTCCGATAAACATTCTGGCTTGAAGGGGTAGTCATCCGGGAGCCCTTCAATCTTCAGACCCAGCATAACAAGCCGACTTTTGTGCCAGTAGAGATATTCCATGAAGTGAGCACAGGCGTACCAGACTTCGTCCGAGTCCGCGTCGATCGTTGTGAAGACGTCAAGCAGGTGCTCGACATTCATATCCTCTGATGTGATCCACCGCCCTTCTTCAAAGCCGGGCTGGCCAGGATTGATGGAAATTGACAACCGGGCGAAGTAACACTCCTTGATTGTACGGAGGAGGGGAGACGACCTTGGATCCTTTGGGCAAAGGTAGTCGCGGAGGGGTGCCAACATCATGACGAATCCGTTGCTTCGGTACGTCAGAGAAAGAGTGCAGAGTTTGTCGAAGATGTTCATCCTGTTGGATAGGGCGGGAAAGAGCCAGTCAAGGTTGTTCTCATTGACGCCTTGAGGGAAGAAGGCGATGACACCAAGGAGGTCGTGAGCATCGGGGCCAAGTTCACGGAACATCGGCGAGGCCAGCGAAAGCTCGATTGTTGCCGCAAGGCTCTCCTTGTGGTCTGTCTGAAGTACCCGTGTCCGGTGCGTGCCCCACTCACTCGCCAATCGATCGTTGTCCCACTTGTTGTGATGTGCGACGGTACCAAGCAGGGTCACCGAGAGTGGATGGAAGTCCAGTTGCTCCAGGATCTTGTCAACAAAATCGGAATGTTCGCCATTCTTGTATATGCGATAGAAGGCACTGCGTGCAGCTTCCACCAACAATGTTGGGATCTCGAGAGTCTCGTAGTCGGGAGGAACGGTCGAAATGCGAGACGTGATGCCAAGACAAATGTTGTCGAACCGACTCAACTCCACCACCACCTCATATATCTCCCGAGCACCTGGTCCCTGCGGATCGAGGATGGATTCGGCGTTGTCGAGAAACAGGATTATGTCCGTTGATGATAAGAAAGATCGTAGGGGGGTCAGGTCTTCAGGGTTTTCGACCTTCGCACCAATGACCTTGGAGAGTCTGGCGAGGAAGTGAGTGCGGGACGCGGGGAACTGATCACAACGGATGAATCGACGGTTGTCACCGAACCGTTGCTTGATGCGATCATGGTGGAGAACGGTCAGAGCAATGGACGTTTTCCCGATCCCCCCAGTACCGATGAGAGTGATTGGAGTGAGATTCTCGGCGAGACCAAGGACCTTCTCGATCAGTTCGTCCCGTCCGAAGCAGGCCCTCGGCGGCTGCGGAGGCAGTTCTCCAAGAATGCTATGGAAATGTGAGATCGTGAATCCCATGCTATTCGAGATTGCTGACCTCGCTTGGATCTAGGGGGTGGTCAACATTCTGTTGTTGATGTAGGGTCACACTCACCGAGTGATGTTGGTTGTCGATACCTTCCTGACCTGTCAACGCGTTCCGATGCATATCCGCAACCAACACGTGGGTATTAATTGCAAGCTCAGTCTGAAGGGGGAATGAATAGCGATTGCCGAAGGCAACCTATCGAACGCACGTTGAAGACATGAAGGGCCCTATTGAGCACTACATTCCAAGCGGCAATCATGTCTTTGTCGTTCCTTGCGTGGACGATTCGGGAGAACATATTCCGTTCACTCTTCTCGATGACGCTTCCCTGGATCTCGGCCACGGTCCTGCGATTGGGAGCGTGGTTAGCGAATCGTGCACGACATCCGTGCCCCGGTTTTACTCACGTTGTCAATTGCCCAACCGCCTCGCCCACAGATCTGCTGAACTCATCCAATCGTCTTCCGTCCATTCCCCGGTCAAGAGCCCGACACACATCAGCGCATGCAAGTCCGAGCTCAACATATTCGGTTTTGTTGATCATCGAGTCCTGGTTAGATGTGAGCCTGGAACGAATCGCCGGAGAAGAGGAGAAACGGACTCTGATCATTGTCAAAAGGACGCTGACTATGCCGAAAACAGCTGGGGCTGGTGTGATGGTTGTGGCCTCCTTCATGATTTTCAAGGCCTCGATGGCCGCATTGAGTGATGAGAGAGTGACGTCTCGCCGTTTCTGTCGCTGGGGCTTCGCAGCCATGGTCGAAACTGGAGGTAGCTGGAAGAGAAAGGTGTGACACGCAGGCTGTGCAGGGGGACCTGGACCCTAATGTGGATGGGCGGCCATTTGTCACGACGCGCCCCGTGTGAACGGGCTGTCTGATGAAGAGGATTATATTCGTAGTAAGGCTGGTAAAGGATAAGCTGCCAGATTGAACGCGATCGACCGATCACCCAAGTCCTTCGTTTATAGCCAACGCTCTCTGTCCTCCCATCACACTTCTCACCAGCAGGAAGAAACACTGATCCCGTTGACTGTTCTTATTGGGCTCCTCAATTATGTTCTTCTCTCAATCTCTCTCACCCGTTGCACTGCCTGAGGTACGTCATCGAAACTGGACCGTCCCGCAGCCTCCGCTCGTTTCTCACCCCCAGTGTGTTTCGGACATCGGGGTAATCCAATTATAAACGAAACGTGGTTACGGCAGGGGCAAAAGTCTGGAAAGGAATGATGAGGGGTTTCAGCTAGCTTGTTCGGAGCCGTCGGCGCGAAGCTCAATGTGGGGAATTCCAAAGGTGAGTCTGACATGCGCTCCAGCTTGCATCATTCTCGCCTTCCATAGCACTAACCCATCACTCTCAATATTAGATTTCGATCCTCGAAAGTGGCGGGTCTGCCCAAGATACACACCCTCACGTACGACCTATCACCAAAACCCTCACACCTCACGTCGCGCTTTTGTATTCCGCTCCTGGCTATCATGCCATGCCTTGAGTTTGGTGACCGAATGTATGGCCAGAACGACCCGTACGCGCGTAAAGAAATATGCGGAGACTTCGAGAAGGCAAGTGCGAGACCCCGACCGCTTTTATTTGGCTCAGTCGGTTCGTTTGATTGAATCGACATGGGCAACTAGCCGTATACCGTCGACGTCGTTGTTAACAGAGCTGCAATGTTATGCACCCATGACAAAACCCCACCATGCGGTCGGTGTATGACGCGTAATAACGCGTGGGATCGCCGTAGGTTTGTATGACCGCGGGACCCCTAAGCATCAGCATCCACAAGTAATACCCGCCTAGTACGTTGTGTAGGCCAGCAAGTTGCATGGGGAAATAGGGAGTTCGGAAACAATGGTCAATCCACGACACAAAAAAGCGGAGCATGTACGATAAGTGGAAGACGAGGGGCTAGACAACACGAGATGCAGATCAATCAGATCAAGTACAGGAAACGGGAAAACGAAACGCACCATATCAAAAGGCCGACCGGTTAGATGGAGAACATTCTTGGGAGAAAGAGGGAGAAGGCGGGTAGCAGCAATAATGAAGACTATGACGGTCAGGAACTGTATTCCCGCCCGGACGTGGGGTCAGTTGTGTGCGGAAGGATGCCCGGTGCGCCAAGCTGAGAATGGAGAGTTAACACGTATAGGAAGTAGCAATGTTTCCATGAGCTCACCAGTGGTAACCAGCACTCTCATTTCTCTTCGATATCACGGAGGAGAGCCCTGCACTCCTCCAGATCTTTCGCCGCTCCGAACCTCTCAAAAACATCGGCAGCCCGCAGAGCCTCAGACTTCGCTTCCTCGAACTTGCCCTGTCCATACCAGAACCTGGCCTGGAGCTGCGTTGCACAAGCCAGATAGTATTTGTCATCAATCGCCGCGTGCGACTTGGCGCGTTCGACGTTCGAGTGGGCTTCGTCAAACCTGCCTTCCTTGAAGAACAGGTCCGCCAGTTCGTAATGATTCCGAGACAGTTGGTTATGCCATTTGAAAGGGGACGCAATCTTGAGGGCCATCTTGAAGTGGTCAATTGCGTTCTCCGTCTCTCCCATGGAATAGCATATCTTGCCAAGAATGCGATGACAACGGCAAACCTCAAATTGGTCGCGATTGCCCGAGAGAAGGTCGATCGCTCGCAACGCGGCCCCTTTTGCGGCATCGAACTGGTTGTCGCTATGTAACGACCAAGCAAGCAGTGTCAAGGTCCGCGCTTGTCCTACTATGTCATTGAGCCGTTTGAGAATTTTCAATGCTTCTCTCGCCTGCTGTATCCCTTCCTCATGGAGGCCGAGCACCTGGTTTACATTGCATATCAACCTCAGTGTGTCGGCAACCCGAAGGTTATCCCCTCGCTCTCTCCAGAGCTTCAAGATGTGAAGAAGGAGTCGTTTGCTCTCCACGCGATTCCCAACGCGGTCGAACAACAGTGAGAGCCGGGTCAAGCACTCTAGCTTGGAGGGGTGGCCATCCGGGAGCCCTTCAATCTTTGGCCCCAGCATAACGAGCCGACCTTTGTGCCAATAGATGTGCCTCATGAACTGAGCGCAGGTGTCCCAGACCTCGCGCGATCTTGCGTCGATGGTTGTGAAGATATCAAGCAGGTGCTCGACATTCACATCCTCTGATGTGATCCACCGCCCTTCTTCGAAACCAGGGTCGCCAGGATTGATGGAAACTGACAACCTGTCGAAGTAACACTCCTTGATTGTGCGGAGGAGGGGAGACGACCTTGAATCTTTGGGGCAAAGATAGTCGCGGATGGGTGCAAGCATCGTGACGAATCCGTTGTTTCGGTAAGTCAGAGAAAGAGTACAGAGCTTGTCGAAGATGTTCATCCTGTTGGAGAGCGTGGGAAAGAGCCAATCAAGGTTGTTCCCATTGATGCCTTGAGGGAAGAAGGCAACGACGCCAAGGAGGTCACGGGCTTCGGGGCCAAGTTCACGGAACATCGGCGAGGCGAGCGAAAGCTCGATCGTTGCTGCAAGGCTCTCCCTGTGGTCTGTCCGAAGTACCCGCGTCCGGTGCGTCTCCCACTCCCTCGACAATCGATCGTTATCCCACTGGTTGTGATACGAGACGGTACCAAGCAGGGTCACCGAAAGCGGGTGGAAGTCCAGTTGCTCCAGTATCTTATCGACAAGATTGGATTGCTCGCCATTCTTGTATATCCGGTAGAAGGTATTGCGCGCAGCCTCCACCGACAATGTCGGGATGCCGAGAGCTTCGCAGTCGGGAGGGATGGTCGAGATGCGAGACGTAATTCCAAGACAAATGTTGCTGAATCGACTCAGCTCCTCCACCACCTCGTATATCTCCCGAGCGCCTGGTCCCTGCGGATCGAGAATGGATTCGGCATTGTCGAGAAACAGGATCATGTCTGTTGAGGATAAGAAGGGTCGTAGGGGGGTCAGGTCCTCAGGATTTTCGACCTTTGCACCAACGACCTTGGAGAGCCTGGCGAGAAAGTGAGTGCGGGACGCGGGGAACTGATCGCAACGGATGAATCGACGGTTGTCGCCGAATCGTTGCTTGGTGCGGTCGTGGTGGAGGACCGTCAGAGCGATAGACGTCTTTCCGATCCCCCCTGCACCGATAAGAGCGATTGGAGTGAGGTCTTCGGCGAGACAAAGGACCTTCTCGATCAGATCGTCCCGTCCGAAACAGGCCCTTGGCGGCTGCGGAGGCAGTTCCCCAATAATGCTACGGAAATGTAAGATCGTGAACCCCATGCTATTCGAGATTGCTGACCTGGCTTGGATCTAGGGGATGGTCAGCATTCTGTCGTTGGTGGATGGAGAGTCCCACTCACCAAGTGATGTTGGCTGTCGATACCTTCCTGAACTGTCAACGCGTTCCGATGCATATCCGCAACCAACACGTGGGTATTAATTGCAAGTTCAGTCTGAAGGGGGAGTGGTTAGCGATCGCCGAAGGCAACCGATCGAACGCACGTTGAAGACATGAAGGACCCTATTGAGCACTACATTCCAAGCGGCAATCATGTCTTTGTCATTCCTTGCGTGGACCATTCGGGAGAATAGATTCCGTTCACCCTTCTCAATGACGTTTCCTTGGATCTCGGCCACCGTCCTGCGATTGGGAGCGTGGTTAGCGAATCGTGCAAGACATCCGTGCGTCAGTTTTACTGACGTTGTCAATTGCCCAACCGCCTCACCCACAGACCGGCTGAATTCGTCCAATCGTCTTCCGTCCATCCCCCGATCAAGAGCCCTACACACATCAGCGCATGCCAGCCCGAGCTCGACATAGTCGGTCTTGTTGGCCATCGAGTCCTGGTTAGATGTGAGCCTGGAAAGAATCGTCGGAGAAGAGGGGAAACACACTCTGATCATTGTCAGAAGGACGCCGACGGTACCAAAAACAGTTGGAGCTGGAGTGATACTTGTGGCCTCCTTCATGATATTCAAGGCCTCGATGACCGCATTGAGCGATGAGATAGTGACATCTCGGCGTTTTTGTTGTTGGGATTTCGTGGCCATGGTCGAAACTGGTGGTAGCTGCGAGAGAAAGGTTTGGCGTAATAGGGATGGGCGGTCATCTAGTACGCCTCGTGTGAACGGGCTGTCTGATGAAGAGGATTCAATTCTACAGGTTGAGCTGAACGCGGCGATCAACTGGGGGCCGGCAACCCTCTGCCAAAATTTGATCCCGCCCGGATTTTCCCACACACTCAAATCCTTCCGCATTTTTATGAAGTCTTTGACACCAGACTACCACGTACCACAAACGACTTAGAAACATATGCTACAAGGGGGCATATCAAACTTTAATGCCATAACATGGCTCCTGGGGGAAATTACGTTGAACAGTAGAAATCCGTGTTTTCTTCGGAATGTCCCCCCAAACCAGTGATCGAGGTGAGTGGAGAAACCCCCCAGAAAGGGGTGTCCAGACAAGACATAAAGGACGAAAAAATATGTATCCACCTCGAGTTTTATGCGCGATTCTCCGGCGGTCTTGGGGAAGGTGTTGAGTGGGATGCTCGACGGTCTGTAGTATGATGTAATTTGACATCTACAACGTCCCGGCCGCTGAGAAAGGGCATATGTTTCGAAACCTCCGGGGTAAGCGTTGTATGCGGAGTTTTGCCTTTCTGAAAAAATCATGTTAGGCATGGATGTAATATCGTGCTGTGTATTATTTCCGTGTATCTAATCCGATGTTCCTACTGTGGACGGTCGTTGATTTGGTGTTTGGGCTTGGTATAATGTTTCGTCTGAGATCTACCCAGTCGTCTCGCTTCTGCGTTATTTAGAAATGTATCTAGCTTTACAGCGAGTCCTCACATCTATCTTCTCACTCCTAGGTCACTTCGGAGAACCCTGCTCACCCCCCTTGCCACCCTGTCCGAACCTCAGACACGAATCACTCCTTTGGACACGCTCGAAGTTGTCCATCGGTCCGAGATGACGTCTTCAACCGCAACGTCGGTATCTTCCCCATCAGCCTGGGGATTATCCAAGCCACCCTTCCGCTCTGAGTCACAGCAAGACCAGGGCAAACGATGAGCGCCCTGAAACTGGGGCTTACTTTGTCTGTGACCTTTGACCCTCTCATCTATATCCTTCTTTGCACGCTCGTGTTTGTTCTGTTTCTCCACCTGAATTCGTTTCCCATACTTCTTTTTCTGTCACCCCCTTCACTCCTCTTAGCCTCGGTGGACCCGTTTAACAGACGTCAACGGATACGTCGCATGCGCGAGCTAGAATCGGCCGTTTTGGCAAAGCAGTCCGCAGGGTGTGTGAATAGGAATTTGTGTTTCGAGGCAAGGGTGCTGGCCTCTTGGGCACTACAAAGGGCAGGTTTGTAGCTGCGACATTTAGTGAGCTGGAAAAAAGGTTTGTAAGTGGTGTGTATCGATTCAAGTCGTCCTTGTGGTCAACTATATGAGACTCTGGGTATGGGATGTCCAGGGTAGTTTGGGGTCGAGTTGGGTAGTTTCCCTGATGCTCTCGAGGGCATGCTACGCGAATGATGAGACACATCGGCAATGCGCCTGCCGGTCAACCGCGTCCGTGGCGGGTTTTGAAGAGGAAAGTCAACGCTTAGAGTCAAAATATATCACGGAACCCAGTCGATTGTCCTTCTGCAGAACAACCGAGGGGGTCAGTTTGCTGATACAGGAAAATCATTCAACTCGGAGAGCGCGCACCTTGTTATCAATGAAACGTCGTTATCACCGGAGATTCGTCTTCCTCGGTATTGGCGCCTTCAGAACCAGAGCCTCCATCTTCAAGGCGTTCAATGACCCCGATTCACCACCCACAAAACGAGTCGGGGTATTGGAGGGTATTGGTGTGGAGGGGGAGCCATCTGATGACGCTGTCGAGAGCATCGTGCCGTAGGCATCTCGAGGCCATGGGCTGCGCAAGCACTGTTTAGCACTCTCAACACTCCCAACACCTTGGGGCGATGATGCGGATGGGACGGTCTGCATGGTGTCCCGGAGCCCGAACGGGTAAGCACGGCGTTCACGATGATAACTATCAGATTTGAAACTCAAAGGTCAATCCAGGTCGAGAGTGGGAGATTCACTCTAACATACTTTGGGGGGATTGCGGGTAATTCTTCGGTTAGTTGCTTGTCAGATTTCCGACACAAATTCGAATCCTCCGCCCTGGCGAAATCATCGACAAGAACCTCCCTCAAGTCCCCCGTCGCATCCAGGACTTTCGGCCATTCATGTATCATCTACCCCACTCGGCATGGCCCGCTCTTCCGTTCCTCGCTTGTCAAAGTCCTCGAGACGATAGGGTTTTCACCACCATCGCCTGAGATCCTCGTGGGTTCGTAGAATAACCTTCATGAGCCCTCAGACTCAGACCCAGAGACGCAAGAGGTGAGGCGGACAGGCAAAATTGGGCGTTGGGAACCCTCCGATGAGGCGGTAAGAGAGAGGGGTACTGGGTAGCCTCTTGGGAGTTCATATGTGTCGTGGGGTTCTGTGACGCTCGTCCTGTTCTCATAAGTTCGCTGGTCACTGGCAGACTCTCACTTTGTAGACGAAATCGACGTACGGAGAGGGTATGCACCCATCGTCTTGTTCAGGCCCAACCACATCCCTCCGACTCGAAGGTCCAGCCCACACAGTATGTCGAGTTCTGTGTATCCAATAGTCTTAACATGGGTATTGGAATCGGGGATGTCCTGTTGGTCGGTTGAGGACCTCGTCCCGCGAAGTTCGTGGCGAGGTCTCTGCGGAGCGGCCCCCGCGTGAGTTCGCGTTCCGGGGTGGGGGTTAACGGGAGGAGCTGGGGCCATAACGCGTAATTGGGATATTGAACGAAAGAGGTTCCGATGCACGTCGAACTGCCTCTGTTACAAGCTCGTACGGGTCGTAGCAATGGTGATAAGAGACAGGGCGTAACACTCGCTTGCCTTCAGAACATCGTCAGAGGGGAGGGGTGCTTGTAAGTATGTTTGCCGTGCCAGATGGGTCGGTGGCAGGCCCCTTCCCGACCCTCGATGGAGCAACCGGGTGTTTACCGGGCCGGAATTGCTTCCTCCTATCTCCACACTCGTCCCGCCGGCAGCCCCATGTTGGTATGTCCGTTCACCGACGGCCAGGGAGGAACCCGTTCCGGACCCCGCCCAATCCTCCCTTAACCTCCGTCCCACGTCGGTCGAATTCACAAGAACGCGGAAACTAAATGGCCGTTCGACAGACGCCGACGTCGACACTACAAATCACCGAAGTATACCTGGAGTCGAATGAGCGAATACTGCCATGATATCGGGTGCCACGGAAGACCGGCCATCGAAAACCAAGGAGGATGAGGAAACCGTGTCCAGCCCAGCCATTGCTACACCCGGTGCGGATGACGTCGGTTGCCCGGATGGCTGGTTGCTTGGCTGGTTGCAAGTCTGTAGTCTTGGGCGTGAGTCAGATGTCCGTTCTCGCTTTTTTGAGTTTTCTGACGAGGTCTGGTCATGCAGTCTACCTGTGCCCTTTTCTCAACGTGGATCATACTCTCCGAGCTCATTGCTGAGTCGCCGACTTGCCTCACATGGCCCCCAGAGTCGGTCTTGTCAAAGCCTGGGGAGTGCGTGTTCCAACCCCCCCCTGCCCACTGGTGCCGCGACTGATCCTCGAAACAGGTGTTCCAATCCTCCCACCAACGGGCCCCAATACCAGAGACCCTGACCTCGACGATGTGAATGTCCAATCTTCAACGCTTTCTCGCTTCGGTCTAATATCCAACCGCCAGCGCGTGGATCGGTTCCACTCAGGTATGACACGACCCCCCCTTCTCCGCGACACCGAGCTTACGTGCACGCAGTACGCTCTGATTTTCCTCCCAGGACTCATCGTAGGCTGGCTCCGTGACCCGGTTACCGTGACCTTAAGCGCACCTTGTTTATTTTCAGGTCAGTAATGTGGGGTTTTATCTGGCATAGCGAGAATTATCTGACGACGAACTCGAAATCAGTGTACTTCTGGCTGTAGCGACAGTAATCAAGGCAGAATGCAAGGTGTTCTGGCAACTACTTCGTCAGGGTCTCCCGACCGGACTTTGCTGTGGAATGATCGATGATCTTCGGCTCACTCCCTAACATTATTTCACAGTGGTTCAAGAAACGGAGATCATTGGCGTTCGGCGTTGTCGCCACCGGATCGTCGTTGGGTGGAATAATCATCCCGATCACAACCAGCAAATTGATCGATCTCGTTGGGTATGTCGGGGAGCCACATCTGTAATAAATACGACTGACGGACCTGCTCAGGTTCAAATGGGCAATGCGAGTTGTCGCCTTGATCGAACTCTTCATGCGTTCCCTCCAGAATCTTAGGCGAAGGATCGATCCTCCTAAATACACTGGCCCCTCTTCTCTTGGCACGATTTCGAGATGCCCGCGTTCAACGTGTTCATTCTCAGTGGCTTTCTTAACTTCCTTGGTCTGAACCCGTAGGTTTTATCACCCTTTCCCTTCCACCGCTGCGCGGCTAACCCTGGCGGCCTTCTGACAGTCCTAACTTACACCGATCTGAGCGCGATTAGCGCTGGAATATCCCCAAATTCTCATTCTATTTGTTTTCCATCACCAAAGCTGACGGGTTTGGGACGGATCTCGTCCGGAATCATCGCCGATAGGGTTAGAATATTGACCGTGACCGCCCCGTTAACCCTCCTGTGCACAATCATGTCGTGCGCCTGGCCATTCGCAACGACAAAAGGATCCCTCGGAATTATCTACGGGTTCTGCTCCGGGGCATATGTTTCGCCGCTTCCGATATCTGTTGTAAAGATGGGTGACATGTACGATGCCGGGAGAAGGATAGGAATGGCTCTGACGTGCGTTATGCTTGGAGCGATCGACGGGCCTCCGATTTCTGGTGCTATCGTCGACGCTACAGGAAGATTCGAGGTTGTTGGTTACCACACAGGTATCGTCCTCGCATCTCCCTCCGTTTCTTGCTATCGTACTGGGCCACCCTCACCTCCTTTCTTTCCCTCAGGATCGTGTGTTCTTGTCGCTGTCGTATTCTTATGCCCCACGAAACACCTGGTGATCGGCAACCTGCGCCGAAAATGTTAATGCTGGAATTGAAGGGATAACGAACATCCTTTACGTTCCAAAACTGTAGTAACACCGAAGCTCTTCACGGGCTCACACCGTCAGTTCGGCGATACCAATTTACCTTTTCTCGGGCAAGCAGGCGCCCCGCACGTTAAACCTTATATCGTTTAGGAAGGCTCATTTGACGGCCACGCGTTATCACGGACGCATTCACCACCTCGTTACCCGCTCTCACATATAGCATGTACGCCCATGGGTATGACCTATCGTCAAAACCTTCACGCCTCACGTCGCGCCTTATCATGTCATGCCTTGGGTTTTGTCGTCTTGTTTTATTGCTTCAAGTCTCATCTATAGCAGTGCGATACAGTACGAATCGAGATGAGAAATAGGCGACCATGTGTAAAGCCAGAACAATGTCAATACGCGTATAAAAATATCTAGGGACTTCAAGGCAGGTGCGAGACCGCTCTCGTTGTCAGCCGAGCTACAGGGTTGCGCACGCATGTTAAAACCCTAGTATACAACTGGCGTACGGCCGGCGTGTGGCAACAGAAAAGATCGTTGTGGCCGTGGAGGGCCGTGGGATCCCCAGCGCCGGCACCCACGAATAACATTTTCCCATAAGTACATTGTATAGATTAGCGAGAACTACTCAGCAACATCAGCCGCCACACGAATAAATCAAACGTTGGGAAACAGTTGGCGATATACAACACATAAGAAGCCAAGACAAATACAACAAGCATAAGACGAGGGGCTAGACAACACGAGATACAGATCAATTAAAAGCAGCAGGAAAACGGAACGCACAATATCAGGAGGTCAACCAGTCAGATAGAGAACGTCCTTAGGAGAAAGAGGGAGACGGGGGGTAGTAGCAGTGATGGGGAGTGTGACGGTCAGAAATCGGATTCCCGTCTAGACGCGTGGTCTGTTGTATGCGGAAGGATGTGCCCGGGTGAACTCGAGAGATGGTGTCTGGTATGCCAGGCTGAGAATGGAGAGTTAAAAAGCAGCGGTGTTTCCAAAAGCTCACCAGAGGTGACCAATGTTCTCATTTCTCCTCGATATCACGGAGGAGAGCCCTGCACTCCTCGAGATCCTTCGCCGCTCCGAACCTCTCGAAAGCATCGGCAGCACGCAGCACCTCAGACTTTGCCTCCTCAAACTTGCCCTGTTCATACCAAAACCTAGCCTGGAGCCGCATTGTACAAGCCAGGTAGTATGGGTCGTCGATCGCCGCGTGCGACTTGGCGTATTCAACGCTCGTGCGTGCTTCTTCAAACCTGCCTTCCTTGAAAAATAGGTCCGCTAGCTCGTAATGATTCCGGGACAGTTGGTTATGCCAGTTGAAAGGAGACGCGATCCTGAGGGCTGTCTTGAAATGGTCGATGGCCCTCTCTGTCTCTCCTTTGGAATAGCGTATCTTACCAAGGACGCGGTGACAACGGCAGACCTCAAATCGGTCGAGGTCGCCCGGGAGAAGATCGATCGCTCGCGACGCGGCCTCTTCTGCGGCATTAAGTTGGTTGTTACCATGCAACGACCAAGCGAGCTGTTCCAAAGACATTGCTTGTCCCGATATGTGATTGCGCCGCTTGTAAATTTCGAATGCTTCCCTCGCCCGCTCTATCCCTTCCTCGTGGAGGCCAAGCACCTGATTTACAATACATATACCCCTCAATGTGTGAGCAACCTGCAAGTTATTTCCTCGCTCTCTCCAAAGATGTAGAGTATGGAGAAGGAGTCGTTTGCTCTCCGCGTGATTTCCGACACGGTCGAACAACTGCGAGAGCCAGAACAAACATTTTGGCTTGGAGGGGTGGTTGTCCGGGAGCCCTTCAATCTTTGGCCCCAGCATAACGAGCCGACTCTTGTACCAGTAGAGGTGTTGCATGTAACGAGCACAGGTGGTCCATACTTTTTGCGAGTTTGCGTCGATTGTTGTGAAGACATCGAGCAGGTGCTCGACACTCATATCCTCCGATATAATCCATTGTGCTTCTTCAAAGCCAGGCTGTCCGGGGTCGACGAAAACTGACAGCCGGTGGAAGTAACACTCCTTGATTGTGCAGAGGAGGGGAGACGTCCTTGGGTCTTTTGGGCAAAGGTAGTCGCGGAGGGGTGCAAGCATCGTAACGGATCCTTTGCTTCGGTACGTCAGAGAAAGAGTGCAGAGCTTGTCGAAGGTGTTCGTCCTGTTAGAGAGGGTGGGAAAGAGCCAATCAAGGTTGTTCTCATTGATACCTTGAGGGAAGAAGGCAACGACGCCAAGGAGGTCGCGGGCATCAGGGCCAAGTTCACAGAACATCGGCGAGGCGAGTGAAAGCTCGATCGTTGCTGCAAGACTCTTCTTGTGGTCAGTCCTGAGTACCTGCGTTCTGTGCATCTCCCACTCCCTGGCCAATCGATCATTATTCCACTGGTTGTGATATGCGACGGTACCAAGCAGGGTCACCGAAAGCGGGTGGAAGTCGAGTTGCTCCAGGATCTTATCGACAAGATTGGATTGTTCGCCATTCTTGTATATCCGGTAGAAGGTATTGCGGGCAGCTTCCACCGACAATCTCGGGATGCTGAGGGCCTCGAAGTCGGGAGGGATGATCGAGATGCGGGATGTAATTCCAAGACAAATGTTGCTGAAGCGACTCAGCTCCTCTACCACCTCATATATCTCCCGAGCGCCTGGTCCCTGCGGATCGAGAATGGATTCGGCATTGTCAAGAAACAGGATCATGTCTGTTGAGGATAGGAAGGGTCGTAGGGGGGTCAGGTCCTCAGGGTTTTCGACCTTTGCACCAACGACCTTGGAGAGCCTGGCGAGAAAGTGAGTGCGCGAGGCGGGGAACTGATCGCAACGGATGAATCGACGGTTGTCCCCGAATCGTTGCTTGATGCGGTCGTGGTGGAGGACCGTCAGAGCGATGGACGTCTTTCCGATCCCCCCTGCACCGATGAGAGCAATTGGAGTAAGGTCTTCAGCGAGACGAAGGACCTTCTCGATCAGTTCGTCCCGTCCGAAACAGGCCCTTGGCGGCTGCGGAGGCAGTTCTCCAAGAATGCTATGGAAATGTGAGATCGTGAACCTCATGCTATTCGAGACTGCTGACCTGGCTTGAATCTCGAAGGTGGTCAGCATTTTGTTATTGGTGGATGGAAAGTCGCGCTCACCGAGTGATGTTGGCCGTCGGTACCCTCCTGACCTGTCAACGCGTTACGATGGATGTCCGCAACCAACACGTGTGTATTAATTGCAAGTTCAGTCTGAAGGGGGAGTGGTTAGCGATTGCCAAAGGCGACCGATCGAACGTACGTTGAAGACATGAAGGACCCTATTGAGCACTCCACTCCAAGCGGCAATCACGTCTTTGTCGTTTTTTGCGTGGACGATTCGGGAGAATAAATTTCGTTCACCCTTCTCGATGATATTTCCTTGGATCTCTGCTACGGTGCTGCGATTGAGAGCGTGGTCAGCGAACTGTTGAAAATACCCGTCCCTAGTTTAACTCACGTTGTCAATTGTTGAATCGCCTCGCCCACATCAGGGAAAGGTTCTCCGATAATACCATCGGGACCCCAAGTATGGACAAGTGTTAGAAATAACACAAAACAATGGCGGTACGGTGTATTACGCACCGAATTGTTATTTCCCTGCTGAGTGCGTGGACCTCAGACCTAGGACACGTCGATATTCAACCGAGTCGGAAAGTTCTCGGCGATCCTCTGCATCGAGGTACGATTTACACCTCGCCTGCCTGGTTGCTTCCTGATCTTCGATCACAGCCAGGACCCTGGAGAAAAACCGAGGAGTGAGAGAAATGGAGAACGGAATGGA
>Ga0307513_10002395_pt1 | contig 25977 bp, 28 predicted proteins | sample 15_EM_MG_FD_202174 | JGI IMG/M metagenome (GOLD analysis project Ga0307513, IMG submission 202174) | Populus trichocarpa ectomycorrhiza microbial communities from riparian zone in the Pacific Northwest, United States - 15_EM | ecosystem: Host-associated > Plants > Roots > Unclassified | place...
GTGATAGCGGGGATGAGGGGCGGGATACATCAGGACGCGGAGAAGAGGCGAGGAGGACGAGATCGAGAGTCTGGGGCAGTCTAGACGTCGGGAGGATGTGACGTTGCGTCAGGACGCAAGGAACGTTAGAACGCAAGTCAGGACGCACAGGACGCAGGGGACGCAGAAAATACGTCGCTTGCGTCAGGACGCAACGCCGACGGATCAGATGCAGGATCCGTTTTTGCTGATGGAGGGGAGCAACCGAACGATGAGCATCAAGCTCGCGGCGAAGGGACTCACTCTCCAGAGCCGACAAATGTGGCCGACGGGAGAGAACGGAAATGTGGTGGCGGAGACGGGAAACCTCAGCCTCGAGGGCCAAAGTTTTCTCAACCGAGCGACCGAGAGCCAGACCCAATCTTGCGACCGCCGCGGCAGAAAAGATTGAGGAACCTCGCTTAACCATGACGACCAACTTGACCGAAGGAAGACCGACCGTAACCACTAACCGACCGATGGGAAGAGAACCACTGACCTTTCGCCCAAACCGAAGGGAGGAAACCGCCAGCACTCAACCAAAGGACGAAGAACCAGGTGCACAAACCACCAAAGGAAGGAAGAAGCAGAGGGCAAGCCGACCGAAGGAAGAAGAAAGCAGAGGGAAAAGATGAGGAACCTCGAGATTCCAAATGATCGTGATGGAAAGGAAAGAATTAAAATCAAGCAGAGCCCAGCGGAGTACTTGAAGTTAAAGACTTGAAACTATCGCGAGCGGGGGCGATAAGGAATCAAGGAAGCTGAGTCGCTGAAAACCAGAATGTGACGGATCACAAGGAGGTTACGTGGCCTATTTTCTTTAAGTGAGGAAAATAGGGGGGAAGAAGCTTGACACCAAGATAAATTAAAAGTACTCATACTTGTACCATTGTTGGGAGCAAATCTACGCAGATAACCTAGTTTCCATCATGACCGTGCTGAACAGTACTCATTTAGCACTATTCCGAGCACTACACCCCTCTGATGTATGAAGTATTTCATATTATGATGACCTGAATAGGCTCGTGTTTATGATTTTCAAATACCCGGTACACCCTCCATGTTTATCATGATACTTACATCATAGTTGTCACAATTATTCTTAACTTTGCACTCTTTGGTTACTTCACCTCCAATCCTTTCCACTACCAGCTGGACCCGCACTTAGTGCCAGTGATTGAATACAGTTAAAGGGATCATACAACCACATTCACCCCACCCCACCCCCCACAAACTGGCCGCCTAACCCCACTCATCAAAATCCTAAACCCTGTCACCTACAACAGGGATTGTTCACGGCTCAGATGGCACAAGCATGGTCACAGAGTCCCGCTTCCCTGGAGAGCATTTTTGCGGTCCTAAGAGACCACGATCACCCCTTTGTCATGGTTGGAAGATATGCGCTACGGTGGATGGGAGTTCAAGTTCTTCCAGGATATGTATGCATGGCTAGCCCCATATGATTACCCACTTCTCATTGCTAACATTGCCTTGATAGATAATGGATATCCTGGTAAGAACCTCACAGGCGGCATCTATATGCCAAGCATTAGCCCAAACTGGTGAATGGCTAGAGGTCGATGAATCAAGCATTCCAGCGTTGGTTACAAAGGCTGAGCGTACGGAGCATCGCTCTATTCGACGATTTAAAAGGGTTGATGATTACTGGTATATTAGCCTCTGCAGCGAGGAGACCTACCATCTTACCGTCGACACCAAGAAGATCCAAGTCCTGCATCCTATCAACCTCAACTCCGTGTTGGTTGAGTCGGAATTTCATCCAAACCCTACAGACCGGAGCGCCGATCATCCATCCAGGCCCTTTCTGATGACGGATGAAAACATCCCATTTGTGTGGGCCGCCGGCGGGCAGGTCTCGTTTCCTGTTTTCATACCAAGTATCCCAGAATTCGTAGACTCATGTCTGAGTTGTATGGGTGAACGGGACTACAAGGATGCATCCCTCTGTCTACCCCAAGGATACCTGGACTATTTGGCAAGATATCTGCTCCTCGACTCGCCCCACCAGCAGGATAAACTTCTGTCAAAAGTCATGAGCACCAGGTTGTTGGAACAATTTTTTGCTGGGCGGCAATGGTGGCAAGAGAGGAGGGTGAAGAGGCTTATGGAGAGACGGGCGAAACTTGCTGCTCATGCAAAGCCCGGGCCGCAGGTTCCATTTATCATGAAACCATTATGAGACTAGATTAGAGATTTATTGTTGAAAATGCGGGAGGGTTCCAGTTTGTCGACGGAGATTGTCAACGCTTCTATGTTTCTGGAGCAATCCTGTTAGGTACAAGTGAAGCTACTCGCGGCGAGAATAAGTCCTGAGACAACGAATGCCACTACAATCCCCCACAACCCCCAACCATCGCAATACCACAATCGCTTAAGCTGATACAACAGTCAAAATGAAAGATCCTACCGAATATTTGGCTCCTCAAGAGAGGGAGGGACTCTAATATAGAGGCATTTGGTATTATAGACATTACGGTTGTGGTTGCCATCGTATTAATAATTATCGTCATGACATTGTTAAAAGACCCCTTTCTATATTAATTCCCCTCTATAGACAGCTTCCCAACCCCGCCTTCAATCCTCTACCTGGAGGGGAGCCGCACATAAAAACAGTTTTGATCAAACCATGTCCATAGTGGGAACAAGTCGCGATCATGCCCTTGCTAGCAGCTAGCTCTTACACCGATCGCCAAGAGCCTTAGAAATACTTGTACTCCCTAGAATTTTCCCAATATATAATCTAAACAGCACTCACGTCTGGACCTTAAGAGAGGGGGAAAAGACCCGTGGAAAATAAATAAGTAAACAGATATGCAAAGAAGGTTAACGGCTAGAAAGAGACAACAGGAATGAATATGATGGACATTTTGAGTCACGCTTGAAGACCCCGGGACTGTAGCAGCGCCACTACCGCAGGGTGGCCGTACCGAGTAGCCCACTGGAGTGATGTCCGGCCGTCCCTATCTGGTTTGTCGGGGTTGACATCGGCTCGTTTAAGTATCGTAGCATTCTCACCACTCCCTCGTGCCCAGACCGAGCGGCACAAACGAGCGGTGTTTAGCCGTCGTTACCCGGTTCATTGGGATTCACGCCGTCTCAATATTTTCGCCACTCCCTCGTGCCCGCACCGAGCGGCACAGAGGAGCGGTGTTAGGCCGTCGCGATTCCGTTTATCGGGGTTTATGTCGCCCCGTTCAAGTAGCATTTTCACCACCGCTCATGCCCACTCTCAGCAGCAACAAGGAGAGGTGTCTAGCCGTATATATCTGGTCTGTTGAGCGTAACGTCGTCTCGCGCAGGCAGCATTTTCACCACCCCCTAGTGCCCACCCTAGGCAGCATAAAAGAACAGTGTTCGGCGGTCGTTATCCAGTGTGCCGGGGCTACCGTCGTCTCGTTCAAGAAGAATTTTCACCATCCCCTCGTGCCCACCCTGAGCGGCACAAAGGAGCGGTGTTCGGCCGTACCTATCTGGTTTACCGAGCGTAACGTCGTCCCGCTCGAGCAGTACTTTCATCATTCCCTCGTACCCACTCAAAACAGCACATACAAGCGGCGTTTGGCCGTACATATCCGGTTTGTCGGGGTTGGCGCCGTCCCATTCGAGTAGCGTCTTCAACACTCTCTCGTGCTCGTTCTGAACAGCACAAAGGACTGGTGTTGACCGCACATATCTGGCTCGCCAGGGCTGACGCCGCCCTCCCTAAGCAGCATTGTCACCACCCTCTCATGCCCATTCCGAACACTACAAAATAGCGCTGTTTGGCCGTATTTATTTGGCTTGTCGGGGTTGACGTTGTCTCGCTCGAGCAGTATTTTAACCACTCCCTCGTGCCGTTTCTGAGCAGCACAGAGGAGTGGCGTTTGGCCAGTGCGATCCGGTTTCTCGGGGTTAATGTCACCCTGTCTGAGCAGTATTTCCACCACTCCCTCGTGCCCATTCGAAGCAGCCCACACGAGAGGTGTATCACCTACGCAATATGTTGGTTGATATCGCAACCTTCTACCTGTACCAAACTATCTACAATCTCAACAATCCCGAAGATGCATGCAAAATGCAGACTACTGAATAAGGAGGGTTTATCGAAAGCAACAGTACGCGAGAGTGGTTTCTGTGCTTTCAAGAGGAGTTTTGTGGATATGTGGTTATCGTAGCCGTCGTCAAACAGCTTTAGTGCAAGTAATTTCGCACTCTCTGAATGGTCCCTTCGTGCGTGCGCTCCCCAATATAGTGAAGAATATTCGAGAAAAGGTGTGCCTTGGAGATCGGGAGAGGGACTGGTCGAAAGAGCCTTGACGTGGTGGGAATTCAAATAACTTAAGCAGGTTTCGGCCATTATCGAATGAGCTGTGCCAAAAAGCTCGGGATGAGCCCGGTATTCTTGAAGGGTAAAGTGGATTAACTTAACCGAACTGTGGAAGCCTCCTTCTCTACCGAAACAACTCCTTGGCAACAGGCTAGCAATGTCCCTATTGAAGGAATATTGTCGGTATTGAGATTCGGTGACCCTATTTCGACCGCTAAGGCGTGACACAATTCATCAGCCTTCAATGGCCGCTCCGGGTGGGGGATCCACATCAAAGCGGCCATGCCAAGCCTCGCTCCCTCCACACCCTGTCCCTTTATCCTACCCAACGTTGCACCATAACTTAAGCGTCCCCCAGCCCCAGCCCATCGGCCATTGCGTTAAGCTTTTGTCGCCTGCGATAAATCGTGGTTTCTTGTAGGATCGCGTCGATATTCAGCGAGACTAGGAGGAATCTAAATTCCCGTTAGCGGATCTCTTGATATAGATTCCCCGCCGATGCCGCCCCTGCCTATATTTCCGAAACATCTTCAGGAATTCTCCTCGAGACTGCCGTCCATCGCATCCGGCGTTGTGTCCCCGGCCAGCCTGCTATGAAGAAATCTGATGACATCGTCTCTCCTTGGAGCGATAAGGATATTGATTATTCTTCTACGTGTAGAAGGCAACCAGGAGGTTACACAAAAAATCCCGCCAACCCGCCTTTTCTCAAGAATTCGAGTAGTCAACGAACTCCATTATCTATCAATAATATCCTAAGCGGCAAAGAAATAAAAATGTCCCAATCGTTCGGCAACAATATCAACTCTTTGAACAATTATACGGCTGTTAGCGTGTCGAATACCGTAAGAACTCGAATAATTGGACCTCACGCTAGGACGTTGGAGTTGCCTTTGCTGGTAAGGTCTGGCTCTTTTTTCTTTTTCTTTTGTCTTAAGCTCGGGTTGAGGGGGTCAGTTTTCGCTGTGCGCTCGACCCCCTATCCAAGAGAGGGAATTTCGGACGTCTTAGCGCCAGGTCCAATTATTCGAGTTCTTACGGTAACTTTACATTTGCCGACGACCGATCCAGTATCCTTGACTGGCTCTCCCCACTAGATCCCAAACTACAGCATCAGGATATCGGGGACCGTCGGGTCGAAGGTGTGGGGGAATGGCTCTTACAAACCGAGGAATTTAGAAGCTGGTGCTCCGGCAATGAGGGAGGCGAATCCGATAACGCGGTTTTGTTTAGCTACGGAGATCCCGGGGCTGGAAATTTTATTAGGTAATATGGATGGATCTCGAGAAATGGAGGAAAGAGAGCAAGTACTGATAGGTCGCAATGTTAGCTCATTGGTGATAGATGGCTTGTGCAATCAGGCTAGAGGAAAAAATGTCGCCGTCGCATGTCGACTTCGCCGCCCAAAAGGAGCAGTCGCCTACGAGTATGTTGGGCGCCTTGCTCAAACAGGTCGTAAGCGGGATGGAAGAGATGCCGGAGGAAATAGTGCAAGACTATATAGACCAGAAAAAAGTTCTTGGTGGGCGGAGACTCGCTGCTTTTCGATATTGTGAGGATGCTGCAGACCACCGCTTCTAAAAAGCGCATATTTATATGCCTCGACGCTCTGGGTGAATGTATGGCAGGAGATCGTGTCAAGATTCTTAATTTGTTAGGGCAAATCCTCCAGAGGTCCCCGGATACTCGAATATTCGTGACGGGAGGACCGGATATGTATGTAAGAAAAAGGGATAAGAATAGTTCATTTTTCTCTCCACCCCCTGCTTTATAACAATTTCTTGACAATCGCAAGAACATACCTCCCCTCCAGCGAATCCTCAAGTTCTTCCATCATCTCACCCAATAGCTTCCTCCCCTCCTCCCCTAATCCCTTGAAATCCTCCCCCGCCCTCTCCATCTTCTCCACCACATACATCAGGCCAGCCAAAATCTTTTTCCCGCCCACGGTCCAACCACGAGTCTCCCTTGCCCAGGGCAAGGTCCGCCAGCGTGGCGACCAGCACCCCCTAGATAAGACAATAGTCCTTCGCCCCGTGCATATAATCCCCCAACTTGTCAAGAAAATCGATCTCGACCGCGAAGCCGTAGGAGGATTCGTATCGCCATGGGCATATCAAGTCCTCGGTGAAACGGGGATCTCTCCTCGCAAGCTCACAAAACTTGTTCATTGAATCGGCGGTGATCCCTAAATCTGCGTCGTCTATTGGAAATGCTGCTCGCCATACTTTCCCGGTATCTCCTTTGTTCTTTAGCTAGCTTCCGGGGAAGTGCTGTTATGCGCAGCGGAGTCGGGCATATGGATATGGCTCCGGGCGTGTGTTTGTGGAAAGCATTTCCTATGTAGGAATGCAGCGATCGGAACGGAGGCGGAAAGGCTGTAAGGAAAGCCGGAAGGAAAGCGAAAAGGTTGTCAGAGGATTTTACACCCGGAGAGATAGTGATGATTGTTTCTGCATTTTGTTAGCATGAGTTTCCGGGAAAAAGGGGAAAAGGTGGGACAAGGAGCAAACTGTTTGAAGGTACCTCCTGATGAGGATAGGAGGAGTTTGTGAATGATATATACTTCTATCTTTGCCCTAGTTAGTTGAGGTAGTGGACAGGTGTCGTTGAGCGAGGAGTAGTTGTTGGGAAGTGAAGAGTTTTGCCCCCGCTTCAGTGTGCGATCGTGTTAGGTGTGATTCCTTGGCGCTTTTCGTTTCGTTTCGCCGTTTCGTTTCGCCGTATATCGCGGTCCAAGTCTAAAATCGTCTGTGCTAATATTGTATCCATGGAAGAGCAATGCAGCCCCCCCAATGACCACACAATTTTCAGTGTGCTCTTCCCCGACCAGGTCCCAGACTGCCTTGGCCGCCTCCATTACGGCCAATTGGATCGAGACCAGGGGAGTAGGTTGGGTTTGGGCCGGGCCCACAACAGTTCGTTGGCCGGGCATCCCTTCGGAAGTCCAGTGATGACTTTGAGGGATGGATAGAGGAGAAAAACAGGAGAGCTTTCTTGATGGCTTTGCGGGATGGATGGAGGGGGAAATAGGAGAGCTTTCTCGATAGCTATAACTTCTTGTAAACTACAAGTATACTTAGGCTTACGTGTACCTCATGGGACTCTTATGAATCCCAGCACAATACGTAATAGGGGTGGAGGTTACGAAGGCTGACTTGGGCGGGTATAAGCACTATCGCCTGGCACCCAAGTAGCAATGTACAAGAGCAATCAGACGATTCTGATTTTACTTCTACAAACTTACTCTTCTCACATTCGGTGAAGTCTTAACTTCCGGTTCAATCGCTCAGCTCGCATAAGATATTTCCGGCATAGATATCGGCAGGCTTTCGAGTGATAAGATATGATTATTCCGATTTTTGCAATACCGCAGGAGCTCTCTACGTATAGTAAACGGGAAATGAAAGAGAAAAATATAACAACCCTTAATAATAGGGAGGGCGGTTCCGACGTCCTGGCGCGAGGTCTAACTGTTCCAGTTTCTATCATACATCACGGCGTGGCTGGCACCCAAACTTGAATTCAACCCGTTGTGTCGGGGGAACCGCTTGGGGTACCGTACTGTACTGTACGCCGTCTTCAGCCTAAACTCTCCTCACCCAGCACGCGCTTGTGCTTTCTCCCACTCTCTCCATCAACTCACCTAAACCCGAACTCCACCTTTTTTCGTCTTCCCGCGTTCCGTGCTGGCCCTTTAAATAATTAACGCTGTGAGCATCATAGCCTACCCTAAGTGAACTTCCCCAATAATATTCCCTCCCTGCCTATGGAATACCAAGTGCTCAATAGTTTGGCTGTGGTTCGTGCTCGCCCTTATCACGTGGCATGATTACATAGCACCAGCTCTCATCCTGGCTAAGACACTAGCCGAGAATTTTGGCGAGAAGCCCAGCACTAGCCCTCCTCACCTCCAACATCTCAATCCTCCATCCTTTTTCTCTAACACCTCTACACTGCCTCTCCACTACAACACCCTACACCTTTAAAAAATTCGCCTCTTATCTTCTGTGTAACTGCTTTACGCCCTTAGTGCATCCCCCAACAAATAATTTCCTCTTTTCTTTCCTCTGGCTAGCTTTGGCCGGCCAGTGGTTTTCGACTGTTTGCTGTTGAGTTGGGGTAAATTATTTTTCCTACATTTTTTCTTTTTTGCAATTGAGCTTTGTTTTCTTTTCTATTTTTTCCCCTCGGTTTTGCTAACGGTCGCCGGTATAGGATAGGTAGTCACGGGGCGAGATGGATCCTTTCGATTGGGACATCGATGCTGTTGTCGCTGCGGTCGCCGCGGATGACGAGCAAATTGCTAATTCTTTAAGGTACAATGAAGTTGACGGTCGAGTGCTCCTAACTGTTTGCAACTACGAACGCTTGAAGACGGACATCGGCATTATCCCGCTAGGGAAACGTGATAAGATTATGAGGAAGATTCATAGTCTGCGAAGGGATAGCCCAAAGTACTCCCTGGAGGTTGCCATGGCCACACCCTTGCCCGACGACGATGGAGAAACGGGTTACTACCCCTCACCCCATAATAGCCGCCCGCATGCTACTCCGCGCTATTGCTCTGAGACTCTAATCAAGCCTCTTGTGCTCCCGGACTCTACGCCCTCTCTTTCGAGGAAGCGCAAGCTGCCTTTTATTTCAGAGAGCCCGAGTGCTAAGCCGCGGGTTTCCGAAACATTAGAAGCTACTAGAAATCCTCTACAAACTCCACCGCTCCCGGGAGGCCCGGGGGGGCTTTTCAACCTTATATCACGCACTACTGATCCGGTTATTCTCCGCAATCCGTTCAAGGTTGTCGAGAGCAGTGATAATAGGGATTTACCACCAACACCGGCTATCCAGATCCAGAAGAATGGTGACAGCGCTACTCCTGTGCCTTTCCGTGTTGCAGCTCGGCCAGAATTATCGCATCCGAACGGCGATTCACCCGATAGCAGAATGGATGTTGATACTGATTTCTTACTGGGAGAGGGAGCAGATAGCGACGGAGAGGCTGTCGCTCCACCTTTGGACACCACGGAATTGAGCTATGTTGCCGGCGAGGAAGGCGCTGAGATGGATTCCGGAGGGCGGCAAGATCGACACCCAAGTAAAATTGTTGTGCTGCGGCTGCCCTCCCTTAGGAAATCCCCTCGACGGAAACAACACTACCTCTTACCGAAGGCTGTTGGGGTGGACCAAATTTTCTACAATGTTGGGATGGGTGATGAGATTAACCGGAGTGATTCAGATGACGATGATTTCGTTATCAGTGAGTGCTTCTCTTTTACTTTATAGTAGGTTTCACTAATTTGGAATATAAAGTTTCGTCTGATAAGCCCTCGGGGCTACGACAAGTCGTAAACCGTCAGATATACCACTTCTTAAGTGGGGCAGAACGCGTGACTGTTCTCTCACCTACTGGCCATCTGCGTGTTGGGATTAAACCTTACAAGCAAACCCTCGTGCGCAAGCACCACCCCCAGTCCTGTACGGTCTATGACGCCCAGCCAGGCGACTCGTGCCGTATATCAAGAGAGGATGTTTCCAAATCGGGCCTCCCTTGGCGAGGTCTCGATGTCAAAACTCCAGCGTCAGGGTTTTCAACAGATAAACAAGTTGTCAAATTTATGGACAAACCAAATCAGCCTCAGCCGGCCCTTGACACCACCGATAACTCTATTCATGATTGGGACTATTTGACCAAATGGCAAAGTATCGAGGATGACTGCGTATTGCCAATATTTGGCGAATCAGGCTCCGAGAACGAGGCCACTATTTCATATTGGAGAGAATACGAGGCTGAGAGAGGGCCCCAGCGAAAACAATTGAGCAAATCGAAGAAGAAACTCCCTCTTTCTGCCCTAGAAATACAGGAGGCAATAGATGAAGGGATCAAGCTGAGGGCCGCAGAGTGGCGTGCGAGAGTCCTGCCTAAGAAGGAAGCCCAATCGTACCGCATCTGGCAGGGCGCAAGAAGGAAGAAGGAGCGCAAGAAGACGGCTTATGAAAAGAAGCAGAGATTGGAAGAACTCAACGAGAGGATTGGGGCTCAGAGGCGGGAGATTGCTGGTCTGATTTGGCTGAGCAGGGACACCGTCAAGGCACAGACCAAAATTATGTCCTTGTCTATTCATGAGCGCGAGCTATGTCTCTGGCTCATCGATCTCATGGAGCGTAAGACTCCGCCGGAAAGGCCTCTAAAGACTACTCCGAAAGGTAATAAAGGTTTGTTCGAGAAATCGAATGACGCCGAAGAGGGCAGCGGCGGTGATAGAGATGACAGCGGTGATGAGAGTCTGGGCAGCAGTGATAGCGAGCCAGACTACGAGAGCGAAGATGAGGGCTTGGGAGGGTTTATTGTTAGCGATGATGTGAGAGACTATGCCGATGGCAAAGCTATACAAATCGAGGGCGAGGATGAGGTAAACGAACAGCTTCGACAACAAGAAGAGGAGCGTTTGGAGGCTTTAAATGAACTCGTAGACTCCTCAAGTGAGGGAGAGGCACCCATACCCGTCAGGAGGAGGAGGCAGGAAAGAGGCAGACGTGTTGTTCAGGATGACGAAGCCGATGAGGAAGTTGAGGCATTTACAACTGCTCATGGCCATACCGAATTTTCCGACGCAGAATTCCAGGATGCTCGTGAGGGCCCGGGAGACAGACCTTCTACCGCTTCACGCTCGCGTTCGGGCTCGGCCTTGCCGTCCGCGCCAAAAGACAAGTGCAAAGGTGGGGCTCGGTCTCCGACACCCGTTGTTAAACAGGAACCCTCGCCTTCTCAGCAAATTCCTAATGACAAAGGTCCAATTCCTATTATTGACCTCACTCTCGAAGACCCTCCCCCTTCGCCAATTGTGCGATTGAGAGCCCCGACGATGCCCGCTCAACGGAAGAATGTTGAAATTGAGATACAAGAACTTTCTGACGATGAGGAAGAGACTCCACTCGCACTTCTTACTCGTTTAATCAAGGACATTGAGCCCACAATACAGGCAGCCCTCTTTTATAGGATGGAGGAAAACGAGCTTGGAAGTAAGCGTTTCTGTTGCTCCCTCCTCCCAAATATCTCCAATCTAACGGGGTTCATCCACAGAAATCTTTGGGCTTGTTATATCTGTGGCTAGGCAAATTCACGCGGAGAAGCTCAAGTATTACGTTGGCCTTGATAAGTGAGTTTGGATTAATCCTTGATTTCTTTTTGACTGCTAATTTTCTTCCTACAGATACAATTCAGGGATTTATAGGGTACTTACGAGATTGTACCTTTCCTGGCTCCTGGGTAGAGAATTATCCAAACATCCTAAGCTTAGCCCGGAAGAATTTAAGAAGGCAGAAAGCTCAGCCCGCTTTAAAGAGTTTCGTACGATTTTACGAAGACTAACTCACGTCGATGATGTTCCTACTGTTGGAGGTAGCGACAGTAGGGCTTCCAGGTGGGTGCCACAAAGAACAAGGAAATATCCTCTGCTTTTTGCCCGCGCTAATTCGGATATAGTTCTACTCAGTCTCCAGTACCGCAATCAACTCCGAGTCAGAAAAAGGGGGTTCGAAAGCCAGTTGAGGAAGATCCTCATGCCAAGGCCCTCCGGGAGCGCGCGCTCAAGACACAACGGAACTTGATGAATCGTATCAGTCGTCAGAAGAGATCCGGCATGGCTCCGGATCCTAAGAAAATTGCAATAAATTTAGGAAGGTACATGAAGTATAATGATATCTACTTCCACCCTGATTTCGCTGGAGTACTTAAGCCTCATCAAGTTGATGGAGTGCGATTCCTGTGGCAACAGCTCGTTCAGAGCGGCGAAGGAAGAGGCGCACTTCTGGCACATACCATGGGTTTAGGGAAGACTCTACAGGTGTAAGTAATATCTAATCAAAAACCTACTCAAACATCCAAATATTAACCCAATTTGGTAGGATTGCTTTTCTTTATACACTAGCCACTGCGGCAGCATCTAAAACGGAGGCAACTTTCGGCCAAATACCAGAGGCTTTAAGAGAATCAAAAACTCTCATACTCAGCCCACCTGGTTTGGTGGAAAACTGGTGGGATGAATTCCAGAAGTGGTTGCCGCAAACCCCAAACAACCCCAGCCAGCTCGATCTTTCGGCAATCGGACAGATCTACCGAGCTGACTCTATTGTTTCCTTGCCTACGAGGCTGAGTACAATAACCCGATGGGCCAAAGAGGGCGGAGTATTACTGATGGGCTATACTTCATTCCGTAGGAGATCTCGAACGCTATGGCTCTGGATAATCACACTAACCGTCTAACAGGAAATCTGATTGACAACAGACCTCGAAAGAACTCAAGTTCCTTAGCGCTCAGTATCCCCGCAGACCAGCATGACCAGATTAGCGATTATCTTCTGAATAGCCCGAACATCATTATTGCTGATGAGGCTCATTGGCTCAAAAACCCCAAGGCGCAAATTAGCCAAGCCACCCGTCTCTTCCGCTCCAAGTCTCGAGTAGCCATGACAGGGTCACCGTTATCCAATAACCTGATGGAATATTGGACAATGATTGACTGGATTGATCCTGGATTTTTAGGACCTAGCAAAGAGTTCGAGGCCAAGTTTTTACATCCCATAGTGGATGGGCTTTACGCAGACAGCGATTTGAGTCAAAGGCGGTATTGCTTGAAAATGTTGACTGTTCTGAAGAAAGATATTGGCCCAAAGGTACATAGAGCTGACGTCAGGGTAATCGAGAAAGATCTCCCTCAAAAGACGGAGTTTCTAGTAAAGGTACCCCTGACGCCCTGGCAGATTGATATGTAAGTAGTCAAATTCTTTCCTTCAACTTTTTTGATGCTGACAGCTTTAATTGCCTCTAGGTACACCAAATTCGTCACAGATCCAGAAGTGACAGGTGCCATGGATGGAAGTGATGGTAAAGCCAAACCTGGAGCTAGGTTCTTTGATATTGTCCACCTTCTCTCATTGATTTGCAATCATCCAATGTGTTTCGTGGATACAATTGAGGAACGAGGCTCAAAAGCACAAGCGGTCGTCAGAAAGAACAAGCAGTCAAAGCAAGATATCCTCTCCCTAGAAGATGAAGAACTTCAAGAATTGATTGATCTGGATGACCTCTCTCCTAATGAAGAATTGCTAGAGGGTGCAAGCAAAAAGTATGCTTGGGCTAAAGAGATGGCCGGCAAAACCAAAAACCCTCGAGCTTTATACCACTCATACAAGATGCAATTACTAAAGAGCATTGTTGAGTATTCGGTCAAGCTTGGAGACAAAATCCTAATTTTTTCTCATGGTGTTTACACCTTAAATTACCTCCATAAACTGCTTGATGACTGGAAAATTGACTTCCGCAGACTTGATGGAAAAACAAAGATGAGTACAAGGCAATCGGCAACCAAATCTTTCAATTCCGGTAGTGGTGATGTGTTTCTCGTCTCTACTGAGGCTGGGGGATTGGGTCTGAACCTGCCGGGCGCTAATCGGATCATTATCTTCGACTTCAAGTGGTCACCGATGTGGGAGGAACAAGCTGTCGGAAGAGCCTACAGAATGGGTCAGAAAAAGCACGTCTTTGTATATAGGTTTCATGCAGTTGGAACCTTTGAAGATCTTAAGAGGAACAAGATTCTTTTCAAGAGTCAGCTGCAGTCGAGAGTGGTTGACAAGCAAGATCCACTCCGGACAGCGCACAAAGACTTTAGGCAGTATCTCCTTGAGCCCGCGGATATTCCAAAAGAAGACCTAACTGAATACCGAGGAAAGGACCCTGTATTGGATAAGATTATACAAAAGTAATTCCGCTCACAAATCCCCAACGCCGAAGTCGCTGAATTAAATAATAACTAACCGTCCCATAGCGTTGACTTTATCACTGCCATACAGTACTCAGAGAGCTTCCAACACGATCCCGACGATGTCCTTACCGAACAGGAGCTTCGCGAAACAGACGAGATCCTGAAGCAGAGTCAGATGCAACGCCAAGATCCTAATTATAGGCAGAATCAATTCCAAGCCCCGGATCCTGCTGCCCAGCAAAGGGCAAGGGAACAAATAACGGTGGCAGCGGCGGCAGTGACGGCGGCGGTAGCGGGGGGAGGGGGGATGCAATTTACCGGTTCCCCAATTGCTTTGCCATCAGCTCGACCAATCGACATCCCGCAGTTTGTTCCTCCCCCCTCCTCGCCCTCCGTGAATCCACCAACTTCTTCCTCCAATACAATCAGTCAGCCGCAGCCCACAACATTAGCTGTCGGCGTTACGGCTCCCGCAACTGAAAGTCTTGCAGCTCCATCCTCGAGCACTCCGAGACTGAGTAATAATCGCTTTGGTCTTAATATTGGTGGTCTTAATCTTAGTGGTCCTTCGAGAGCTGGGTTTTTCCCATACTAGGGACAAATGAAGAAGATCCCGGAAACGGCAGCAAACTTCCGGCGACTCCTGCGACACCCTGACACCCACTACTCTACCATCCCGAAGCCAACGAAATTCAGCCACTCAAATCCCACAATTTAAACATACGCGAGTAGATGTTAGTGTCTCTCATTGTTTCCTTTTGGAAACCATCCATCAAGCTACTTTAATGCATATATTTTGCGTTTTCATGTTTGGTGTTATCTTGTACCACTTGGCCATTTTCCTTGCTTTATCGACGGAAAAACTGCTTTCTTACGATTTATATCTACTTCCCTTTTCTTTCACCCCCGCTGCAAATCATTTCTTTATTAGCAATATCATTAAGCTCTGGCGTTTCGATGTCTGGTTGCGTTCCGCATAGTTTTTGCTTTGATACTTTTTGAGCGATGCCTTGGTTTCTCTGTTACCCTTCCATCCGGTATCATTTTGTTTTGTTTTCACACTTTTGTGCACGGGTATTTGCGTTGTTAACTGATAGAATGATGACTAGAGGTTGGTTTGGGTCAAAAGTTTATGTTTTCTTTTGCTTTATATCATTATAGTTTGTGCTGGGCGGGGGCCAGGAACGCTGTGGGGAGCGGAGGAAGGGGGGAGGAGTTGAAGTGGAGAACACTGAGCGAAGAAAATAAGAGGGAAAGAGGCTTTGGGGACAGGACGGGTTGGTAAGAAGGGAAAGATGGCAGGACAGATCCAGATGAAGTGGAAGAACAGACAGGATCAAAACAAATATCCTACCATGCTCTAACTGATTCTACCAAAATTTAGTACCCAAAGAACTGGTTAGTTGGTAGATCCTTTCTGTCTCATGGCTACTGCAATTCAGAGGATATTCTTTAATTTGCCTTCCTCCTATTTATCCATTTATTTTATTCATTGGAATTCGTATTTTTCTCATTTCCCATTTTCTCTTTCGGTTACTAGCTATTTTAGTTCCTTTACAAATTCCAATATCATCTTACTTTCGATGGTAATTTTTTCCCCCTACTTAATTGCTCGCATTCTGGTCTATAGGACCATTACGCCAGATTGTTTCTTGTTTACGACATTTGTTTTCTACTGACGACTTCCCTCGCGCAGATCACTTCTTTAACCTACCTACCATCAGCGTTCGTCTATATCCTTTGTTTCATTGCGCCTTTACCTCCCCTCCTCCAACGACACATCATTCTTCTTTCCACTAGCTATCTCTCTCCTGCTATTATCTCTTTCCTTCTAATAATTGCTTCTCTTGCAAACACTGTTTTCCCTCTTCCCCCCAAAATCCCAATGCATTAACTACTCACGCAACTCCTTCCTGCCTTATAGGAATGTGAGTGAGGAGATTGTGTAATTATCTCAGCTAGCAGATGAAGATTATGGAAATAGAAAAATCTTCAGTGTCATCAGAGGGCTTCAATTCAGTGCTATTGAAAGGGGGGGAGCAGTGCGATTCTTGAACTTTGAACTGGAAGGCAAGGGTGTTTGCACTCAATTGTACTACTGCGGAACAGATGCTCAGATTTGTAGTGTGCTTTCATGTTGTGAGAGTATTGTGACTTGGCCCAGGGAGAGTTTACTGGAAAGAGGTGCTGTATCTTTCATACAGTTAGAAAGGGATATTGGCGATATGTAGCACCTATCAGCTGGCTCAGTTGACATTTCTCTGATATCATTGCCAGTGACAATGGGTCAACACCAACGATCAGGTTAGCTTACAGCCTGAGAAGAGTTTTCCTAATAGCGGAACTTGGGGGGATGAAGTTCAGGTAGGACAGTAGAAAGGAATATGCCCTATTACCACACTTACGAATTATAGCAAGCTTCCCAGTACATTATCTGTTATAACTTAAATAATGCACTTGCATGAATCACTACCTACTTTTATAGGCTGCGTGCTTTTAACTCTTATAAAAACTCCATACTGAAACTGTATTACTACAAGTATTCAATGCGTCAAACAACTTATACTTTCTCTCCCACTCCTTTTCAACTTCTATCCTGAATACTGGCGCTCCACCAGCAGTCATGTTTGTAGTACCAGAATCGTGTGGTATAATTATCTTGGGGTGGTTTCTTGTCTTCACCCTGCAGCATAATAGCTCTAGCTTTGTAGCAATTCTATTATCCTTTGGAATTTATTTGAATGTTTATATATCAGCTACCTGCTGGTATTGATGTGATAGGCACTGGCATATAATGATCTACAAACCACACTTGGAGGAGCTGTTACAAAGTCTTGAAACTTATATTATTACTATTTCTAGATACTGAAGGGATATAATCTGCTCAATCGTTCACAAGGAAAACGGGGGGTAGGGGAGAGCATTACACCCTTGTTGAGCCGGAGTTTACCACCCATCGCATTATCCCTCTCATCTCTGTTTCTAATACCGTCCGGAATTGCCGTTAGAGTTGTCGCAGCTCCGTACCATGATCTGTACGATAAGAGCGGTCATGAGGCGTCACTCGGATTTCTCTGCCCGTTTGGGGATCCTCTCGCCATGCTTACAGGGGCGAAATTTTTTAGCGGTATCATACTGCCCCCGACAAACCGTCTAGCCGCCCCCGACGCCTATTATAATGACGAAAACGAACTAGGTGTTGGAAAATATCAGGTATTTATCTACACTAGGCTGACTAGAAAGAAGCCTGAGTCCTCAATTCACACATATATTTATCATATATTCGGGTGTGCACTCGCTTCCATATACCCCGCGACCAGACAAATATACTGGGGGCTGTCGGCCGTGACGTGACGCCAATGGGGGTGGAGGAAGAAGGCGCTTTATCGAAGCATCGTGAAGAACAAAGGGTTGTCCCTGCCGCATGGGGCAGGGAAAGAGAAACTGTGCTCTCCCGTCGAAAGGTGTTATCCTTATTCTGTGTTATGCGTAGCTTAGTAATAAATCTATTGGACCTTCACGGAATTAAGCTTGCGTTAGCGGGGGGATTCTTCCATCCGCCATCCCAGGTCCAGACACTCTACCGCTACTACCGGTATGACATTTTGTGTTTTGTCGTATGGGAGAACTTGAATCGACCTGTGGAACAACAATGGAAGCCATGGAAGGACATAGACTGTCTTACTGTATTCCCTAACCTTACAGATCGACTGTGCATACCGTCCCCCGCGCTCGGCTGTTTCTCAGCCAACTGATGCTTCTTGCTTTTCTCCGGCCGAAAAACTTCCTATTTGTCAGTATTTTCCAAGCACTTCCATGGCGTGCATAAGCATGGATTTTCCCAGCCATATTTAAGCCGCATGGCATCACCAAGCTTGGCACTTTGAGCTCTCTTCAAGTAACCGTCCGGGTACCAGCCCACTAATTCCACACTATTTCCCCTCTTACAAACCTCCCCCACCGCTTCTATTGTGCATTCCCATAATGGCGGCTGAGGTATTTCCTTCTTACCCGCCGGAATTATCCCAAACGCAATTATCCTATCTCTTGCAAACCCTTATGGACTACTCGCTTTCCCACGGTTTGGCCATTAGACCCGCGGAATCTTTTATTTCGAAGGAGTTGAGCCCAAACGGAGCGCTTGCTACTCATGCTCCGGTTACCCTGTTTCCCAGCCCGTTTCCGAGAAGCTGCTGGGAGGAAGGGAGGGCCGTGCAGAGGGATTATAATGAGCTCTATGCTAGGGTTGCCGGGAATGAAGAGTGGCTGGAGAGGACAATGGTTGAGTAAGTGGAGAAGAAGGGTCCGGTGAGGCCACAGAACTGATGCTAATTTTTATAGACTCTCAGAGGTCGATGATTTCACGGCGAGGCTTTACAAAGTTCATTTGGACGTCAAAGCTGAAGGCTTTGTACAACCGCTCTCGCTGGGCCTTTTCCGCTCCGATTACATGATTCATATTGCTCCAGAGGATCCTAAAGCTCTTCCCGTGATTCACCAGGTTGAATTTAATACTATTGCTGCTTCGTTCGGGGCATTGTCTACTAGAGTCTCTGAGCTTCACAAACATCTTGCGAGTGTGGGAGCTTATCCTTCCAATAGCATCATCAAAACCGAAAACATTCCTGTAAGCCCTGCTCTACCGGAATTAGCAAAGGGATTGGTAGCTGCCCACAAGGCCTACGGAAGTGGTGGAGAGGGAAGGCCTACGGCTATTTTTACGATTATCCAGCCAGGGGAGAAGAACGTTTTCGACCAAAGGTGGTTAGAATACGAACTTCTCGAGAAACACGGTGTCCAGACATACCGCATCTCGCTTCCAGATGTGCCTAAGCTTACGAGATTGGCTTCTGATACTCGGGCTCTGATTTATTCCCCACCGCACGCTCCCAACATGGAGATTGAGATCTCTACAGTCTACTTCCGTGCAGGATACGGCCCTGGAGATTACGCTGGGGAGGATGACTGGGCCGCGAGGACTACCCTCGAGCGTTCAAAGGCTATCAAATGCCCATCCGTGATTACTCAGCTTGCCGGTGCTAAGAAGATCCAACAGGTTCTAGCTATGGATGGGGCTGTCGAGGAATTTCTCGTTGATCAAAATGTTTCTTCTCGGGTCCGGGGCACATTCGCCGCTATTCACCCTCTTGACCAATCGCCCACTGGTATGGCAGCTCGTAAACTTGCGCTTGAGAAACCGGATACATATGTTCTCAAACCGCAGCGGGAAGGGGGTGGGAATAATATCTACAGAGGAGATATTCCCGGCTTTCTCAAGTCTATTCCGGAGTCCCACTGGAGCGGGTATATCCTCATGGAATTAATTGAGCCGCCGGCACTCGAGAACACTATTATAAGAAATGGTGGACTAATGAGTGGGGGGGTAGTTGGGGAATTGGGTGTCTACGGCGCTATCTTGTGGAAAGACGGAGAAGGTGAGGAGAGAGGGAAGGGCCTCAAGGAAATCGTGATGAACGAGGAGGCAGGCTGGCTACTCAGAACCAAGGGGAGACAAAACGACGAGGGAGGTGTTGCAGCAGGCTTTGGTAGCGTAGATGGGGTTCTCTTGGTTGATTGACTTTTTTTCTCTCAATTGGGCATTTTTAGGGTCGGGAATGGGGTATCATATTTGTAGAGGATAGAACTGCGGCTACGTTCAATATACCCATATCATTTTCACCTACCGGTAATGTAACACTGGTAGCCCGTCTTACCGGCAGTTCACATTGGAGACTAAGCTCACAAGAGAAATCCCATGTCCTTACTCGAGTATATATCCACGCGCCCCATGAACCCGGGATTCGGGTGTTGCCGTGATTTTTGCCGGGAGGGCTGTCGCCCAAACTGCAGGCCCTAGTATGGAAAATTGGCTTGTTAGTTGTGAGTTGGTATAATAGGCCATTTTGGGTTTCCTGTTGGTTTTGGAAATGACGGTGGGGGCCTATTCCAGAACCCTTACGGTATACCTATTCACCATTGCACAGGCACAAGTAGTCTGGGAAGGGTTAAACTTACCTACCCAATTGTGGCTAGGTCTTGCGAACCCATACGAGAGAGAATGTAAGGGTTCACCTCGGCGGTATTCCACAGATTGGTTTGGGACGGCAGCAGGTATTTCTGGGGCAGAAATCTTTTACCAACTTTCCTGACAAGCAAAGAACAAAGAGGCCGTTAACTTCCCCTCTTTCCCTCAGCTCTCTTTTTATCTCTTTCTCAAACCCTTCCTCAACGTGCCAATTGATTCAGTTCTCATCATTATACATCACCAGTTTTGCCTTAGTCTGCGCATTGCATTGAGTCTTAAGCAGCCTTCCCTCCAACCAGACCAGTTCCCTCGCCAAGCCACAGCCTAGTCCAAACCTGGTTTCTCGCTGACAGCTTACCCAGTGAACACTCTTCCCCTGAGCGACAGCAACAACGGCGTTCTCCTCGCGCACCCGTTTCCCTCCCTCCTCCTCCTCTTACTATACTACAACTAATACCAGTTCTTCATCACAATCGCCCACGCCATACTACGTCCGACAACCGGCAACCCGACTTCTAAACCCTATCAACTACCTCTCCCGACCACAGACGGCCGCGCTCCCACCGGTCCACCGTCTACCGAGATCGCATCGAACATCCTCGCTTGCCGCCGTACGCTTCTCCGATTCCTCTGAGGTTTTATTGGATGAAAGCCGTGCGGCGGAAGATCGGAACCCCTTTAATCACCCACGCTACCAGGATAACTTTCGACAGCTACTCCCCTTAGACGGCCCTCGCGTATTCGAGGGAGGAAAGGGTCGTAAATACACCATGTCCCGGAGCACACCATTATCCGATGACGGGGGAGGAATCACAGATACAGATGCGGAAACCAGTCGGAGCATGACGCCAAATATTAAGCTGCCGTTGCAAAAGATGGAGCCCGCGGTAGTAAGGCAGAGTGGGGGAGCATTGCTAGGAGATGGACTTCGTAGGGGGAATACAAGTAATACTAATCGTTCGTGGCTGGGTGATCCTGACCGGGACTCGAGGGATAGCATAGACTTAGAGGTAGAGAGGGGGGTAAAGCTTGAGGACATGAGGAACCACAGGGTGAGGCATCAAGCGCTACAACATGGCCAGCAACTGGAGGGCGGTATGCCCAGAGGCGCGCCGAACAGACATAGTGGAATGCCCGTCGTCGGTGACGAAGAATCGCGGCCGCAGACACCATCCTCGGGCACCAACGAATGGAATGATAGTCATCCATGCTTCCCCCACCGCAATCCATACGTCCCCACAAATTCGCCGCTCTACGAATCGACCCGCATAATCAGGATCCAGCGCGATTTCATGATCAACGGTGACATTTCGCCCGCTTACTCCAACACTTTCCCCGCTATATTGGAGCCGTACGTTAGCGAGGACCGCTTCCGGATGGTCATCGCCCGCGTGAATAATGAGCTTGCTAGAGCCTTTGATCCGTGGAATTTGTGGAATTGGCTAGACGCTATGTCTGGTCTGTTCACGTTATGGGTGTTGGAGGATATTATTGATACCTACATCAAGCGGAAATTACGGGCCGTCGAGGCGTTCCTGCAACAACAGAATGAGGAGTTGGAAAAGGCTGGGTCACAGGCGGTTTTTGTACCGCTGAGGCGGACGGGGTATATGAATGTGGGATTCTTAATACCGCTTGTTGCTGGCGCACGCTAACGGTGGTTTTACAGTTGGATATACAAATCCCAAGCCCAACGCTCCTCTCAGATGAAGGTGACCAATTGCCACCAGACCCCGATCATAAATTCAATATTGCACCATCTGATGCTGGTAGTGCAGTTCCCACAATCGAAATAAACGAGCATATAAGCTCACCAACACAGCCGGGTACCCATCCACAATACATCACCGAAGATCACTACCCGAGCAGATAGATCATGTCATTCATTCTCCTTCTCTTGTTTTTCTTCTTTCCGTTAGCTTTCACGTTTTACTTTTTTTTTGAATTCATCCTTTCACGGCCAGGTGTTCAAGACGGACTTACGCTTCTTTTTTTCCTTCTCATCCAACCAGCGAAAAAAGTCTTTAATGGGTTAGGCTTAATTTTTGCTCCTATTACTGCTGCTACTCTACGAACCCCTTTCTTTTTTCCACTTCTTTGTATCATTACTTTACACGTAGCTTTTCTTTCGCTTCTTTTCCTTTTCCCCCACTTTACTTCTCTTTCATACTTCTTTACTTCGCCCTACTTTTACTTTAGGTTGGTTAAACCCGAACCGGTGGAATATTTCCCCGGGGATGCATTTTTTGAGCATTTTTGCCTACTTCTGTTACGGCAAGGTTACCACTGCGCTCTTTCTTCCGTTCCTTCACCTGACCGGGATGAAGGAAGGGGTGGGTAGGTGGAAATATTAATTACCTAGGAGGGGATCGGGAGTTATTAAACTTGCTGGTTAGTTGGTTTGCTAGGGGGGGATGTATCAATTCTTGATAACCTAGCCCAGCCTAGTCTAGTCCAAATCATACACACACAAACAAACATACACATAACCAAACGAGCCTATACTGTACATGTACTCGGGCACACCAAGGTCTAAGAACCAAACGTGCAAACTAAGAGGTATCACAATCCCCTCCCGTCCACCTCACGGAAAATCACTCGCCTCCCTCCTCCCCACAATCCAAATCCAAATCCCTAGCCCCAGCCAACAGCCCCACAACAACCCTCCTAGCATCCCTAAAATTAAACTCCTTGGCAACGGCCTTCGAACCCTCCCCCACATGCATCACCTCCCCCTCCCCTCCACCTCTAGCACCAGCCACCCAGGGCACAACCATAACAGTCCCAACCCCAGTCCTCCCAACAACACCCCTACCTCCTCCTCCTGCTCCTCCTCCTTCGCCACCACTCTCCCCCTCCCCCTCCCCTTCCCCCGCCGGCGCCGACGCAGGCACATACACCCACGGAATCCCCAATCGATTGCACTCGAGTATAACAGGAACATGCCCAACCACCGACGCCCCACCCCCCGACAAGGCGAGAACCACGGGCCCAACGTCCGCAGCGGCAGACGGGAGCGTCGAGAGGAGCGAAATCACGGAGGCGGCGCCGCGGAGGAGGTGCTTGGATGCCGAAGCTATTGTCGTGCCATGATATTAGTTCTAAAGTCTAAACAAGAAGGGATGTTGGGGAGGGAGGGGGTGAGTATAATATTACCGCGCTTCACCAATTCCAAAACCTTCCTGGAAACGCCTGGCGGTGCGAGGGTGATTTTGAAGCGGAGGAGTGTGTCGCTTGTTCCGGGCTTTTGGCGCCGTGTGGGCGGGGGGATGGGCGGGGTGGTTGTGCGGGATATTCGGGGGCGGTGGTGGTGGTGGGAGGAACCCTGGCTTGTTTTTGGTTGGCGGAAGAGTCTGGTTTGGGTTGCTGCTGATGCCGGTGCTGCTGCCGCCACTGCGCCCGGTGGTGGGAGGGTCCTTGGGTGGAGGTGGGGGAGTGGGAAGTTTCGGGGCGGTGGTAGGCGGCGCATGCGGGGTTGGTTGGTTTTGTTAGTGTGTGTGTGTGTGGAGGGGGAGGAGGGGCTTTGGTAGGGGAAAAAAAGTTTGGATGGGTGTAAATTGATGGGATGGTTTTTTTTTTGTTGTTGTTTCTCCGTTCCGTTCCATAACGGCTCGGGGCGGGGAGGGGCGGAAAAACGTTTTTGCTGGGGGGGTAGTTGTTCCGTGCTAGGCTGTAGGCAACCGGTAGAATTACGGTAAATTAGTGCAGCAAGGCGTCCCCAAGGTGTACCAAGCTGTTGCATCATGAAACGGTGCTATTTCGCTAGGGCTGAGGGCTATACATGTGAGAACGATGGTTTTCAAAGGTGAATTCGGCCTTTAGCCATGGTATGAATAACTTGTACAATAATTAAAGTTAAAATAAAAAGTGGGTTTTCTTTATTAGAATAGGATAGACGTCATGGATTTTAAATTAATATTATATAAGGGGAAACTGGTGGCTTAATCTGGAAAAAAAACTTAGATAATATACATTGAACTGAAAACGGAATGAAAACTAGTGTTTTTACATACAGTATAACGTTCTACGTTTTATTTCTTGGACTGCTAAAACTGTTGAAAAGGGTGTACTACCCTTGTTAGTACCTAAGATATCCTTAATAATCTCCATCATGTCATATCAAATACAGCCTTCTGAATACCTGGTGAATTAGCAAAATATATAAAAGCTAGTAATAAGAGAACAATTGAATTATGTCACATAATATTTATTAAAACAAAAAAAACATGTAAAGGCCAACAGAACAGCAAGAACAAGCAAATCATAAATGATGATATTTTTTCTAAAAACCAATACAAAATACAAGAAAAAGACTTTCTTGCAAAATGTATAAGTATATAGAGTCTAGGAGCAAGTAGGACTAGTTTTGGTCTAATATTCAGTCATGTACTGTATTGCTGTTTTCTTCATATAGGCAATTTGAATGTAAGATCAGACTTGCTTCTTAGAGTTTTTAAGTAAAGCAGTAAGATGAATAAGATTAAATGAGTTATGTTTCAGATTGGAGTGAGAAAGTTGATAGAAAATAAAAGAATTAATCATAGAAGTGTTTAAAAAGTAAACAGAATAGAGGAACTTATTTACATAGATATATCAATTGGATAGAGTAGGATACACAAATTTAGTAGATAAAATTAACCTCATCAATTTTGTAATTCTAATCGTCAATAATTACTTGAAGTGAAAACAATCTACAGGTACTTTTGAAAGTAAAAATATAGTGAATGGTAGTAGTATGAATATGTATACTCCAAGATTGTTTTAATTCTGGAACATAGTTGATAATATTGTTTATTGTAGAAAGTAAATACATTAATCTAGTATACTGCTGTTGTAGTAAGAGTTTATTATAAGTCATAATAGTGCAGGTTTTCACTCACAAGGACCAGTTCTTACAATTAGTCAGGGACAGAAAACCCCTAAAATAAAACACATTCATCTGAGTTAGCTGGCTTTTCAGCAGGGCAAGATGAGGAATTGGGCCAAGGGCATATACTTTTTAGAACCCTGAAGGCTTCATAATAGCGAGTCGGTTCCATGCATTTTCAAAGGATGTTGTATGGTCGGTAACACTTTGGCCAGTTTTGAAGTCAGTTAGAAGTACGTTTTTTAGTGTAATAATGTCTGTATTGGGTGTTTCTTTGTCAAATCGGTCTTTTGGCGCTTGCCAGGCGCTGGCAACCATTTCATGGGCAACTATATCGGGTTGTAGTGTGGTCAACACACTTTGGATCAGGAGGAACATGGTATTGGTGTTATCTTCTTCCTATTCTTCAACAGGTTTCGTATCTGTTGATGCACCCTCGGTCGGTACCTCTGGTCGCTTTCTGATTCCATTGACTATTGTCTATAGCTTTGCTGATTTGAAAGCCCATTGCCATGCTTTGGCCCAGGTGAGGTAGTCAGCTTTGCCAGTAAGCTTTGGGTAGTCTTTGATTGTAGGAGAGAGAGCAGACTTTTTGTTGTCTGTTGAGGAGGACATCTTTTATCTGATGTATTGGATTTGATATGGTGTTGAAGTGTTTGCTTTTGTAGCGACTGTCTGGTGCTTTTTCTTAAGAGTGATTAAGGAGGATTGTCGAAGATTTTCTCCATAAACATCGCAGCAGATATGAAATTGAGATTCAAATTCAAGAGGTATTTTGTAGTTGCAGTTACCGCAGGAGTAGGTCCTTATGTATTTGTGATAATGTTATCATACGGGGTAGTTAACACAGTAGGATTCCGAGCTAACTAGGCCAAGGATATTCGAGACAACGGATTAATAGTCAGGAAGGCTCGTTGGTAATTGTTTGATAAAGGTAAAGTAATAAAGTATAGTCAAATATCAAAGAGTTAGAATA
>Ga0307513_10002396_pt1 | contig 25974 bp, 23 predicted proteins | sample 15_EM_MG_FD_202174 | JGI IMG/M metagenome (GOLD analysis project Ga0307513, IMG submission 202174) | Populus trichocarpa ectomycorrhiza microbial communities from riparian zone in the Pacific Northwest, United States - 15_EM | ecosystem: Host-associated > Plants > Roots > Unclassified | place...
TCATCCTCCCCCTCATCCTCCCCCTCCCCCCTCTCCTCCTCCTCATCCCCACTAGAAGCATCGTCCTGCTTGTCCCCCACAGAAATGCTTTCCGAATCGGATAGCTCATCCAAGGAATCCTCAGAACTTGATTCCTCACCCAGCTTCAAGACCCCATACGCCCTTGAACCTTTTTCCGGCGGCTCAACTTTAGTATTCTTAATTGCCCGAACCTTCTGCTTCTTAGTCGAGTGCTTTGAAGGCTCCTTATAAGCCGCCGCCTCCTTGGACACCTTCTTGGCCCGTCTCGCTGGTGCCGTCTTTGGGACTTTCTTGTGGCTGACAGTATTGAATGCCCCTGCGCCACGTGTGGGAGCAGGTGTGCGACGGAGGTTGTAACGGGGCTCTGACATGGCCGCTATGCAGGCACGATTGATTGATGTGAATTTCGGGCGAGTGCACTGAAGATGGTAACCCTTTATCATAAACCTCCCGTTGATTCGGTCTATTGTTGTTAGGTAGGCAGCGACTCGCTTGACGGGAAAGATAGAACGTAATAGCAGTGGGGGGGGTCGTAGTGGGATATATGCGGCGAACTATTCCTTTGTTCTCCCTCTGGCTCCATCGAGCAGAGAGAGCGCTGAGTGCCGCCTTTGTTTCCATTTAAGGTTTGTGGTTGTTTTAGGCTGGGCGATTACCATTGTTCAGTTTACGGTTCAATACTATCACGGGCGTGGGTGGGGTGAATAGGGGACTATCGCTCTCCAATGTTTAAATGTCCGAACCCCCTGCTATGGTGGTGGTAGATGCCAAGATTCGGATCTACCGAGTGATATTGTATGTTTGGGTAAAAGGTTTACGGCACGAGTAGGCTACCATAACGGGTTATACGACGGGGTGCTGCGGGTTTGATTCCCTGGACTTCGGGTTCACCTTACCCGTAATTTGGTCACACCCTGGGCCTAGCACTGGTAGCGGTGCAAGTGTAGTACAGGTATTGCACTCCTTCCAGCTGATACCCACAATCGACTAAGCTCTGGATCTATTGTCCAATCCCCGTAAATCTCAACCACCCGTTCGGCTCCACTAGCGGCTCAGCGTGCCATAAGGCTCCGGGGAGATTAGCATGTAGTATCAAAAGTGCTCAGGGATTGCCCTTCCTGCGCGAATAGCTTTCGCAGCCTCGCTCCACTCAGCATAATCTGCATTGACCTTATGCTCGCACAACCACCCTTACTAGTTACCCTCGGCAACAAAAGCCGATCTGACCACAACCAGAACCGCTACCGAACCCCCGCTCGCCAAAACTCGGCATGACTCAGATTACCCCACACCCAAAAATTGCGATACCAGGGAAGCTACCCGCTAGTTCTTACGCAACCCCTCCATCAGCACCCACTCACTCCTGTCCTCCAAGAGGGGCTTGACACACCCCCAGGCTCTTAGACCAGGCCCTCCATCTCTTCAATACTCCCCGTCCTCCCCCAGAATACTAAACAGCCCCTTAAACTTGCCCAATATCCACAACCTCTGCACCCATGGTACTTGTTCCAGGCAACAAGTACCCGGAATACGAGCGGTGAACTTGTGATACGCAGGGATTTTTGCCATACACCTTGCGAACCCCTGTTTCTGAATACTTCTTGCCTGGAACGAGTACACCAACATCCACACACCCTATCTCTCATCGCCCAGAAAGAACCCCCCTCCTTCGCCGGCCTCATAACCTTGTTGAACTCCTTCAACATCACCCAAAACCTCGTCCTCTCCTCATCTAACCCCCCCACGCCGGTCGGTAGGGGGCTGCAGTGCGGGCGATTGGGCAGGTACGGCCCCAGAAGAAACGAAGTCTATCCAGAGCCTAGCGCACACGCACCATGCACGCCCTCCGAGAGGGACGCCAGCGGGTATAGAGAGCTTCCTAAAAGATTCATAGATGGTGGGGGAGTAGTAGAGGGATTTGGACTCGTGGGTAGTTGCGAGGACGAGCCTACACGAGTGGATTGACAGGAAGGAAAGGGAAGGTAGGGGATACCAAATGGACAGCCGCTATAGTGGGCTAGCTTCTCTCTGGGAGTCTGCCTGCGACCGCCTTGGCTGGACCGGTTGCTACGGGGTGTGAAGGCCTACGTCGGGAATTACCATGTGTGGACTAGATGCGGGTTAGTTGATTCGATGGGCGATATTAAACTTGATTAGTTGGTATGCGGTCTCAGCTACCCGTCCACTAAACAACCTTCCATAACAGAAGCACGATGCAGTACTTACCGTATACTTATACTAGAATATAATCTCGGAGTTAAGAACCCCATAACAATTACGAGTACAAATAAAAATTCCCCAAACACGGGATGATCTCTCATAGCGCCATAGGCCCGCGCCCTGAAACAGCATCCAACTCAAGCGCCCAAAATGTGGGGAAAGTCGATCTCTTAACTAGGCTTAACTACAGCGGCACGAGGCGAGGGACAAAAATCACCTGTAGGAACTACAAGTGACAGCCCTGAAACGATCTACACGCCCAAGAAACCTTACGGAGGTACAGCGTGTAAGTTTTGTAGGTTACACAGGGGGTGAGGGTGGCAGTTTTCGTTTGTGGAACCTACAAAACTTACACGCTGTACCTCCGTAATATCCGGACAAAAGAGGCAGAAGAAAAATCCAAAAAAATAAAAAGTAGTACAGGAGGTATCATATACGAAAACAAATTAATCAAAGACGATAAAATTCAGCTTGCCCCTCTTTTTGTCTGCTTGACTTGCGCAAGTTCTTTTTAGGCACACCGTTTATACACCAAGTTTGTCCTAGTCAGCTATGTAAATCGTTTCACACACACTCTCTCTGAAATGCTTTCCTAATCCCAGTAATAGTTTTAGGAAAGGTATTCCTTATCTCACTCCCTTGCTCAATGCATTATACATCTTTTTTTAATAGGTTAAGGCTAGAATGGAAGACAGGAATATCTTTTTAGGCTGAATTAGGATCCTGAAGTTATAGGCTGAATGAATTAGTAGTCAGAGGGATATAATTAGCTCTAGAAGAAGCATAGCGCTCTGGGGAATCCAGATAAGCTGTGATAAGATTAGGTTCAAGGTGATCATATTAGTTTTTAGTAATTATTCTAAAGATTATTCGGACTGGTGCATACACTTAAGAATAACTACTTGGAACATGTAACTTAGCCAATAGCTCTCTATCCCGGGGGAAAGTAATCGGCTAATATTATAGAAAAATACCGTATTATCACACTGTAGTAATATTATGATTATCCCAGCAACAGCGGCCAGAAAGCTGAGATATCTAAGCACTAACTCACCAGGAAAATAGCATTCAAAATGGCTTTTTATGGTAGCCAAGGTTTGATAACTTGAAGTGCCCAAAGAATAAGTAGCTGTTACCTAAAGTTAAAGCCAGTATTTTTTTTTAAAAAAAAAGTAAATTATCATAGCAACTGCTACCTAGAACAAGTATCAATATCAAAATCTAAAGTGGGGCTAGCATTCTTTGGCCAAAAGGCACATGTGCCCTCTCCTAGAAAACCACAGACAGAAAGTACAGTGCTATCTCATAGAGTGAAACAGATGCTGGTTAAACAGACATAATAGTTCCCCATTCAATCATATAAAAAGTTAACCCAATTATCGTATCCGATCTCAACCCTACACAAAATCCCGAGAGAATTATAACTACATGCTGAGGCAATGGACTATTTCCCAGTATTTCCAAGATAAGAAGCCCTCCTATTCAAGCTGGGTGGGATCAGCCCCAGCCATCAGACTAGAATCCAGTAATAGATAGCCCTGCCTCCAAGTTGGTGAATCTTGAAATTGGCAACTTTAAGGCCTAACGGGATCCACTTGTAGTTATGTGCGGTGCATTAATCTTTGCTATGTCTATGATATCTTAGAAATAATTATTTCATCTTTATCTATTCCCATTGCGCTTTAGCATATGTCGCATTATTCGTGAGAAGCAGGCTTCTCTTGCTGCCAACGGAGGTAAAGCTCCTAAGTTTTGTATGTTACACAGGGGGTAAGGACAGCAAACCTCGCTTGTGGAACATTCAAAACTTAGGCGCTGTACCTCCGAAGATCGTACCTGGGCGTGCCCATTGAAACCGGAGAGCATAGCCCTTATCTCCATAGAGATTTGAACGGGGTCATATGAAATGGTTTTCCGATTTCCCCTGACATGTCCGAGAACCCGAGAACCTGCTCTCCGGCAACAAGGACCACCTAGAAGCCTATCCAGTTAGTTCCCACGACTCATCCTGGGTCCGTGAATGCCCGACCAGTGATTTTCCTTTTCCAAAAATGCAAGGCTGCACACCCTACTGTGGTTCTAGCCAAGATTGCACGACCTCCATACCCGTTCCAAAAAGAGGTAACCGCATTTCACTCGCAGTCTTTTTTCGTAGCCTTGTGCGCGTGTACCCCCCAAGCTTGCAAGAAAAAACCCCGCTCATGCCATTAAAGAGAAACAACTACATAGACATCATCGCTATAAACAAATAACACTAAACATACAGTTCTCCATGCATGTGTTCTTTTATCGTAATCACCCACGCCCAGCAATGCTAGAATCCACCGAACCCACAGGAGTAACATAAATCAGCTAAAGAGAGGTATAAAAAAGGGAGAAAAAAACAAAAAGAATCGAAGACAAAAAGCATGAAAAAACCGTAGATTCCAGAAAAAATATATTCATAACTTTGGCCTAAAGGTTCTCCAACAACCTATCCACCTCCTCTACCTCCACAGCGACACTTGATCTATTAGTGAGTATTACAACACTTACGAGCGCTGCGTAGGCTTCCCGTATCGCGCAAGCCATACACGTCTTGTTAACATCAGCAGTAATCGCAGGTAATCCCCAGAATGAGCACCAAGCCCGAGCGAAGACCTCGTTGTCGGGTACTCCGAAAGCTTCGACAACCAACACTTCCTCTACCCCGGTAGCAGTGTTCTCGGGCTGTCCGCCCTCGTCTTCGGCTTCTGAATCCTCCACACCGCCTGAAGGTCCCCAGTTTTGGATTTCCACTAATTTATCCGCATATATAACCCGATGCTGGTACTCGCAAAACAAGACGTGTGGTCCGTTTTGACACGGATAAGCTGCAATGAACGGAGTGTCATGTCGTAAAGATACCTTCCATGATCTCGTTCGACGCTCGACAGTAATCGCAAAGGTGATTGATGCATCAAACACTGAGGCGGGGCCCTCCTCTGCGGCCTGATGGCCGTTCTCAGTGATGCGGTGCACTCCTCCCGGGCTACTTGCAGCCTGTGAGAAATTTAGACGTTCGATCCTGATGTCTTCCACTGGGTCATCGGTGTTTGGAGTGAGGAGCACATAGTCGTCGACAGGATATGTCGTCTGGTATGCACCTAAAGGATCGCTATTTTGAGCCATACTTCGGACATTGCTTAGCGTGATTTTATTCCCTCGTGGAGGCATCTGATTGATGATAGCCATTTCCGAGCGACTGAGATCGGCCGATGCGGAACATGGACCAATCCAACCAGCGATTTGTGCCACACCTGCGGCCGCCCCCAGGACCTTTCCGACTATACACTCCCACGACCAATAAGTGTGGCCTCTGTACTGAAATCCGACATTCGGTGTCGCCTGCGAAAGATTATGGAACGTTTCGGGCACGTCCGGATCGCAATCAGTGAGAGCATTCATCAGAATCCATGGCATGGACTTGCCCGGGAGAAGCAACCCAGTGAACCAAGACATACAGTTGGTGCTCTTATCTTCGAGAACCTCGTTGGGATCTTCATCCTCTGAAAGTGTATATTCAACTTCATGCATGTTCGGCCACCTACATTATTAGTACTAGCTCTCAGCTTCAATGGTGGAACAATGGAATTGTAAGATAGGGGAACCGAATAGGTAGCCCGGCCGGAACCAGAAAAGAAGCACGTTGATGGAGAGGAGCAAGGATCTGCTGGTTTGAATGGGGGAAGGGGTCCAATAGCCCAGCCGCCAATGAGATGTGGATGGTAAATAGTATCAAGAAAATATTCTGAGACTCACTTCAAAGTCCACGCAAAGTTCCGTAAGGCTTCAACCTGGGTTTTCTTGTGTGGAAATTTAAATCCAACACTAGACTTCTGTTCTCGCTTCCCTTTACTGTCTTTGACCTTTTTCGGTGCCTCTACCTCCACATTTTCGAGCCACCGCTGGGCAAGCATTAAATCCCACCTAATCTTCTCTGGCATATCCGGTAGTGGCTTCATAGCTAAGTTAGCTTGATGCCTAGCACCAATTCTCAGATACAGTTCTATAGAAAGCAGCAGCTGGTGGAAAAAGCTATTGGCGACGCCCGGGTTAGGATCTGACAGAAATCTCGCGATAGTCTGGTTTTCGGGACCCGAAAAATTCACCCAACTAGGTCGGCATAAAGCTGCAACGAGGTCTGAAATCTGATTATCAAGAGATATTTTTGAGTCATATCTATGAGTATCGTGGAGCAAGTAGTTGTAAAGGTGCGTGTGAAGTTGCCCAAGGTCCCCCTCGATCCCCTCCACCTGTAAAATCCGTAATCGATCAAGAACGTATAACATTGTGAGCTTCCGAACCTTCCCTCGTGCAGCAACTTCATGGCCTTGCAAAGTGCTGCCGAAACTAGCAACGTAATAAGACAGTGTTAAAGTTCCCGGGTATATCCCAAAGGCATGTGCCATAGCTGGCCGTTCCAGGGCATCGGTTTGCTTGCCCTCTGGATTAGAGCTCATATCATAAAACGAATCACTCTGAAAAGGAGCAGTGTCTGACTCTTCATCCCATTCCTCCCCGGCAAATGCGAAGAGATGGTAATAACCCCTTGGACCGTTTGTAATCTCTCGCGATTCTCCACGAAACTTAGGAGCTCCGTCGCCGATAAACTGCTTAGCCTCAGCCGTTGAAAGTTCGGTTTGGTAACGAATGGGCGGCCATTCACGGGGGGGTGCCCTAATTGCCCGAACATTACGTTGAGGAATAGCGGCAGCCGGAAGACACAGTTGTGGAGGAGGGGAGGGCGATGGAGAGACAGATATGGGCAGAGAGGACCGGGATGAGGATGAAGTGGAAGGATGATCATTCTCCGATGGTAAAACCACTAGGTTTTGACCCTCCTGCTCGATCCGGTATCTAAGTTTGTATCCCGAAAGCGAATATTGAGATAGGTCGCTATCATGCGAAGGATGGTGGGAGTGGGAAGACTGGGCATGAGAATTGCCACTAGAATATGGGGTTAGGGATTGAGAACTGGGATACGGCGGGTGCTGCTGTAGGTGGGCAGGAGGCGCTTGTTGTGATTCATAGCTTGGGTACGCGGGGTGATACGCCTGAGGATGCACGGGGTGAGAGCTTGGGTATGAAGGGTGTTGGTGAGGAGGGGGGGGCCCATGGCTATGCGGAGGTGGAGGCGGGTATGGGTGATGGCTCGGGTATGAAGGATGGTGCTCCAAGTACGGCTGAACGGGATATCCCCGAGCGTCGTATAAATTGTAATCCGATGCGGGAGTACTCGAAGGTGAGTAAGTAGCTACTTGCTGGTCTCGTGGGTCCTAGAAACTCTCTTTTAGAACTCCGCTATCTCACTTCCGGCCCGCTTCACCCAAATAGCTCCTGTGCAACAGCGGGAGTGATCGTGCCGCTCCCATCGTGGCAGTTGAGGTTCAAGTGATGACAAGGCAGAGGGTATATGATAGAACAAAAAGCACTTATCGAGAGAATAGAACAGGAAGGGGAGAGACAAGCATACCCCTATATTTCTCGAGCCCGATCCCCTGCTCCGCTCCGAATGAGAGCGGGGCACTGTATCCGATGGAGAATGGACGTGATACTTTGACGAAGAGGTTGATGAGGAGGGCTTCATATCCAAAGGTTGAGGGGCTTCCTCTTTCTTTCTCGGCAACAACAGAGCTGGTTGAGAAGAGGGGAAAAAGACTAGGTCAGCGCAGCTCGCGGAGACATGACGGTGATGAATAACGGACTAGGGGGAGAGGTCGGTGAAGATTCAAAATCGACCAGTAGAGCGCGGAAGCACACAGAAAAGGGAAGAAAAAATTAGGGTAGATGAATCTTTGGAGTAAAAATCCACGACCCAATACATTCCCTCGATCTCTGAGATCAGTAAGAGAGAGTAAAACGAACGGTTGCTAGCCCGGGGGTTGATGTGTTGACAGAGACCACGCACGTAGTTTTACACACCTGCTGGAAAAAAACACGAGGTTCCCGCGTCTCACCAATCTATCGCACAAGCGATCGAATAGAAAAAGGCTCTATCGAGGAGTCTTTTTTTTTTATGGTTGGCACTGGACAGCAAAGTAAGTAGCGCACTCCTGGCTGCTGCTTCTGGCTTACTCCTTGATTCCCGTTGGCCTGGAAAAAGGCTGGACAGGACCGAATACTGTACCGAGCACCGTGAATCTAGAAAAACAAAAAAGGCCCCTCCTGCCTCCAAATGTAATATACCGGTAGAAGCAAAGAAATAAAAATAGAAGATGTAAAAGAAAGAATAAGCTCCGTCGTTCAATGAGGGTTGCAGGTGGGGTTGGCAAAGGGGAAAATCAAACTGGGAAGATGTCGTTGGTGGTTCGTCCGCCCGTTGGTTTGCTTCGGTGGTTCCTCTTTCAATTCGCTTGATCTTTCTTCCACCACGGTTACTGCAAGCCTGTGATGGGCCTCTAAATGCTCCTTCCCGCGTAGTCTAGCTTTCTCCGTCTGACAAGCTTTACAGGTAAACGGTCAAGGCCCTGCAACAAATCACGTCGCAAAGCTGTCGGTGTCCGTAGGATCGAATCGTTGCTGCCAGAGAAAGTACTGAACTCGCTGTAGTCGCTGAGCACAAGGACAAAAAACGGGATGTTTGAAGGTGTGCGAGGGTGATATGATACCGCGGTGCACAGCACAGCACAAGTACCCACTCTATGTGCTACCGATATCAGGGGTCGGAGGGTGAGGTAACAAGTATCTCTCGTGGGTGAAGAAAGGGTTCTCCCAAGAGGATAATACAGTTGATCAGAGAGTATGGTAGGTATGTGTTGAATTCAAACGGCAAAGGGGATGCAAATGAAGTTTTTGTCAATCTACGGTATTTACCCAGGCACACAGCCTTCCGAGTGGACTTGGGTGTCGCATGGACTTTTATTTACGTCAGGCATACTGTACTGAATTGTAACTTGGATCGCTTGTCCAATACATACAGTCCGAGCAAAAACAACTGAACTCCAGCAGAGCAAAGTCGTTCTTTGACCTAAACAAGGCGCGGTACATCGCAACTTAGGGCGGATCTGCGGGGACATGGAAAGCACTTAGGGGCGGGGTTCTCGGAGGTGAAAGCGGATAGATATCAACACCATACCGTATCGTAAGTACTTGTACCCCCGTCCTGTCCTGTCCAGTTCCCAACACCTGTTCTGTGCATGATAACCCCTCCCAAGCATTCCACCATGGGATCGTTTGGAATCACTATTTAACAGTAAAAGCAACTAAGGGCAGTACCGGTACCAGAATAACTTTACTAGCAGACCGGCCGAATCCAGAAGCTGCCTCTTGATCGGTCTCTGAATTCACAAAGTAGCAATGACCTTGTCACGCTCTCTGTAATGCCCCTGTAACAGGCATCCAGGAACCTTTTTGCCGAAGCTTTACCTGCCCTCATCCCGACCTGACATCCCCCACTTTCTGAACCAATCCGACAACTACCGGTGACCACCCACGCTATCCCAGAGGGACATCAACTCTCACGGGACGTTTTTGCCCCACAATACAAACATTAAGGAAGCAGCAGGATCGTGTACGAGCATTACCAATACCAGTAGCAGATCGATATATGGGATGAACTCTAGCTTGTGATTTTATTCCGTCACTGATATGGTATTACTAAGTTAACATCAGTTGTCGCCGGTTGCGATAGATTGGCTTAAATAAAGGCCAGCGCACGCACATAACCGTCCTGGTATACCATACCCGCACTGCCATTTTACCCAGCTCTCAGCATGGACCTAGCACATCAAGACTAGACTGGGCATGGGATGGCGCGCATACCGTAAATCCTCCTCTCCTCCCCCTCGGTCCCAGGACAATGTATTGGGGCTGCAGCAGCAGAGCCGCACGAGTCCTCGGCATGTGCCATCCGGTCAAACGTTACATGAAATAATCGTCAAACATACCGGTGAGCGGATAATGACCGCCCCCCTTCGAAGCAAAATTTCCCTTCCCCGCACTCTTTGGATTGCCGCTTATCGCGGGTGGTGTTCCATCCTGGTTCGTACCGTGACCCCGTCCACTCTGAGGGGCTAGAGGTGAGAGAGAGAGAGAGCACCACAGGAACCTTCAGTAGCCTTTTTTAAAGCCGCACTGTACCCCACAGCCCTCATGAATTGTAGTATCCTTATTTTACAAGCCAAACGTCCGACTCCCCTTGCGCTCTCTTCTGTAGATGGGTGTTTGTTTTTGGTGTTGTAACCTGATTTGAATGTTCTCCGGAAAGGGGAATCCGTATTTGCTCTTGCAATAGCGTGAAGGTGGGAGCTATGCGCACATCGACCCATAGGACGCATCTCACTTGTTTGCTTCTCTACAAGTATGGGTCGTGGAGGCACACTGTTCAGAAATCAAGTATCGGAATCAAGGCGTCCACTTATAACTGCTTCCCAAGCTCCACCTTCCACCTCGTAAGGCATCAGCAGTCGCTGAGATAGGGTGCATTCGGTGCTCGGGTAATCCGGGCCAAGCAGTATGAGGTGAGCCCAGGAACCGGGTAGATTACAGGGTAGGCTCTCCCGCACTCCAGTAAGGCTCCATCATCCTAGAGTTTCGGGTTTTGTAGGCCTACAATACCAACTTGGTTCAACTTTGGGGGATGGAACGTCATGGGTACTCACTCGCATACATAGGATGCTATGGTACAGCGGGGCACGGTTTGTCGACCTAGTGGGGTTACCTGCGTAGTTCCGTTGGTTTCTTATTTGTCCCGTGTGAGCTTCAGTCCAGATCACTGGACCTAATAATGTCACAAATAGCCCATACTTCCCCCCTGATAATTCTCAAGGTAAGAGCTCTATTACAAGACTCCTTGCGCAAATATATAAGCAATTAACCTGAGAAGTACAGTCCATGAATTTTTAACCTATCTTATTCTCCCTGAAAACAGCCCGAAAAAGTGATAAGGCCCTCCCATCCCACGAGGATTAGGCCCCACCAAAAATCTGCCCAAATCTTTTGCCACAAAGTGAAATGCGGAATGCGGTATGATACAGGAATTCTGAATCAGGCACCTTCCAGAATTCCAGTATCTAGATTGACCTATTTGGCAAGTAAATTTTCTAGGAACACCGGGATAGCGTCTATAACAAGAGGAGACCCGCATACACCTCGCCAAGCCGTCACTGTAGGCAGCGCCGAAAATAAGGCAAGAGAAATCTGAGTCCCCCGAGAGACAGGTGGGGTCGGGTTACCCCATTGTTTGCTTGCCTAGTTTTCTGGTTACGATCTGTTGCCGGTGAGGATACTCATGCATTGCTACGGTACTACCAAGGTTTCATCTTCGCGGTAAGCAAATCAGCAAAACACATCCCTACAGCGCTATAGATCGTGAGGTGGGGGCTTTGGAATCCACGAGCCGATTATTGTTTCCTCTTGCTTGCTCCCATCCGAATATCTAGCAGGTGGATAAGCTGCGAGCCCGAGGCAGGTAGCAAAGTTTGCAGCGAAGCTACTTCTAAGACGCTAACGGCTAGTAGCAGATCAATCATACCCAAGTTCCATTTTTAGATAGTGCTTCTCCCAAAAACTTCCTATTACTGGCGCAAACCTTCGGCCGCCCCCCAGTATCTCCGAAACCTAAATATCCGATCGAAAGCATCTACCCTTCCAAGCCCCGCACCTGCATGTCAATATAAGAGCTTCATCGTTCGCAAACCTAGCCCCCCAAGAAGTGCCTTAAACACTTAACTAACTCCGGAGCCCGAGATTCATATCGAGTGATTACTCATGAATTGGTTGACGTGAGTATTTCCCTTCAAGCTGATCAACATCGGACTTCCCGAAAGGGCTGATCTTCCTGCACGTTCTAGTGTTCTTAGCAGTGGCTATTGGCCCTTGTGAGGGTTCAACAGCAGTCTGTTGACCATCCTGTAATCAATAGAGGTTGGTAGGTGACTTATCCGACAGCTGGTTGCATACTACTCGCTCGTCTTTGCCAAGAATACCTCCGCTAGCCGATATTTTGCTGGAGTTCTCACCAAATTTTCGGCTCACGGAGGTATTCTTGGCAAAGACGAGGGAGTAGAGTACGCTGCTGCACTGCTGTACTGTTCGACTAAACAACAAGCACGATATAAATCGCCACTTGCTACGCCCTGCAGCCTGGGAATTAACACAAACACTGCCCCCGATGCTTCGTGTGGACGTCTCCTGAGCTCGTGCCCAATACTAATACTGACGCCCCGAATTTGGGGATCCAAGCTATCAGATCCTTCTTTCTAGCTCCTCGGGGTACTTAAGCGATACAGAGCTCTGGAATAATGTCAGCTCCGGCGGCCCCCAAGAGTAAGGTGCATTACCGCATTATGCAGCTCGATTTTGGGTCAAGCCTAGGGCACCTCTGGTGCGGGGAGCCGGAACCAGGGCCCTTCGATCTTGCATAAAGCCTCCAGAGAACCAAAGGCTTGCCATTTAGTAGTGCCTTGGTAATGGGCGAGATCTAGCAGAAAAATACTGTCACTCGACAACACAGGCTCGGTGAACTCAATACTACCTTGATTACACACTTTGATAGTCAGTAACTTGGTGGATGAACGGGAGTGATGGCAAAGTGAGGAATACTCTGGGCCTAGCCGGCTTTGGTGTAAATGGGTTGATGATGAAGAAGCTTAGTCGATGGATTTGTGAAGGCATTGAGATTGAATTATTGCAAACCTTCTTTCAAGATCTAGTGTGCTTTCTGTGTTGTAATTTGCGTGGCACTGGTGGTCGAGTTAGAGCCCCCCATCGTCACAGGGTGGGGAAATGTAGGTCAGATCAATGGTTTAGAAACCTCTGTTCTGATGCTATTTCTGCAGCATGACTCCTTCATTCTGGTGTGAACCAGGAACGACACTCCAAATCAAAATAGAGTTTTTCTACGAACTTCGAAAATCGGGATCAAGATTAGGGCTTGGGGTTGCAACTAGTGCACCTTTAACTCTTTACCAGGCTTAAGACTGGTGGAATTCGACAAACCGGCACAATATGTGCATGCTAGGATCACCCCCCCACTTTCAGTTCTCCAGGTCACAACCATTCTTAGTGCCCTCCAGAATCAGCACCCTGTTCACTGGTCCCATAGCCAAACAGCCAGCCACTGGTATTAGAGTTTGCGCAGCCTGACCTAGGTGGGGATTATCAATAGTGCCGCTAGAGGTTACCACCAGCCCCCCAGAACCAACAAGACTCCCGACATATGTTGGGCTTCCTAAACTCGGCTCTTTCAACAGGTCATACAGTGTCCAATTCCTAAGTATCATACCTTGAGACAGCTGTTGTAAAAATTATTCTTAAGCAGCACGGCTACAAAACCATACCCTCATGAATGCATGGAAGTGTGGCGGATGTTGGCATTCAGGACCTTCAATCCGGGTCCGGTTTCGTATGATAGTTCTTGCATTTCGACCAGATGGGATCGAGGAACTAGGTCGTCACGCTTTGTCATCAGTTTATGTTAATGCTGCTGGTACTTAGGGTTTTCTGCACATGCCTCTCTTGTGTGTCAATCCTGCAGACCTAAGTACTCGGACGCAAGCGTTCCCAACGACTCGTAATTCTGACGTTTGCGAAAATAACTCTATCAAGTTACACGTAAGACTGAGGGGCTGTTTGGCGTGACAATTTTGCGAAGTTTGGCTAGCTATGATACAAACCATGGTTGTGGAACCATGGTTGGAAGAACCTTATACCCTATGTCAGAAACACTCAAAAATTTGGTGCTGGTTGCTGCAAACCATGGTTTGTAACTCACGTCTACCAAACAGTGCCGTAGTTACAAACTATGGGTTGGATCGAAACCATGGTTTGTCATCCCAAAATTGTCACGCCAAACAGCCCCTTAGCAATTTGTCTTCAGTTAAATAGGAGAGTATCCCCGCACCTAGTTGTACCCCCATAACACAAAAAAACCCCTCAGACTGGCACCACAATATTATCCAAGCAGCAACATGCTACGAATTTTTAATCAACCTGCGGCCCACGCCACTGCCCTTCTGTCCTCAGGCATCGGTATGTCTGGATTGGGTCACCTGCCGTCAATCGGCGTGTCGGATGCAGGGGGTTTCTGGGTACCCGCAAAACTTGGATAAACGGACCATGTGCGAGGTAGTCCAGAATTTCCTCCTCTAGAGAAAGGGGCGAAGACACACCAAAAATCTGCCCCCCCCGAGACAAACAAAAAAACCACTAGACCTTACTAAGAGAAGTAACTCCAACGTCCTCGCACAAGATCCGTTTATTCGAATTCCTACCGTAGAGCGGTGGACGGGGAGGACTTGGAACCGAGCGATAAGTCTGAGCCCAGTGCAAGTGAGAATGTTGGGCCAAAGGCCAGGCAAGTTTCCAGTACAGGTGGTGACAACTTAGTAAGTGGTTCTCCGTAGATATTGCTTATAATTCAACTAATGAACCATTAGATGGTGGGACCACCTCTACACTGCATCCCGGGCAACCGTCTCGCTAGTTTTGGCAAGGTACAACTCATACCTATTATTACTTTATAATAATTGATGAGGTGTGGTGTAGTAGGACCATGGAGACTTGAAGAGCAATGTGTATGAGTCCATTGGTGAACTCGCGAGAACGATTGAGAAGGGTTTTGGTGGAATAAACTCCAAATTTAGGGAACTAGAGGTCAGAATTAAGAGCACTAAGCCTGACTTTAAACTCGCGAGGTGGCAGGGGAGTGCTGCTAGATAAAATTCTGTGAATGTATCTGTTATTCACCAATTGATACTATTTAATTTGGATCACCTACTGAGCAAAGCCTGGGTTATAACTCCCATGCGGACCCAGATCTCAGAAACATGCTGGCGATCCGGTGGGCTATGGAGAAGAAGATACCGAACTTGACCTGCTGGTGCGGGTAACCCTATAAGAGTAGGGCGATGATGGCCGTGCACTTTCGAATAATCAGAGAGGACGGATGCTTTGGCAGAGCTTGGGACGAATATGTTGAATGGCTGGAAGGTGGGATTCATAGACTGGGTTGGATTTGCCCGTATTTGTAGGGATTTTTGTGGTACGGGATATCATAGCTTATAGGGGGGTTATGGGTTTATGTTTGGGTGGAGGACTGCGAGGTGGGATTGCCCACATTAGTGTTTAGTTTTGATTTTGATTTAGTTCTCGTGGTTCTATTTTATGGACTGCTTGGGATTGCCCATAGGGGTTGGCTTGGCTTTCCCTTGGATTGCAATGCCGTGGGTTGCGCATATGCCTGGATTGGCGGCCGCTCCTCAGCAGATATCATACGAATGAAATAAGTGAATTGAATCGTGGGAGTTTATCTTGTAGTCGGGCGCGGTGTCACAAAAAGTCTTGGCTTACAGCTCTATCCTAGGTCCCGACTTAACACCCCAAGGACAATGGCCGGAACCTATTAACCGGAACAGACAGGGATATATCCGGCAGGTTAACCTTTAATAACAGTTCCATAACTTCCTGGTGGACCTTGGTGTGAAGGGGACAGTAGATCAATATGATTGAGCTTGCCTGTGCCGTGGAAAAAATAAATAACAAAAAGTCAGCCTATCACTTCAACACTTATGGGCCGCGGGCCCCTCATGTCGTTCGCCAGACCGCTTCAAAGGAGGGGGCAAAAAGCCATGAGGTTAGCGGAAGTTAAGAATGATAAGAACTATTAATATTTACTGTAGTAGCTTGGCCCGCACGACCGAAGCCTCCCCAGCTAGCGGGATCTACCGTTCCGTTGCGAGTGTTTCAACGTCTGCCGGTATCTGCGTGTAGAGCACGAACGAACAAGAATTTCCAAGATACGACAGTATCTTGGCCACGCCTTTCCTTATCCAAAGCCCGCCATAGCCCAAGTACCGTAGCGTCCGAGTTTTTTTTTTGTGTATCAGATATGATAAGGACCCGTTTTTATACAGACGGTGCCGTTCAGGATTGCGGGATCTCTCTAATTTCTATAAACAGGTTTTCAAGGATTTCCAAGGCCCACACTACTCGTAGTGTAGAAAGTTATGACGAGGGACCTCTGTAGCCGGAACAGGCGGGCATTCGTCCAACATCATATCGTATATTTAACCCAGTTGTAACCTATGCGTATAACCTAGCAAGTACCCATCACCGCTGCTTCCAAAGAAGTTAATAGTGGTTGACATATTCTAGATATTGCCTGCCTCCTACCAAATTTGACCAACTTTTGAGTCTTAACATCACTCTGCAGACTTGAGATGTTTTTCTACTTTCTCTCTGTTTATGTGTGGACAACTACCCCTCGGGTCATCCAATAGAGACATAATTCTTATTGGATGGATGGTTGGAACCCCTTTGATACTGAAGTAGGGCAGCGCTCGATTAGCAAAGCCCTCCCACAACAGATGCCCCTCACCACACATTGCGGTGATTTCCACCAACCCCTCCTTAGTGGGACAGGGATTGGCGAATGTAGGCGTATATCTGAGCACGGCCACCTCTTGTTCCACCTCCCCATTCTGACCAGGAGGCTTTTTTTAGGCAAACAGTAATCCAGCACTATGGTGATTCGTATGTAAAGTTGGCTGGATGAAGGGGAAGGGCAGGAGGAGGAAGAAGACATGCCTTATCAAGAAGGAAGTCCGGGCAGTATCATATGTGCCTATCTTTGGGGGTTTTCGCCTCGCTTGGGTCAAGTATGCATGCGAGCGGATGCTTCTTACTACGGTAGCCGAGAAGTCCTGGCTGGCCCTCGGAAACGTTTATTTATTTTTTTGAATGTGTGTGCATTGCTGGTGGTGGTGCACCTCAACTCCCTTTTTCCTCGCCTTCTTGGTAACGCTTACGTCGGGAAGAGCCGTGCGTACGGGCATTCGTATTTTCTTAGACTAAAAAGTACGCAGGCGGGGACCCTATTGCTGCGGCAGCATCAGTGGTTAGACTTCCACCACGAAATATGGTGATCCACTGGCTTCGATACGATACGGTAAGCTGAGATCGTCGGATACTTTATTGGGCGTGGATTTGAGAAGGCATTCTGCACGATGGGCAAGACAGATTGTGCACCTTGAGCATAGGATATGGGGGGGGGGGGGGGTAGAGGGTGTGCTGTACTCTGCTATATAATTCGACCATAGCTAAGCTACGGGAGCATGGCTGACCGACTATCGTACAGTACGCTAAAGGAAGGTGTACGCTACAGAACAGGTGCACGATTAGCAGACGCACTATGGCAAGCCCTCGGCTCTCTCCTTCGAATGGTGTCTTACGATAGAGGTGCGAAAGTAGTGCCTTGGGTCCCTCTTAGAAGTACCCTAGGAGACTCTAGTTTATTTAGAAAGCTATTGTTTCACTACCCAGAGCCTAATAGGTATTTATTGTAGTCAACTACAAGCTATCAAGGGAAGAGCCTACCAACAAAACAAATGGAAGGAATAAAACAACAAAGCCTTATTGAAATTTCCTGATCAAAACTAGTTATTTTCCCCACATAAGGAAACGTGTATTACTAAGTAAACATAAAGGAAGCCTGGGTTGTCCTATGTATATCCGACGGAGGAGATAAATGGGAAAAATAGAAGAGTTGTGAAGCATCAGAGTGCACGCAATTAGGCGATAGGCAAATTCTAGTGGTAACGGAAGCTGGGAAGGAGGAGGAGGAGGAGGAGGAGGAGGAGGAGGAGGAGGAGGAGGAGGAGGAGGAGGAGGAGGCAGTATGGGCACAGGACTAGAACATATTAAGCCAACTTTGTAAATGGGATCTGCAACTTATGTTGGCTCTGTTTAGATTCCTGTCAGTTCTGAGTCTGCAGGATTTCTGGAAGTTTTACTAACTTGGTAGATATCCCATACGCTTTAGGTTTATACTGACAGTTGTACAACTTTAAATTTTGGCAGTTCTACACAGATTGTAGATTTAGGGAAGATCATAACTTACTCGCTTCGTGTATTGTCAAGAAAAGGGTTTGCAGTTGCGGGCTTTTGAAAGTTTCACGGGGGCACCTGGCTTGGTGCGAAAATTGTCTATAACCTATGCTGGCTCTGTACAAGGAAAGAGGATGGAAATTTTGTGTTTTTAGAGGGAGTGAGAGAGAAGCTGGTGGAAAGGTGCTCGCGCATCTCTGCCAAGAAGGCATCTGCCAGCTGATACGGGATATCGCTGGGCTCCTCACCAAATATTCGGCTCACAGAGGCTTCTTGGCGAAGACGCGCGAGTACCTTACATCAGTTCTGTGCAAGAGGTTATGATAACTTTTGCGGGGGGCTGTGGCTTGTGTGAAGGGCATGCGGAACATTTACTGAGTATTCTGGAGAGAGCAAACCCTCACTTGAGAGTCTCTTTGTGGCCCTAACTACTAGTTCGAGGCTCTAAAGCATCATCCTCCCATCAATCGAGTAATTGTGTTCGTGCTTCACTCGCCTTTGCATCACAACCGGGGTAGGGGTAAGGGGATAACTACTGCAGAGAGCAATACCAAGCAGCCTCTTGGAATCTTTTATTCCCCCCGTTTCCACTCCATCCCGCCAAATCAGAGCCCGCCCTGAGGATCCAAAGGTTATTAGTTCTCTGTTGTCCGTCGGTCAGCCCAGGCAGAAAAAAAAAAGATACGGCAGAGTAACCCGCCCATCTGCTATCTTCAATCCCATTCCACCGCGATAAAAAAAAAATACACAAGGGGATAGACCAGTGCGTGCTGATTCTTTGAGGGTTGAGCTCCCTTGGGTCACCAAAAGTGCACGGCAAATTTCACTGATTGTTTCTTTTCTCAGCCTTTTTGGCTTCTGGTTCAAGTACAGGTCATTGATAGCCACCGCTGCCAACAGGGAGGAAATACTCGCAGAACATCTCTTTTTCTGCCGTGACGTGCCCTGCTCCCGTTCTTGCCCTCCTTCTCCATCCAAAAATTCTCATCCGACACCACCCGTACCTCTTCTCAATTCAATTCATACGATAGATTTCCTCCCTTCTCGCCAATAGCTTTGATTCTTTACGCAACAACTGCAAGTTAATCTCGGTTGTCCCTTACTTTCCAAACTACAGAAGGCGATAGAACGAGGCTAGCTCTTGTTTTTTCTCAAGGTGAGGAATCTGATCTGCCTCATTGCTGGCCTACAGGGGCGAGAGATCTCTTCGGTGTTGTTGAAATCACGCGGGCACATTGGTTGCTGACAGGCAAATATCTGATTGTGCTTGTAGCTAGCTTTAAGAAAAGGACCTCCCTAGGCGTTCGTTCCACATCTATTTTCCGCTGGTAAACAAAAAAAAAAAATTAACCCCCGATCAAAAACAACCCTCCCTTTCCCCTGCGCTGTTGTCGGTGATGAGGGACGACACCGAATCCACCACTCCTTTCGCATACTCCCATTGTGACTCGCCTTCGTCTGATCAACCTGCCTCCCCTACTTTCAAACATTCACTCGTGCCGTTGGAGCCTCTCTGGGCCAACGATTTCCCGCACGGCTTAACACCGCCCCCAGAATCTTTGGACCCCGGCGAGTTATATCTAGATTACCAGAATTCTATACATTCTGCTGGACAGCCAGGCCCGAACTCCGCCCATTCTTTCGAGACTCCTGGTATCCGACAGCCCCCCACACCCCCAAGGGCTGAACCCTCGCCCGCACTGCACAAATCTCCTCCCGGACTTTCAGGAGGGAGTCAGGAGCCCGACGGGCCATCACCGGGATCCAGCATACCAACCCCCGAAGCTATTTTTCCTGAAGGGGATGTCAAAATGATGGACATTGAATTGGATGGTGCTGCTAATACTAAAGATGAACCAGGAATAGATTTTATGGGATTTTCGGACGAAATGGCAACTCAGGGATTTGGGGAAGGGGGTCAGCAGTTTGGGAAGGCGATGACGGAATTTTTTGATTTTGAGAGCGCGGCTAGTTCACCCCTTAACACTACCAGTCAATTGGTTTCGCCCGACCCAAATTCAAAATTCCAACCTTCACTTCACGGAAGTCTCAGTCCACAGCCGCAGCCTTTTCAGCATACCTTCTCAGCAGGTGCGCAGTCTATCACAAACTGGTGTGCGGGGATGCGTTATGCGGGTGACGGTGGGCTTGATAACAACAGTAATGGGGTCACTCCAGCGCGACCTTCACTGAATGGGGTTAATAGGAGGAAACGAGCTCTTGCGGGGGGAAGCTTTGATAATTCCCAAGATACGTCGGATGAAGGATCCAGGCCTGCCAACATCTCACCCCCAGTGGTATGTGGTACACTTGTGCTGCAGTTTCTTTGATGCCTGATCGATAGGATAATGGGGGCATCAAATGATTTTTTTTGATTTTGATTTTTGAGCATTTTCGGAGGGCTGACGTTTAAGACAGAGAAAGATGGCAGCTAGTCCAGCTTCAGGATCCTTTGGTTTTACAAATTTTGGGTATCTCGGACTTTCCCAGCAAGCTGGAATTTCATTTGAACCTCTTCAGCCTTTCGGAGTACAGCAGGTTCAGCTACCGTTGACCCTCAGTGTCGATCAAATTCCTGCAAAGTCTCGTGTCGAGACTCAGATTCTCGTTAAGCTACATCTGTCTCCTTTCCCGAAATCAGTGACTAAACTACACCTTCCCCGCCATTGCATCTCGAAGCCGAAGTTATATGCAAAGCCACCTGTGAAAAAGTCACCAGACATGTTGGAGCTACATGCGAGCCTAGTTTGTGCTAGTGCTATGAGGAAGCCGGAATTGTTGCAGAGAGCCTTGGCCCGGGCTCGCGGAGAAGGATCACAATCACTTAAGACGGAATCTCAACGGGCCGAAGGAGCCGAAGGGTCAAGTGGGGAGGATTCTGATAACAAGGACTCATTATCAAAGTCTGACAAATCTCCACCAGACGAGGAGAGTCCTCTGATGGGTGGTGAAGTGAAGATATGTGTGGGGTGTATTTCAAGGGAGAGGAAACGGGCCGCAAGGAAGAAGCCCAAGCAGATCAAAGAGGAAGAGGAATGGATGATGGACGAGCCGAAGAGGGCTGTAGTCTTCAATAACCATGAGGTCCGAGAATGGTTACCAACCTCTGGGATGCAATCTCTTAATGGTGGCATGGACGGAAGTGGTGTGTTGGGCTCGTGGGAAGATGGCATGATTATGGAACTTCATATGAGGCTTGCCTGCTATTGTCGGCACCAGGGTGAAAAGGAGGGATTTAGGTGAGATCGTACATATCGTTGTAGCCCAGCCGGAGAAGGTACTGACACCCCTTTGAAGGGTTATTTTTACTATCAAGAACCATGAAGATGTGGTGATTGCACAGCAGATCACTAGCTCCATACTGATTACAGATGACCATAAATCCAGTGCCGCGGCTCCTGCGATAAATGGTGGATCTCAGGATATCAAACTTGTAGGAACTGGGTATCAGCCCCCCCAGAATCAACCACTTCCAAATATTTTCGGCGCTCCCGTAGGCAGTATTCTGCCACACGACAGCCAACAAAGCTTCAATGCCATGGGCTCTGGGGCTCATGGGCCAATACCTCAATCACCACCTTTCTCTCAGAACTCGTTTTCCCCTCCCCCTCCCTTTGGCCGCAATATGTCTCCCGCGTCTCCTATGGCATCTACCGGATCACGTCAGCAGTCGCCTCCACCTCAGTTACCCAATGGAAACCCCTCTACCAAGAAGAGGAGGATAAACTCTGGCCCTAAGGTGCCAGCTGGTTTGACTATGACTCGAATGGACAACCCGCGCCCTTCATTTCAACAACAGAATGGGCCCCCGATCATGAACCAGCCCTCCCAACTTCAAGCACCTGCGCTCAACCCTTTCTCAGCAGCCCAATCTCCTCAAGCATTTTGGACTGACGAGCCTATGACTCCTTCTGGGATGAGTGATCATGCGGGATTCCCGTTTGATTCAACCCCCAATACCAATTTCAATGGACTTGATAACAGAAGTCAATTTGCTTCACCTCAATCTGCCCGCCCCAGTCGTGCCCCTAGCCCATCTCCCCAAGAAGCCTTCCTGCGGGCTCAGCAGGCTACACCTCGAATTCCTGTGCATCCGCAGGGTCAAGTGAGGCATGTCCAAACACATAATTTTCAGGCCGCTCCTCCAGAGTCTGAGGCAAGCCAAATTCCAGAAATTAGCCGACTGGTCCCCCAGGAGGGGACATGTAGAGGTGGAATCGAAGTGACTGTACTTGGGCGGAGTTTTGTGCCAGGGTTAACAGTCCTTTTTGGTGGGACATCAGCAAGTTACAACTTTTTCTTTAGCCCAACAACTATGGTCTGCTTATTGCCTCCCAATGCTTCTCCCGGGCCAGTCGTTGTATCAATCAGAAATGTTCAGCTTGGGACAGGTGCAGACAAGGTTCGATTTTTCACATACATTAATGATGCTGATAAGTCTTTGATGGAGCTTGCTCTACAAATTGTTGGGATGAAAATGCGGGGGACAATGTCTAATCCCCAGGATATTGCGCGGAGTATCATCGAGGGTGATACGGGGTCCGCATTCAGCCAGGGATCCCCACGCGCCTCGCAGGATGGGACTAGCGGCTCCCAACAACATCAACAATATCTCCGACGCCTAGCGGGTGAGAGTGGCTTTGGGCGCCACGGACTTGAGGGGACTCTACTGAAATTCTTGGACGCAATGGATCTCGACGAGAGCCCTTATCCCTTCCGCCTCGATCTGACAAACAAGGCAGGCCAAACCATGCTTCACTTGGCGTCAATGCTTGATATGGGGCGGTTTGCTGCTGCCCTCCTAGCGAGGGGAGCGTCGGCCCAAGCTACTGATGCTAATGGGTACACACCTTTACATTTCGCAGCACTACATCGTCACCTTGAGATTTATAGAAGGCTTTTGCGTCACAATGCGAACCCCAACTTACAGACTAGAAATGGAGATACTGCGATAGATCTTGCCTTCAAACAGGGGTCTTCGAGGGGGAGATCGCAACATGCTACTCATTCCCGACACCAGAGCCGTGCCAGCTCAACTTCATCTGAAAATCGCTTTGGAGGCCGAAGCAGAGCAGGCAGTTCGGCATCTCTCAGCGCTATGTGGGACCCAAGCGGTATGGAGACTGGGCGCCAAAAGTATGTTGGGGTCGATGATTTCTTTGGTGCTACGGACGAAAGCAGTAGCGGTGATGGTGATGATAGTGCCGACGGTCCCTGGAAGCACTCCAGGAGAGGTAGCCGTCATGAGGCTACCGCGGCCAACGCCGCACTTGGCGATAATGTTCTTGCCACAGACCGGGTTCCGCCTGTGCCTGGCGTCATGGCCCCTCCTGCTGAAGGACTTGGTCCAGCGGCTGCTGTAACGGCCTGGAGGGAGCAGATTGCTGCTAGCATTCAAAACCTGCAAAATCTTCATTGGAATCTCCCAACAATGCCAACTGCTGCCGATTACCAGCATATCTTCCAGAATCCTATGGCTGCCCTGCAGAACCCTATGGCTAGGTTTCATGCATTAATGCCACCATCGCCATTTACACAAGATAGGGATGTAGTTGACAGTTCAGAGATCAAGAAGGGTCAATACACCTGGTGGGAACTCTTCAGTGCTCCTCAGGCGCCTCCAGCATACGACGAACTGTTCCCACACCAACCTAGCGGTTCGCGTGGTCCTCCAGGGGACATTGTCTTGGAGAGAGGTTCAGCAGTGGACAACCCAAAGTTACCAGAAGAACTTGTACCACCTGGATCTTCCGGATCTTCGAGCTCTGCATCTTCACTCGACGTCAATGAGCTGAGATACCGTATCGCAAGAGGCGTGCAGGACATGACGAAGGAGCAACAAGATGAGTACCGCGCACACGCTAGGAAGATCAAGAAGATTGAGAGCGATCGTCGTCTGTACTTTTTCTGGGTAAGCTAAAGCCTCCTTCCATCAACTTTCAATAGCACGTTACTAACCAATGGCCAACAGCTCCCCGTGTTGATACTAATCCTCATCGCCATGGCAATGAGCTACGGCCCAGCGGTTTGGTACGCGTTGAAGGTTATCGTCTCGTTTGTGAAAGCGGTATTCGAGGACCCTTCTAGCATTAAGGAGAGTATGGTCGCAATGGCATCGGGTGTGGCTGTGGCAGGCGGATTTCTGGAGCCTAGGATAGCGCCTGTTGTATGATTTTTTATTTTGTTCTCGTCGATTTTTTAAAAAACGTTTTTGGTTCTTGTTTTCAATTACACCTTTTATTTTCTCGGAACAGAAACTATAATAACCTTGTAGACGGGTACGGGGATTTTCTTTTAAAACGAAAAAACCGACTGGACGGATGAGCTTTTTTCTTTTGTTATCTCGTCATCACAAATACCTCTTTTTTCCTTATGTGGTTTAGCATAAGCTACTTCATGTATCCCTACAGATCTTCCCTTTTGCTTTTCTTGCTGTGATTGCCTACTTGTAAGACGATTTCTCAATTTTGCTTCCAGGAACGGTCGGTGCTTATCGGGTTTTTGTACTTTCTTTTTGTCTTTATTTTTCTCTGCAACGCGTATGGGAAACGGGATATAGCGGTCATGCTTGTTTTTTTCTTTCTACTTACGTTCGAGGGCGGGGTTTAGCGGTGCTACAGGAGGTAGGTTAGTTTAGTTATTTTAGCCTGGTTAGGTTTACGGATGGTTGTTAGGGATCGTGCGTATACTGTTATGATGGGGGCTTTTTTTTATCATTTGGATGCTTGAATGGGAGTGAACTGAATGTGATTAAACTGATCGATCGTATTACCATAATATTATTATTATGATGTGTGATGTGCACTATTGAGGGGTATTATTCACAGTGTTTGCGGTAGGTTGGATTGGATCAGATTGCGAGAGTAATGATCAAATGAAGGGATGGATGGATGCTGACGGGCCGAGTTTACCGTGTTGGGAAAGGTGCCGACGGTAAGGATGACGAATATTTCCGGGAGTGTTGGTACCGTAGTATTTTCCTCGCGAGGCTAGGTTAGTAGTGAACCGGCAGTGAGGTCTAAGTTTCCCAGATTCGTCACGCAGGAACGCATGGAACAGGGTGGCTGCGAATAATACAGCAAGAAGTACGGTAGTGAAAACTTTTGTCTAGCTACTCTTGGTGAAGTGGCGATCGCAAATCCAGCTCTCCTTCTGAGGTGTCGCGCTGCTGCTAATCAAGTGCTAAAAATTGCCCTCGTTGACCATATAAGGTCGCGTGGCCTAATGGTTAAGGCGCTGGTTTTCGGCACCAGAGATTGGGAGTTCGAGTCTTCCCGCGATCGTTTTATTTCTTTTTCATTATATTGGTTTCCCGTTTATGCCACCGACACTGAAGCCCCCCCCCATCCTTACTTTTTGGTTAGATCGTTCGCTTGTGCAGTAGGAATTTTTTTTCTTCTTTTCTTTGCACGGCTGGGCCGGGTGGTGGGTGGGGTATATGAGTATCCTTGCTCAATGTTAGCAGTGGAACTGTTGGGAAACGTTGGGAAGTAGGACGAGTGAGGGGTTGTGCTGGGGTCTGTCGTGGGTGGTAGGGTTAGTTATGCAGGTGAGTCATGAATGGTGTGAAACGGTAAGTTTTTTTTTAGGCTGTTAACTGGGAATCGTCGCCGGAGCTGTGATGGCATATATATCACTGTTATCTGATTATTTTATGTGCCTGAACGTTGCGTCTAGTATCGTATTGCTCGCCGGAAGCCAGACGGAAGGCAGAAGCTAGCTGCGTTGAGCTATGGGTTGCGGCTGCTAATAAACTGTTGGGATGACGCATTAAGTATCGCGGGGTAATTGGGCGCCGAGGCCTGGGGGGGGGGGGGGGGGTGCGTGAGAAACTGGCACTTCCTTTAACGTTTGGTGTTTAGCTAGATGCAGATTTCAGTAATTTAT
>Ga0307513_10002397_pt1 | contig 25958 bp, 31 predicted proteins | sample 15_EM_MG_FD_202174 | JGI IMG/M metagenome (GOLD analysis project Ga0307513, IMG submission 202174) | Populus trichocarpa ectomycorrhiza microbial communities from riparian zone in the Pacific Northwest, United States - 15_EM | ecosystem: Host-associated > Plants > Roots > Unclassified | place...
CCCAAAAGGCTCAGAGTGGAGGAAGATGTTCCCGCCAGGATTCCCTCGGCGTAGTAGGCGTGAAAAACGCCCCAGATCTAGCAACAACACCCGTGAATCCGGGATGCACTCTACGTTAGAGCGACACTCACGAAGCTAGAGACGAGGGGTGAGTTACAATTGGCTACTAAGGGGACGCGGCGGGAAGTCGTACCAGAATCCAACAGTCACTGCACTGACGACGAAGCACCCAACGACCACGAGCCATGCCCTGAGACCCCCATCTGGAAGCTCTTCCTCATCTTCCATTGGGGGTGCGGCAACCACCTGGACAACGTCCTCGGTACTCTGGCCCTTCTGGCTCCGTTTTTCCTCAATAGCGAACATCGCAAGAGGGAGAGGGAGAGGGGGTGAAAAGAGGAGAACAAAGAGCTCAAGTTAGGGAAAAAGGCGTGAAGTAGTGAACGGGAAAGCTATCCCCTGTAAAGAGGTATCACCGTGTATGTACATTCCATCAGTCATGGTGGGGGACGACACTTTGTAAGTCCCATTACACAGAGCTGTATGTACAAAGTGTGTAAAACACCGGAAGCGATGGGAGAAGCCCACAGAACGCAACGAACAAGGGTCGGAGCACGTAAGTGATGCAAAGGCCGATGAGTGCAACAGATTTGATTGCGACGTAAAGAGGCCTAGGCTCTCGCACAGAGGTTGCCAGTAAGACAGGTGATGACGATCACCGGCATTCAGGCCACAGCCGGGATCAAGCAAACCAACGCCAGATTCAAGTGTAATAGTAGAGTCAGGGAGTCGGCCCAAGGGGAACGAATCCAGGAACCAGGAACCGCGGCCATGGGGTGGAGCCTTTGGATGAGACGTCGTGGGACTTTCCGGATCGTGCATCAAACTTTCGGTAGCGACCATTACATCAAATCCGCTTTCACCATGAGTGTAGCCAAGTACGCAAACCTGCCATATATCGTCCGTGATCCTTCCACTGGGGCACTCGTTTTGCGTTTTGGCTGAAGGTCGTGACAGGATACCGCCCCGGACGTCTACGAAACCGAAGACGTTTTTCCCGCAAACGAGATGACAGTATGTCTGGCGTGCGGACTGACTATGATCATCGACCACTAACTACGTCCTGGATGGGATTCGATAGAAGGGGGAGTCTGAGGACGAAGATCAGACAGGCACATCACGTAGGGGCAAGAACGTTGATCCACCAGCGAGCAAGGAGGATCTGGATTCGAGCAGCCTCATGAGCGCGGCAGAGGCGAGCAAAAAGTTCAAACGTGCGGAGAAAAGGAGTGGTAAGTGCGTGTATCTGTGGTTTCGGATATACATTGCTAAGATGACTGGGTATAGAGCGACATCGAGCGAGGACGCATTACGCGTACCCTCCTTCCCCAACCTCATCTGACACTCCGGAATCGCCGACACGGGGACCACCACCCCTATCCTATCGGCTTCGGACCCTGCAGGCGGAACTTTCCGCTCTGGAAGCAGATATATCTGATCCAACGAACCCTCTATTGGTTAATGAGCAGGGCTCCGGCACTGATCCGGGAGAGCTTTTACGTGGTCTTGTCGATGTCCGAGGGCGTCTAGAAAAGATCAGTGGCACTAAGACAGGCAGAGGGAAATTGGTCAACGCTGTGATAGATGGCGGGAGGCCTAGCCTTCCTGAGGCTAACCCGACGGACTCGACGTCTGTTGGTAAAGGGGCCGAAAGGGAGGTGAGCCCCCAAGATCTTGCTGAGCTAGATGAACGAGTGGGAGAACTCGAGTCTGTGATCGGTTCTTCTACCACGAGCTTGGACGAGGTTGGTTACTCGAACCTGTCAGACGGGTTGTGATATTGACACCTTTCTCTCAGCTGTCGCCACTCCCGCCCCCGCTATTGCCGTTGCTCACACGACTGAACGCTCAGATGACGATTCTAACGCAGCCTCGGCACATTGATGCCATTTCTCGAAGATTGAAGTTACTTTTATCCGATCTCGAGAGGGCCCACCACCAACAACAACAACAGCCACAACCTCATAGTCAGCCGAGTGGCTCGCAACGGAAACCATCTACTGGACAGCCGGCAGGGACGTCCATCTCCGACCATCCAACGACACCCCAAGTACTTGCAGAACAGTTGATGCCCCTGGTGACACGGCTGGCGCCTTCCTTGCCTCACATACCGCACCTGCTGAACCGCCTTCGCACGTTGTCTGCCCTGCACGCGTCAGCTGCGGAGTTGGAGGGAACCCTGGATGGCCTGGAGAAGGAGCAAAAGGCGACTAGGAGTATGCTGACCGAGCTCAGTACCGCGATCGAGAGCGTGGAGAAGAGTCTAGAAGGTAATCGGGGTGTGGTGAAGGGTAACGTCGAGTCTCTGGAAGGAAGAGTGGATGAACTCATGAAGCGGATAAGCGAGGTGAAAGGGGGAGATCGAGATGGGTAAATTGCCGGGGCAGCGGGACCTCAGGTGAGACAAACTCTAGGTTGTCGCTAGATTCGCTTCTGTAGATCTGAAATGGCGATTCGGGCCGCCCCTCTCTTCACGCTAAGAGACCGGGTGAGCTTCGGGCTACAAACCGCCGTCGCCTCCATCTCGTGTTCCCATCAAGCACTTTGAGATGATCGATATCCCCGAATGCCTGATGTGACATTGAGTAACGCAGATGTGACACATACTGCTTTATATCTTGCCCCTTGGTCCGAACTCCCTCATCCATCTGCGAGTGCAGCCTTCTGCGAGGTGCTTGCGGTTTGGCTCCGCTCTCTCTCTGGACTTTCGCGAATGGACATGCCCGCTGCCTTCATACGCTCACTTAACCCCCGAAACGATCCGGCGACATACGAACCACACCCATCCCCAGATCCCTACCATCGCCATCAGTCCTTCATGAGACACGCACACTCGGGATATCACCCCTCACATACTATCTACGTTCCGCCACAACAGCTTCCAGCCCCGCAGTCCCACAAAGTCTGGATACTCGATTGCAAGTCGTGCGGGATATTTTTCACAAACCGCGGCATGAAGGTGGGGTTAACGTTTGTCTCATTCGAATAACTGTAACCCAGTGTACCACAGGCTGTTCTGCTACTACGACCGAATGTTCCACTCTATTCGACGGATGCTCTGCCGACAAATTGTTCTGCCTTCACTTCTGTCTCGGACACGCCTGCACCTCCCCCTCCCAACGTAGCAGAGTCCATGCGAACCTGCGAATGTCTCACTCAGACGCTCTGCTGTCACGGCTGTGGAACTACCGTCGGTTACATGATTGTCATCCCCGTAAGCGATCCAGATTCCGCCCGGCCGTGGGAATTGAATTGACCGAGTTCACTGCTTAGTGTCAACGGTGCACATCCTCTATGTCGGCGAGCAATCGGTCAACAAATGGACACCGTTTTGTTTTCCACTCACTCGAAATCACTGCGTCAGAACGGCGTTATGTGGCCGGTGAACCCGGCGTGATTCCCTACCATCCACCACCACCCCCTCTTTGCCCCGCGGTGCGAATGGTTCCGGGTTCCGGGTATCCGACATCGGTTTCACTTAACGGGCCACCGATTCATCTCTCGCACGAGTACCATTACAATCAGACTGGGCAATACTCCGAATACTTCTCGCCCCCTCCCGCCGCCACGAATGAAAGGAACTCGGACGAACGGAGCATTCGCACTTCGCCTCCGCCAGTGCCATCGTTTGGTCCTGTCAGATCGCCAGTCCCGGCGAGAACCTTATCACCACCTCATCTTATCCAGCGACCAACACCTCCGCGATCTCCATCACCCGTCTCGAAACTCAAGGCAGGTGACATGCTGTACTGGCACCACCTATCAAGGCATGGCGAGATTCCTGGAGTCCAGGAAGACCCTCGAGCACGCGGGAAAGGGTCACAACAGCGCTTATCTCAAGGCGCTATCCTTAGGGACGAGGGGTTGGATAACGACACTTCTGTCAGAGTAACGGGGATGGCAGTGGTCTGTGGCCGATGACGGTTGCTTTGACAGACCAGTTCCGCCTCCACATCGCCACCAGCCGCTCCTTTTTTATTTATCTTTTATTATCTGGGGTCTTGTCTACGTCCTCTCTCTTGTCTCTATACCCTCGACCCATGACCGACCTCCGATCATGACCTCACGCCAACAAACACCCAATCGATTCGCAACCGATGCCTGTCTTTCATTACTCCCGTCACACCCACTTACCATATCGTCTTGTTCTTGTTCACCTCTGGCGCCTGATCTCCAACCTGTTTTCCTCGATTTGTTGTATCAAGTTGTGTATATATCATTCCCGCCGGATATCACAGATCACCGAGTCGTCCACTGTAATTCTATCTCATAGATTATTCCACGGTTGACCAGGCTTCGGTGATCATTATCAACCGCGCGACTCGCACTATTAGCCGAGTGATTCTCTTCCGGATTGAACGGACCACTCTCCAACCGACATCAAGGGAAAGAGGGATAACATGGAGTTCATTTACCCACAGACCTACCTATTTTAGAGGGTAGCCAGATACGCGAGCAGTCGCATAGAGCACCGCCAGTGTGCTTTGCCGCCGCGATATGTGTTGGCGAAACGCACTGTGCGAAGCCGTGTGGGAAGGGCAACCCAGAATGAGGGATGAGAGAACTCCGCGGATCTTATCGGTGACTTTGCCCGCCGTTTGTCTCGCACCTCCATTCTCACCTCGGCAGCGACGCCCTCAAAGTTGGCTCCTCGATCACCTTCCTTTATCTCCTGTCCCACCGGGACTCCATTCAAAACGGACTTTCCGTGTGACTTGCTCCCACGATGAGCTCTTCGAATGTCACGGTGCTGACCCAATCACACGCGGTCGCGGCAAAAAAAAGGAAGGCGAAGAGGGACGGGATACAAGAGGTCATTTTTGACGACGAGGCACGTCGGTGTGTAATCCGGAGCTATTTCTCATTATACCGATGGGGAGCAGAGGCTCAACTCAGAATGCTCCGACGTGTGAATTTTATAGGGATTTTTTAACTGGTTTTCGAAAGAGAAAGCAACAGCGTATGGAGGAAAGGAAGGCTAAACGGGAAGAGAGAGAAAAAGAGGAGCGGCGCGAGACGAGGAGACAGGTGAGCAGTTCGTCCTCAAAATCAGACATATGGTGGGAGGCTGAGCTCCCCTGATCAGCAACGACAAATTCTCGCCGAGCGAGCTGTACAGAACGCCGCACAGGTAGAGGCCGCTTACGGTGGAAACACAGCGGAGGAACCGGATGCGCAAGGCCCGGATTCCGAAGAAAACATGAATCAAGAAGAATACGAAAACGAGGAGCAAGTGGCGACCGTAACCGTCGTGGAGGATTTCGACATCGATACCCTCATTCACGCTAAACCTCCCTCGGAGCACCCTGACCCGGGCTCGTCGTCGAATCAGGATCGGGATCAGGCGAGGAGTCCAGAACACCGCGCCAACAAGAAACCGATATCTTCTTCCACCAAGACATCAGGGACGTCCAAGGCGAGGGCCACTTCGGGGAAGAAGATCAAATATGAAACCAAAGCGGCTCGGCTCGCGGAAAAGAAAAAACAGCATGCGCGGAAGTTCGAGAAGGCTGCTCGGGCAGGGGGGAAACAATCGCGAACTTCAAGGAAACGCAAGTAAACTGTCAGTAACCTTTGATCGGCTGTCTTGCAGGTCGACTGTTGATGTGAGCATTCAAATATTCATGTTCGATTGCCCCACTGATTCTCATGTGAGTTGACGACCAGCATGTGCCACGTCTCGCTTGTTTCGTCCATTGAACGAAGGCGCATACGTGTTCATTGGCCCACGTGTCGTCCGGTGGGACCCACCAAATCTGGCCAACGGGGCCCCGTTGAGTGGCGTTAAGGACACGCGGTTCCGCTCGTCGCATACCATGTTGCATCACGCTACGTAGGAGTGAAATCTTCATGCATTCCGTACACCCCGTAATACAATCGGATGTTCACAATTTGGCGGCAGGCGCGGGTTCGTCCTTGACTCGAACAATCGCCTTACCCCATGTTTTCCTACTCTCCAATGCCACAAGTCCATCGGCGAGCCGTTCTAGCGGATATACTTCAGAGTAGACAACCGGAGTTGCCTTCCCAGATTGAAGCATTCTGGGATCAAAGTAAGAGCTAGAAGACGTGCGGAAACAACCGCGCAGACATACCTGATAATTGCTTTGTATACGGAGGGAATGTGGCTTGGTTCCTTGACTGAGTGATACATAAGCACCTGTGTTGCCACTTCAAAAGGACAACGAATACACACCGCTATACGCGCCCCAGTGAATGCCGATAATTTCAATGTTCTTGAGAAGAACGAGGTTCAATGGAAGCTACGGATAGGTAAGCACTGAGCTGGACGGCCTGTGGGAAACAAGAACCTTTTCGATTTTACCACCTGCGAAACCCACAACAACTGCCCTCCCCTTCCAGGCAATGCATTTCAGGGAATCTGTTAGCAAGAAGCGATAAGTCTCCGTCTTTGAAGAAGGAAGCAAAGAACGAACCTTGGATGAGACCCACTGGGTCGTAAATAACGTCTACGCCGTGCCCGCCGGTGATTTCAAGGACCTCTTTCTGCCACCCTGACTTCGTGTAGTCGATCAGATAGTCCGCGCCAGCGTATTCCTTAACTGCATCGAGCTTGGCTCGTGAGCCTGCAGCAGCGATCACCTTTGCACCCAGGGCTGATAGACCGGTCAGAGCGACGCGGATTGGTTGAGGCGCGAGGGAATCTGTGCATACCCTTGGCAATCTGTACAGCAGACATGCCAACGCCGCCAGCGGCGGCGGTGACGAGAATCCATTCTCCTAAACCGAATAACAGGGTTTGAGAACCCGCAAGAACGGTATCGTCGAGATACATGTATACCCTTCTGGAGACGAGCCCGCCCAACAAGACCTTCATAGCTGGTCGGCCACGTAATGGAGATTCCTATGGGGTTCCCCGCATTCGCTCAGCCTACGGAGACAGGAATTTGGAGACCAGCGTACCAGCACCCTGGTCAAAAGTCAGGTTCTTCGGAAGGGGCAAAAGTTGACTGGGATCGACAAGGACTTGGTCCGCGTATGCGCCTTGACTGTACCCAAACACTCTGTCCCCCGGCTTGAACAAACAACCCAGGGGAACGGGCGAATCCTGCGAGACAATACCAGCAAACTCTGAACCCAGGGTGAACGGGAGTTTGGGCTGGTTCTGGTATTTTCCCTGGGCCTGCAGAATCTGTGGAAATAAACGCCACCGATCACGGATTTCGTTGAGAGCGAAGTCTCAACGGAGGAGTTGGACACAGGCACGTACTCACATCGTAGAAATTCAATCCTGCGCTATAAACGTCCACCAGAACCTGGTCTGGGACTGGTTTGGGCGCCGGCGCATCCTTAGTGAGCTCAATTTTGGACGGGTGGTTGAGCTGGTTGATTACGAAGGCACGCATAGTGAAGACAGTGCTAGACAGAGAGGGATTCGTCGTCAAACGCCCTGATCAAATGGATATCATCTGCTTGTGCTGAAGCGCTGATGGCCGGCGGGGCACCGAAAACCGAATGCCGGTCCCGTGGTGTTCTGAATGGTGGTAGGTATGGTAGACTACGCCAGTCCAGCAGCCGCTCTGTGCGCCCCAGCGAACCCTCCGTATACCCAGAACCCTCTCAACCATGAAGTCATCTTCACCGTCGCAGCGTGCCAGTCCATCATGCGCTCCGCAATCCCCAGCTCCCAGTAGAACGTCCTAAATCGCCTGAACGAGGGGGTGTCAGGAGGAAACGAATGTGAAAACTACTGTCCACTCACCACCACGACGATATCAGATTACACCACCCCCGAAGTGACAGATAGTGTTGTTCACTCAGCTGCCTGACAATCTTGTTCTTCTCGTCAAGCCACACGGCGCGAGCACAGTACTTCGCTGTCACAAGGAAGACACGGACGTGGGAGTGTGTGGTGGCAAGGGTCAGGTCTAAATGCCTTTTTATCGTTTAGCGCACCCTATCAATAGTCACAGACAATCATTCCGCTTACCTCGTCAATTCATTAAGTTTGAGGACCATAAGAACCCGACGAGGGACACGGCGTAGCACATCGAAGACGGAAACCAACAGTCCTTCCTTGTTGATAACGGCATTCCTGATTGCCTCGATCTCAGCGGAGGTTTGAGGTGATAGCTCTACAAGGCTGCCGCGTCGCTTGAACCCCAGATCGGGCGGGTCCTCCAACGTATCATCCATAATTGCACGGCCTAGTTTTATGTCAATAAAAGGCATACGGATGTGCAGGAGAGCGTACCAGTGAGTGCTGCTTCGAAAACTGGGTACAGGTCATCCCCCACGTTACCAACAAGCTTAGCGTACCTCCTCCGCTCTGCCTTTGTGGCAGTAGAGTTTGGGGACATCAACGCGAGCATTAATTTGCTGTAGTTTATCCGTAGTTGGTCATCCAGGTCGAAGTAAAGCCCATGATCAAGAAGAACAATTTCAAAATTGTAAGGGGATTGCGATGAACGGGGCGCTGGTCGGATCAGCAGGTTTCCTGACGAGTGTCACTCGATGGGCCAAAGTAATACGAGATATAGCCTTACCTGGGTGAGGGTCTGCGTGAAACCAGCCACTGAGATGGACCATGCGCGAGAAGATGCTCGACAGTTCAATGGCAACTTTGTTCCGGTCTATGGCATGGGCGTCAAGATACTCCAAATCATCCACTCGCCCTCCCTGGATATACTCCATCACAAGCACACGCTTGCTGGAGAAGAGGACCTTGGGAATGTATAACGACGTGCGAACCCCCTTGAAGTCCTCGGCTGCCCTTTCAGCGTTTCTGGCTTCGTGCGCAAAATCCATTTCCTTTGGTAGATTTTCTCGCATCTCTTCGCCGAGCCAGGTGAACTCGAATTCTGGGAACCAATGTTTCACCCAACCTGGAACGCGGGATATAAGGATTGCGCGAGTACCGGAACAAAGTACACACACCCATTGCCACCTCTACCGTCTCCATGTCGATTTCGGAAAACTCTGCAAGATGGGGATGCTGTAACTGGAGATCCAACAGAGTGAGAACGAGATGCGCGGAAAGGACATGCTGATTGACCTTGACCGCAACAAGCTGACCCGTTTTCTTGTATCTCCCAACATGAACCTGCGCTAAGCTAGCCACTCCGATCGGATTAGGGTTGAAATCATCGAAGATATCCCGTATGTCTTGGCCAATGTCGGTAATAAAGAGCCGCTCTAAATCTTCATACGGGGTTGGGTTGCATTGGTCTTGTAGGACACGCATGGCGTCAGTCCACTCCTTTGGTAACATGGCCCTGCCGAAGTAAAGATCGAATATAGGCGGTAGAGAACGAAGGCAGCTCACAGAGAAGCCATAGCTTGCCCCATTTTGATGTAAATTCCTTTTGTGCGTTGCTCAGCAAGAAGATACATCGGAATCAAAACGCGCAGAACCTACCCCCATTTGCCAACATAGCCCTCAAAACCCTCTTTGCACTTCGCGTGTGGCATTCCGACAGTGCAGTCTGTCGCGACGTTTCGGAACCATACTCTTTCCACAGTGTCCGTTTATAATCGATGGCCGAGGGAACAACGGCTTCCGCGACGCGTGAACATCTCCGTACTGCATGAAGCGTGTGTGGGACTTGTTGTGGAGGGTCGTACGAGATCAACCCAACGCCGGAGAGCAGGAAGGCTGATGCTATCCACGGCGCCCGCCGAAATTTCCGGGAACTCGGAGTGGAACGGGATGCAAACGTCCGTTTGAGGAGAGGGTTATTGCGTTGGAATATGTGCCCGAAGGTTGAATGTCGAAACGAGAGTTGCCATCCGAGGTGAAAGGTCATTGTGACCTCAGGGTTCGGATTCGGACTCGACCCTCGTCACGACGGTGACGGACAGCTGTCGACTGTAGTTGGTTCGACGGTGAAGTTGAGTCTTGCTGGAGTGTTGCGCGGCTTCGAACGCCAACGACGGACGACAGACGGTGCGAAGACAGAAGGATACATTCCAAACGATCTACCCGTGTCATCAGCCTCGACCGGAAGCGTCTACGCTCCGCCATAAACCTCACGTTTCCACGCCGACGGCTGCTCCTGATGCATGATGACGGACATCCAAGTCCCGATATCCTTTGCTGAGCTGGCCAAGGGGCCTAATACCGATACCAAACTTAGTTCGTCCGTTCGAATATGAGGTCCTGTCTGACAATGCTAACACGGCTTCCGTTTCTCATTAGACTTAGACACGGACAACAAGCTTAAACCCGAAGAAGACGGGTCTGAACCTCCCCTCGAGACGCTCTCTCTCAATGACGAACTTACGCCTACGTTGGGTCATGCCATGCTACGATCTGGATCGACGTCAACATCCTCGGTGATTCCTCTGGACGATTTACTCTCTCCGGCTGAGGCGACACCGCGGCAAGCGGAAGCAGAAAAAACGGACGACCGTGTACGAGACTCAACAACAGAAATAGACCTGGGTGATATCGACGAAGCAAGGTTCTCCACCGTAGCCTTGAACATTGGAGGGAGCAGGCGATCGTCGGTGGCTTCACGCTTCGACTCCAGGGACCGAAGGAGCTCGACTGCATCATTCTTGCTTGCGAAAGCACAGAATGCACAATTTCGTCACAGTCTCGACGGGCATCGGGAACTGCAAGACGAGTTTGAAAAGGCTCATGCAAATGAGGATGACGCAGATGCGGCTACAATGGGTGTTGACTGGGGTGTGCTATCCATGCTTTCTTTCCCTTGGTTTGTGTTGTTGACCTGCAATTTGTAGAATTCTGGGGGGTCGTCATGTCTGACTACCAAGCTTACGCGACGGAGAATCCGGAAGAGCTTGCCAGAGCCATAGAGAACGGGATACCACATGCGCTGCGGGGGATGATATGGCAGATGATGGCGGCTTCGAAGGATCCTGCAACGGAGAAGTTGTACCTTTCGCTGATCAAGGAGGCCAGCCCTCACGAAAAGGCCATCATGAGGGATCTTGGAAGAACGTTTCCCCACCACACCTTCTTCACGGCAGCCGAAGGTCTTGGCCAAGAGAACCTGTTTAATGTTCTGAAGGCATACTCGCTGTGAGTGACTAAATATTGTCAATATACGTCCTTCATTTGACGGCTTAAAAAGATTCGATACGCAGGTTGGATACTGTCAAGGGCTCCCATTTGTCGTGGCCATACTTCTCTTAAACGTAAGCAGACGGTGTCGACGGCATGGGTGTTATCTCAGTTGAAGTAGATGCCGGACGAAGAAGCATTTTGCTTACTCGTACGATTAATGCACTCCTATGATCTCCGGGGGCATTTCCTGCCCGAAATGCCCAGGCTACAGCTACGGTTGGTGAGTAAAAACCAACTTGAAATGTCCCGCTCTAACGCGCGCCTTAGTATCAGGTAGCATCCTATTCTCGTTTCCCGGGTTCACAGATAAATGACTCCCAAACAGTTCGAGAGGTTGATTGAGGAGTACCTTCCGGTACTGCACGTTCATTTCCTTCGGCAAGGCGTCAAATCAAGCATGTTTTCCTCACAATGGTTCCTCACCTTGTTTAGCTACCGGTACGAGGGCCTCCCTGATCCACAAGACATTTCCCAATTTCACGTTCTAGTTTCCCACATGATATGGTCTTCCGGATATTTGACAATATCCTGGCGACCGGCGTTGAAGCATTGTTCGGCTTTGGGTTGGTCATGCTTCAGAAGAATGAGGAAAAACTCCTCGCGATGAAGTTTGAAGAGATGATTGTATACCTGAACAACAGGATCTTCGATACATACCGGGTACGGTTGATATGCCACTCTTCGCCCGCGCCGCGAGCACTCATCCACTCGTGTTTTAGAAGGAGGATGGCACGTATGACGTCGATCTGTTCGTCCAGGACGCTGTAAACCTGAGGGTCACACCACTCATACTGGACGCCTTTGCCGCCGAGTACCGAGAAGTGGTGCGGGTCAAAGAAGCGCATGCCTTGGAGCTGGATGCGCTCCGGAACAGCAACAGGAACCTCTCTGCACAAGTGTAGGCCCCTTTACCTAGGAGAGAAGAGTTCCGCTCTAACAGTTTGCGAAGGCAAAACATGGAGGCAAACCTGCAGCAATTGAACGACGAACACCGGGAAACACTGGTAGGCACTGACGAAGCGACCTTCCGACAATGATTGCTTACGATATTTCAGAACCAACTGGTGGCGGCAAGAATGAGGAATGAGGAGTTGGAGACTGAGCTCGTGAGGTACAAGCTCCTGTGAGTATTCTGACCCTGTTCCGATTCTGCCTGCTCACGGACATCAGATATGCGGAGGCCATGCACCAAAGCGAGGATGCAAGATCTTCACACCGAATCTCGCAGTTATCATCCAACCGGGGGAGTGCCGGTAGCTGATTTATCATCCAAGGTGTGTACTAGGTACGATACTCGGAGAGGTTTATCGCACTAATCTTTAGTTTTAACGTCGGACAAGATTCCGTCGATAGCATCCATATTCTGCTTGAGCGCTTGCCACTGTGAGCTGAGCATCAATATCATTATAATAGGGGCAATAGAGTATTTGATTACCTCCTCGAGTTTCAGGGAGATGCCCTTTTTCCCTGGTTTCTGGTCATTTCCGGAGCCAAAGTACTCGCGGATATCGACGAGCGGGATACCTGGACGATGATCCGTGTCACTTCTATTTTGCCGAACCGTGCCTAGGCACAATGACGTGCCTTTGAAAACGCGAACCGTTGCTCGTCGGTTACGCCCTAGATCCACGTATTGGTCCCCCTCTTCGTTAGTCTTGACTTCTCCATCGGCTGTGGTAGCTTCTTTCTCTTTCTTCTGTTTCTTGCTAGTTTGTGCCTGAGGATGGGGGTCAGGGCCGTGGCTGGCCGACGAGGGTCACGCGCGTCAGGTGGTTGCACTTGCCTTTGGTTTTTCAGATTTTGTAGTGGATTTCTTCGATTTCTTCACTACTTCCCCCTCGGACGCGCTTTGGTGCGCGTTATCGCTGGCAGTATCCTCCTCGTCACTTGGGACCCGTCGTTTCGGCATTGGTGTGAAGGGTGGAGGGGAAGTGGATCATCAGATCCGTGGGAACATTGCGTGTCGACAACCCGACAGCCCAGATCTCGCAAACGTCTTTCACCACGCACGGCGACCACCAATCGACACCCATCGCATTAGTCTCCGGTCGCCAGTATCCCACTTCAACGCCAAGGTCCGAGTTTTTCCACTTGCTGGTGGAAGAATGAAGATCCAGCACAAATCAAAGAAGGTTCTGCCACCCGTAAGATACTCGACCTTTCCGTACAGGCAAGGGATCTAACAAGGAACACAGCTACCACAGGTCGTGGAGCTAATAGAAAAACTAGTGGGAACTCCCAATGATGACCTCGTCGACGTCCTCGGCGATATCTCCGTCTGGAAATGGCCCAGATCCGACCTGAATGCCTGGATAAAGGTGTTGAACAAGTTCGACGCTATCCTGGAAGAAGTTATACGTGACCATGAAGTGGACAAGCTTCAGGTCAATGATTTTGCGCCTTTGACCAAACGCATCGTCTGCGAAATCCTTCGCTTCGAGAGGATGCTTTTGGAGAACTCGACAAACAGAAAGACATTCAACTCGTATGATGTGCGCCGTTGCTCGTTTGGTATCAATTATATCCATTGACTTTTCCTCGTAGCGATTGAACAGTCTTATGTTAACCTCGGATCTAGATGTTTTGGTATTAACCTTGACTCTCATCCTTCGACCATCCCAGCAATATTCTGCCCAACCGGCCGTCGCACAGGCTCTGAATATCTCTACCCATCGCCTTCAATGCCTCACTCGTCGATGGAACAACATTCGCGAGGCTGGTGTCACTCTTGTAGACCTTGTCACCGAAAAAGGTCGCCCAAAGATCGACACCCTTCCGCCGGATGCTCGCGATGTTCACTTTACCTTCTATCGAAAGGAGAATATTGAAGAGAAGCCACAAGAAAAGCCTACGGAGCCCGCTGCCGACGTCACCCCCCACATCACACCTCACGCCACACCCCGGAAGCCAACTTCCGCTCCAGTCCAACCTCAACCTCCAACCCAGACAGGGGCTGTCAGCATATTCATCGATAGACACACCCTCCAGACCAAGACTGTCATGAGTATCCTGGCGGACGCCATTGAAACATACAACATCCCTGATGATGCGAAATTCGAGTTGATGTGTAGGATTCGGGTCGCCCAAGCTCTATGTCATGGGAACGATAGTGATAGAGAGAAACTAGTCATTGTGCGAACCCTAGCGATCGCCATCTTCTGCCACACGCATAACGAGGCTCAAGCCCTGTCCACCCTCTTCCTCCCAGAGCCAGATTTGACAACACACTTGGCCGAACTCCTTCAATTGGACCGTGGCGTTCCCATCCCAGCTCAAACGGCAGCTATCGCAGCTCTTGATGGCGCTGCCAGGTACCGAGGAAAAATCCAAGAAGTCCTTGCAGCGGTGAACGCTGGGGTGAACCATGGAACATTGATGTCTCTTCTCCGCAAGACTGTCAACGATGTTGCAAATCCAGAATCCACGATTCCTCACTCTTTTGTCGAAGCATTGTTAGCTCTCGTGACCTTCTTGGCATCCCACGCCGCTGGCGGGAACATGGTCGTTGCGGCCGGGTTGATCCCCCTTCTGATTCAGATAATTGACAACCGCTTACCTCAGAGGTTAATGATGGTCTCAAAAACTATGCAATTAGTGGACAATGTTCTATACGGGTTCACCAACGCATTCCAACTGTTTTGCAATAACCGTGGTGTGGAGACCCTGGTTGATAGGATCGAAGTGAGTGCACACTCGGCGAGAAGGTTCTTTTACTGAAAACTATTCCAGCATGAGGTTGACTCAAATATCGTAGAGTTTGGCGGCGACCAACCCGCTCATGAGATCCCTGTTTCATATGGTTGGAGAATTTCACATTTATTGTAGCAAAATTCTGATTCCGTGTAGGGAAATTGCCTGTCGCGCGTGCAGCTGTCCTCAAACACATTCTCCGGTCGATGCATCGCATGATGCAAACTTCTGGGACCTCTGAAGGACTTCGTGGTCTCATCGATTCATCACTGCTCAAGTCCGTCAAGAAGATCATTGGGTGCCGAAGCTTGTTCGGTCCAAGTATCTTGCCTTTCGGTATCCCATACATTCCTTGTCATTTTTTTTAACCCAGCTTACGGGAAGTCTCACTTAGCCATCAACATCATGGCGACTTTTGTCCACAATGAGCCTACTTCCCTCACGATAATCCAAGAGATTGGGTTACCCGAAACATTTTACAAGGTGGTAGAGTCAGGGGTCGAGCCATCGTTCGAGGTCATTCAAGCCATTCCAAATGCGCTCGGAGCACTTTGTTTGAACCAAACCGGGCAAGACCAACTTGCCGCCCGTCCAAGCATTATCCCGGGCCTTCTCTCGATCTTCACCTCCGAGCGGCATCTGCGGGTTCTCCAAGACAAGGAGAATGCCGTGTTGATCGGTACATCCATCGACGAGTTGATTCGGCATCATCCGTTCCTGAAGGCTGCCGTCTTCGAGGGCGTGAGATCGATCCTCGGACAGATTGAGGATCTCGGCAAGGCTTTCACCGTTCCGGAAGATATACGGCACTTTTACCAGCTCATCCCCGATCCTGAAGTCCCGCAACCGGCACAAGGCGAGACAGAGGCCGGTGTTGCGATGGATGTCGATCAATCGCCAGCCTCGATCCCGGTTACCTCTGAAGAGGATTCCAATGCCCATGCCGAAGAATCAGAAAAGGAAGGCACGCCTCAAAAGAACCCCGAGAGCCACGATAATCAGATCGTTGCGTTCATTGATGTCATTGGAAGGGTACCATTTTCTCCTGCCGTTTAAAAATTCCATTCTCACCCACCTCAGTTTTTGGAAGGGCTATTCCAGCACCCGATACACTGCAATGATTTCGTTGTGAACACGGATGGTCTCGAGCGCATCGGTCGCCTGACTGGGCTGCCTTGTCTCCCATACGACTTTGCGAACAGCATTGCATCCGACTCTCTCGTGCAAGTTGTTCGTACCATGGTCGAAGCAGCAACAAACGAGACTCTAGCTTTCCTCGTGAAGTTGGTAAGGGAATCACTAGTTGAGACGGAAGAGTTTTGGAAGTTTGGAGAATCCACGTCGACCTTCTTGCCCCTGTTGGAGACCAAGGGTAAAGTTGTATGCGGGGTGCGATGAATCAAACTGATGGATTTTACAGACAATCTGGAGGAATCCAACCAGCGATGGAGAAGCATCGTCGCCCTCAACATCCGCGTCACGATGCTCTCCGACCTCTACTCCACTGCGGGTTATTCCCATAGCAGAGGTTCGGCAAGTCTTCTCCAGGCGCTAATTGGCCGAGGCGTTCCAGACGTGATCACGGGACTCGGGAGTTTGCATCGCGCATGCGTCTGGGAGAGCATCGTGTTTAAGAATGACGTGGGCGTGAAGGATTCCGATCCGTCGATGCCCTCGTTTTTCAGATTGCCGCCAGATGGTCAAGTCGATGACAACCCCCTAGTACAATCCCCATTTGGTATTTCCACGACCGAGAATCTCTCGCCAGACACCAACCTGATGGAGAGGGCAATATCAAACTCGATTGGAGGCAACTCTTCGCCGTCCAAAGTCGGAAAGGAGAAAGATTCGCCGAGGTTATTAAATATCAGGGCCCTCAGTCACGCTCTTAACCAGATTCCGAGTTCCTTGACCCCGTTGTTCCAATGTGCGATTCGCGAGTTCTGTTTTGGCCACTCTCAGAAAGTCTCACAATGTGCTTTAGCGATTGTCAAGCTCTTCTTTACGCGTCGTACGCCGGATGCAAGTACTAAGCAAAGAATTCTGGACACTTCTGCTCTTGTTGCCGGTGTCGTTGACAAGCACCTCTCCCCGAAGGTTTACGGTTCGTCCGGCTTTCCCCCTGTTTTCACGGCTCGAACTAATAGGCAACACAGAGGACAATGTCTCGCTGTTCACCTATTATACAGTGATGTTAGGTCTAGCAAGTATCCTCCTCGTCGATGGTCGGTATAAAGAGACTTATTTAAGGACTTTGCTAACCAAATTACAGAACGGACCACGCAACACACCTTGCACACCGTCTTACTTGTTTCTCTCAACCGCATCGGGGGAATCAACTCCATCTTTGATATCAGCCGGAGCTTTATGAACTCTATCGAAAAGACGCTCGGGATCAAAGAGGAAGATCGTACCGAGGTGCAGAAGGAGGAATTAGTCCACGCGTACGGTGGCTTGAAGGTCGCTCTCCACTTGATTCATCCCTTGATCTCCTCGAAGCCCCTATTCGAGGCCGGTCAAACCTCGTTCCTCAACATTAAGGAACGAGGCAGGAGCGACGACTTCGACCCCCACGACCTCTTAGTGACCCTCCGACTAGCCGCCTTCCCCCTCCTCCGCGATCTGTGGAATTCCACGTGGTTGGTTCTTACCCCCCTCAGCGTTTGCAAGTCCGTCGTCCAAACAGTACTGGAGTTGTTGAACAGCGACGGGGAAGAACCTTCTCCGTCTGCCTCTAGTAGCGGGGACGTACCGCCAACAAGACCAGGTCCCGACGAGAACCGCATCCGTCAGTTAACTGACATGGGTTTTCCACGGGCATCCGTTGAACGCGCGTTGCTGCGAGCCCACAATAACGTGGCTGCCGCTACAGATCTTCTACTCTCCCAGCCATTCTTGTTGATGGGTGATCCGGAACCAGCAGAGCAGAACACCGACACGGAATCTCATGGAGACCAAGATTCCGATGATACGGAACCAGGACCATGGGAACGTGCCACCCGGGACGCAGCAAGTATATCAAATGAAGTTCCTACAGTTACACCCGAGGCGCGTCGAAAGGAACTCACCACAGCTCGTGAAACGTTTGCTGCCAGCATGCCCCAGCAGGCGCTACGATTGCTCGATGATCACTCCTCCTTGATGTTCGACGTTCACAGCGTATTCACAGTCTCCGGCGAAGGGACTCAAGAAAGTTCTATCAACCTCCTTATCGACGACATCACCTCCTTCTCCCCCGCCGCTTATGACGTACAGGAGCAGCCTCTTGCCGTCCGTTGCAGACTCCTTGCTGTGATTTTTGGAGAAGTTCAGCCCTCGGTCGTCCGGAAGGTGGCGATTGAAGGAAAGAAGTTGATGGACATCCTCCTTGCTCTCCTCCTTTCTGGACCATCCAGCGCAGAAGAAGGCTATACTACTCCCAGCTGGCTTGCTGCACATCTTCTTCTCACGGAAGCTTTACTCATACTTGGAGAAGAACCGAGGAAAATCTCACTACCCAAGTCGGACGAAAACTTGGAGCCAGATGTTGTGCCCAAAGAGGAGTTGCTCGCTGGACCCTCCTTCGTTGAGGCGCGGAACATCCTTTTCGACTTTTGTTACCGCTTGCTTTCTTTGGGTACGATATCGAGAGACGAGCAGCTCTCTTGCCTCCGTTTACTTGTGGTACTCACAAGAGATCACAACTTCGCTACCGACCTGGTGAAGCGCAGCGGCATCGACCTCCTGCTCAAGTGCTTGCGAACAAAAGCGGATCCATTCACATTGGCAGGACCTCATTCGTACATCACCACCATTCTTCGACACATCATCGAGGACAAGAGCACGCTTGAGCACATCATGCAGCGTGAGATCAAACGCTTCATTTCCCATCCCCGAACACGGCCTGTGGATCCTTTGGCCTTTGTTCGTAGCTGTAGTGCAATGGCACTTCGTGACCCCGCTGCCTTCGTCGATGCCACCAACAAGGTATCCCACCTCTACAGTCCCCTAACTTCCATCCAGAATATTGCAGTCAAGAAGGACAACCAAGAGGACAAGTCAGGCGCTGGGAGGAGCACTGAGGCCCCCAAGGATGCTGAGATGCAGGTTGATGAACGATCGGTTACAAACACAGAGTTTTCCGAGTCATTAGAATCGGTGGTCCACTTCCTCATTGCTGAGCTCATGCGGATGGCTAAGCAGGGTTCGGACCAGTTGATTGCGATCCCCTCCAACTCTCCTTCGAGTCCCACAGATGCTTTGGCCACTGCGCTTCAAGCCGCTCACACCTCCCCGGCAGCGGTCGAGGCAGCTGAGAATAGCTCAGGGAGCAAAGGCGAAGGGGTGAACAATTACACGTATACCTGCTTCCTTATGCAAGCCCTGACGGAACTGCTCTTCTCGTACGAGTCTTGCAAGCTTGCCTTCCTTTCTTATTCGCCGAAGAGACGATCCCAGTCCTCAAAAGACACAAAGTTTAGGACCACTGCACTGAACTTCTTCCTCTCCGACCTGGTCTCTTTTGGAACTCTCGACTCTCAGCCGACCCCCGAGGCAAGACGACGTATTATCCTCTGCAATTGGGCCATGTCTGTCTTGGTCGCCCTCTGCGTTGACCCCGCCGGCGGCCACGATCTCAAGGACGTACCAGCAGATCTGGTCTCTGTGCGGAAGTTTGTGATTGAGGCGATCAGTAGGTCTATCAAGGACCTCCCCGTCACTACAAGTATAGAAACCCGTTACGCCCGTCTGTTGGCCATTACCGACTTGTGCTACCGGCTCCTGACCGTCAGGTTTGGGCCTGGGATCCGGAAGACCCCCGATGAAATCCCCACGCATATCGCTAAGGTCATGCTCGAGAAGAACTTCGTTGCAAGTCTAACCACGGCCTTGGGAGATATCGATCTGAACTACCCAAACATTCGCACGGTGATTACGTCTGTTCTGAAGCCGATGGAGTACTTGTAAGCTATTGCCGTGGCCCCTTTGTCATAAGTTCTTGTGATATATACATTTCACAGGACCAAGGTTGCGATCAAGATGAGCCGAGCTTCTGGAAAAACCAAAGATATGCCTGACGAAGATGCTGTCGATTCCGACGTGGATTCGGAGGTCGAGGATGTGACAAGTAATGAGGCTCGCGAAGAGACCCCGGACCTCTATAGGAACTCATCTCTTGGAATGTAAGTGTCACCAGATATTTTGCACGAACTCAACTAACTCCACTGCGTTGATGACTAGGTTTGGTGGGGTAAGCTAACATGACTAAAGAATGCTTTCGTAGTACTGAACCCTGGACCAGGAAATGGAGGACGTGAACTATGGCCCTGATGAAAGCATGGATGACGATGAGATCGGTGAGGTCGAAGATGCCGAGATGGACTTTGGGGAGGATACGGGAAGTGAGGACACCTCTCGCACCGATGATGAAGACGACATGGATGAAGAGGAAAGTGAAGTCGATGTAGACGACGAAACAGGTGAATCAGAGGGTGCTTGGCAGGACGAAGAAGACGATGAGGCAGACCTTGTCGAGAACGGCGAAGAAGGTGAAGGAGATGAAGATGGCGACGAGGACGACGAAGATGATGAGGCAGACGATGGGGTCATCTGGCCAGAGGTATGTTTCCTCTATGTGCGTCTGCTCTCTGCGAAGCTCATTATCGTGTAGGGAGCCGAGCAAGTCCCAGGAGAAACGGATGAGGGTGACGACGAAGAAGGTATCGGAGGTGTGTTTGGTTCCCATTTTGTTTTTGTTTTTTTGCTGTTCTGAATCTGTACACAGGAGTTCCAGTGATCCTCGGAGAAGAGGAGGAGGAAGACGAAGATGAAGAATGGGCCTCTCCTCAAGACGGGTATGTTTGTGGTCCTTAACTCTCACTCATTCTGACATCCGTACCCCAGAGAGTTAGGTGTGCTTGAAGCACAGGATACCGCACCTGGACAGTTCCCTTCAATATTTGGCATCGGAAACCCGTTCGCAGATGTCGATGGAGGTGGGAGGAACGGCCCCCAGCTCATATGGACGAGCGGAAGGCGAGGTATTATTCATAGCCCGTTCACAACCTTAAGTCCGCTGATAGATATATTCCAGTTGTTGACGAAGCAACCGACATCTTCGGTCGCCCCCCAGGTACTGGTTCTGCCCCAGAGGCAACAACGCACCCCCTACTCCTTGATACTTCTGGCATCCAACGGGCTGCAAACCAGCAATCGCGAGTGACCCGGCGCCTCAACCGAACTCTGATATCCGACCTTCAGCCTCATAACCTCCTCGCAACTTTGGAAAGTCTGATTGGGGGCTCGAGCACGATCCAAGTTCTGAATCAGCTCTTACATCAAACTCGACCCGGTGGTCCAGAATCCCTTCAATTGGATGTCCCTCCCGACGCACTGCTACACATGGAATCACATCTCGTGGCCCAACGCGGGGGTCGTGGACATTTATCGGCTGTTCGCGTAGAAAGGGCTCGTGGGAACGACCCACGGCGGGAGGAACGAGATTTCAACCCCTTGGGAACGATTCAAAGGTGGTCGGAAGAAGGGAAGATCTTGTATGGTAAACATGCGTCAGATCGCCTTTCGAAGCTCGCGGACCATGTGGTGTTGAAGATGCTACCTGAGTCTCTCCAGGCTGCCAAGGAAGTGAGGGAGGCTAGGGAGAAGGAAGTAGCAAAACTCGCTGAAGCCGAAGCTGAGGCAGAGGCCAAAGCTCAAGCCGCTAAGAAGGAAGAGGAAGAGGTGGCGGTTGCGGCGGTCGCTTCGGTTACCGAAACGCCTGCACCGGTTCCGGAGCTACCCCCTCCCGCCCACATCGACGCAGACGAGGAGATGGCTGACGAACCCACTACCGAATCTCAGCAAACCACGAATGAGACAACAGACGTTGTTCCCGACGCCCCGAACGAAGAACCTTCTACCAGTACATCGACCCCCCCTCCTGATACATCGACTTCCACCACTGTGCGCGTGACTGTCATGATCCACGGCAGCCCTGTCGACATCACAGACACGGGAATCGACCCAACCTTCCTTGAAGCACTCCCTGACGATATGCGCGAAGAAGTCATTAATCAGCACGTCCGTGATCAACGAGCTGCACGCGTAGAGCGTCCGGCGGACTCACAGATCAGTGCCGAATTCCTTGAGGCACTCCCCGCAGATATTCGAGCAGAAATTCTCCAGCAAGAGCGCCTGGAACAAACACGAAGGAGGACTGAGGAAACAGTCAATCCAACAGTGGCAGTTCCCGTTGCACCTGCAGAACTCGACAACGCCGATTTCCTCGCGAGCCTCGATCCCCAGTTACGTGAGGTCGTTCTCCTCGATCAAGACGAAGGTTTCCTCCGTACACTGCCACCTCACATTCTCGCAGAAGCTCAGGGTTACCGAGAAAGTGCACACCGCCAACACCGACGTACAATGCCCACTGTCGCCGTTCGCGGTGGACCTCCTTCTTCCCGTCCTCCCCCGCCCCCCCGAGATGCCATCCAGCTGCTTGAGAAAAGTAACGTCGCTACCTTGGTCCGACTCCTGTTTTTCCCCCAGGTTTTGAAGAAAAACACCTTGTTCAAAGTTCTTCTCAACCTCTGCGAGAACACTAAAACCAGGACCGAGTTATTTAACCTCTTGCTCTCCGTTCTACAGGAGGGTAGCGGCGATGTTGCAGCTATGGACAAGAGTTTTGCACACATGTCCGTTCGGAATTCGAAGTCCCCCAGCGCCAAGGCACTTGGAAAGCAGAGAGCGACGTCAGACACGTTCAATCCCCTCAATCTCCCTAGTGATGTTGTTCCTGAACTGCGCGCGCGCCGCTGTCTTGAAGCCCTGACTTTTATCGTTGATTCCAATGAGTCCTCTTCCCTCTTCTTCCTGACGGAGCACGAGCTTCCCGCTGCACTTCGAAAATCCTCAAAGAAAGGGAAAGGAAAGGAGCGACAAACCCACCATCCAATCGTATCACTTTTGTCGTTGCTCGACAGGGAATCCCTTCTCAAGGCTTCCTCGATCACAGAATCCATTGTTGGTCTCCTTGCGTCCGTCACTCGTCCTCTGGCCTCCTTGAAAGAAGAAAAGTCAGAAGATGCCTCTACGCCATCGAGCTCTCAGTCCCAGCCACCGTCAAGTCAGCAATCGACGCAAGAGCCACAGCCCCCAAGTACCTGTAAGTTTATTTTCTTGTCATACGTCCATATGACCTGATCGATTGGGACAATCAGCCGAGCCTGTAGCAACGGGAGCTGAAAGTTCAGAACAACCCAAAACTGACACAGCGGAACAAGACAAGGCGCTCCTTACCATACCTCCACAAATCCCCTCCCCCCTGTTGCGGTCGATCGTCAATGTTCTCACCATTGGAGAATGCACTGGTCGAACGTTCCAACAGACCCTTGCGCTTATCCAGCACGTATCCCACATCCCAGATGCTCAAGACACGATTGCTCAGGAACTGAAGCTCAGGGCTCAAGAGTTTGGGAAGTCGTTGTCCTCCGACCTGGATGAACTTTCGAAGGCACTGCAAAGTTCAGAGGCGGAATCTGTGGGAGGCTCTGTCACTTCTCGTTTTGCTTCCTCGTCCTCTGACCAGGCGAAGCTGTTGCGAATTCTCAAGACCATCGACTACATGTACACTGCGAAGTCACCCGCTCCCTCCCCTACGGAAGGTGCCCAACAGATCCAGAAAATTTACGAAACCTTCAAATTCTCGTCCTTGTGGAAAAAGTTGGGCGATTGCTTGACACTCATCGATAAACCGGAGTTGGACCACATCGCTGCAATTCTCCTTCCGTTGATAGAGTGTCTCATGGTTGTATGCAAGTACGTGGGATCCAAGACCTCCCCCACCGGTCGGCTCGTTCGTAGTGTTTCTCTCCCCCAATCCCCTATACTTGGATCTTCCGAATCCATGGAAGATCTATTCGTGGCTTTCACGGACAATCACCGCAAACTTCTGAACATTATGGTCCGCAACAACCCGTCATTGATGAGCGGTTCTTTCTCCCTCCTTGTCCACAACCCCCGCGTCCTGGATTTCGACAATAAACGCAACTATTTCAACCAGCAATTGCACCGTAGGCCACACGGACGGGACCATCATAGCGCGCTGCAACTCAACGTCAGGAGAGCTCGGGTGTTCGAGGACAGTTATCAGTACTTACAGCGCAAGACGGGCGAACAGATCAAGTACGGGAAGCTTAGCGTAAGGTTCTACGACGAGGAGGGTGTCGACGCGGGTGGAGTCACGCGTGAATGGTTCCAAATCCTTGCGAGGCAGATGTTCAACCCCAACTACGCACTCTTCCAACCGTGTGCTGCTGACAGGTTGACATATCAACCGAATCGGGCCTCCGCTGTCAACCCTGAGCACCTTTCGTTCTTCAAGTTCGTCGGGAGGGTCATCGGCAAGGCGATATTCGATGGGCGACTGTTGGATGCGTACTTCGCTCGAAGTCTTTACCGACAACTCCTTGGGAAACCTGTCGACTACCGAGACGTTGAATGGGTTGATCCAGAATACTACAAGTCCCTTTGTTGGATTTTAGAGAATGACCCCAGTCCCCTGGATCTGACCTTCAGTGTTGAGGCGGATGAGGTAGATAATTCCAGCATCTCATTTTCCATCTACTAACTACTCGGTCTTAGTTCGGTGTCACCAAGATTGTTTCTCTGAAGGAAAACGGAGAAAAAATTCCTGTAACCTTGGAGAACCGCAAAGAGTTCGTTCAACTGTCAGCTCAGTATCGGTTGTACTCGTCGATCAAGGAGCAGATCGAAGCACTTTTGGGAGGATTCTATGAGATCATACCGAAAGAACTGATCTCAATCGTAAGCCCCTCCCATATAATCTCTGACCTCACCCTCACTGAATTCGTCTAGTTCAACGAGCAGGAGGTGGAACTACTCATCTCTGGAACGCCGGACATCGATGTGGACGAGTGGCGAGCTGCAACAGAGTACAATGGATACGCGAGTTCTGATCCCGTCATTGTCTGGTGGTGGCGAGCGTTGAAGTCGTTCAACCGGGAGGAGAGGGCCAAAGTTTTGAGTTTCGCAACAGGAACCTCACGTGTGCCACTGGGAGGGTTCGTTGACCTGCAAGGCGTGCAAGGAGTACAGAGGTTTTCCATCCACCGCGCGTATGGCGACCCATCTCGATTGCCCCAGGCGCATACTTGTGCGTACAAACCCACTTTTATTGATACTCTCGATGGTCTTGATGCTTATCGCGTAATCCCTATCTACACACAGGCTTTAACCAAATCGACTTACCACAATACACATCGTACGAAATGCTCCGTCAACAACTGTTACTCGCGATCAACGAAGGAGGAGAAGGATTTGGGTTTGCGTAATCGTTTTCTTGGAGGAGGGTGCCAATCTTCACTGTATACGATAGAGACCACCTAGCAAATGTAATTATCTTATCCGAACTGTATCGACTATTTTTCCAGCCGCTTTGCGAAGATCTTATGTGCCATGTGGACTCACGAGCGGGTACCGGGTATCATATATATCGCCGTGATAATCACCAGCGAATTTGAGCACGTCCGAGATCTAAGATGCAAAGAAGGCAAAGCGCCGGGAGTCCACCTGCCCATCCTTGGCTCATTCCGCCCGTACATGAAACGAATCGGCAACCCTCCGCCTGGCACCAACTGCAAAAAGATGGATTATATATTGCTGTGACCGCATATTCCTTTTCTCTTGCGCGACCCCTCCCGGCGACCTATGCTGCACCCATGGTCCACGGCCCAACCCCACGACTCACCTGCAGCCCAACGACATCAATAGAGAGCACCGGTTATCCCGTGACACCCAACCACGACGACACCTTCACCTTCGGTGTACTCGATGGTCACCTTTCGCTCTTCAAAAATTCCTCGGAGGTGTGGGAGGAGTCCAAGGATGCTGACTGCGACCCTTTCGGTATCCTGGTTGCTGACGCCGGTATCCCCACGTCCCCCTCCCCGTCACTTCTTTCTGGGATGGACCTGCTGGGGGATACGATACCGCCTCCTCTCCCTGAGGTGACCGCTGCCTCAATACAGTTGGAATCACGCCAAATAACAGTCGCCCGCCGGGCCTCCTTCCTCGATTTCCCGTCCCCTCCTACCCCGGTTCCAAACCGAAGGATGACCTTGGGGGATTCCAGGTCGATCAGCGGGAATCTACCGGT
>Ga0307513_10002398_pt1 | contig 25957 bp, 18 predicted proteins | sample 15_EM_MG_FD_202174 | JGI IMG/M metagenome (GOLD analysis project Ga0307513, IMG submission 202174) | Populus trichocarpa ectomycorrhiza microbial communities from riparian zone in the Pacific Northwest, United States - 15_EM | ecosystem: Host-associated > Plants > Roots > Unclassified | place...
TATATATAGTAAACTTTTGACCAAGCAAAAAAAATCACTCTAATTTTAATGTATAAAAGATGTCCTTATAAGATAAAATCAAAATAAAAAATCGAAACTTGTCCATGCTCAATAAATAATTTTATATTATGTGTTTGGAAGACCGACCATTTGGGTACTAAAATTTTAATATTATATTAAAGAGCTAATTTAATTAAAAATCTTAAACTTTATAAGTGATGGAGTTAATTAAATGCTCTTATAAGAGCTCATAAAACTCTTTCAAAACAGGGGGGAGAAAACATAAGTGCTCGATCAGTACCTAAATTTTGGAATGCGTCACCGTTTTAATTTTTGAAAGATTGTTGCATTAAATCTATCAGTGTAGTTAGTGTTAAAACTTGTAAAAATTAACACTATTTTATATTATTAATTAAATTTTAAATAGTAAAAATATAAAAATAATAGGATTTGAATTTATAATCGTGTGGTCATCAATGTTCTAATTTGATGTTAATAAAACATCACATCTAAAAACTTAAACTGTTAAATATAATTTTAAAATATAATTTATATTATTCTTATTGACTGAACCGTTTTCAAACTAAACCTTGATCTGGAATAGTCTTGAATCAGAATTCCAGCCGAGAAAGGAAGTGTGTAGATAGGGAAAATGAACGGTTCGAGAGGAAATATTCCAAGGCCACAAATATGTATAATAATTCGATTCCTCATCCATTTTTTTACAGAACTGGTGCACAATTAGTCAACAAAACATACACTAATCTCTTTAGACTGGTTGCATTCACTTTGTGAATCTCTGCTTTTGAAATTTGGGGAAAAAAAAATCTCCAAAATAAATTTCTTTTCCCTTAATTGTTCCCGAGGAAATTTAAAAAGAAGTAATGGAAATCATGCCCTTTCATTGGCCGCTAAAATAAATTTGATAGGGAACTTAGGGCATATGATAGTAATCTTGAAAGATGCCTCATGTTTTGGGTGGCTCTTATGTCACCAATGCACTAGTAGTGGACATGATTTTCAGCGGTGAAAGCAAAGCTTGTCCAACTTACATAAACTTTGCTTTACTTTATACACACACAAAAGTCAAAATGAAGAGGATTCCATGCAAGGATTTCTATTCCTGTTCATCACCGAATAATTTGAACAAAACGTGGGTGTTTCTCTTTTGTAAAAAGAGGGGTTGACGAACAGTTCTTCAAGTTTGACCAGGCATGTCTCTTACTCCAAGATTATCATGCTAAGATCATTATATACTCGATTTTTATTCAAATCTTATTTGTTTTTTTTTTATTTTTATAGATTGCATTAACATGCATAGGTTTTTCTCTTTTTTTTTGAAGAATAAGGTATCTTTCATAGAAAAACGAAAGGATATATATACATGAATTTAAATTGCAATATGACAAATTATGTATACCAAAATCAAGGAATTTCTGATTATTATTTTTTAAAAAAAGAAGCGTTCCTCACACGGCCATTCATTAGATGTAGCTTGTAAGAAACCATCTATAGAAACGAGTAATGAATTAGGTATAGAGTGCAATGTTGTACTACTACTAGTATTATTATTATTATTATTATTATTGGTGTTTCCAATCATGTCATTTGCTTTGGATCTTGGTTTGGAAAATAACAATAAAGCATGTATTAATGCATATTAGACAATCTTTTTCGTTTTTCGTTTTGTTTCTTTTGGGAGGGAGGTAGATTTGACAATCTCTTGCAATTATTTAAATGTGTGTTTTTGCACGAGTGAGGCTTAATTAAGGGTTATTATATTAATTGTTGTGTATTTTTCTTTCAAGGTGACTATGATTTTGGAGAAATTTGAGGGCATGAACTTTGTTTTTGTACATATATATAAGTAGTTTTGATAAATAGCTTGAAAGATATTATTACCTTATTGTTAACCATTATTTTATGAATAATTATTTATGAAACTAACATGAAGAATTTTTTTACTTCTCATGAATATTCAACGAGGATAAAATACTTATTTTTTATTGTATATTTTATATAATTTCATTAAATTAATTATTCTTTTATTTTTTTATATAGTCGCGCCAAAATTTAAATTATTAAGTCATAATGTTTTATTCAAACTTGCTTTTAGGTGATAATTGTTTATTTAAAAAATCTTGTTCCTGATAAAAAAAACTTTTTGTAAAAATAAATATGTAAATAAAAAAATTAGTTTCTTACTTGAAAACTTGAATAATTATACTTTTTATAATTACTTATTTTAACTGATCGAAAATTAAATAAAAATAAGTTTCGAACATCACCTTGCCCCTTAAAAAAAAACTAGTTATAGTTATATTTATAGTTAAAAAGGAGGAGAAATGTTCGTGCCCTTGATGCCCATGGGCTAAGTAATCGGGCATTTTCTAAAAGCCTTAACTTTCAATGAGCTGGGCCCGTGCAATTAAGAAATAGGCCTCGGCCCATGAAAGTTGAAGGTTATATACGCCTCTCCATTCCCTTCTTTTTTTTTTTTTTTAATAACCACCACTCAAACTCCAAGCAAGTTCATGAAATTAGAGGCACGAAAGACTTACATAATCGTTAATTTCAGGGCTTGTAATATTAGTCGAGGTATGCACAAGTTGACCCAGACACCCACGTTAATTAAAAAAAAAAAGTTCAAGAAATTAGAAGCTCAAGCACAATCAGCTATAATTTGTTAACAAATCAAATTTTCTCAACATTATCAAAATCACCTTCCCATGATTTATCTGATTAATCCACATGGTATATAATAAAGCCTATTTCATGTTATAGTAATGATTATTTTTAAAAATATATATATATTAATAAAAAAATTGAAAACATAAAAAAACTAATTTAAAAAATTATTTAAAAAAAAAGGTATTTTAAAATATAAAAACAAACTAGCTCAATTACTTGCGAGAATTTCTCCAATAACATGAAAGCTAGATTTACAGATCACAAAGCTCAAAGGGAATTAAAAAAAAATAATGTGATAAAACAGCTTGGCTGTTTTCACCTTTTAAATTTACCCCCACATGAAATAGTGAGTGGGGCCGGCAACATCTCATGCACCATCAAATCAGTGGGGCAATCTTAGAAGACAAATATTATTGCATTAAAAATGCAATCCAGTCCTATGCACTTTCCTTTACTGCTTTCATTAATGTGTTCTATGAAAAAAAATAAAAAGTATGATATTCAACGGTCCATTCCTAATTTGTCCAGCTTATTTTAAAATCTGTAGGTCCCTTTAGTTTAAGAACCAACCAGTATCCTTTGCCCTCGAATTCCAAGTGAATTTGCTCTTTAGAACTCGTATTTTTATCATTTACTCTTAAAAACTTAAGTTGTTATATATATGATATTTTTAAAACAATTTTATATTATTTTTTTAACTATTTAGAGTTTAATTTGTATAAATACACCACTAACTTGTGTTTCTTTTCTTAAAAATAAATAAATTCACAATCACTTAGTAATTAAAACTCTATCTAAGATTATTAAAAAAATTATTTTAAAACCACAACATGAGTTTTAGGTTATCATATTGTATTTTATCCACGCAATTTCAGCAACATTTTTGTTAAATCTAAGATTTTTACCAAACCTTTTTCAGCTCTTTGCACGAGATGGAGCCCCCGATTGAGTATAACGACGTTACCTCGAGTGAATTTGGATCAAACCCAAAAACCACTCGATGGTTCCATTTCCCCCCCGCCATTGCTCCCTTTTAATATGCGAATGGGACTATGTTTTCCACAAATGCAATCTTATTTTTTTACTATACAAATTAAACTCATGTGTGGGCATGCACGAATAATTCAAGTGGCTTTTTACATAATTTCGTGCTTTTTATTTCTAGGGCACGAATGTTTACTTTCTTAGTGAAATCAAGATCGGTATTGGGATCAGAAGAATGCTGCATAAGAACACTACAGTAGTAGCTAACATCAAATCGCATTTATGAGTCGGTTAGGATCGAGTTGAAGAATGAAGACCAAGTCACACCTAGAACAGATGAATTTGGACCAGCAAAACAATGGGGGAATTTATTGAACCTCATAGGTTTTGGTACGGTCCAGTCGACACAGGCATGGTCCACGAAGACCTAAAACACACATCAGATTTTCTTGGCGTGGGGGTTGGAGCAGGAACCATTTATTTAATGGCCCAGATAGATGCAGTGTGTGTGAGAGTCTCGTATATAGCACACACCCTCGTATGATTTTGTTAGGTGTGCTCTTATCCAAAATAGTTTTTTCTCCAAATTTTTTATAAGCAGATCTTCACTGAGGTTGATCTGGAATTTGGGTCAACAAGGACTCATCTTGGTTTCCCCCCCCTCGAATAGACTCCATGTTTATTTTTTTCAGTGACGGGAGAGGCTCGAACATATGTAGGTTTTCCGCCCCTCGAATAGGCTTTCGTGGTCCAACTCTTTTTTCTTCTTCCAAACAAATGTAGGTTTTTTTTTAAAAAAAACTGACCCAATTTAGATTTTTATATATTAACTGGTTCAACCAATTGATTCAACTAAATCTCATAACACATCACTTCTAGTATCCAAGCCAAGTCTTAACTACTTGAGCTAATCCTAGGGGTTTAGAAATGATCTTCTAATGGAATGTATTTGAGTAAAATTAATCTCTACTAAAACAGAAACAATTATATAATATAAGATTCATTAAGATCAATAATATAATCTCTATTAAAACAGAAACAATTATATAAACAGAAACAATTATTTTTTTAATGTTTTTCAATAATTTGAATGTATTGATATTAAAAAATTATATAATTGTTGTAAAAAATAAACTTTATAAATTTATTTTATATATAAATAGATCCGCGCTAACTCAATATGTTTTTATAAAGGACCTCAAATACAATCCTTAAAATGTTGAACTTTTTTTTTAGTTTAACGTGGGTGTCCGGGCCAGCTTACGTGCACCTCGACTAATCCCACGGGCCCTGAAGTTAACGACCATGTAAACCTCCAGTGGCCATCATATAAGCAACCACAGGGCTCGAACCTGAGACCACAAAGGGAGCAAACCTCTTGGTCCCAAGCTCTTACCACTGGGCCATCACCTAGATGGTTTAAAATGTTGAACTTTGAACAACTCACAAGTGGCTCGACCCAATATTAATCAATATTATAAAACCAATTCTTTAAAATTATGTCGGTAGTCATACACACTACCACAATCTTTAGATTTACCGATGAAATTTTCCGTCGGTATTTATACTATCATTTTGTTGGTAATTAATTTACCAATGAAATCACCGACGGGAATGCTCCGTCGGTGAATCTTTTGTCGGTAATTTTTTGTCCGTCAGTAATAAAAAAATATTATTATCGATGGATTTACCGACGGAAAAGGCGGGCAAAAAAATAATTATTCGCTTCATTCCGTAGGTATTTCCCTCACAAAATACCGTATGTAATTCCGTCGGTAATTATTTGAAAATATTTTTTAAAAAATTCATTTTACAAAACTATAAAATAATTAAATTAATATAAATCAACACTCTATAATACTCAAAATGCTTGGAAAAAAGAAAAATATAGTCATATGAAAAAAAAATCCTACAACAATATTCATACAATTATTAAGAGCAAAAACAATTAAAAAAAAAATAAAGTGAAAAAAAAAAAAGAAGAAAAAAGAAAAATCTTACCTTAACGTGGTTGCAAGTGAAGTTAAAAAGAGAAAAAAAAATAAAAATAAAAATTCGTAAAGTATATTAATTAAAAAAAACTGAGAAAAAAAAGAAGAAAGGAGAAAAATACATACCTGAGCATGGAGGAGAAGAGAGGGAGTTGGGGAGAGAAGAGAAGAGAAAGAAATGGATATCAATGTTTTTTACATATGGGGAAGAAGAAGAAGAAGAAAGGAGCTTCGTCTGTTGTGAAATTAGGGATTTTAGGTTTTTTATTGGGCGTTTTACCGACGGTTTTACTGATGGATAATTAAATATTAATATTTTTAATCATTCCGTTGGTGATTACGTTTGTAATATTTAATTTATTAAAAAAATTTCAGAAACCGTCAAATATCATCGATGACTTTTCAATCCGTCGGTGATTTCGTCTATAATATTTAATTTAATCTAATTTTTCAGAAAACCTCCAAATAACACTGACGAATTTTCAATCCATCGGTGATTCCGTCTGTAAAGAACTGTAATTAATAGTGTAATTGGGAAGTGAACAGTTCCAAAGCTTTCTGGAAAATACTGACGGAATTTTCCGCTGATAATTCTCTTTGTAATTGACATGATGAACAGTGTTCACAGTTTACCAACTAATTTACCGACCGAATAAATTCTGTCGGTAATTCCGTTGGTAAAAATAACACGTCATTGTTTCTTTTGCTGTTTTTTTAATTATTTTTTTCCAATATAATTCCGTCAGTAAATACAGAGGGAATATTGCCATAGGTAAAATTCCTCTGCAATTTACCAACAAAAATATTCCCTCAGTATTTCCGTTTGTATTTTTTGATTTTATGATAGTTACACAAGTTATCTATGTAGGCTAGCAATATTATAAAAAGTTCAAACTTTGAACAACTCACAAGTCGCAACATAAACTGATTTTAGTGATTGAATTAGCAATCGAAATACAAATTTTACTATTCTAGAATTTTGTGGGGATTTTAGTTGTCTCCTAGTCTCTTGTTTCTTCTACGAACTAGATATCTACCACAGCCCACTTGCAACTCTCTCTTATCGCTTCATACAGAGGACCTTTCTACGTAATCTCACATCTATTGTGGCAATATATATGAGGCTCAATATTGGACAGTAGACATGACTGTGAGCATGAATGGATCTCTTAACTCTACTCCTTGGAAACCATATCTCTCTTGCTAGAAGACGATTATATGTATGGTAGCTTTGAGAGCTATAACAGTGAGGGAGATGGAGATAGATTTGAGAGGCAGTAGGTTGTACGTCGACCTACTGTAAGTGAAAAGGCACTGATTTTTGTTTACTCACTGTTCGTGCAGAATGACACACTGTCCTGTCGCCTTTAATTTAGGAATATGGGCAGGACAGGAAGCAAATACTATTAATTATATACGGATTTTCTTAAGAGTGAAGGTCCCTGTGATTTGATGTTTCAGTCATGTTAAAAACTTGTGCTTGATTTCAAGAATGATAATTGGATCCTTGACGTTCTGGATCCAAGCCAAAGTCATTCGCTCTTTCCATTTGCAGCCAAGTTTCCATTCATGTCAAGATCGTTAGCTTATACAAGAAGAAAAGGATACGATGTACGCTTAATTGATTGAGATCTTGATCAAGTTTGACAATTCGCTAAACTTTATCAATATTTTCTTTTGTTTTACAGGAAAAAAAGTTCGTTTGAGATGTGATTTCAGGGCATGAAAGATATAAATACCAATTTTTTTAATCATGGTTGTTAACCTAATATGACTTCACGAGCTGATTCAAAAAATAAAATTTAACTTGTCTAGGTTTATGATTGGATTGCCTAGGATTTTGACAGGTTCAAGGGCTCAATTAGGTCAAAAACAAGTTGACTTGAAAAAAAAAAAAAACCAAATTGTTTGAAAAAAGTAAGATTTAAACCTTGGATCTCTTTTACTAACTTCACCAAATTACTAATATAAGTGATTCAATTTATTCAAAAGAGTATAAAGTTGAATTTGTTAAGGTGATTAATTCACGCCGACTCAACGAGTTTATCTAAGACTTTGCTTTAATTAGTCTTGTATTAAAAGACTGTTTAGGAATCGTGTTTTATAAAAATTAAATTTTTTTAATTTAAATTTAATATTTTTTATATTTTCAGATCGTTTTGATGTGCTGGTATTAAAAATAATTTTTTAAAAATAAAAAATATATTATTTTAATGTATTTTTAGACAAAAATCACTTTAAAAAGCAATCGCTATCACATACTTAAACATATCCTAAGTATAATAACCATGATTCCATAATTTTAATGATCCAATTAGCTTTTCTAAACAATATGGTTCAATATTACTGAATCATCAAATCACAAATACTCGTCCCAAATTTATGCATCAAACTTATCATATAGTTACTAGCATATAAGTACTAGAATATTTATCCAAGAAAGTTATCTCCTTGCAATATACTCTAACAACACCGAAAAAACCTTACACATACACACACACACACGTGTGGTGTGGTGTGTGTATATATATATATAGATATGCTGCATTATTAGCATGAAATATAAGAAATATTCAAGCCCTACAAATGTAGGGGTGGGGTGACAAGTAAGGGACAGGTTTTGCTGTTACAAGGACCTAAAACTACAGGTGGTATTCCAGCTTACAGTCGGCCATTTATAACAAGTGGGACCAAACACAACCTAACCCCAAGAAAAGATGACACAACAAAACCTTCCCATAACTTTAAAAATCTTTAATCTTTCTCCCCTTTTTGCTCAATTCCTTTTTTTCTTTCCTTTTCATTTGTTGGCGTTTGATCACAAAAGGAAAACCCTTTTTTCCCATCTTTTAATAACACCCCTCCCAGCCCCAATAAGACCCGTTCAAAAGCTTTTTATCCAGCCTTTACATTTCTTTCAACTTTCTGCCTCCAACACTACCACTACTTGTAGAAGCATCTGATTTCTGTCTTTTAAAATCATCTCTCTCTCTCTCTCTCAACACTTCACACGCAAACGCACATATAGCCAGCCAACGTCTCAATCTAATAATACACACGATTCTTCATTGAATTGCCCATGTTTCCTGCTCTCAACACCTTTTGCTCATCAAAGTTATACCCTAAAAAACTAGCGCCACCCCCTTGTTACCTTCTCCATCGCTCTCTCTCTCTCTTTCTTTCTCTCTGTCACTTGTAGTTTTGCATGATGGTTGCATGTAGAAGACCTCTAACTCTACTTCTTTGTCTCTTCTTCTTGTTCTTCATTTTCTTTGTTGGTTACTCTCATGGTTCAAGATCCACCAATGTTTTTAACTTCAAGCCAAAGACTCAGTACAAAGGCCATTTCTTGAATTTCCTGCCAAGACATCTACCTATACCAACTTCTGGCCCTTCACGGAGACACAATGGCATTGGCTTACAAAATTGGAGATCACCATGAAGATTAAATAGGGTTCTTGAAGAAAAGGTGACTATTTTTATTTCATTTTTCTTGAAAACACTGAGGAGTTGGTGAGTACTGTATATGGGGTTGCTGGGTAGCATAATTCTTCTTCTTTTAATTGGAGGTTTGTTGAAAGAAAATGTAATGATTATGTATTGTTTCTCCTTTACTCTCAAGGAGAACTGGTTGGTAATTTTGGTGTGTATCAAATGTAGACAAAAACAGTGCTAGCTTGATGACAGAAGTCTAATTATTAGACTCTTTTTTTGTTTATATATTTTCCGTTTTGGGTTAATTACTGATAAAAAAAAATACTAGATCCAAAATATCATCAGTTGATGAAGAAAAGCTCCTTCTTCCTTGCAATTTGCTTATATTTCTGAGCCATATAGACCCGTGTTTCTGTATAAATGTACGTGTACGTATATACAAGTTATAGTTCTCTTTCGGGTTACGTATATATATTTTGGTTAAGTACCCAAAGCTTGAACTACTACTTCATTAATTAAATGTTCTTCGTCATCCATAAGGGTGAATTTTTCAGAAGTCATGTAGATTAATTTATTTCTTTATTTTCATGTACTCATATGGAACTTGATAATTCCTTTATTGTTCATGAAGAAAGAAATTCAAAAATATACCAATTTATGGATTTAAAGTATTTTAATAACATTTGAAGGCTATAATTCTAATTCCACCAAACTTTAATTAGATCTGCTCCTTCAAGGTTTTATTATTTTTTTTTTTTATATAGATGAAAGTCTCATAGTTGAACTTGGCAGACAAGTATTCTCAAATTAATAGGGTTGAGTAGGGTTTAGCCTTAGGATCATTAGGTTTCTTACACTTTCTTGATTTCAGTAATAACCACTGGCAACAAAAAGCGTAATGGTAAACCTCATTTGATATTTTCTTCAACAAATCTTGATCACTGCCATTGAATATTAGGCAGAAGAAATCTCATGTGCCATGTGAGGCAGTTGTTAATTTGTACTCTTTTTTTTTCCTTTTTTGAAGAAATAGCCTGTACTTTCCTTGATTTGATACGCACGAATAAATCAATGCTTACATGTCTCCTACACCGAGTCAAAAAACCTACACGACTTCTACCACTATGGAACTTGTATTTTGTTTGCCATGACATACACTATGTAATTCACTTCATCAAATCTTCCTGTCTTGACAGCATGGAGTATAAATCATTAACGTGTACGCGTATATCCACGATGTACGTATGTACGTATGCATCTATCATCAATCAACTCAATTTCCAAGCAATGATGAGAGAAGTGGACTTTGGAGAATTGTCCATCCATTTGTTTTTCATGGATATAGTGAATGAACAAGCGAAATTATAGGCTTTTCTGTATTTGTGGGATTTATCATAACATGTTATCATAACAAATAGCAAAGGACTTGAAAAGCCTCCATCAACTCAATGCTTCCCCTTTGATCATGACAAACCAAGGGAATAGGGGAGGGGGTCTTGATGGATCCACGTGTTTGGTTATTATTCACAACTCAATGGGATTCCGATCGAAAAAAATTGAATTTGGGAACGATGAGAGGGCATTTATACGTGGAGAATGATATACCAAGCTTTTCTCCTATAGCTATGAATGTATGATCACGCTTAAAAGTCCCATTAATTTGATGTAATCAACCCTAATTACCATTGGCTTTATAGGTGAGTGGTATGAAGCCTCTTGCATCGTGCAGGCTGTTCCGGATTCGATCCAATTTGTGATGTGACATAATAGATCCTAAACTCTTCTTTTGATGGCAATTAAGCCCCTGTTTGTGTCGCAATCGAATAATTTCTTCTCTTGTTCCCCTAGCTATTAAGTATTTACTAGCCCTTATCTGCCCGCCATCACCAAGACTGGATCATAAGCCTATTTCTGGCAAATGAAAAGCGATTCAAGACCTAATCCCTCTTAATTTCTTTACTTCGCTAAGGAGACGGATGGATGTTTACATTCGAGTCACAATAACTGTAAAATTCTCATGTTATTTAAGAACGAATTAGAGCTATCCCCATGCGTGCACATATGGTTTGGAAATTATATGCAGTTTAATTCGTGGTTACCAAGTTATAGTGAAATTAAGGTGTTGGAAAGTGGGAGTTGAAATACTTGCTGCGGTTAGTCGTCCAAGTTTGAAAAGTGGGAGTTGAAAATTCTTGCTGCCAACCCAAATAATTCATGCAATTAATATTGGATAACCTATCACATTTTTCCATTGAAAATATGGGAGCTTTGCGTTGAATTTTGCTGGTCGGTTGCGAGGGAGAGACTTGTTAATATGCTTGTCGGACGGCAAGCCAATCGCTTTGATTTAACTTTAATTTTTACATTAGAAAAAAAATATTCTACATGTACACGCATGCATTACAAAATAAAGTCTTCTACAACGTCTTTAGGAATTTTTAATTAGGTATGTCACAAAAAAAAAAAAAAAATTCCTTGAGAGTTGATGTTTCTTTAAATTTGTTTTATTTTTAATTTTATTCCTCATTATTTAATTTCATTAGATATTTTTATTCAATCTGCTTCTTATTTTTTTGATTGAATTTTTTTTATTCTTTTCATTATTTTTTTTTTAATTTTCCTTGGAAGTTTAATTTAATTTTACTTCGTTTTCAATTTTGGTCCTTATTTTTTTAATCCTTTTCATCATTTTGATCTTTTTTAGGGTTTATTTTAATTTAATTTAATTTTTATTATTTGACATTGAATTATTTAACTATACTGTCTTTCTAATAATTAGTTCATATATCTTTCAACTAATAGATTGCGTAGATACATTTATTGTTTGTTTTTCACTTTTTTTTAGCATTTTAAAGCAAGCTATGTAGTCCAACATCAATTAAGTCTTTTCATCCTCATCTAAATTTTGATAAATAAGAATTCGACGATCCATTATTTTGATTAGTGACTAATAATTTTACTAGTAAAATAAGAAACGCTCACGACTTGATCATGGCTATTTCGTGAATAATGAGATCCGTACTCTTAACATTTTCACTTATAGTTCATGAATTTGATTTGAAATTTGTAGGACCTCGATTAATATTTTTCTCAATGTTTCTTACAAATCTTTAAAACTCCTTTGACTATAGCTTGAACAGTACTCAATTCTTTTCCCTGTTTCATGGAAAAAAGTAATTTAAAAGGACCCAACAAAGTTTTCCAAATAAACAAAGAGTTAGAAGAACAATGATGCGCAATGCACCAAAACAACATATCGTGGCCCATGAACAACTTAAAAAATGGTTCAGAAGAACCCCCATGAATTATGTGTTACAAGAAATCATGCTAATCATTAGCTTCCATCCCAGAACCTAAGACGCTTGCTTTTACCACGTTTTGTCGCTTAAGGATGGCAAATTATGGGCATTTTCTGCTAAAAATCCTCAGCTTTCATCTCTTCCAAGAACTTTACAAAGATGATGCAGTATCTGATGCATTGGGGGTGATCATGCATTTCGTTAATCCATTGCAAAGATTTAGAAGGAGGCCCATTTGATGTAACAGACTCAATTAAATTACCATGATTACAGTAATTTTGTTTGCTTTAATCAGGGCCCATAGCAGCTTCCAATAGCAACAATTAGTCCCTTTGCCTTTCAAGGATAAGTTTCTATTATATTATTATTTTGGATTTTTTATTGTACTTTCTTCTGGCAAAAACATTGACCTAATTTCTTACTATAAATTTTCTTGCTACACTTTGGAAACCGAGAATGATCAAAATGTGATACCTATTTGAGAAAAAAAAGGGGTGAGATTCTCAATGTGGAAAATGGGTGGTGCACATATATAAGAACAAGAGTTAATGATTCATCTTTATATAAATAGGCAAATATCCAATCAATTTTTATATACTCTAATGTGGTAATTTAAACTTCAAATAAAGGTCCAATTAATCCTTTCATCAAAAAATTTCATGTAAAATAAAGATTTATTTTCTAGTGAGTATATGTTAATTTTAATTAAGTGTTTTTGCGGAGAATAAGAAACTTGACATGTATTCAAGGTTCAAATTATCATAATTAAATTTATCTTTCTTTGTATTCTTGTCATTCCTGTGGTGACTTACTTGTTTATTAGGTTTACAGGATGTTCAGTGGATCCGAGAATTAGTCGTGGTGCACGTAAGCTGACCCGAACATTTCAGGTTATCAAAAAAAAAAAATTATCACAATTAAATAATTGGAAACTTACTATATTGCACAAGGACGAACAACTAATTACGTTTTGTCGCTTTGAAGTATTATATGTTGTAGAAATGAGTGATTTAACAGAGGAAATTACAAGCACGAGATATTACTTTATAATTATTTCAAATCAAAATACATGAAACGATCGAAAATGATCTTGTGAAGCATTGTTGGTTTACAGCCAGGACGTTCTAATAAAGGATTTTAATTTATAAAGAAATTATTGAAACTAAGAATTGACAAGTGTACATGATTTGAAATCATTATGCTAAAATGTAAAAGAAGGATAAGACTTGTGAGGAATGAGTGATCTTTGTGAGATTGGCTCTACTCGCATGCTTCATTATTTGATTTGTCCAACGAATGTTTTGCAATTATTACCATGGATTTTCTTCATGAAAAAAAAATAAAAAAAAATAATTCGAAAAGGATTCTTTCAACCATCTAGTATTATTGTATCAATTAATTTTATTTTTTTTAAAAAATATTAATTCATTCTAATCCCTTTTTCCCCCAAAATCAAATAGAAAGTTTGATATGATTAGGCTAAAAATTACATAATTAAAGTTAGCTCTTCTCTCATTTTCAAACTTCCATCCCATTTTTTTTTTTATATAAAAAAAGCTTGTTGTAGCTCCAATTTCCTAAATCTTCAACCACTAGAAATTAGTCTCTTTCAACTTGTAAAATCAGATGACAACAATAATGCACACAACAATGATCTAAAATTATCATAATTAGGTGATTCCAAGAATAGTGTTTTGATTGAAATACATTACCAATAAAAGTTGTTTTTGTAATCTTATTTCTGATTCTTTCTACGTTCCAATATTCCTCAGAGAGCCCATCACATTGAATGTGACCCTTCTTTTGGTTGATTTTACACAGCTCCTTCATCATCATGGCTGCGATATCTCTCTCTTGACTTCATGGAAAAAAACTATTGGGATATGAAAATAATTGAAGCGATGCTTGTACTATATTCTTAAAATATGAAAAAGAATATGAACAAAAGGGGTTGGCTTTCTGCTTGGATTTTCTTTGAATTGACCAGTCAACATGTCTCCTGTTCAAAGGCAATTGTTCAATTCAATTAAAATACCAAAGAAACAAGAGCATCCTAATCTATTAAGTAATTTGATTAATACTTGAAATACTGTGGTGTAAAGCACATAATCAGAGATATATAATATGAACAAAATGATTGCTTACACATTAAATATCCTTGTCAATACCCAGAATTGCCCCATTTTTAAGGCCGATATGGATATCCTAATCCCATTTCGAAATTTTTTTTTATTCTTTTCCCCTGATTTTTTTTAAGGCCGATATGGATTTCCCCTGATTTTTCTTTTATTAGATTGACACCCTTTATATGTTTCCTTACTACATGAACTATGATGTGTTTGGATTAGAACCCATCTTGTCACCACCATTGAAACTCTTCCTTTGTAACCACTTAATCAACTTAAAATATCAATAAAATAATTATTTCATCCTCGTAAATAACATTTTAATATCAAAAACCATTTTTAAACACAAATTAAATTCAAGATTTTGAGTTTAAAATTTCCAAGCTTTAAAATAGTCAAATCTGGTGACGATTGGATTTAAAATTGGTTCAAATAAACTTGCATCTACAAAACTTTTATACGATGAATAGTGGTATTGTTATTGATATTGGATGAAACCTAATAAAAGGGCCTCCAATTATAGCTCATATATTAAAATAAAAAATATATAAAAGGTGTTAATCGAAAAAAAAGAAAGAAATAAAGGGTCTATTAGTAGTTTAACATGGTGAAGAAAATATATATAAAAAAAGAAGTCTCCATCCAAATATCCAATAATTAAAGGAGGTGCATGTTTGTACGGATTTACCTCCTAATCACTAAGCTAACATTGGGACATTAGTCTAATGATAAGAACAGGTGTCCTCCATTCTCCGTGATCATCTGGGGTTTAATTCTAAAGTCATGTTGCGAGGAGTGAAATTATCAGCAGAGATGTACATGATCAAAATAATATAGAATTCAATCAAATATTTCTATCAATTTAAATTATTTTTTCATTACCCCCAACTAAAAAAAAGATACTAATTAAAATACAAAACTCAAGGTTTTAATCATATAAAAAATATTAATTATCATATAGAATTGGGTGAACTATGTTTTTTTGTCCATGCATGATATATCACGCATGGCTTGAAGTTAATATATTTCTATCTATTTTTCTTTCTGGCATAACTACATATATATATAGGGTAGTTTGTGGTTTTTATTTCTTATTTTATTTTAAATTTTGTTAAAGCAAAGTGAAGTAGAGTGAAAGTAGATCAAAAACTATGATAATTACAGTGAAATTTGGGCTCATAATTAGCTATAATGTAGAAATATGACTCCAAAAATTACTTTCCTTTTCATTTCATCCTTCTTGCAGTATTTCCTAAAGTTTAAAAACTTGAAGAAGAAGCATTGTATATGACACCTAATTTGCCAATCAATTTTACTAAATGATGCTGCAATAACGTGCAACAAAGCATTATTTACAGCACAATATTCTTAATGGAGATGGAATTATTGCTTAAAATACTCAAAAAATAAAAAATAAAAAAAGAATCACATGCAATGATAAAAATCATGTGAGAGAAATGGAGCTTAAGATCAATATAGATCACACAGATAAATACCATTAGTTGACCATGATCCCAAGCATGATTAGTGAGGATGGCCCTTTCTGAATACTGAAGCTTTTGTATTTTATACACAGCATGTTCCCTGTTCATTGACAAGAGCTCAATTCAATTATTACACAACCAAACGTGTCCTTAATAATTTGACCTATCAGAAATATATATAACATGACAGATTGCAATTAAGATTCTAACCAACATTCTTCCTTGATCTGCTGTAACATGCATCAAACACTTTGTATTATAGATTTTATTTTCTTCGTGCCCCCATTTAATTCCCATAAATAAAGATTCGATGCGAATGCTATCTCAAGTTTTTTTTTTTAAAAAAAGAACTGATCTATTAGATTTTGGATTTAACCAGAGATGATCATCCTTGTCGCTCTCTAATTTGGTGCATAAACGGGAGATAATTAGATTATGCCAGCCTTTCGGAGAAAAATTATTTACAGCTTTATAAGGGAGTTAATGCATGGGATGGAAATTTGTCATCATTGCTCCAAAAGATTATGGCATGGACCAGCACATCAACCATTCGAATGATCTCTTAGGGGTGACCATCCTTCTTCAAGTAGCTAGAAATAGAAATGATAATCTCATCCATTCCATCTGCTACCCGGTTTTTCCTAATTTATTTAGATTGAGTTTTTATTCAAATGAAATGATGGTAAAAACTAACAGTTTTAGAGTAAATTTCTATAGTTTTAAGACATGAAATACAAGAAAACACGTTTTTTTCTGTTTTTATTACTTATGAGACACCAACGAAATGTTATCAAGGATTATACGAACTAACAAGCACCCATGCTAGCGCTCTCAGGATCATGCGTAGTTACAGAGAAATAAAACTGGAATCTGGCATTAAAATTGGAAATTCAAGAGTGCGAGTCCTTATTCAGAAGCTGGATATATCACACTTGTAACACAAGTAGAGATATATAGATGAAAAATACTTCACTATATTTTGCAGTGTTGATATAAACCTTTTCCAGATGGCAAGTTTGAGCAGCAGATTAACGATAGCATTTCCAGATATAGGGTTAACATAACCTGTTCAAGCAAGAATCCAGTAAACAATAGTTATGAACTAGACTGAAGAATATTATTCACTAAATAAGCCAATTAAAGGGTACCTATAGATAGTTTTGCCAAGACCGAGCCTGCTTTTAGCGCATCAGCAATATTGCTCTAAATTCAAGCTGTACAGTGGTATAAAAATACCATTTTTTAATGTGTAATATATTAAAATACCATTTTTTTTTTCATGTTTTAACAATGGTTGGAGCATATAATATTTACCAGCTCAGTGATGATAAACCAAGTTCAAAGGATGCACCAATGTCTCCAGATGTTAGACCAATGTCTAAACGTTTTGCTTGATAACCTATTAATTCTTTTTTACAGAATGCTATTTCTCTGCTACTTAGATTGTTATTATCAATAAAGATAGAAATATTCCAATGGTTTGAGTTTTCTCCATTCGTTGTTATTGCGATTCCAGGAACTGGTAGCACATTTGGAAGCAACAGTTGATAAACACTGCCAAAGTAAGTGTAACGCAATTAGCAATCTACTTCACAAGGGAAACAATACACTTCAGCTTTTGAGCTATATATCTGTTTGTCCACCAGAAATCCATATGCAGAAATATCTGCTTTGCTTGCCCACTTAACTGCAATTGAAGAAGAAATACCTCAGTAAAAATGGTCGTCGTCGTAGATTCCTTGACTAATTGAGCTTAAGCAAGAAATAAAATGTACATCATAAAAAGAGTGTGTTTTGCATTAAAAATTGCTATGCAGTAATGATTAACCAATCCATTCTTCCATTCACCTTGACCTCTTTAAATATGCTCGAGGGGTGAAAAATGGAATTGACCTGACTATTTCAAGTTGGACCTCCGGTGTGGGGGGAAAAAGAAAAGGAAAGAGATGTTCCATTTACACTTGATTTTTCTCCTCCAAAAGAAAGTATCTGAACTTTCAACAAAGATTGAAAGGAAAAAGAACTGAAGCAAACTTGAAGTAGAGACTAGTGAAACGACTGTACACTCTTCTGAGACAAACTTTTTGTTGTCTCCTGGATAGCTTCATGCCTTCTTTTGGATATTTCTTTCATTGCTTCCTGATACTGCAGTTCAATCTTCCCCAGTTCTCTTCTCAACTCCTCATTGTCATCCTTGCAAGATGAAGAGGAAACATCAGATGCGTATCCAGAAGAGATGAAGCCATTCATACCAGCGTCGAAAAATTTGCCCCTGTCATCAATTGATGTAAGGATTTCCCTTTCAGTTAAAAAATCCTGCAAGATACCTCTCAAGCCATTCCCATCGAAGTTCACAGGTCCTGAATCTGTGGACATGTATGAAGTAAAGGAGAGCTTTCTATCATTCAATTCACTTGAGTTTGCTGAAACATATGACATTTCAGAATGCCGATCTTCAGCTGCAGGTGGATTCTGGCTATCAAAATCATCAAGATTGGACATCAAATCATCAAGTTTCACTGTAACGGGGCTTTCTCCTACTGTTGGAATCAATCCACCAAGAGAATTGTGGCGACTTGAACACCTTGAATGATTGGCAGCATCATGAGCATTTTGGAAAGGAGCCACAGCCATCTTTCCATTTCCCAATGAATGGAAGTCCTTCGACTGGACCCTAGGGGTTTGTTCTCTACTTGGCGGCACTAGATGCTCAATGTGAACACCAGGTTTCCAATTGGGTATTAATTTCAACAACAACAAATCAATCAACTCTGCTATGAATTTAACATTTTCAACTTCGAGTTCCAATTGCTCAACCATTTCACTTGAAACTGATAGCGCAGTATCACCATCAAGGTAGAATAGGAAATGAATATTCCTTACACGAGCACCTGTATTTAAGGAACAAATATGGAGTCCTGTTCTTATGAAAAAACAATGGAGAAGATGAGATTGGGAATTAGTTACAATAAGAATATACTTACCATTCTGATCAGCCATTCGAAGTATTAATGATACAGAGTTTTCATCATTTCCTTCACCTCTTAACAGGAAAACATTGCCTCTCTTTGCCCTTCGAACCTCCAAGCATAGAGAATGGGTATCCTCATCAACAGAATTGTTAAAAGAAGTGATAGTGGGCATCTCAGGATCATGACTCAAATCCATGGAGGGGGGCTTATTCCGTGCAGTTGCAGGTCCTTCTGACATCAAACAACGATCTCCAATAGCTGTCATCTTCGACATAAGAATATCAGAACGAGGGATGGAAGAATTCCTTGCAAATCCATTCACATCGAGAAAAGGGTCCATCAGAAGCTCCTTTGCTGGCAGTCTTTCAGATGCTGGTAGTAAACACTTTTCAATAAATTGTTTTAAATCTGGATCTTTAACCTTAGATAGGGAAGCAGGCTTTATTCCCTACAAAAAACTCAGGAATGAGATAACTGGCAAACCTTGTAAGAAACAGAATTTACAGTTAAATGAAACAAAAGCATGTTATCCATTGCACTTACAGATGAAACTTTCTTATATATCTGAGCTGAGTTCCTACATTCACTGTAAGGATATTCAAAAGTGACCATCTCCAGCATGCACATTCCAAAGGAATATATATCAGCTAACTCATTGTAGTTCTCGTCATACAGCTCAGGTGCCATAAATTCAGGGGTTCCTAATAACAATCATTGACAAACCCATTCAATAGGTCCACATCAATTTAGGAAAAGGTGAACCATGTAAGAATACAATTATGGAAATAAAGAAAAAACTCCAAAGGACCTATCAAAATGAGAATGATTCTGGTTAGATAGAATATCTGATAAAGTATGATGATGCACCAAGTCTACGTCATGTACAAGCCATATCAAGGAACAGACACAAAAGAAATACCTATTACACTTTTCGCATTAGCCTGCTCCATGACAGTTGCCAAACCAAGATCTCCGATTTTAACTTCTCCTTGATTACCATTGATAAATATGTTGTCACACTTTAGATCTCTATGTATAATCGGTGGATCATGATTGTGAAGATAGTTCAAACCATTCAAAATCTGTCTTGCCCAACCCTTCACAGCCTTCATTTCAATCTTTCTGTGTTTCTTGCAGTATCTGCAACACAAATTAAATCAGCTACCACAGGGCTAATTTCACCAAAAATAAAAAAAGAAATCAAGTCACAATGGATAATTAAGAAAGAAATTAGACTTACTGTCTCAGGCTACCCGAAGTGAATAGCTCGGTTATAATATTAACAGTCTTCTTTTTATCGTCAATCCATGAATTGTAAAACCTTACAATATTACTGTGTTTCAATGTTTTCAGGAGATGCATTTCAGAATATAGCCTCTCCAAGTCATCAGGCGACTGCAACACCTCATCAATCCTAACTTGGTTCCATGCAACTTCAATTCCATTAACTTCATCAAATGCCTTGTAGCTAAACCGGTAGTAAAAAATAAGGATATAATCCAAATCAAAAGATGGAGAAAAATTTGTACCACAAAGAGGTTTTGATATTCCAAAAGTAATTATGCTAAAATGCTCCTCAGTTAGATTTCATCAGTTAATATAAAAAGAATTAACTAATAAACAATTAAATAGCAACCAGTTCACTGAAACAAAATAAAAGGATACACTGTCTTGAAAGCACCCTTCCCTAGCACCTCCTTGTACTGTTCAAACCCAACATGCTATCGGTTAACAAATAATAGAACAGAAACCAAACCACGCAGACATTCAATTTCATAAACGTTAAAAGATCAGCCAAACTAATAAGCTACAGATTCTAATCGTGAGCTACCCATATAGACTTCAGTAATATAAGAGATCTCTTAAAATAAAAAGTAACCTGTCACTTCTCATTTAAAACAAAAACAAACATAAGACTATATAGCCAAATAACAAAACAAGAAAACCAAAACATTACCCGAATGTACCGACAAGTTGGATCAATCTCAAGAACATCCGGATCGGGAGGTTCCGAATGCGAACCGCCATCTTCTGAACTTTCCATATCAGCAAACCTTACAATTCTAACAACTCTAAAATCGAAAGTTTTTTTTTTAAAAAAAAGAAAAACCCACCAAACCCAGATTCCCAATATTAGTGATTCATAAAACAAATCAAATTAAACTCTAATAAGTTTCTACTAAAGCATAAAATAAGCCAAGAACAGCCCAATACCTACATTCATTCATAATTAAATTCTCAACCGTAATTTAATACATCAAATCCAAATTAAACTCCCTTAAGCTTTCCATAAAAGCATAAATCATCAAAAATAGAAAAGAAAATCAAAACCTACATTCATTCAACAATGAGCACAGACATGATACCATAACTTCACAAGATAATCAAGTCCCACAATTTTTAAGCTAAAAATATTCATTACCCAAAATCCAAAAATCAAAATTAAACATCAAATTTTTTAAAAAAACCCACATAATAAATTGACAAAATTACACAAAAATAAACACAACCTAGATTCAGATATCAAAATTGAGCTTCTGGGTTTTTACCTGAATTGAGAAATCACACCAAATTCTCCTTCTTTGCCTCCTATGCTTGATAAAAACCAACAAAAAATAAAATCAAAAAGATTTTTTTTCTTAAACCGGGTGATATTTAAAACAGAATAAAACCTAACCCTAGTTGAAACAATTATTGTTTTGATGAAAAAATTAATAAATCAACCTCTTTTCTAATCAAAATGTTCTATGAAAAAAAAATAGCGAAAGCTTGGCAGGTGATAAAGAATGTATATTTATACTTATCTATTTAACATTTCTAATTAAAATAAAATATTTTTTTTGTTTTTGTTAAGGTTTACTGCCTGTGATTTTTCCCATGAAACCATTAAACATATGGAGTTCAGTTATTGGTTGAGTTTGGGGTGTATCCACGACGTGGAGTTTCCTGACTGATTGAGTTTGAGGTGTATCCATGACCTCAAAAGATTATGTATTGATTTTCGGATCATAATCAGAATTTTTGATTGAAAATATAATCCTACAACAATTTAATTTAAATTCTATATGAAGGGTAAAAAGATAATGTATTGTTTTCAGATTCTAATCAGAATCTATCCATGAAAATATAATCCTAACAACAATTTAATTTAAATTTTATATTTATATATAGATTAGTCGGTGAGGGACGTCAAAAGATAATGTATTAGTTTTTGGATCCTAATCAAAATCTGTTGATGAAAATATAATCCTAACAACAATTTAATTTAAATTCTATATTTATACATAAGTGTTAATTAAATTAAATTATCTTTCGACGTTCCCCACCAACACACAAATATATAGAATTTAAATTAAATTGTTGTTACGGTTATATTTTCATCAACATTGTTGATTCTAATTAGGATTCAAAAACCAATAAATTATCTTTTGACGTGACACACACACAAATTACTGAAATTAGTATCTTTAATTGTACTATATTCTTTTTTTGTATTTTTAAATTAGGTAAGTTTGGCAAATTATGTAGGTATAGTAATGTGGTGCAATATTTTAGATTTTATGTTGTGATATAATGTTTAATTCTTTAATTAATATGTGGAGTAAATAGTTTTTTAATTTTTTAGATAAAAACTAGTTGTTATTCAAAAAATATACCACTCAATGAATTAAAATTTCTTATAAATTTATTTGATTATTATTATCAAGTCGTGAACTAGAATCCTATATAGTTTATATAGTTCAAGCTCTCGTACGATTTAAATAGAGGTTGATTAAAATTATTAAACCAAACTGGATTTGATTATTCAGCCTGGTTCAAGATTTCGGGGTAGGCAGGTTTGGCTAAATTTTTTATTTTACTAAAACTGAACCATTTAGACCAATGCTTCTAGTTTCAAGTCCAAAATATTTTACAAGTTAGAAGATCGAAGAAAAATGTAATGCATTTATCTTCTTGTTTCGTAAGTTTTTTTTTCTCTGGATAATTAAAAGTTATTTTATTTATTATTTGTTTTCTAATTTAAATAAAACCATACAAATCGCAGCTACAATAATTAGGATATATCTCGCAACGAATCAGATAATCTTTGGCACGTGCATGCATCTCATACATTTATTTATTTATTTTAGAAATACATTAATGGATGATATCTCATTTTGCAAAAATTATATACGTAAACATATTTTTTAAACCTTATTTCCATCCTTGGATTGATTCAGATAATATTTCTCTGGTTTGGTTTTGAAATAAATAACCGATCATCAGAGTCCCAAAACGATCATATTTACTGGGATATGCTTCTGCCTGTTTTGGTTGTTCATCAAATATAAAACTGGCTAGAGGTCCACGACAAGGACACTTGGAAAAAAACAAAACGTATGTATTCTCTCATGTACCTGTACATGGTTAGTAATTAAACCTGCGGCAGCCCACGAGATCAACCCGGTGATTTGCTAATCTAGACCTTGTTTAGGCTTGGTTTTTAATTAAATCATGTAAAATTTGATTCAGTTAATTTGACAAGTCAATACTACACGATTTATCTTTTTATTTTATTTTTTTAAAATAAACATTTAACTTAAAAGTATCTTGAAATGACATAGTTTTTTTTATTGACTTAGATCAATCTTAGTTAACCTACCCTACCTGTAACCTATAATTTGAACCAAGTCATGAATTGAGTCGGTTTAATAACTTTGTTAATAGGTTAGCTTTGTGTCTTGACGGATGAGTCGATCTAATGGTGGAATTAATGCATTCAAATCTTTCATCAATCTAATGGTTAAAATAATATAATTACACCGTCAAAAAATTATGAAATACAAATAAAAATACTAACAAAATAAATATTATTAGAAAATTATAGTTATATTTACTGATAGAAAATGACATCGTTGTTCTCGTTGGTATGCACAAACAAAACATTTTCATGGGTGAATATCAAGGGAATTATATATATTTGGAAATCAAAAAATAAAAAAAAATAGAAATATGACATATCAATATTACTAATGAAATTACCGATAAAAAATAATCATCGCTAATTTCCGTCAATAAATCCATCAGTAATATTTAAGTTATAACCTATCAGACGACCGCTTTTTTATCTACCCCTATTTGTTTTTCTTTTTCTTCTTCTTTTTTTTTCCTGCAGAAAACAACGCCCCACCCCCCTTCATTCTGTCACAAATCAAGTTCTCATTATCACAAATCCAGCTACCCCAACATTCAGTCTGTTAGTATCCATGTTATAGTTTTTTTTTTTTTGAAGATTCACCACGTTAAATAAGCAAAACTATAATTTTTTTTATAACCCATTTTTATGTCAATGTTTTGATATTTTTATATGGTATATGTAGTTTGTTTGTATATTTACTTGTTTTATAGTTTTTTTCTATATAAATTTATTATATGAATATATGATTTGTAAATGTTAGGGCTTGTTTGAGATTTTAAAAAATTATATTTGCTTTTCATTCAATAAAATTAAAATTTATTTTGTAATTTAGGTTTTTTATAACGAAATAATTAAATAATAGATTAGTTGATGTGTACGTTTCACATTTTTTTTTAATTTTATTATTAAGTTGAGAATTTACATAAATTTAAGGAATTTGAATTTTTTTTTAAAGAATTGATAATCAATTGATAACATAGATTGAGAAGTAAAATCCTCGTAAATTTGTAGTATGAAAATATGATTGGACCATAAAAAAATAAAGAAAAGGAAAGAAAAATTATATATTGAACTGTTGATTATATATATACTTTTTTTTTATTATTATTATATATATACTTGAACCTTGATATACTCAACTTTCATGGCAGCAACACTAAATTAGATCCGATAAATTAGAGTCGAATTCCGTGGGGGTGTGACTATAGCCCCATCCATCATCAAATTCACTTGCTTCATTGTTGGCCTTAAATCTCTCTCTATTTTCCCATAGCACAATCCAATCTTAACCATTTCTCCGATTCTTCGAAGTTCACTTCTACTTAACCAACCACTTTCTTCAGCTCTCCAGCTTCAGAGCACCCGTGAACCCACCATTAGTATTACTTCTTCATCAGGAACTGACAAGTCCATGTTCTTCCTCCAACACACAATCCCAAGCAATAAGATGCCAAAGCTATAGACATCAGCTTTGGTTGTGATAGTTGTTTTGTATTTGTGCCACTCAGGAGCTTCATAGCGACTCGTGCCTCTTGGAATTGTGTATGTTCTTGTTTAGTCAGGTTTTTAGAGCTTGGACAGTCCAAAATCTGATATTTTTGCAGACCAAGATTCATCCATGAGTACATTAATATGAGGTTTAATGTTACAATGAATGATCTTGGTCGTTTGCTACCCCCAAAGGAATATTGGTTCGAACTCTTAAACTTCGTCGTCTCTTGGCCTTGAAGATAAGGTCCCCTAATGAACTATTTTTCATGAACTCATACACAAGAAGCCTATTTGATCCTTCACTGCAAAAGCCAATCAAACATACCAAGTTATTGTTATGAGTCCTCTCACTTATCTTCACCTCGTTTCGGAACTCCCCTTCTCCATCTTCCACCAACTTCTCTAGACTCTCCACTGCTATTTCTTTCCCGTCATTCTTTGCTAACGAGCCTCTATAGACCCTCCTGATGCCCCTTTACCGATCTCTTCCTTAAATCATCGTGGCCACCGAAAGTTGATCGTAGCTAAATGGTGCAGATTAATGCCTTCAGTGACATCTGGTGGACAAGCTTGGCGTGTCATCATGACCATCAAGTCAGATGATGCAAAGACCACCAAAGAAAAGGCAATCAAAACCACATCAGTACTTGGAAGTTCCTTGCCAATCTTCTTTGTGATGATCTTATTTGGATGGGTTGATCTAACCTTCATAAATCAAGTTGTGTGGGTTAATCTAACCTTCACAAATGCTTTAGGATATGTTGTTGTAGAGAGAAAATTTGAGTAGATATTTTAACTCATAAACC